>Ga0163150_10000604_pt1 | contig 66104 bp, 45 predicted proteins | sample OliLakLV19P2IB_FD_148628 | JGI IMG/M metagenome (GOLD analysis project Ga0163150, IMG submission 148628) | Freshwater microbial mat bacterial communities from Lake Vanda, McMurdo Dry Valleys, Antarctica - Oligotrophic Lake LV.19.P2.IB | ecosystem: Environmental > Aquatic > Freshwater > Lake >...
ACCACCGAGATTCGCATATACGTTTAACATGGGTGCAAACCTCATCATTAACCCAACCTTTGGTGTTACTCGATCGAACACACGTTGTGTGTCAAGCTGGGGATTGACGTAGTTCTCGGCGGAATAGAGGATGTTGTCGTAGCGTACGCCTCCTATGATGCTAAAGTCCTGCCACCTTATCTCATCTTCAACAAAAAGCCCCGTGTTAAGAGCCCCTTCACGTTTGTTATCGACAATCGAGGTGCCTCGCAGATGTGTTAGAGAGTCGAGATTGAAGAACAGAACGGCACCATCTTGCAATTGAACGTCTCCGCCAAACAGTATGCGGTTAACCTTATTGGAGTCGAACACAGTTACGTTCCGATAGACAGCATTGCCACCGACATGATATCTCGTGAAATCGCGCCATGTGTTGCGTTCTGATCGCTGCAAGTATTTCGTTTGTACGAATGCAGTTGTTGAAAGACCGTGTCCGCCGCCAAAATCATGGTCGAGCTTCGTACCAATGCGTCCGAGACGGTTGTTGCGATGTTCGTCGCGTTGTACATACGTTGGATTATATACAAGTGTATCGTCTTGCGCCTGCTCCGGATTAGCCGCGTACTGTTCTGGTGTTAAGGCACCGGGTATACGATATTCGTTATGTGCTGCGACGATAAAGGTGCTAAGGGTTGTCCGATCTGACAGATGAGCGACAAGTCCAACGTTTCCTTGTAGGAGTTCCCCTTGAGAATGAACACGCCAGCCATTGGTGCTTTGTCGGACCAGTGATACGTATGCTTGTCCACTACCCATGGGTGTATTTGCAAGCAGAGTTTGTTTGTTATAACCGAAGCTTCCAAGACTCCCACCTACATGCACGAATGCGCTGTTTTCTGTTGGAACGGTCGTAATAGAAACGATACCGCCGGCGGCATTACCCCATAACGCAGAGGCATTCGAACGTATAATCTCTACACGTGAGGCATGTGTGATGTCGAGCAGATCGAATGCCGTACGACCGTCTGGTTCAGTTTCTGGGATTCCATCCTGATAATACCGAACCCCACGTGACGTACCGGAGTTCGATCGTTCACCGGCACCTCGTGCACCGAAGCCGCGAATCTGCACACGCACGTCTGCACCGCCAGACCTCGATTGTGCAAGAACACCCGGCACAAACGCAAGAATGTCGTCGAGAGCAAAGCCGCGTGACGATTGCATTACTCGCGGCGAAACGACAGTGATAGCCAGTGGGACTTCGTTAAGGTATTCCAGGCCTCTTGTCGCCGTTACTGTTATCGTGTCTTTGTTGTTCTTCAACGTATCGGCCGACGATTTCGGAGGCACCTGTGCATTAATGCATGCGAACCCGTAGAAGAGCGCCAACAATTGCGCTAGCGGTTGTGTCATGAATTGTGGGGCTGGTATTATGGAACTGGAGATCGCCACAGATCGCCACGTTCGGTAAGCACAAAATAAATATCATTATAAAAAAATTGAGCTGCAATAGCCCGCGCTTTTGGTATTAGGTGTAGTTGCCATGTTTTGCCTAGGTCCGCCGAAAGGTAAACACCAGGAACTCCTGTACCAAAAATGTGTCCGCCTCTTGAGATCATGGATGTAAAGCGTTTTTCCAATTCTGGTTCAGATTGCGGTTCGGTTACGCTTTTGGCTCGAGGTTCGGTTCTGATGTCTGCTTCCGCCTCGAGCTTTGTGAAGCCTTGACCCTCGATGTACATGTATGTGACATTCTGAGACATTACGAAGATCGTGTCATCGGTGCCCGATACCCTGTCGATAAACAGCCCCGACAAGGGTCCGTCCATGTTTTTCCATGTGTCACCCTCGTCTGTTGAGCGATACAGGCCACTTACTGTACTGGCAAGAATTGTTTTGGTAAATGCATTCAGCCGGTTGATACTGGGCAGGACGTCCGGGCTTTGCGACCACGACCTTCCATCAGTATCACTCTTAAGAATTCGGCCACTGTCAATGCTAACAAGCAGTCTGTCGCCAATTGCAGTCGCGCTGTATTCGTGTGACGCGGGGAGGCTGTGTGTTAGCCATTCAGTGCGACCGTCTGCTTTCTTCAGGCGCAGTATGCCCGCACGACGAGATACAATCAACATTTCGTCACGCCACGGTTCGATCTGAGAAAAGATTGAGTTTTCGTACGCGTCGTGTATAGGCAAGAGTGTCCGCTTGGATACGGTTCCCGCGTGAACCCCTTCTTGTCGTGTAGCTACAAGTACCCTCCCATTTGTGTATGAGATGGATGTAGCGTCGAATGCCCCTCTCAACCAAAAGGGGTTAAGAGCGTGCCAGTTTGTTGAGCCCTCTGTAACGACGTAGCAGCGTCCGCCGCCACGGTTGGTACCAATGACAATAGTATCACCGGCCACCGCCAACGCCGAAATATTCTCAACTTCAGAAGGTCCGGCGAATACACTTGTTACAACACCCGTTTCGATGTTTAGCCTCTTAAGCCCCGTAGCGCGGCCCCCTACAAGCAGTTCATCGAATTGGTTATCACAGATTGTCCAGTCTTGTATAGGCATAGGCCAATGGCCGACAGAATCTGCATCATCATCTAGAACCAGGACCGAAGAATCGAGTACAACAGCAAGAAAGTTTTTCATGGGCACCATAGTTGCTCGAAGCGCTTGCTTGATATTGAGCTTCACGACGGTTTTATCTCCGTCTGCCGAGATTATCGAACCGTTTTCGCAGAGCATCCATGTTTTGCCGTCGAACACGGCAAGGGTCTGACACGGGGCAGGCAGGGCCAACTCTTGCCACACGGTGTCTGTGTCGCGGCGCTGGAAGCAAGCTCCGTTAGTATTTGTAGCAACGTATCCGTCTCGGGTGCGAAGCAGGTGTCTGACCTGAAGAAGTCGTGGTTCTACACCAAAACGCGTCCAATAGAGTCCGGCATCCGTAGTTCTATACAACCCACCTGTCGCTGTACCAACAACTATGACACTGTCGTGTGTTACAATAGCGTTTATGTTTTTGTGTTGCAGTTGGGACAGCACTGGGATCCAGCTTTTACCAGCGTCAAGCGATCTAATGAAGACGCCATTCGAGCCTAATAAGACAGCGTTATTAAACTGTTTAACGTCGTTGATAGCAGACGCAATGCCGCTCCCGAGTTGTTCAAAACGAAAGAAACTTTTTGATTCTGGCTGGGTTATTGCTTGCCCGTAACAAAGATTCGAAGTCACGAGAAGCAACCCGCACACCCAAGTCATCCCAATTATGCACCGTTTCACTTTGTTGCTCCTTCCACTTCTTGTGTTTTTCTGTTCGCCGATGTGTGCCCAGAAGGAATTGTTATCGGTAAAATTCTCGACGTTTAGGCATCCTGGGCCTGGCTATTTCCTGTTTGGCCCTAACTCACCAGATTCTATAGGACTTATCGACCACTCTGGAAAGAATGTGCTGGCCACATCTGCTATTAATGCAGCAACGGTTGGGTTTGCCGATTCTACCATCACCCACTTCCTTGGAAACAAGCGTGTTTTTGTTCGCAGAAACGCCCACATGCAGGTTGTCGATACGCTCCGTTTAGAGGGTACCTACATGCAAGATTTTCACGAAGGCCATATGCTTTCTAACGGAAACTACGTCGTCCTGGGGTTCGACGTGCGGCCTGTTGATATGTCTGTCTTAGTTCCAGGTGGTCGTCCCGATGCTAAAGTAACGGGTGCGGTAATACAAGAACGCACATTAACTGGCACAACCGTGTTCGAGTGGAAATCACTTGACCATATTCCGGTGACCGATGTGACCGAAGACATAGAATTGTTGCAGCCAGGAATCGACTACATACACGTTAACGCCGTTGTCGAGGATACGGATGGAAATTTCCTGGTTTCGTGCAGGCACCTCGATGAAATCATAAAAATCAACAGAAGCACAGGCGCTGTAATGTGGCGTCTCGGAGGTTCTGCGTCGAAGGGCAATCAGTTCACATTCCTTAACGACAACGTTGGCTTCACCGGTTTTTCGCATCAGCACGACGTATTTCGAACAGCGGGTGGGCGTATAATGATGATGGACAATGGCAACTTGAAGGATACGCCGTACTCTCGTGCCGTCGAGTACGAAATCGACGAGACACTAAAGACGGCGCGTCTTACCTGGTCTTTCCGCCCCAGTCCAGATATCTTCGTGCCGACGATGGGAAGTGTGCAGGAAACAGAAAACGGAAACATCGTTATTGGCTGGGGTAATTCGCAATCGCCAATCATCGCGCACGAAGTAAGTCGAGATGGCACCATACAGGCTGAAATCCGTTTCGTGGGCATCCGTATATCGTCGTATCGTGTGAGGAAAGCTGTTTTTGCCATGTCGGGTGCTGAGCGAGCTGTTACCTCTCCCGGCACCTATATGTTTACCCGCGGTGACAGTAATACCCGCATCACGATGGCGTTGACTCGCGTCGATGCAGCAACCTCTATAATTACAGAACGACATTCGTTCGCTCCCCGCAATCTCGATTTTACAGCGTCAGCCCCTTGCGTGCCCCTTCCCATGCGATGGGTTGTTCGCGTTCGTGACACGTCAAAAATTGCCGGCACCACAAAATTTCTACTTGGCGGAATTTCAATGGTCGGCACTCCATCTCGCGTAAAACTATATCACAGGCCTACAGAAGGCATCGGAAAGTTTTCGGAGGTTACTGTCAGTTTCGACTCTGTGAACAAAGTTTTTAATACTGCCTTTATACGCCCTGGCGAGTATGCCCTTGCGTACCCGATGTGTTACGATCCGACGCCGGTTTCGCCCGCAAACGCAGCTACAAATGTTTCTTTGGCGCCCGACCTTTTATGGGCTGAAGGCTTACAGACCCACGGATACGACGTAGAGGTGTACAAGAACTCGAATCCAACGCCGATTGTGACATTCAGTACCTTCCACCTTGATACTTCGATTGCCGGACTAGAAGCTGGCGAGCTGTATTCGTGGCGCGTTCGTGCGCGCAGACCCAACCCGGGTCCGTGGTCAGCGTTTTCCTTCTTCCGAACACGCCTTAACACTCCCGTCTTAATTGCACCAACATCTCTGCCAGATTCTGTCGCCGTAGACTCACATCCGACATTTACCTGGAACGAGATTTCGGCAGCTACATCGTATACACTGCAGGTTTTTGTGCTGGGAAGTAATACGCTTGTAATTGATACGGTTTTGTCTAGACTCTCGTATCTTCATTCGTCACCATTTGAGCATCATACATGGTACCGTTGGCGTGTTCGAGCTACACTCGATTCTGTAAACGGTCCGTGGTCCTCGTACTTTAGTTTCGTTACCCCACCAGCTACACCATCACAACTAAAACCGTTATCAGAGGCATTAGACGAAGACCCGACGGCTTCTGTTCTAGAGTGGACCTCTGTAAATGGAGGCCTGTTCTACCACGTAAGATTTTATTCAGAATCGGCAACCGAGCCTGTATTGCAGGACACAGTTAGCTCTTCTGGCTATACGGCAACAGAGCTAAGCGCTGTAACGCGGTATTATTGGGAGGTACGCGCAATTAGTCGATACGGTGCAAGCTCTTGGTCAGCAAAGCGCTGGTTTCTTACCCGTGGTGCATCGACTCTTCTTAGTAGTATTCTAATTAGTCCAGTCAACGTTCAAAACGTCGACACAACGAGTGCCACCCTTGTTTGGTCACCTGTTGAGGGCGCCACACGCTATATCGTTGAACTCACGACAAAGCTTACATTCATTGAGCCTGATTTTGAGTGGGCGAATGTAAATGAGAACACGATTGACATAAGTAACCTAGAGTCCGGACGTCTATACCGTTGGCGCGTGTTACCACTAAGTGCCGATGCATCCGGTCCGTGGTCGTCGATCGGCCAGTTCTCGACCGTACCCGGTCCAGATGACGGCCTCCGTCCGCTCACGCCAGCTGATGGCAGCGTGGACATTCGCATTCAGGGTTCTGCGACATTCGTTACCGCCTCAAGATTTACGACATACCGAGCGGAATTTGCTACAGACCATGACTTTACCCAGATTGCACACGCAATCGAGGGTTCAATTTCCCCATTGCCCTACTTCCTTGCTGAAGGAACAGAATATTGGTGGCGCATCGTGGGATTACGTAACAGTCAGGACATCGACACAGGTATGACTGCTCGTTTTGTTACTGTTTCCCCCGTCGCAGTCCCAGATAACAAGCAACCCGAAAATGCACCGGTGGTTCGTGTAAGCGGACGATTGATTGAGGTAAGGAGTGCCATAAGGGGCTCCCGTCTGCAAGTCTTCGATGTCATTGGCAGGCGCGTACTCTCAACTGATGTATCAGAGACAGCCGGGTCATCTACACACTCTGTTGATCATCTGACTCCAGGTACATTCATCGCCGTTCTGACGACACCTTTTGGTTCTATTACTTCGATAACATTTCTTATCGGAAGCAGCTTCTGGTAAGCATTGTATTCTTATTTTGGCAACTAACGTCCGTAATCTACACGACACCAATTTCCTCGACACACGAAATTTGAAAGCAATATGAAACTTTTTACATGTTTTTCAGAGGCAATTATGAGGGATTTCGCCACTTTGTTACGGCCAGTCTCTAGCCGCATGCGCTTGATTGCTACTACGATAACTTTACTTGCGTTCCTGTCGGTTGGGGCCAGTGCTCAGTACTATTCGTGTACGGTCTATACGCCATACGCAGGCCAGTCGTTCACGCAAGGAACGGACTGCTACATTCAATGGGAGTTCGGATATAATCCAGGCTGGGTCTACAATCGTATTGGCATTGATATATCATCGAATGGTGGTGCTTCATGGTTCAACCTCGCATCCAACCTGAACGGCTATACCACGACTTACACATGGGCGATTCCGTTAACCCAGACTCCAGGTACGAACTACTACGTAAGGGTTTACGAGGAGGCATACTGGTATTCGCCATACAATTCGGACGGATACGGGGGGGCGTTCACTATTGCTCGCGCGTGCACCACTCCTATCATTAGTGTGCACCCAAAACCTGCGACCGTTTGTGCAGGTATTGCGTATACTTTTACGGTGACGAGCGACATGCTTTCTGGCACGTATCAGTGGAAGAAAGACAACGTAATCGTTGCAACAACAACAACACCAAGTTACACGATCAATCCGGTCGCTGTGTCGCATGCAGGTTCGTACAGTGTGACCTTAACAGACCCTTGCGGTGTAAACAAGACTGCAACGTCGAATGGTGCACCGCTTGTGGTTAATATCCCACCAAGCATTACCAAGCATCCTCAGCCAACGGTGACTATATGCCAATCTGGACGTGATACGCTCAAGGCAGGTGGTATTGGTATTGGTCGTACATTCCAGTGGCAAAAAGACGGCGTGAATATTCCGTTTGCTACCGACTCCAATTATGTGGTAGACAACGCTCAGTTAACCTCTCAAGGTAGCTACAGGCTTGTTGTGTCAGGCACCTGTTCTCCCTCTGCTGTTACCAATGCCTCGGTTGTGAGTGTTGTAGCACGTCCGGCTATGACGACAGAACCAACAAGTCTAGCACTGTGCCCTGGCTCGAGCGGACAGCTTAGTGTTGTTGCGACGGGTGTTAGCCTTTCATATCAATGGTACAGAAACAACGTAGCCATTGCTGGAACAGGCAGCACACTTCCGTTTACCAACTACTCTTATGCACAAGATGGCCAGTACTATGTAGTTGTAACGTCTAGTGTGCCTAACCCCAATAACTGCGCGGTTAAAGTCAATTCTGCAATCGTAACCGTAACCGGATATCGTGCACCTTCAGTTGTTAGTCAACCAAAGGCAGTCGAAGGTTGTGTTGGTAAATCGGTTTCACTAACGAGTGAATTTGATGGGTTTGGATTGAGCTATAGCTGGACTCGTAACGGCACCTTGATTCCTAACAGCGCATCGAACTCCCTGTTGCTCACCAACCTGGCAACTACCGATGCAGGTGATTATCGTGTTACTGCAACAGGTACATGTGGGTTGTCTGTATCAAGTAACGCTGTGAGAATAAACGTTGTAAAAACACCAACGTTCTCTACGCAACCTGTAAGCAAAGACCTTAATGTTGGTCAGCCTCTGTCTCTGACTGTTGCGGCGTCAGACGCAACAACAATTAAGTGGTACAAGGACGGCAACCTCGTTCCAGGTCAGACGGCAACCACGTTTGTAATTCCAAGTGTTACGATGGCCGATGCTGGCTACTACAATGCAACGGTAAGCAACGCATGTAGTGGAATCTCTTCTGCTTATGCTAGAGTTACGGTTACCGATCCAACGTCGCTTTTACCTCGTCTTACGATGAATCAGGAATCAGCAGACCTCGGTCAAATTCCACTTGGTTACAACACAACAAAAGCATTCTCTACTCTGATTCAAAACACTGGAACAGCGGTCATGACTGTTTCGGATATCAGCATTACTACAGGTGCTGGCTTCGCAATTGCCAATGCAACAGCAACGCCATTCACTCTTGCTCCTGGTGCTACGTCGTCAGTTTCGGTCCGCGCAACTGCTGAAAACCTGACACCAATGACTGGTGTTCTAACAGTAACAACAGACGCTCCAGTACCGACTGGCATGCTGAATCTAACAGCTACTCCTGTGCTTCGCTACACAGCACCTGCTGAAGTGAGTTTAGGTTCGGTAATGGTGACGAAATCTGATGACTCCTGTATCCAAGTTTCAAATAATTCGACAACCGACATCACAATTGAGCAGACAACGATGAGCGGACCTAACGCTGCATTGTTTACTGTTACTTCGCCAATTCCTATGACAATCGCTGCCGGCGGAACTGGTGAAATCTGCGTGAAATTTGAGCCAGTAGCAGTTGGACAGAATTTGACGGCACAGTTGAACATCACATCATCGACGGGTGGTAATACAACAGTGACCTTGATCGGCGAGGGTACGATTACTATTGGTGTCGATGACCTTAGTACTCGCTCGGGTATCTCGATCTATCCAAACCCTGCACGTGATGAGGTTTCAATTCGTACTGCTAATCCAGCATCGATTACAATCGTAAATGCTCGTGGTGCCGCGGTTGCGACTCTGTCTACAACCGCAGACAACCTTGTTGCTAACTGGAACACTAAGAGCTTCAACGGTACATCGGTTGCTGCCGGTACGTACTCTGTACGTGTAGTAAGTCCACAAGGAACGGTAACCGTGCCGCTCGTAGTCGTCCGCTAAACCCAGCAGTCAAGTTTTTTCAGAAGGGCGTATCCTCTCCAGGATGCGCCCTTCTGACGTTACTGGGGTGCCGTCGACCGCCAGAGTTCACCCTCATTGTTAAAAACGTAGTAAAAGTCTTTATAAAAAAACTGAACGATTACTGCACGGGAGTTAGGAATCGTTGTTCGTTCCCACGTGACTCCACCATCCGCGGAAACATATACCCCGAAAAGACCCGTGCCAAGGATAAGTCCGCGGTACAGTTGAACACTCACAAATGGAGCCAGAGATGGTTGCAGGGAATCGACCTGAACAAGTAGAGGTGGTTGATTGTCAATTGATATGTAGGAACTCGTGGCTGTAGAAGCAACGAGAGAATCAGTTACCCCCATAACCCACATTATATACTTGCCTTGCCATGGCCCCGGCACTACGTGCCATGTTTCGCCTCTATTGTCAGACCGATATAGTCCCTGAAAGGTGCTCGCAAAAGTCGATTTCCCGATAGTGCACATGTGGTTGATTTGTGGCAAGGTGTCACTACTCGTAGCCCACGTACCACCATCGTCATCACTCCACAGTATGCCTCCTCCACTCTGTCCCACAACAACACGAGTTCCAATCACACATGCGAGGTAATCAAATGAGAAAGGCAGGGTCTTCGAAAACCATTCAAGGCGTTCGGATCCTCTTTTCATGCGCCAGATGCCAGTGCGGCGTCCGACAACAAGCATCTCGTCACGTAGCGGTTCGAGTTGCGTTATGCTGGCCCGGTCGTAAGCCTCGTGAATAGCTGTAATGAATGTTTCCTTGACTTTGCCGACGTGCAAGCCTTCTTCTCTCGCCGACACGTAGACGAGTCCGTTTACGTATGCGAGTGCTGTTACGTCGAACGACTGTAGTGCCTCGATGGTGTTCAGTGAATGCCATTGCATTGAACTTTGCGGTATAACATAACAGCGCCCCTCACTTTTGGTAGTTCCCACCACGATCGTATCTGCCGAAACAGCAAGTGCAGAAATGTTTTCATGCTCTGCAGGACCAGCGAAGGCAAATGTAGTCTCACCGGTTTCGAGGTTTATCCTTTTAAGACCAGTTCCGCGACCACCGATGAGGAGTTGGTCCTCGAATGACGCGCAAGCAGACCAGTCGTGAATCGGTAGTGGCCAAGTTGTCACGGAGTCACCAGTCTTATTAAGGACCACAACCACACTATCAAGGACAACAGCAAGAAAGTCGTTTGTCGCTACAAGCGACGTGCGGTAGGTTACTTGCACGGTATTTCGCTTTTTTAGACCCTCGCCAGTATCCTCTAGGACAGCTCCGTTCTTACAAATAAACCACGCGCGGTCTTGAAATATTGCAACGTCTGTGCACGGTGACGGCAGTGGAATCGCAAGCCATTTGTCGGATGCGTCGTTTCTCCTGTAACAAGTTCCACTGTCATTCAACGACAAGTAGCCTTCCTTGACGCGGAGCAGCGACTTTATTCTTAGAACACCTGGCTCGCTTCCAAAACGGTCCCAATACAACCCTCGATCTGTTGACCGATAGATTCCACCATTAGCGCTACCGACAATTATGTCGCCCTTGTAAACAACTACTGACGTAATGTCTTTTCTCTGCAGCGGTCTAAGTATATGAACCCAAGTCCGTCCTTCATCAGTCGAGCGGACAAGTCCGGTGCCCGACCCGAGAAGAATCGCATCGTCGAACTCACGCGCTACGTTCACACCTAGCCGAAATGCACCGCCCACCCGTTCAAAGTTGAAGAAACCTTTGATGTCTGGCTGTATTATTGCTTGCGCTAGACTAACAGTCGTCGCAGTACCTAGACAAACAAAAAGAGCAATCGACGCAATTATGTTCAAACCTGTCACATTGCACCTACTAACGTTAATTGTGATTTGCGCGTCTGCGAGTGCGCAGAAGTCACTTCTGAGTGTGAAAATTGCCGCGTTTGGACATCCTGCACCCGGATACTTCCTTTTGTCGCCGAACTCATCCGACTCCATTGCTTTGATAGACCACTCAGGAAAAAACTTATTTGCAATACCAGCATCGGGATCGTGCACTTTTCAGTTTGCTGACTCGACGGTCACGCACTTCATATCTGACAAGCAATTGTTTGTCCGCAGAAACCAGCACATGCAGGTGATTGACACCTTGCGAATGTACGGACCCTATTCTGCTGATTTTCACGTAGGCCACATGCTTCCGAATGGCAATCATGTCGTGCTTGGTACCGACAATCGTGTGATGGACATGTCTGCAGTCATTCCAGGAGGCATGACTGCTGCAATGGTCTCTGGCGCAGTTTTTCAGGAACGGACCCTCGGCGGTACAACCGTTTTCGAGTGGAAATCACTAGACCATATACCAGTTACAGACGCGACAGAAGATGTCGATCTTGCACAGAAAACCATCGACTATATACACATCAACTCCATCCATCTCGACACCGATGGTAACTACTTGGTATCGTGTCGTCACTTGGATGAAGTACTCAAGATTGACAGAAACACGGGTAGCGTAATGTGGCGCCTCGGTGGTTCTAAATCCAAGCATAATCAGTTTACCATTCTAGGCGACACCGAAAATGGCTTTACCGGTTTTTCGCATCAGCATGAGGTAGTCAGAACCCGCGCCGGACACTTGATAATGTTTGACAATGGCAATTTGAAGCCCATCGCATATTCTCGGGCTGTAGAGTATGAACTCGACGAAGCCTTGAAAACTGCGCGCCGCACGTGGTCGTATCGTCCATCAAAAGACGTCTTCACATACTCTATGGGCAGTGTGCAGGAGCTGGATAACGGCAACATTCTGATTGGTTGGGGACAGTCACAGTCACCAATCGTTGCCCAGGAGGTGAGTCGTGATGGCACAGTGCAGGTGGAGCTATCGACGGACTCGTTGAGAATACTCTCGTACAGCGTTCACAAGGCTGTTTTTGCAATGTCCGGCGTCGAGCGTACCGTCTCATCGCCAGGTACCTACTCGTTTACAAGAGCCGATAGCAATACGAGAATGTCTGTTACCCTTACTCGTGTAGATGCACCTACATCTATCATTACGGAACGTCACTCAGTACGACCACATGGGTTAGACTTCGCGAGCGCAGTCCCTTGTACACCCCTTGAAATGCGATGGGTGATCCGCGTATCTGATACATCAAAGATTGCCGGAACAACCAGATTTGCACTTGGTGTTCTACCAGCCTACATGCCTCCGTCGAGGATAAAGTTGTATCGTCGGCTGACGGAAGGCAAGGGTAAATTCGTCGAGGTAACGACAACCTTGGATGCGCCTGCCGGCGTGCTCAGAGCCAACTCTGTAAGCGGTGGCGAGTATACTTTGGCGTTCGGGGGGTGTTTCAATCCTTCACCGGTTTCGCCCGCGTCGGGTACCCGTTCTGTGCCAGTAACCCCAACGTTGGTTTGGTCCGAGGGTCTAACTGTCGACGGTTACGACGTCGAAATTTTCCTCGGCTCAATTCCGGCACCAGTGTACGTGTTTAGAACTTTCCGACTTGATACGACGATGGCCGGGTTAGAGACAGGAGCGCTATACTCATGGCGAGTTCGCGCCAGAAGAGCCGCTGATAATCCTTGGTCCAAACTATCCAGTTTCCGGACGGTTTTAGATGTCCCAACTCCTATCAGTCCGAGTTCTTTGCCCGATTCCATGTCAGTTTTAGTAAGGCCTGTGTTCAATTGGTCAGCCATACCAAGAGCGAATAAGTATCGCCTTCAGGTGTTTACGCAAAGTTCTGAAGTAGTGGCCCTCGACACGGTAATCCAGAGTACGTCATTCCAAGGATTAAATACTTTCGATTGGCATCAATGGTACTTCTGGCATGTGAGCGCTATGATTGACGAAGAGGTCGGCCCACCATCCAACAATTGGTGGTTTTTAACCCAACCAGCTCCCCCAGAGTACCTCGCGCCCCTAGCGGCGGACCTTCAGGTAGACCCTGAAAATGCAGAGCTTGCATGGCAGGTGGGATTCGGCGGCACCTCGTATCACATCCGGGTACTCAACGGACTGAATCCAGATCCAATGTTTCAGGATACCCTCAGTACGTTGCGCTTAAGGCTTCCCACTCTCGATCCAGTAACCAGGTATTATTGGCAGGTACGGTCGGCGAATCGGTATGGAGTAAGTGAGTGGACAGAGAAGCGCTGGTTTTTAACGCTCGGATCGGAAACGCTACAGGCACCGGTACTTCTCACTCCGGTAAACAAGACTCTCGTAGATACTTCAAACCCTGAGCTTGGCTGGACAGAGGTAGATAGAGCATCAGGGTATTACGTGCAGCTCACAACTACTCCAACATTCGAGACACCAGATTTCGAGTGGTTCGGTCTGACCTTCCCTTCTATAGTTGTACCGAGGCTCGAATCCGGACGATTGTACCTCTGGCGGGTCGTTGCGATCGGTGTTCTCGGTTCTGGCCCGTGGTCGTCGATCGTACAATTTTCAACTCAACCGGGTACGGGCGACCGTCTTCGCACCCTTATACCGGTCGACACTGACCGCAGGATCAGTTCTCAAGGCTTTGGCTCATTCATAACCAACACAATGTATGCGAGCTATCGTGCGGAGTTCTCGACCCACTCCGACTTTCGCGACATCGCTTTTTCTATCGATGGGGCTGCGTCGCCACTGCCCTTCTCCCTTGACGAAGGCACACAATACTGGTGGCGAGTTATTGGTGTTCGGGGCGGAGTCGAAAAAGACACCGGAGCGTCAGCCTCTTTTACAACGGTAGCCCACACATCTGTGAATACAAACGATCAGGGTGTAGGCAGCAGGCCTCTGATCGAGGTCAGAAACGGGTCCATCGATCTTTCAGGTGATATCATGGGGAGTCGAATCCAGATTTTCGACCTGTTAGGTCGGCTTCTCTCCACATATTTGGTCCCCCGAGACGTTACGCACTGGACGCATTTGATAGACGATCTTCATGGAATGTTTGTAGTTGCTGTCATACCACCCACCGAACATGCCGCACCCCAGACCTTTATCTTGATGTCGACGATACAACCATAAGTACTGACCTTTTCAAACAACGAGTAGGAGCTCTTGAAAGGTCCGACTGGTGTCAAGATTTGCTGAGTCAATACCAAATTGCGTTGGCACGTACCGTAACGACCAAGATTCCGACGACTTTTGAATTTATCTACATGTTATGTAACCTGATGTATGTTATTTTGTCACGCGTCTGGAATTCATTTCCAGATGTTCCTACACAAGGTCATGTATAATTCAATTCGTTTCCCAGAGGAACCTATGACTGATTTCGCCGCAAATCGAGTGCCGCTCAGTTCGCAATTAAGGGTGCTGGCCGCATTGGCTACATTGCTACTGTCCCTTACAGCGGTCGGTGTCCAAGCCCAGTGTCCCTACTCCATCGGTTGGCAATTCAATCTGTCACAGCCGACAGCGGGGGCGAGGTACACGCAGGGTGATAGGATCACCATACAATGGAATACTAATGGTAGTAACCCAGTCTATTACAACGTTTATATGCGGCTGGACTGGTCTACGAATAACGGTACCACTTGGACCACGATAGCGAACAGCATTGCAGGTGCGTACGTCAATCCGTATACGTACGAATGGGTTACTAGCGTGAGCCTGCCACCATCGACGAATTATACCGTCAGGATTTCCGAAGACTGGCCGACTTATGGATGTTGGAACGGGGGGTATGAAATGAGTCGACCCGGAATCTCAGGGACGTTCACACTCTTGGCGGCTTGCGCAAAGCCAGTCATCACCACAAACCTAGCAGCAACATCTGCTTGTGTAAATACTAGCAAGACGTTGAGTGTTGTAAGCGACATGACGTCCGGAACGTATAAGTGGTCAAAAGACGGCGCGCTACTCGCGATTACAACGACGCCGAGCTACACTATCAACCCAGTAACCCTAGCAAGTGCAGGTAATTACAGCGTTGTCTTGGTGCAGAATTGCAACACGTCGCTTACTACAACTTCGGCTACATCTGCCCTCGCGGTCAATGTCCCACCCGTTATTACCAAACAACCACAAACTACTCTCGTAATTTGTCAGTCTAAACGTGACACGTTGAAGTCTGGCGCAGTTGGACTTGGCAAGACATTCCAATGGCAAAGGAATGGTGTGAACATTGCTGGTGCTACCGATTCCAACCTCGTTTTGGATAATGCTCAGTTACCTACAGAAGGCACGTACACCGTTGTTGTAACCGGCACGTGTAGTCCGCCAGCAACAAGTAACAATGCCGTTGTAACCGTTACTTTAAAACCGGTAATTGTTGACGAGCCTACTAGCCTTGCGATATGCCCTGGTGCAAACGGACAGTTAGGTGTCGTAGCCAGTGGGGTTAGCCTTTCGTATCAATGGTATCGTAACGATGTTCCGATTGCTTCTTCAGGACCGACGCTTCCATTTACTGGTTATACAACTGCCCAAGACGGTCGGTACCATGTAGTTGTCACATCGACGGTACCAAACCCAAGTAACTGTCAGGTTGCTGTTCAATCACGTATTGTAACAGTTACAGGCTTTCGTCCACCAACAGTCGTAACTCAGCCAGTTGCTGTTGAAGGTTGTGTTGGTAAATCGGTATCTCTTACAAGCGAGATTGCTGGGTTTGGTCTCAGCTACAGTTGGACACGCAACGGCGCCACTGTTCCGAACAGCGCCTCGAACTCTCTTTTGCTCAGCAACCTTACAACCTCCGATGCTGGTGATTATGTGGTCACCGCTACCGGTAGTGCCTGTGGTCTCAAAGTGTCTACTATCCCGGTACGTGTAAACGTTGTAAAAACACCAACGTTCTCAACGCAGCCAGTAAGCAAGGACGTTAATGTAGGCCAGCCGCTAACCCTAACATTAGCTGCATCCGACGCGAGTATCATTAAGTGGTATAAGGATGGCAAGCTGGTTGCAGGTCAAACAGGCACAACGCTTACAATCCCTAGTGCTAGTCTTAGCGATGCCGGTTACTACAATGCAACCGTAAGCAACGCATGTAGTGGAATCTCTTCTGCTTATGCTAGAGTTACGGTTACCGATCCAACGTCGCTTTTACCTCGCCTTACAATGAGTCAGGAATCAGCAGACCTCGGTCAAATCCCGCTTGGCTACAACACAACACAAACATTCTCGACTCTGATTCAAAACACTGGAACAGCGGTCATGACTGTTTCGGATGTCAGCATAACAGGTACTGGCTTCGCAATTGCCAATGCAACAGCAACGCCATTCACTCTCGCACCAGGTGCTACATCGTCAGTTTCAATTCGTGCTACTGCAGAGAACTTGAGCCCAATGACTAGCACACTTACAGTTACAACGGATGCGCCAGTACCGACAGGCATGCTGAATCTTACAGCTACTCCTGTGCTTCGCTACACCGCAGCTGCTGACGTCAGCTATGGCGAGGTAATGCAGTCGACCACCAAAGACTCGTGTATCAAGATCGTAAATAGTTCGACAACCGACATTACGGTCGAAGACGCCACGATAAGTGGACCAAACGCTGGATTGTACTCTGTGACTTCTGCGATTCCGATGACGATTACCGCTGGCGGAACAGGAGAAATCTGTGTAAGATTTTCACCAATTGCCGTTGGACAGAATTTGACAGCACAGTTGAACCTGACCTCTTCGAACGGGGGCAATTCAACAATTACGCTGATAGGCGCATCCACAATCACTGGTGTCGACGATCTTGAAACCCGCTCAGGCGTTACTATCTATCCAAACCCTGCACGTGATGAGGTTTCAATTCGTACTGCTAATCCAGCATCGATTACAATCGTAAACGCTCGTGGTGCCGCGGTTGCGACTCTGTCTACAACCGCAGACAACCTTGTTGCTAACTGGAACACGAAGAGCTTCAACGGTACATCGGTTGCTGCTGGTACATACTCTGTACGTGTAACTGGTGCGCAAGGAACGGTAACCGTGCCGCTCGTAGTCGTCCGCTAAACTCAGCACTCAAGTCTATTTCCGAAGGGCGTATCCTCTCCAGGATGCGCCCTTCTTCTTTAACATTGCATCATGAGCGATTCTTCAGAGCGTTGGGCCTTGATTATTCTAGCGGCGGGTAAGGGCCTCAGGTACGGGGCTGGCGATTCACCTAAGCAATTTTTGACGCTTGGCGGCCGCTCATTACTTGAGCATTCTTTGATGACTGGACTTTCTGTGCCAACTATCACAACCGTAGTTGTTGCAGTTTCTGAGGACGCTCTGGCAACAACTGCCGAATTGATGAAGCGTGAGTGCTCTGTAGAGCGCGAGTGCTTTGTAGATGAGGAGACTTCGGTCCACAAGCGTGTAGTTCTGATTCCCGGAGGCCAAAGCCGCCAGGAAAGTGTGAAGAGGTCGCTCTCTGCAATTGCGGACGGGACGGTCGACTATGTCTTCGTACATGATTCTGTGCGGCCACTTGCATCGATCGAACTCTATGACCGCGTCGGACGCGCTGGTGTAACTTATGGCGCCGCCGTGCCTTGTATGCCACTTGTTGACACGATCAAGGAGGTACACGACGGCATTGTAGTGTCGACGCCTCAACGTGACCGCTACAGGCGTATACAGACACCTCAAGGCTTCAGACTAGACATTCTTGCAGACGCACATGCGTACGCAACTACACATGGCTTTACGGGCACAGACGATGCCAGCCTGGTTGAAATGATGGGCATTCCGGTGCATTGTGTCGATGGCGAGGAAACAAACGTCAAGGTCACAACTCCTAGCGACTTACGGTTGTTAGATTGGTTGCTGACTTCGAATTCTTGAAACAATCGTGCTCAATTCAGATCAGTTATTGCGACAACCTACCCGCGCACGTATCTTTGCGCCGCTTTGATCCGATGGTGATCCTTTCTAGGAGTTAATGAATGTTTTGGACACCTGAACTCGCTTCGTACCTTGAAGACGCACCCTGGCCTGCGTCCAAGGAAGAGTTAATTGATTATGCTAACCGTACTGGTGCTCCAATGCAGGTTATCGATAATTTGGTGGAGCTCGATGACACCGAAGAAATCACGTACGATGGCATCGAAGACATTTGGCCTGAATACGAGGCTTCGTCGGATGACATCTTTTTTAACGAAGACGATGACATAACCGACTATTGACATACTCGTCAATATTGTCGTCGCCCGTCGCGCTCGTCGTGTCGGGCGATCGTTGTTTTAATGCGTCCACACCATTACATCGAAGTCTTATTCTTCGTTATGCTTTGCATGATGGCCAGTACCGTTGCATCCGCTCAGGATACAACAGAAACCGGACGTCGTGTCAAGCGTGTTCGAGCTGCTGACCGCGCAGCCGCGCTGCGCGAACCCGAACTACAGGAAGTTCGTGTTGAAGGATGTACCCTAACAACGCCAGGTCAGATTATTGGTGTTATTGCTTCGCAGGAAAGTGATTTGACGATCACCCGGCGTCTTACACGCTACTTCTACGACAACCTTCGACGCAATCCAGCTACTCCTGATACCATCCTAACGATACTTGGCAACATCCAACGCGATAGGATGGATGAATTGCGGTATTACAATTCAAAAACCGTACAGGCAGACAGCATCGCCGTACTCGAGTACCTTTCACAAAACGGCTTTCACTTTGGAACTGTTCGCGCACAGTTTGCTCGTGATACCTCGAGTCGAAAAAATGTACTCACCTTCTACATTACCGAAGGACCTCGGGCCGTTATAGACTCTGTCGCATTCCTGGGCCTAGACCGCGTTGATTCTACTGTCAAAAAGTCGGTGTTAAGTGAGTTTACCGTTAAGAACGGCGAGCCTTTTTCGGAGGCTGCAATCGAAGCCGAACTGCGAAAAATGGTGGTCGTACTGCGCAACTCAGGGTATTATCGTGCTCGGGTCGAGCGTGTGGGGACTGGCGTCTCTGATGATGGAAAACACGATACTGTCGTCGTGTTGTTCGAACCCGACAAGCGTGTCCGCATTGGAAAGATTATTCTACAAGAAGACACAAAGGGCTACAATTCAGTAGACACATCTACAAGGATACGTCAGCTCGAAATCGAGGAAGGACAATGGTACAGCGAACAACGTATATCTGTCTCACGGTCAAATCTCTTGAGCCTAAACACATTCGATGTGGCGGCTATCGATACTATTCCACGCGATTCAATGCCCCCAGGAATAGGTGACTCTGTCGTGTGGTTGAAGGTGTATACAGAGAACAGCAAGCCGTATGATGCCAGCATTAGTTTCCTTGTCTATCAGACAGCGCTCGACAATTTTGTTAATGTCGGTATCGGCGCAAATGCTCAATACCGAAACGTGTTGGGTGGGGCCGAAGTAGGCAGCGCTACTGCTCAATACGTGTTTCAGGATGTGAGTCGGATTTTCCAGGGACAAACCCTAGAGAATGAAGTGCTGTTCTCGCTGACCTTCGCAAAGCCACACGCGGCGCGGATTATGGATATGCGTGTTGGTTTGCAGACTTCTACCTATTACTCGAAGAGAAATCTGATTAGTACGTTCAAGCTCGAATCATTCGGAGCGAGTTTAAAATTTCCTATCAGCCTCTATCAATTCGTCTTTATCAACAGCGCTGAGTTGAGCTTTTCAGTTGATAGGCAAATTCCACTCGATTTTAGAGATGCTCTCGATAGTGCGTTAGGCGATAGTCGCACACTTCAAGACAGTCAGAATGTAATAAGCACGTTTACAACATTCGAAGTACTTGATAACTACCTAAGAACCGAGACTGGCTTGTTAGGTTTTTTCACTGGCATATTCGCAGGTCTTACTCTTCGCGGCGAACATAGAGACAATCCCGTCGATCCGACAAAAGGTACGTTCACGTCCGGATCTGTTGAATATGGCACTGGAGCAGGCAAGTTTGTCAGAATGCAGTTTTACAACACCACTGTTAGTTCGCTGCGCCCAAGACTCATAGCCGCAACAAAATTCAATGTGGGACACATTTTTTTACTGGATTATGAACGATTTAGTAGTGATAAAAGGAATGTGTATGTCCCCCTAGAACGTCAGTTCTTTGCCGGCGGCGCTTCAAGTATTCGCAGCTACGCATCGCGTCAGTTACATGACACTGGCTCTGGCATTATAAAAGACAGCGACCCATCACTTACAGCCATTCAATCGAACATTCTTGGTAGCGGCACCCTGTTCGAACTTGGAGTGGAATTACGTTATACCTTCCCTAGACCAAGTAATTTTGGCGACGTACTCGCTGGCTTTATTGAAAAAAGCGGCATTACATGGTTTGCCGACTTTGGCAATGCATTTAATCGGTTAACGCCAGACTTATATGGCAAGGCAAAACTGTTAGACTTCATCTATAATTCTGTGTTAGCAACGGGTTTTGGTTACAGGTTCGCGACCCCTGTTGGCCCCTTACGCATAGACCTTGCGACCAGCGTATACGACCCTTCAAAGAGTCACCCATTTATCGTCAACCGTCCGAACGCCCTCGGTTTTAAGAACCTTCAGGTAAGCATCGGTCTCGGGCACGCATTTTAAGACCGTCGACCTAGCACGTCCTATGCTGACGCTATCTAGATGGGAATCTTTCCGATACTTGACGATCGCTTAATTTGGAATCTTGCCGATAACAGAGTCTTGAATATCGATACGCGCCGCGTTTGCCATCAGAGCAAGAATTCCTTCTGTTACCATGTGCGGATGCGTTTCTGTTGTAATACCCTCTTGGTTAAGGGGCTCGATAAGGTGCTCGCTCTCGCCACCCGTAAGAAGCACAGGAACGGCCTTGCCATTGAAGGTGCTTTTCTGAACATTGCGAATTATGTTAGCAACGCCGCCAACAGCAGATGCTGTCACACCCGACATAAGAGAGTCTTTTGTGTTCTGGCCAATAACAGATGATGGCTCAGAATATTTAAGCTCGGGGATAGCAGCCGTCTGCTTCGATAAACCAAACAGCTGGGTAGAAAGACCTGCGAATATTGCGCCACCAAGAAAAACCTTATCGGCCGAAACAACATTGATGGTGATAGCCGTTCCGCAATCGATTGTAATAAGTGGTGGACGTGTGTGGTGCATCGCTCCGATTACACCGAGTAGTCTGTCTATGCCAGCGTTTTCTACGTTGCCAAAAGAGACGAGCTTTTCATTCCGCATGAGAAGGGAATGCGCATTTAGTACCATGTGGCCAGGGATGCGTTGAAGCACCTTGACGATTGCTGTTGTCTGCTTAGGGTTAACACTCGACAATCCGATGAGATAACGTCGGACAGTGTGGTCACGAAAGTGGTGTTGGACGTTTTTCTTCCATTCTTTGTCGTAAGGGAAGGAGAGAAATTCTTCGTCATGATGAATCTTAACACGGCTATTGCCGACATCTATGCCGCAGATGCCATATTCAAGTCCGTTTAATTCAATCTTGGTATCGTACAGTGTCGCCATCTGTTACGGTCCGTTCCATCTGTGTTACAACGTTACGTACGATCAAGCGTCCGTCTGACGCAATCCTGACAAATTTCCACGTGCCTTCAGTTTCAGCAATGCGTAGATCCTTGCTACCCATGTCTAGTTCCTGCACCCAGGTCTCATGAACATCAAACCAAGGTCGCGTCATTAGCTCGGCCATCACATCGCGGAGATCATTAAGTAAGGAAGATACGGCAACACCGACATCAAGCAGCCTTAATGATGTGCACGGTTGAGTGATATTGTCAGGAAAAACACGCTGCTCTACGTTTATTCCCAGCCCTACAACCGTCGACGTACAACGACTCCCTTGGAATTCGTGTTCGACAAGCACACCCGCAATCTTGGCCCATCCTTGTTCGGTTTTTGCTTGCACGTCATTAGGGTACTTAAGACGAAAGAATGCATTTGGGCTGTGTTTTCTTAACACGCGTAACACGCTTTGAGCACCTCGGCCCATATAAGCGGAAAGTTCGTCGGTGGTTACGTCTCCCGAGTGTCTTATTCCAACCGAAGCATAGATGTTTGCACCGTAGTCACCGTGCCATGCCCGGCCCTTGCGTCCACGTCCCGCCGTTTGATGCTGAGCCGTCACCAACACATACGGGTACGAGACGAGAAGCTCTTTAGCATAATCGTTTGTAGACGAGACGATCGGTAGATGAAACTCAATTGGACGCAGCACGTTATTATAAATAAGGTTATGAAAGGACAACATACTTCATGACTTCGTCAAGAGGTAAAGATACGCGTCAAACTTGCCTGTGCTGCGGCAGCGTATTTTGGTAGTTCATAATGCCTATTCAACACGATACAATTTGCGCAGTTGCCACGCCGCCCGGGACGGCAGGGCTTGCCGTTATTCGTGTTTCCGGAGCGCATGCCATTGCCATGTGCAACGAGTTATTCCGTTCTAAAGCGCCCCTAACCGAAGCCAAGGATCACACAATCCACTACGGTTGGTGGTCTACGGCCACAGTTCGGATAGACGCTGTCACCGTCATGATATACCGATCCCCTAATTCATATACCGGCGAGGATGTAATAGAAATTGGGTGCCACGGTGGACATCATGTCATTCAACAGATTCTCGAATCGCTGCTCCAACAGAATGCTAGGCTGGCCGAACCAGGTGAGTTCACAAAACGTGCATTTCTCAATGGCAAGATGGATCTCACGCAAGTAGAAGCTGTAGGTGACATCATACACTCACAATCTCGTCTCGGCGCACAAACCGCCGCTCGGCAGCTTGCGGGCGGCTTCACAAAGCGTCTAGAAGAGTTTAGAGAAGCGTTATTACATGCTACTGGTCTGTTAGAACTCGAACTTGACTTCTCGGAAGAAAACATAGAATTTGTTAGTAAACCAGAACTGCGCCGCATCATTACTGGTCTCATGGAGCTTGCCTCGACCCTGGCATCTAGTGCTCAAGCTGCAGAAGTCCTACGTTCTGGTTTTGTCTGCGCTATTGTTGGATATCCGAATGCCGGTAAGAGCTCACTCTTTAATGCCCTTCTGCAGCGCGAGCGCGCCATCGTCAGCCCCTTACCTGGCACCACCCGAGACTTTCTAACAGAACCACTGTTTGTTCAAGGGTACTCGCTACTTTTACATGATACAGCCGGCATTCGGTCGACCTTAGACTCTATCGAACTGCAAGGCATCTATCTAACCACGTCGCTTATCGAACAGAGCAACCTAATTCTTGTAGTGAATGATATCACCCAAGGACTCGGCCATTCCGCTTCCCTTGTTGACGATATTCAACAACGCTTTCCAACGTCGACGGTTCTATTGATTCACAACAAGTTTGATGCAGTTCACCCGACATCTCACGTAGCAGACGGCAATGCTTCAGCAACACTGTTCTGCTCTGCCACAGAAGGTCTTGGCCTCGATGACCTACGCTCTGAACTTCTAACGCAGGTTCGCGCGTCTACCGAGGGCATTCAGGATGTACTCGTAAATCGTCGTCAGGCCATCCTGCTCGGTCAGATGGCACAACACCTAGGTTCGGCTATTGCAGCAATCGACACAGGCTTAGACAACGATTGCATAGCCGTTGACATCCGTAGCGCCCTACGCCTACTTGGCGAGATAAACGGTGAGACATGGAGTCCAGACGTACTTGACGCTGTTTTTTCTCGATTCTGCATAGGAAAGTAGCTCTATGAACTCGTACAGGAATTCTCGATGACCAATTACGTACTCAGACCACTCGAGGTCGACGATTTCGCTGCATTTGTAGACATACAGCGTCACGCCCTTGTGCACGCACCCGAGTTGTTTGGTTCGGATTACGAATGGTTTGAGAATTTGTCGATACTGCTGAAAGAGCAGCGCTTTGAGCTTTTTGTGAACTTCCCCTACCAGTTTATTCTTGGAGCTGTGCAGCCGGACGGTGAAATTGCTGCCATGGTCGGATTTTCATGCGAGTACGCACGTTCCAAGGTACGGCACAAAGGCAGACTTTGGGGATTGTATGTTCGCCCGGAATTTCGTCATCGTGGCTTGGCAACAGAGCTCGTTAGAACCATTATTGGCTCAGCCCAGGACGTAGTTGGTTGTGAACTCATCCATTTATCGGTCAGCAAGCATAATGACGCCAGCTTTGCTCTATATCTGCGTCTAGGTTTCTCGGTTTATGGAACTGAATTGCACGCAATGAAAATTGATAATACGTATGTCGATGAATACCTTATGCACAAGATGCTATTATGACGTTCCACGTGAAACACGTTCCACGTGGAACATAAAAACATGAAATTTGACTGTATTGTTATAGGTGGAGGCCATGCTGGCATAGAAGCCGCCTCTGCAGCCGCTCGGATGGGTCTAAGGGTAGGCCTCGTAAGCATGGAGAGGCATACAATTGGACGTCTTTCTTGTAATCCGTCGATAGGGGGCTCAGCAAAAGGTCACCTTGCTAAAGAGATTGACGCCTTGGGTGGCGTAATGCCGCGAATTGCCGATGCGAGCGGTATTCAGTTCAAGACGCTTAACGCTTCGAAAGGACCTGCTATATGGTCTCCTAGAAGCCAAAACGACAATGAGCTCTATCCTGCCTTCGCTCAAGCCCTTCTGACGCAAACCCCAGGTATCACGATCATTCCAGAGCGTGTAGAGGAGATTCTCACCCAAGATTCGCATGTGCGAGGTGTACGAACGAGCACGAATACCGAAGTACTTGCCCAGACAGTGATCTTATGCTCGGGTACATTCCTTAATGCAGTGATGTGGACTGGTACAACCGACACCAAGGGCGGTAGAGTCGGAGAGCAGGCTTCAAACCACGTGTCGGACATGCTTTTGGCGCATGGACTGCAAAAGGGACGTCTTAAAACAGGTACGCCGCCGCGTGTAAGCGCCGCGTCGGTAGATCTAAGTAAAACTGTGCCCCATCCCGGCGACGAGTCGCCGAGACCTTTTTCTATGCGCACCAGAGCGGTAGTAAACCGACTGTCGTGTTTTGCAACCTCAACAAATGCCCGTACGCACGAGATTCTACGAACCGGATTCGAGCGCTCACCAATGTTTACTGGACGCATTACAGGGGCCGGACCTCGGTATTGTCCGTCTGTCGAAGACAAGATCTCGCGATTCCCCGATCGCGACTCGCATGTCATTGTGCTCGAGCCAGAGGGCCTCAACACAGACACAGTCTACGTGAACGGGTATTCGACAAGTCTGCCTGCAGATATTCAGGAGCTCGGCCTTCGCTCTATTCCTGCGCTGGAGCACGCTCGCATTCTGCGTCATGGATACGCCGTCGAGTACGACTTCTTCTATCCGTATCAGCTGAAGTTCACAATGGAGACGAAGGCCATCGATGGACTCTTCTTTGCTGGACAGATTAACGGTACGTCGGGGTATGAGGAAGCCGCAAGCCAGGGCTTAATGGCCGGAATTAATGCCGCACTAAAGGTAAGGGGCGAAGGGGGCTTTGTTCTAAAGCGCTCTGAAGCGTACATCGGCGTTCTAATTGATGATCTGGTAAACAAGAACACCGAAGAGCCTTATAGAATATTTACGTCGTTGGCAGAGTATCGCCTTCTACTGCGCACAGACACTGCGTATGACAGGTTGTTGCCTCACGGAAACCGACTGGGGTTGGTCTCTGATGAAGCAAGAAAATCATGGCAACGCAACTTGGATCTGAAAGAACAAATTCATGCGTTCACCTTGGAAGCACGCGCACAACCAACGCTTGTAAACCCATTGCTTAATAAGTACGAAGAGGATGTAATAACAGAAGCGACTCCTCTAATCAACATCGCACGACGTCCGACCGTTCCTCTACGTCCCCTACTCGACCTTGCTTCTTTTGGCATGAACGACTTGCTCGACGAACACGACGAAACGGTAACGCAAGTACAAACCGCTATTCGATACGATGGCTACATACAGAAGCAAATGCGCGACGTCGAACGCTTTGCCGATCACGAACAAAAAGTCATCCCCGGCAACTTCTCATACGCCGACGTTCAATCTCTCTCTACCGAAGCCAGAGAGAAACTCACGCGGATACGTCCACAATCTCTCGGACAAGCCTCGCGTATACCAGGCGTGTCTGCGTCTGATGTGTCTGTGTTGTCGCTCTACCTGCGTTAACACGAGTGCATTTGTGTATACGCTGCATGTGCGTTTGCTAGCGGACAATCATCACGGGAATTGCAATGACGTTATTGCTGCCAAGAAGCACACATCTGTAAGCGCCTTGCGGCAATGCCTCAACGTTGAGTGTTTGTTCGTGCGTGCCACTGCCGGCAGCAGACAACACTAATGCACCGTCAGTATTGAAGAGCATTATCTGAGAAGCGTTTGTTATGAACTCACCCTGCAATGTCAGTGATGAAGACGAGGGTTGCGGAGAGACAACAATTCGTTGCGCTTTTTCTTTGAAGTCTCCTACGCCATTTAGAATCTGGACCTCGACGATGGTGTCAGACTGATCGGCTAGTGGTGCGTCGTCATACGCTGTGATGCGAATTGCATAACCAGTGCCTACCGGCGTGTTAAGCGGCACCTTCCACAAGTACCCTTGGTTCTGCAACTTCACCGAGTCCTTGATTAGAATTACGTTGTCCTTTGTGATGAGGTCTATACGGCCAAGTCCCACAGAAGTCGTCTTCCACAGAATTGGAGCGTTTTTATCCAAATAAGTTATAAATTTATTTAATGGTAGGTCAAGGGTCAGGTAAGGGGCCGATAAATCAAACATGGCTACAGTCCATTCCGATACCAAGGCGCCATAGAATGCTCGAGTTCTCCAGTAATAACGCTGACCCTGCACTTCAAAGATTGGAGTTGTTACAACCTTGTCAGATCTCGTTGTACCGTCGAATACTATTTGATCGCCCGCAAATGTGCTATCTCTTGATCCCTGGACTTGTAGGCTGTCAAATGCACCTCGTGGAGACACTTGCAATGTATGCGGTATGCCAGCCAGCACCTTTACACCATTGATAGGACTAACGGCAATGGGCGACAAAATTTGTGTGGGTGTGGTTATAGCGTCGGCAATGAGTAATTCTCCAAAGTCGGTACCAGCTACAACGAGCGTTCTCTTATCGGGTGTGAACTGTGTTAGGAGCTTGGTGAACGTTCCGTTACCAATTGTCGGACGATGATATACTTCATATCCGGAAGTTTTAGAAAGACCTAAAACATTCAGATTAAAACGAACCTCGAGTCTGCTGTCCGTAATTCCTTCTTGAGTGAGCCAGATACGCAATGGGTAGACATTCGGAGCAACACCCTCGAACCGTGGGTTGATCGGTGAATACGGAAATCGTTTTCCTTTTGTGGCATTGTAAAACGCCGATGTGAATGAGGTAAATGTCACAACTATTCCGACTGTGTCGGTTGCGGTGCTGTAGGTATAGGTGTTGCCCGGAAGTACCTCATCTTTAAAGACCGTGTCGGATGGCTGCCCCGGAGGCCATGCGTGTCGTTGCGCACGATACACGAACAACTCTTTAGGAAGAGTGGCTTCGAATACAACCACTCCGTTAGAATCTACTTCTGTAACACCTGGGTGACCGTTTGCAGCTGCGCTGCCCCAAGCAATGACTCTGTGTCCGTTAGAGAGCGTTTGAACGCCCCCTTGAAGAGACGTGTAGATCTCGGGTGTATGACGGTATGTCCAAACTAATTCGGCTGTCTTTGCATTCTCATCAATTCGATAATCGACAGCGCGTGAATACTGTGGAATTCTAAACGTGCCATTGTCAAATAAAGAGATGCCATTTTTCGTGCGGCGAATGTCATGCTGGTACGAAAAGACGGGGTCTGCTACACCGGCAACAGCACTTGTAAACGTGAACTGATTGCGCTTTCCACCCATGAGCCACTTTATGTTGCCCGAAGCACGATCTATTCGAATTACCGATGAACAATGACGAAGGCTGACGAGCAAATCGCCATCGTGGTCGACCCAGACGCCATTGTTGTGAACGTATCGAATGGTTGCCGCCTTCAAGTCCTCATACGAATCCGTTACTGGAATATGGTCGAGTGTCCGCCATTGAAACACAACATTCCTGTCCTGATCTAGCTCCTGAATGATACCCTGTACAACGATAGCAGCAGGGTTTCCACCTTCTACTATCGTACTCAAATCCATGATGACATCCTCAAAAGCTTGTACCACGATATGCCCATTCGGCAACACCATGTGGTCGTGAAACGACGTCAGGTAGCCGTTGCCACTTTCGATACTGTCTACCACTGCCCAAGAGGTATCCATTACATAAATCTTTGACGCAGTGCTAGCACCAGCAGATGGCTGAAAACGGCTAATGCTCATACGTCCGTTCGGAAGCACCTTAAAATCGAACGGCCAGTAGCTCAACCGTTTGAATGACCGCGGCGCTCCAGTTGTGTCGAGCGCCATTGAAAACCGTCCGTACTTTTCAGGAGTAATTCTGCTGTTTGGTGCTATGTACAAATCGAGCGGAGTAGCTCCTGAATTTGTCGTCACAGTTATAGGCGGAAAGTCTGAGGGTAAGGGGTCTACTTGTACTCCTCCATCACCTTTAACGATTTCGGTGTTGTGTGGAACACGTACTGTTGTGAATTGAAAAGTTGTATCAGGAAGCCCCCTGCCAGCTTGAACTGTTACCGTAATTGTCTCAAGTTCCTTCAACCTCGTAATTGGGATGATGTTCAGTGTCCTTTCGTCCGAGGCTCGCCTGACGTTTACATAGATCGGCCTTCGGCCTTCGCCTGTAACGCGAATGTTCTTATGCAGTGTTTCGGGCATACCCGAGATAACATGCGATGAACGGAGCACGATAATCATTGTTGGTGGTGCCGATGAAGAGCCGGGTAATGGCGAAAGGAATTCTAACCGCTGAGCTGTAAGAGTACAGGCTACAATTGTTAATGCGAGTATAGACAGAATTGGTTTTCTCATTTACGTACTCTTTATATGGCGGTGTACTTGTAGACTACAGAACTCAAATTTCAGCATCGTAGTTACTCTAAAAATAGTGTTTAGACGCTTAGCCCATGTCAGGTGCTATTTTGCAACCTTCTTCTGATTAACCATTGCAACCATGCTTGACCTAAAATTCATTCGTGAAAACGTCGATGTCGTCCGTGAGAATTGTCTCAGGAAAAATGATTCGAGCGACCTAGATCTGTTGATGACCCTCGACGCGACGCGGCGGACCCTTATCCAGGGGGTCGAAGACTTAAAAGCTCGTCGTAACGCTGTCTCACAAGAGATCTCCCTGAAAAAGAGGTCGGGTGACGACGCCACCTCACAGATCACTGAAATGCGCGAGGTTGGCGACGTTATAAAGAACCTTGACGAAGATTTAAGAACAGTTGAAGAGCAGATAGATGACATCATGATGCGCATTCCAAACATGGCTCATCCTTCTGTTCCTGTAGGAAAATCTGCTGAAGAAAATGTGGAGGTACGACGTGAAGGAATTTGTATCGAGCGCGAATGGCGCAAAGACCACCTTGAGCTTGGACGCGATCTTGGCATCCTCGACTTCGAACGTGGTGCGAAGGTTACGGGAACCGGGTTTGGTTTCTATGTTGGCAAAGGGGCTCGGCTGGAGCGTGCTCTCATTAACTACTTCCTCGATACAAATACGAACGACCGTGGGTACACAGAGATACTTCCGCCGTTCATGGTAAACTCTACCTCGCTGCGTGGTACGGGACAGCTGCCGAAAAATCATGATGATATGTACTACATGGAAAGAGACGAGTTGTACATGATTCCGACTGCTGAGGTGCCTATTACAAATTTTCACCGCGATGAAATGCTCGATGCAGCAGCTTTGCCAATTAAGTATGCTGGCTACTCAGCTTGTTTTAGACGCGAATCGGGCAGTTACGGCAAGGATACCAGAGGATTTCTTCGCGTTCATGAATTTAACAAAGTTGAATTAGTAAAGTTTGTCAGAGCAGAGACATCGTACGACGAACTCGAGCTGTTGGTGAACGATGTAGAATCGCATTTGCGTGCTCTTGGATTCACCTATCGGGTGCTACTTCTTAGCACGGGTGACATGACGTTTGGCGGGTCGAAGACATACGACCTCGAGGTTTGGTCGCCCTATGAACAGAAATGGTTAGAGGTTAGCTCCTGTACAAACTTTGAATCGTTCCAGGCTCGACGTGCAAATATTCGGTTCAAAGACACCCCATCTTCAAAACCAGAATTCGTGCACACCCTAAACGGTAGTGGCTTGGCAACCAGTAGAATTATGGTTGCGCTGCTCGAGCAGTACCAGCGCCCTGATGGTCACATCGACGTTCCTGCGTGCCTGCGGCCGTACTGTGGCTTCGATGTGATTTGACGTGGGCTGTGGTTTTGATCTGTGCTGTGGCTTCGATGTGATTTGTGTTGGACTGATGTTGAACATGGTCCAAACTGCAACACACAGACCGCCAACTGCAAATCGTCCGTTCCTCCACGCTCTATCATCATCTTATTTCTTCTCTTTAGAGGGTTAAGAGAAGAGTAGTTATAGTAATACTGTGGAAACTGTGGATTAATAGTTCCGGATTGACCTAACTACTTTAATGTGTTGGGTTTACGGACGACCAAAAGCGACTAAAAAGTTGTGGGTAACACACAAAGTTGCGGTCGGCGAGGCGGATAACAAATCAAAGGTTCTTCTTGCCCACGTCGTTGTCTGTATAAGAACGAACACTTTACAAATATTTTACACTGCGATAATGTGCACCCGTGGAAATCTTCGGGAGAACGTTTTATCGCAGTGAAAAAATGAGATATGTAGAGACCTGAGGCTATGTGTTGCCTTTGTGGGGCGAACGTTTAGGCGCTTAAGTACGAGGTGTACATCCAGACAAGTTTTTCTTGTGCCTGAATGTAGTTGCCTAGCATACTATTCGTGCCTTCGTCTTTAGCATCGTTGCAAAGCTCAAGCAGTTCTCGTTGCAATTGGAGTATTACTCCGAAAGAGGTAACGATGCTCTGAATGGCACGACGTCCGTCACGGACATTCTCAACAGGTTTTACTGTTGAATCTTTCGTGAAGGCTGCAAACGAATGAAAGGGAGTACTCCCGAGGGTGAGAATACGCTCTGCAACCTCGTCGATCTTTAACTGCAGATCGGTGTACAATTCCTCGAACTTGATGTGTAGTTCAAAGAATTTTTCTCCACGAATATTCCAGTGGAAACCACGGACATTTTGATAGAAAACCGCATAGTTTGCTAACAAAACGTTGAGTTCGTCAGCCAAATGCTGTGTTTTCTTTGGATCTAGACCGATGGCACTAAGTTTTGCCATACTGCCTCACCTTTCTGTTTTAGGAATTTTGCTGCCCTACGACGTAGCGAACCTGTGTTTGATGTAAGCCAAACAAAGTTCAGTCGTGGCATTGATTCCGTCGATGTGTGTTCGTTCCATTCCGTGTGATGCATGAACACCAGGTCCGATAAGCGCCACCCTGGCATCAACACCCGCTCTCCAAGCTGCCGTTCCGTCAGAACTGTAGAATGGATATACATCTACAGCATGTGGAATTCTGTTTTGTTCTGCAATTTCGGTCAACTTCGTGCGAAAACCATAATCATACGGTCCACCAGAGTCTTTTGCGCAAATAGAACAGAGCGTTTCGTTACCCTGAAGTGAATCACCAACGACGCCCATATCAATTACGAGCAACTCTTCCATGGTCGGTGCATAGCCACCCGCTCCTCCATGCCCAACCTCTTCGTAAACGCTGAAATACAGCTCTACAGGAACAGTTAAGCCGTTATTTTTCAAACTATTAGCTACGTCAAACAGGACAGCACACCCAGCTTTATTGTCGAGGAAGTGACTCTTTATGTAGCCGTTCGGGAGTACGGTGCAGCGCGTATCGAAGGCGACGATATCGCCCACGCTAATGTTCAGGGCTCGTACATCGTCGGCGTTTGACACCTTTTCATCGAGGCGAACATGCATAGTGTCTGTTGTCCGCTCTTTTGTCGCTGCCTTATTATTAGCATGTGCAGAAGGATTGTCCAGCAGCACGGTGCCCTGCACGACAGATCCGCCTCTAGTATGAACTCGAACGTAGGCGCTTTCGAAGGTTGGCAACAGCGGACCACCAATTAAGGAGAACCTGAGGGTTCCGTCGCCTTGAATTGAGCTAACAACAGCGCCGAGCGTGTCGGTGTGTGCAGCTAAGGTAAGACGTGGCTCTGCGCCGAGACTGCACGTAACAGCCCCCTTCCCAGTCCTTTTAGGGTCGAGGCCCAACTCTCGCAGCGAGTCGACAAGAAAAACTGACGCCCGTTCGGTGAAGCCGGAGGGTGAGTCTATTGCAAGGAGTTGGCTTAGCCAGTTCAAGGTGTCCATGTTCACGCAAACATAATCGTATGTTCGCTATCTATGCCAGCAATCAAAATTCACCAGAGTGTTCTTTCTAATGGACTTCGAGTGGTCGTATGTCCAGACCACGGGGCCCCCGTTGTTAACGTCACCGTCATGTATCGAGTCGGCTCCCACGACGAGGTAAGGGGCAAAACGGGGCTAGCGCACCTATTCGAACACCTTATGTTCGATAACACCTCGAATGCTTTGGTAAAGCAATACGACACGTATTGCGCAAAAGCCGGGGGCACAAACAACGCTTACACGACCTTCGATTACACAACCTATTACATCAACCTACCTGCGCATCAGGTTGAGTTGGGTTATTGGTTAGAATCGGAACGGATGCGCGCTTTCATGATAACAGACCATGCTCTTTCTACACAACGCAGTGTGGTGGTAGAAGAAATAAAACAGAACGTCGAAAACCAACCCTACGGTAAATGGCGTCACGCCATGGAGGAACAGGCCTTCGACCCACAGTCGGCGTACTCGTGGGAAGTATATGGTTCTGCCGATGATGTAGAAGGTGTTACGATGGCTGATGCGAAAGGCTTTTTTGACCGGTTTTACCAGCCAGCAAACGCAGTACTATGTGTTGCGGGAGACGTCACGCCTGAACATGCCACCGAACTAGCGGAACGTCATTTCGGTGGCATAAACGCCCCGACTTCTATTACAGAACGCAACGTCTTCGACGCAGCGTGGCGAAGAATGGGAACCCACGGAATAGTGCCCGACGCAGTTCCCATGCCTGCAGTCTTTCTTGCTTTCCACGTTCCAGGATTGCTCGATGACGCATCGTATGCTGCAGAAATAGCTGCTACGATATTAGGAAGTGGTCGGAGTTCCCCCCTGTACCGATCACTTGTACAAGAGCAACAAATTGCTTCGAGCGTGGGGGCATTTGTAGATAAACGACTGCACGATTCGTTGTTAACCTTTTATGCCTATGCGTCGCGCGAAGACGTCACAGCAGACCAGCTCGTTAGCGCAATAACCTCTAGCATAGCTTCTACGACATGTACCGAGGCAGACCGAACGAAAGCTGTAAACAAACTGCGTACTAGTCTCGCCGCAGAACTACAAAGGGTCTCGGGCGTTGCCGATAGTGTTGCATATCATACACTTTTTTATGATGAACCCGATACAGTAAATGAGGTCCTCGACAAGTACAGCACACAGTCGCTCACACTCGTTCAGGAAATCGCCTCGGGATGTGCCGATGCTAGCCTGGGTGTGCGCGTCGACATCGTACCTGCGGTAGCCTAGGTGTGTGCGTCGACATCGTACCTGCATAGTTGCTCTGCAGCTCGCTTTAATGTCTCGTCGGTCTTAGCAAAACAGAATCGCAACACCGTGTCGCTCATGTCATTAGACGTCGAATAAAATGGTGAGAGCGGAGTACTTGCAACCTTTGCATCGATGGTTAGACGTCGCGCGAAAGACAGGTCTGCTTCTCTCGTAATGTTTTCGTATCCCAGCAACTGAAAGTAGCTGCCACTACAGGGACGAATGGTCCATGCGCTGCCTTCAACCATCGAAGCGAACAGATCGCGTTTAGCTTGAAAAAACGTGCGCAGACTTAGGTACGACGATGCATTGCTGAGCATGGCTGCAAGTGCAAACTGCGTTGGAGTGTGTACGCTGAATGACAGAAACTGATGGACCTTTCGAAATTCGGTTGTCAGCTGAGCCGAGGCTACACAAGCACCGACCTTCCATCCTGTCACGTGATAGGTTTTGCCAAAAGACGTCACAACAAACGTCCGTTCGGCAAGCCCCCTGTGAGCGAGTAGCGAACAGTAACCCCTTCCATCGAACGTCACAAGCTCGTACACTTCGTCGCTAAGTACTACAATGCGTGTGTTTTCGCACAAGGCTGCAAGGGTGTCTATATCATCGGCAGCCCACATCGTTCCTGTTGGATTGTGCGGCGTGTTCACGATGATCATTACCGTGCGATCATTGATCAGTGAGCGTACGTTATCCCAGTCGGGAGTGTAGTAGGGTGCGCGAAGACGCGAGGGGCGAACGACGCCCCCATTCACCAGGATTGCTGGCGCATAACTATCGTAGGCAGGTTCGAAGATGATTACTTCGTCGCCGGTGCGAACAGTTGCCGCAATTGCAGTAAACAATGCAGACGTACCGCCAGGAGTAATTGTAATCTGAGTTTCGGGGTCGACAGAAACGTCGTGAACGATGTTATACTTTTCTGCTATCGCCGCACAGAGGCTTGGTAAGCCACGCATTGGTGCGTACTGATTATGGCCACCGCGTGCTGCGGTGGCCAAGTGTTCTATCAGCTCTAATGGTGCGGGATAGTCTGGGAATCCCTGAGCGAGATTGATTGCGCCGTGTTCGTTGGCAAGATTTGTCATCACCGTGAATATGGTGGTGCCAACGTCAGGCAGCTTCGATACAATCTTCCTCAACATTACTATTTACGCCCCTTCTTCTTCCTCTACGTATGCCATCCAACGTACGTTCTTGGCAACAGGCTCACCTTCGGCATTATAACCGATGCTGAATTCGACAGGGTCGCCTTCTTGCAATTCAGGGAATTGCGCATTCAGCAAATCCTTATGATGGAAGAACAGATTGTTAGGTGCGTACTTTATAAAACCGTATCCATTTTTCAAACTGAGAATGTCGCTGTCGAAACGATCCTGATTGGAGTCATCGAAGTTGGCCATCTGTCCTGTGATGGGCGCTGCTGCGCTGCTTAATGGCGGTTCTAAGAAGGATTGATGTGGGAATGCTTCGCGTACATAGCTTGGCATGATTTGGGCTGGACGATTCTGGCGCGCCTCGTTGTTAACGAAGAGGTTTTGAACGAGAGGATCGTTCTTACGTGTCCGGTTCTCAATTACTTCGTGCATCGACACAGGATAGGTTACTTCTTCTAGAAGGTCTTGTGAAGTTCGAGTGACAATTTGTTTTCCTTCTTGATCCATAAACTCAAAGTCCCACGACAAAACCATTACGCGGGTGCCTAACGTGTTGAGTTTTCGCACAAGAGGTACATAGTCGCCATCGGCTGTGATAAGCACAACTACATCGAGTTTCTTGAGCAGACACATTTCGTATGCTTCGAGAGCCATCCAGACATCGATGCCCTTTTCTTCTCTTCTGCCACCGTTGTTGCGCACAGGCAGGTAGTGTGTAATTACGCCTTCCCACATGAGGATATCGTCGAACACGCGTTCGTAGTACAGCAGGTTTCCTCGCTGTTGTGCTTCCTGCGCAGGAATGCGTCCACGAAAGAAATGGCTATCTACGATCTGACAAAGTCGAACGTCCTCGTTCTCCATTGCCGCGACCTGATGGCGGATGAACTCATGTAAACCGCTAATGCTTATGCGGCTATTCCGTGAGTGATTAAACGCGTAATAGTTGCTTACGTGAAGGAAGTAGTTCCCATCGTAGAACACGCAAATACGCGTCAGCTTGGATGTGCTTTCAAGCGACATAACAGTACATAACTAATAGTGAGACAGGAATCGCTAACGTCTACGCGACAATGAGTGTGTGCCTAAACCGAAACTCCGAGTGTGTGGATCGGATATCGGTGAGGCAAAGATGTACAAAAAAAGTAATGCGAACTATAAAAGTAGTTTCGAATCGGCTAAGACAGGTGCCACATGGCGCCCGACGATTCTATTTAGCGCCAGACAAACCTATTTAGCACCCGACGATTCTAGAAGTTTAATGACCGTCTTGCGACGGAACTCTTTGGCGTATGTAAGTGCCGACTTTAACGAATAGTCCACTGCAGTAAGATCGGGTTTATACTTTAACAGCACCTGCATCATTTCAGATTCACCAAGAACAGCCAGCAACATGAGGGCTGTTCTGCCTTTTGCATCGCGCGCATTTGGATTTGCCTTACCGCGCAGTAGCTCTGAGAGAATATTCAGGTGTCGGTTGCCACATGAAAGGATAAGGGCGTTGTTACCTGCCTTGTCTTTGGCTTCGACGTCAGCTCCACCCTCAAGTAAGATCGTTACAGGATTGGTTATCTCAATCTGGGACGCAACTAACAAGGGCGTTCTGCCTTTGTTGTCGACGAGATTCGGATTGGCACCGAAGGACAGTAGGAGGACCATGACGGGTTCGCGGCTATGAAAAGCGGCGGCATGAAGGGCAGTCATCCCGTTAAGGGCCTGAACATTCGGATTAGCGTTGTGCTCAAGAAGGAGCTGCACCATAACGCTATCACCAGCGATAGCAGACACCATAAGCGGTGTAAGCCCTTCGGCATCCTGCTCATTTACGTCTACTTTAGCCTTCTTCAAAAGCTTCTGCACGGCCGGTACATCGCCACTCTTAACCGTGGTGAGGAAGTCCTGGGCTTGCAATGAAAACGCCCCAGCTAACAAGAGCAGAGGCGTAACGAAGACAATGAAAATTTTACGAGCGATGGTCATACGGCTCTAGAAACCTTGCTTCTGAATAAAGATGCCTTTGTCGACCTTTGCGAAAAACGTCTGGTAGAACACCGGATCGTTGACCGCTTCAACGTCTAGCGGTTGTCCATTATTGTCGAATGTCTTTGCCTGAAAGTTCGCACGGACCTTAGAACGCCTACCCAGTTCGCTAACGTTAAGGCTGACTTCGATCTTTCGAAACTTTGCATACCGGACTTCATCCTTCGATCTGTTCGTCCGCGATCGATTGGGCGAGGACCGAAACACACTCTCAAAAACATCCAGCCAGTAGTCGTCGTTAGAAGCAGCCTGCCTCGATTGTCCAGAAATCTGAACTTCCTTCTCAGCAGTCAGTAAGCCCAGGTCAATTACAGCGTTTTTGACAACGAAGCCATCGTCCTGTAAGACGTTTAAGCAAGCCTTCATAACTAACCTCACATCGTTCGTATCGAACTCGCGGGTCTGAAATTCACGCACCTGCAGCTGGGATTGCGGAGTAGGTGCTGTGCGCTGCTGACTTACAATTGTGCAGCCAGTAATGGATACTAAACCCATTGCAGCTACCACAAGTAGGGATCTCATGTTGGAGGCCTTAGAATTTGCTCTGGTGATACGTAAACGAATCGACTTTCTCGTTTACAAACTTGATTACTACCGTCAGCGTGCGCTGCGACGTAGCTCTAGCGCCCGATTGATTGGAGAAGCCCCCTAGAATAAGGAACAGACCATTCTGACTTTGTGAGTATGAAGCTTCGGTGGCGATCTTGTCGTACACCCACGTCTCCTTATCGTTCTCATCTTTAGTGACAATGTTTGGAGACCCTAGTGATTCGGCAACCTGTGCTCCTGACATACCCTTCTTGATCTCACGCTGCACCTTACCCGCAGTCAGATCGCTTTCCTGACTCGAGTGAAGGTCTTTGTAGTTGTCCTGAGCAGATCTGCATCCGCCAAGAACGAGTGCACCTGCGGCAATCAATGCCACCGCTACTGATGCAATGCGCATGTTAGACTCCAGTTAATCATAGTTGAACGGCAACGCCGATCGTGAAATGAATGTTCTGCGGCTGGCTTACTTCAGCCTTAGCAGATGTGTACGAACCATCCCCTTGAAGTTCGAATCTTGTAATCTCTAACGATGAACTCCACATGTAGCGCATACGTGTATCGATTAAGATTCGTTGCAGTGCGTTTGGAAGGCTTACTAGATCTGCGACTTTTACACTGACGCCAGCACCTACACCGTATTGCCAAGCAATTGATGCGTCCGACTCAGATTTTTCTGCGGTACGAATCCCATTATACTGTGATACACTATACGTGCTGGTAAAAACCGAGGCTCCACCAACAAGCTCCACGTACGGGAAAACCCATGTCGCAAGGTTGGGCTGCAGTCGTACTGCGGCGTTGAATGGAATGTTTAATGATGTGGTAGTGTAGTCCACCGTATCGCGAAACAATATCTGTGTGAGTATTACACGTTTCGTGTCAGAGCCATGAAACGAGAAGCCAACCTCGCCCACGAAGGCCACAGGAATCGGATCCATATAGTATCCGGCATATAGATTAAACCCTATACCAGAATTATTCAAGTTGAGCTCCCTCATGCTGTCGGCAAGAGCGCCCTGCGGGTTGTTCACCATAAGACCGATACCCGCCACTGCGTTCAACGGCTGCTTCTTGATCCGCTCAATCAACTCCTCGTCCACATTACCTATTTGAGCACTTGCTATAAGAGCACTCGTTACAAAAACAGCAAGAGAAAATATCCAACGGCTCATGTGTCTCATCTTTTGTCCATTTAGTATAGGATGACCGTACCCAACAAGACGCAACCTAACGAAGCTCACGCAATGGTGTTGCATTGCATTGATGGGCTATAGGGGATAACATGAAGGGGCTTAATCATAGAGTTTACGATTTCGTTATAGTGTCATATGTCCTGCTTTTAACGTGCAAACAAGCATACACGCCCCCCATCTTTGCGAGCGGGGTCATCCGGGGGGAACACGCATGGTTACAAGACGAGAAATACTTCGAGGAATAGTCGGCACGAGTGTAATGGCGATATGTCCCATATCAACTTGGGCATGTCCTCAGGTAAACACAATGTCGGCGACCTCGAAACCAATACTAGAACACGCCCGCGACTTTAGTGCATGGGTGTGTTGGATTGGACATTCTACAGTTCTCATTCGCTTGAATGAGAAATGGATACTTACCGATCCATTGCTGTTCAGCAATTATGGCATTCAAGCGTTTGGAATGACACTTGGGCCACGACGGATATCGAACCCTGCCCTTCACATCGAACAGATACCTAAGCCAGACCTCGTGCTGCTTTCGCATGCGCACATGGATCACATGGATCGCAAGACATTGAAGGCGCTCACAGAACTATATCCAGGCAAACTCAATGCAATTACGGCGTCGAATACCTCGGATATAATCGACGATTTGCCATGGGGTTCGTTAAATGAAATGGACTGGGGAGAAAACAGCACAGTAAATGGGTTGTCGATTCGGGCACTAAAGGTTAAACACAACGGTTGGCGAATGCCTGGTGAGGCATGTAGGGCGGCTGGACAACGTCGCACCGGACGTTCGTACAACGGCTACGAAATTGAAAGCGGTGGTATTCGCATTGTGTTTGGCGGAGATACTGCGTACACAACAGACTTTACAAACGTGCGTGGACCGGTCGACATTGCCATTATGCCGATTGGAGCATACGACCCATATCCAGAAACACATTGCACACCAGAAGAATCGCTGGCCATGGTCGAAATGATGAAAGCACGATACATGGTTCCTATTCACCACGCAACATTCTGTCAGAGTCAGGAACCGATGAGCGAACCCATGCAGCGTCTCTACAAGGCAATCAGACGCTCTAGTTCTCAACTCGCTCTTCAGGAAGTCGGGGGTACACTAGGATTGCCGCTAGTCTAGTTGTCGGTCGCAACCCTCGTTCTGTAGAGTTGCTGGATACAACGCTCGTTCTGTAGAGCAGCCAGACTCTACGCTCGTTCTGTAGTAGGTTTGTTGCAGAGAGCATTATGCAAAGCCTATTCGCAGATCACGACGAACCGATAGCAAACAACGACGCGCGCAACCCAGATGCTCCGCTAGCCGATCGTGTGCGCCCTAGAACGCTCGACGACATTGCGGGTCAAACGCACTTGCTTGCAGAAGGCAGCCCCCTTCGCTCCTTCACAGAACAAAACCAACTTCCATCGATGATTCTATGGGGTCCGCCAGGTACCGGTAAGACCACCCTTGCCTTCGCGTTGGCGGCGAAACTTGGCTGGGCGATGGAACGCTTATCGGCAGTTGAAGCAGGGGTTAAAGACCTTCGTGAGGTACTGACACGTGCAGAACGAATGCGGAAATCTGGACGAAGGTTTGTGTTGTTCATCGATGAAATTCACCGTTTCAACAAGAACCAGCAAGATGCACTGCTGCACGCAGTTGAACGAGGTATTGTAACGCTCATAGGTGCAACAACAGAAAACCCGTCGTTCGAAGTGAACTCTGCACTCCTCAGTCGATGTCAGGTCTATCGTCTACACGCACTAAGTGATGCCGAGATTCGCACGATCGTAGAACATGCTCTTTTGCACGATGCGGCAATGGTAATGCAACGTGTAGTGGTGGACGATTGGGAAGCATTGCTTGCAGTGGCTGGTGGCGATGCACGATCTGCACTCAACGCTGTTGAGTCTGCTGCAACGTTGGCATTGCAAGGGCCAAACGGTGAGCGTCGTCTTACACGCGAGGTTCTACGAAAAGCGGTACAGCAACGTGTTGTAATGTACGATCGTGCGGGAGACGCACATTTCGACACCATATCTGCATTTATAAAATCGTTGAGGGGTTCCGATCCAGACGCCGCACTTCTTTATCTCGCCATCATGATAGAAGCGGGCGAAGACCCATTATTCATAGCTCGACGAATGGTGGTATTTGCCAGCGAGGATGTAGGTAATGCAGACCCGCTGGCGTTAACACTGGCGCTTAGTGTGTTTCAGTCGGTGGAACGCATTGGTATGCCTGAAGGACGCATTCCGTTATCTCAAGGCGTTACATATCTCGCCAGCGCGCCCAAATCCAATGCATCATACGTTGCTATAGGCGAAGCACAAGAGCTTATAAAATCTGGTGTATCCATTACGATTCCGTTCCAGCTTCGCAATGCGCCAACACGATTGATGAAGGAACAAGGGTATGGTGCTGAGTACAAGTATCCGCATTCGTATGAAGGACACTTCGTTCGAGAATCGTACTTCCCAGAGGGAGTAGAACCCGTTGCAATGTATAGACCTGAAGCCGCGGGAAAAGAAGCAGAGATACAACGCAGACTTCGTGATTGGTGGCCAGAACGCTACTAGTCGTCTTTTCAGCGTCGCTTTTTATCGCGCCGGCGTTTGTTGTAGTCTATCGTCTCTAGCAACCGTGCCTGCGGACGGATAATGCCCCTCTCTCTCAAGATCTTCTCGGCATCGAGGTATCGCTGACGATTAACTAACGACCCTCGAGAATCTTTCGGTATCTGCGACATTGGAATAAGCGCTTCTTCTACCTTCATTGGTTCGGGTGGAAGGTCGTTTATCATAACACTGTTCGATGTAAGCTCAAGCCACGGTCCACCTCGACGTCTATTAAAGTCGAAGATGTCTGTAATAATTACAGGAGTGCCCGTGAACGGTATAGGACGCTTTGTTATCGAATCGTACTTGGCAGTCTCTACCCACTCGTAAAGCCATTCAGCGTCACCAAGAAGCTGACGTACACATGAGTGCGAGACTGGGCGCCCAGGCATCTCAAACTGATGAAATGCACTTCCAGCATGCTGATGAAAATTCACAGTAAACGGCAGGCGCCATGTAGAGTCGAGCGAAGAAAGCCTAAGCTTCGATTTCCAATTCACCGCGTAACGTCCTGGAAACGTTGGCTTCCGCTCTTCACCCGAATTAACACCAACAAATCGTGTTAGTTCGCCATACTCATAACAGGCGTATGCCTGCCAAGCGTTGCTGAGCATCAAAATTTTTGGAATTGTATCGGCACCTGGATAATACTGCGGGAAAACCGAGTATGCCCTCAAATCTTCCATTATCGTATCGGGCATAACCAACGTATCGCCTAAACGCATGTAGCGCAGTTCTTTGCGATTTAACAGCGTCAGAGCCCGATAGTTTGCTTTGGATTCTGGCGTAAGCGCAAAGGCTTTGCGTATGCTATCGATGACGCGTTTGTTCGACACAACAAAGCGACTGTATACGATTTTCGGAAAACGCTTGTTGAGCGAATCGATATGCATCTCGCGAGCTTTGTTCGCATTGTCTGTGCTGCCTGACTGTTTTTTATCAGCCGTTTCCTGTGGAGTCGGCTCTTTAGAACACGAAACAAACAGGATTGTCAGTAGAAAGAAGAGTCCTGCTGGACGTAGTATGGTAGTAAGGGGCATTGAAGGGGCTTAATGATGCGAATACAAATCTACAATTGGAACGTAACAGCAGACGTAGTTTGCGCCTATTACCATGTGCCGCTAATCCCTCAATACCTATGCCATTTCCGCGTAACATCGTTTTTCTTCTTCTATGCGTCGTTCTTATGAGTTGCAGCACCGACTTGCCACGACCCGCCGAAGATCCCATCTCCAGAGTCCCCTCACCTGCAGTCGAATCTGTGCGGCAATACGGTTACCGTGTTGTACGAACATTGCCACATGACAGAGCAGCGTTTACGCAGGGACTTGTGGTGTACGACGGACATTTTCTGGAGTCGACGGGACAAAACGGACAGTCTTCTATTCGCATTGTAGATATTTCTACGGGCAAAGTGTTAAAACGACAGCCACTCGAAGGCATGTACTTCGGCGAAGGTATGGTTGTGCTAAATGGCAACGCGTATATGTTGACGTGGTTAAATCAACACGGCTTCATTTTCGACGCGAAGACGCTAAAACAGAAAGGTACCTTTCGCTATTCGGGAGAAGGGTGGGGTCTTACTAGCGACGGTGTGCACCTATACATGAGCAACGGCTCTAGTAACATCACCGTACTCGATGCTAAAGACTTTAACGTGCTTCAGACAATTTCCGTCACTCTGAACGGCTCGCCTCAGAGTAAACTCAACGAACTTGAGTGGATAGAAGGCGAGATATGGGCTAATGTGTGGCGCTCTGACAACATCGTTCGCATCGACCCAACAACAGGAAAAATAAAGGGCGTAATAAACATGCAGGGTCTTCTCTCGCCTACTGAGCAAGAATATCAAACCGATGTTTTAAATGGAATTGCCTACGACGCTGCAACAAAATCACTCTACGTAACAGGCAAAAACTGGCCTCATGTGTACGAGGTTGTAGTTGAATGAGACGGTTTGTTATTGGCGATGTACACGGATGCGTGAAAACATTAAGGCACATGATAGAAGAGCGAATAAACTGGACGCCCGACGATAGACTAATACTACTTGGTGACTATGTCAACAAGGGTCCAGACAGCAAAGCCGTCCTTGATTACATCGCAAAGTTGAAGTCCGTTGCTACCGGCACAGACAATCTCATAACGCTTCGCGGCAACCACGACGATATTATCATTCGCAAGTATATTAATCCGATGTGGAGTCGTGGCAAGGATAAACCTGGAATAGCTGCGACCCTACGGAGTTTTAACGTCGGCAGAGTAGCAGATATTCCACGTGCGTACATAGAGCAACTCGATGAACTTAAACTGCTTCATCAAGAGCATGACTTTATCTGTGTACATGCCTCGTTTAATACATCCGACAACAGCCCCTTCACCAATTACGAAAGCATGTTGTGGGATAGAACTGAAGATGTTGATTTGACTGTGACCGCTGGGCGACGTGTGATTTGCGGGCACACCCCGCAAACCGAATCTGAAATTCGAAAACGCTTAGAGCACGGCAAAATCATTTTGGACGGTGGATGTGTTTACGTACACCGTCCACACATGGGCAATCTTGTTGCAATGAATCTTGATACGTACGATCTCGTCGTTCAAAAAAATATCGAAACGTAAGAGTCACAACTTGTAAACGGGCAACCACGAAGTGAACGTGCGCATTTGCGCATTCTTCACCACTACGAGGTTGTTATGAAAACCACTCTTGCAATGTGCCAGCGGGTACTTTGCGCAAACGTTGCAATGTGCCTGCGGGTACTTTGCGCAAACGTTGCAATGTGCCTGCGGGTACTTTGCGTCGGTGTTCTTGTATGTATGTACGTGCCCGTTGCGCGAGCGCAGCCCCACACAACAATGATGTTTCCGAATGCAGGACAGCGCGGCGTTGCCACGAATGCATCGATTGTGGTGCGTGGTACACATCCCATTGTGCCACCTGCAATTACACATGCCTGGCCCAATGAAGAAAGTGCAGGGTGGCGTGCAGAAGAGCCAACCGTGCTACTTGTAGACGCTGCTCGCGTAGCGCGCATGCCACGTGAACGCTGGAGACGCGCGGCAATCGGCGGCTCATACACGTTCGACGATCCGCGCACAATGCGCTTTACCCCAAGCATTCCTCTTCGTATGGGGGTCACGTACCGATGTATTGTTCAAGGCATACGATTAACCGCAAATGGCGGTGCTGTAGCAACTGCACCACACGAATTTGAATTCACCACTTCTGCTGGCATACCGACCATTGCCCATGCTACGTTCGACACAAACTCTGTTCTGCGATGCAATCAGTCGGCATTTATAACATTTGCGACAATAGAGGAGAACACGCTTGCCGACGCTGCGGCACGAGTAAGAGTTGCTATTCAGGATGTAAATACTGAGCAATCGATGCCGTTGCCGCATTCTGTTGTACTTCATCCCGAGAAAGGTGCCATTGAGATTCGACCACACGGACAGTGGCCAGTCCAGCGCATTATTGCTGTAGACCTGCCATGGGGTAACGTTACTGGGGAGCCACGGAATTCTAAGTCATGGAGCATGATTGCGCGGGGTGCTGCTCGACTTGATGTGCAGGCAATAGCGAAAGACGGACGAGCTATTCCCAGCACCATCGAAACGTACTTCGAAAAACAGGATCAGGTACTGGCTTGTGGCGAAAGCGCTGCTTTTTCTACACCACAATGGTTCGACGATCGATGGAGATTTGTCCGTTGGGAAAGCGCCGACATCGCTTCGGTAAACAATGAGACATCATGTGCTATCGATGTAACACTTCCATGCAATCTGTTAGCGGAGCGGTTGCACCTAAAAGCTATTATAGAGCGAGTCGACACAATGCGAATCGTTGTCACGCTTGATAGTGGTGGCAGCGTTATTGTTCGCGACAGTGCCAACACGTTCTATTCTGAACTCTTTGATACTGATACGCTAATGTTAACCGACGCACTGCCCCAGTTTACGTTAACGGCAATGCCATCTGCTGGCTACACGTTTAGTGCTTGGAGTGCTCCAAACACTGCCTGGAATGGTGCTCCCGGTGCCACCATGACTATTACGCCGCAAGCCTTTCAGGGTGCAGTGATGGTTGGTGCAAATGCGCCAGCACAAGGCTTTCAAGTTCAGGTGATGCCCAACTTCCCAATGAAGATCACACCATTGGGATTTGGAGAGACGTTCAGGCTGCGAGCAACGATCGTCGATGAAAGTCCAGAGCCAGGGTTCAACGCAGAAGATGGGGTTGGCTTTACAACGCCATCGCAGTTTGAGGAGCCCACGCAAGTCGAACGCACGCCATGTGTACGAGCGGAGCGATGCTGGGAAATTGTCAGCGTAAATGATGCATCTGGAGGCACCGGAAATGAAGAGTTTACACCGGGAACAGAAGAAGCCTGTAAAACTGCGTGGTTAACGGACCCTGAAAACCACATCACATTTAGCGTCCGTCGTCGGCTCATTCAGCTACGCGTCGAACGCGTGCTGATTGCGTCGGAAGATCAAGACGATATCGTACGTGGACGCCAGCTCCATCCCGAATCATATGTGATTGTCGAGCTCCAGCAAGGGGCAGAAGGGGCTTACCGATGGACTCCCCTGGTATCGGCGACATGTGTTGCACAAGACATGATGGAATTTGCAACGTATGAAGTGCGCTGTGGTGACGTGGTGCGATTCCGAATTCGTGGATCGGCCTTACGTGGCGAAACATGGAAGTTTTGGGCAAACAGGCAAGGCTATGTAATGCCGGGAGGATCTGAAGTTTTATCCGGTGAAGTGCGCTATACGATGGTAATTGACAGAGACATCGCGCAGTTCGCAGGTAAGGATTGTGTTGGTAACGATGTTGAAAAACCTGAAATACGTCTGCGAGCTTGTTTCAAACAACAGTTCGGAATTGATGCATTGGGTTTGCGAGTTCGCGTTTTGAACGGAGCAAATAAGGCCAGCGCAACATTTCGCGAAATCTGGTTAGATCCAATGGTGTACTATGATCAGTATGAAGACGAACCCATTGATGGACGTCAGCTCGAATACATCCCATTGTTCGGCACACCTCTTCGGGTGCGATTTACCGCTCCCATCGATACCCGAACCGTATTTGCAGGTGGCATGAAGGCTAAGTCGTATGCAAACATCGACGTAAACAATACACTCAAACCCGACCTCGATTTCAGCGTAGCATCGTTTGACGACGAACACATTTCGTTTGCGCCTACCGATGGCTCCGCCGTCGACATTGTTGAGTTTCGAGTATGCGACCCAACCACGTCCCCTAGAAAACAGGCTCTTCATTTCGGATATATAACCCTGTTCTGTTCAACAAGTCTTAAGTCGATATCGGGTGAACCATTACAGGCTCGATTCTCGTTTCTGTTGTATGCAATGGAAAAACCTGGCTACGGCCTGTTTCTTGAAAAGGCGAAGTGGACGCATGATGGCGACAACGACTTTGTGTTTGCAAATACTGCCGAACTCTACAACGTGATTTACGGAGCAGTCTTAACGCCAACCAAGGCCGAGCACGCAGACCTTGCATTCCAACGCCTACCTGACTGTCGTGAGCAACAAGGAGTACCACCTTCCGAATGTGTGTACAGCTACAACGAAGACGACGGCTATTTCTACTTCTCGAATCATACGTTGTTGTTTGAACCCAGCTGGCTTGGAGAACGCGACTACATCTTTTCGCATATCGTCAGTTACGACGAAGACTGTAAAGACGAAAACGATTGCCTAGTAAACAAGGTTTATGATCTTCTCGATGCTGTGCGCGAAAAAGCAACGACGTATGCACCAACAGAAGCTGAAAAGGAAAATGGCATCTCCTGGGAAACGCTTGCTCCAGATCTCATCGATCTCGGTGCACAGTTTATACAAGCGTTGCTACCAATTGATGATCAGGATGAGTTTATCGGACAAATGACGTTGCTCGAAGGTGCTGCCTCGTTATGGGGTGCAGCAGAATCAACATGGCCATACATCAATAGGTATCATGACAATGGTGAATACGTGTATAAAGCACGTCTGTATCCACGTCGGCAAACTCGTTTCTGAGGATTATCATGATAAGGACAAGCCTCCTCATCGCATGCACAATCACTGCCGTGATAAGTGCAATGGCTCAGCTGCCTGATGCAGGTTTCAGCTGCAAATCGCGCGCAATTTTGAACTGGAAAAACGGTGCAATCCCGATGTGCACAGACACACTCATTATAGCTACCGATCCTCCGATTGCACGCAAGGTCAACAATGCATATCCACGTGCCGCTACGTTACACAGTATGCGCATGCAGAATGGAGAGCTGATAAGAGATGCTGAAATCGAATGTCTAGTGTTAGCCGAACCTCCTGTACAGAACGTAAGCTTGATTTTTGATCACGTCTTGCCAGCGTTTGACAAAGACGGTGCCCTGCTTGTCTATGAGGTCACCACATACTGTGGGTATTGGTTTGGTGATTCACTATCGGATACATCTACCATTTTGTTTTCGATGTTTCCGATGTACAAAGCGTTTGCAGAAGCAAGGCATGTCTCGAGTTCCACAGCATTGCCGAGCGAAGTACTCGTATCGCCCGTTACGATGCCGTCCAATGGTTACCCAATATCGAATCCGTTCTCGATCGTCGCTTTGGCAAAACACGGTGGTCTGGTCTTCGATCATTGGACAGCATCACATGAACGGATTGCATTCGACAAATACGCCCTGGAACAGAATATCTCAGTTGCGTGCTGGCCCATGGCAGAGACCGTGCGCTTTATTGCGTGGTACCGTGATTCCACTGTGAGCAGTGTTGCAGACAGTGAGATGGATGAGGGTGCTTCCGTTGTGCTGTATGATCTTCTAGGACGGCGGACACCATTCGAATTCCGAGACAGCAATCGGTCAACCGGTCTGTACATGGCAGTGATTACCACCACTGCCGGTGTACGTTTTCAACCACTTTTGATAACAAACTAGAAAGCTCTAACATGAAAACATTTTTTAGTGCACTGCTCACAACTAGTGCGGTAGTTACCGCATTTATAGTGACATCAGTTGGTACGTTCGATACAGCGTACGCGCACGTGACGCCTTCAGGCGGGCGCACCGACAAGCCTATTGTTCAAGGCACGACAATTACGATAGGTTGGGAAAAACAAAGCGATGTACCTATGGTCGATCTGTTCCTTTGGAATGCACTGACTTCTGAACGCATCGCCATAACACGAGGGGTTCCTACAGGTCAGGGATCGTATCAATGGAACGTGCCAACGAATCTTGCAAACGGATCGAAATACCGATTTGTTGTTGAGCCAACAAACGCTCCGTACCGGCGAATAATGAGTGATAGCTGGGTGACCGTCGGACTTGATAACGCGTACAAAGAGTCCGCACTAGACCTCCCACAACTGACGAATAATCTCGAAAACCTTGGCCGGATAACCCTGTATCCACAACCCGCCCATGATGTCGTCCGAATCCGGGTAATGTCCGATTTCAATGTTATGCGTGTGGCAAGTCTTGACGGCACGACTGCAATTGAACGCACACTTGATGCTGGTGAACGTACGCTCGACGTCAACGTTCAACTTCTGCCAACAGGGATGTACACCATCGTGATGACTTCAACCGACGGTCGTTGTTTATCGGCGCCCTTACAGGTCATCTCACGTTGATTGAGTAGGTACTGGCGCATTGTGACCCACGATGTATGGCATGCCTGCGCGCGGGATAATCACCCTCGTTGCGGGAAGGCGTTCGCGAATGCACAAGGCAAGCATATCGCATGCATCTGGTTCCCCATGCACGATGACAAGCATCGTGGGTCGCACGTCAGTAACAAAGTCTATAATTCCATGAAGTGAAGCATGGGCACTAAATCGAAAACGCTCTACTGCACACGAGCGTTTCACTTTGCGTCCGGCAAACTCAAACGGCACATTTGGCAATGAGTGCAGCATCTGATGTCCCGGACTCGTTTCGTCCTGAAATCCGATAAAAGCTATTCCAAACGTCGGTTTCTCCATCCAACTGCCCGCTAGCGCATAAGAAATTGTTCCGCGATTCATCATGCCACTCGAAGCAACTACAATCGATGGCGTCTTCATGTAGCTTTCGTTGAACAGCGTGTCGAAGTTCAGACGATTCTGAGGGATGTCCGAGATCTCAAAGCCGGGCACCCGTACTGGTTCGGTATAACAGTATTGATCGTAAATCTTGCTGACACGTACACCCATACCGCCCGTCCATATCGGAAGATGCGGGATGCTCCCCTTGCGCATCATCGAATAAAGTAATGTCAGGATCTCCTGCGTCTTACCTAGTGCAAAACATGGGATAAGAACACTACCGTTTCGACTTGTAACCATGTTTATATATGATGCCAAACGCTTTGCATCTGCTGGTATGTTGTTCGGTTGATCGCGTAGACAATTCGTGGCCTCGCATATAAGCACGTCTACATGTCCTCTGGGAACGCGAGCCTTTGAGATCACGGTTTGGTGATCGAATTGAATGTCGCCGGTATGCAGAATCCGTAGCCCCTTACACTGAAACTCTATGCTTGCCGATCCGAGAATGTGGCCTGCCCAATGAAAGGTCGTCGAAACATCAGACCCTCCGTTGTACCCACGTAAAGGGAATGGCTCGTTGTATGGGACAGCTTCGAATGCTCTGCGCAGTAATTCTATGGTATCGCGGTTATAAAATTCAAGTGCTTCCTTGGAGAACCACGTGGACACATCACTTTTTAACAGCTTCGCGCTGTTGTGGAGCATGATGTGTGATAGGTCGCGCGTGGCATGTGTCATTATCGGACGCAAGTGTGGCATCCGCCGCATCACATAGGGCAACCCTGCCAGGTGGTCTGTGTGCGCATGTGTTATCAGAAGAGCGTCGGTTGGACGTTGCTGGAGGTAGTCGAGAGCAGGAAAAGCACGTCCGTCGCGATACCTCGGGTGCAAACCTGCGTCCACCAAAATCCCCGTTCCATCGATGTCGAGGTAGGTACAGTTGGCACCTATCTCTTCGGCACCGCCAAGCATCAGTAGTTCAGCCGTCACAAGGTGCTCGATCTAGGAGTTGAATACATGACGGATTTCACCGTTGAATGCGAGGGGGAATACATGACGGAATATAGGACGGGTCATACGAGAACCGGAATGAGATTGGCAGGTGGTAAATTGGGACACGATGTCACCCTTCCAGCCCCTTAACAAAATTCGCATTGTGACTGCGGCCTCGTTGTTCGATGGACACGATGCTGCAATTAATGTGATGCGGCGCATAATCCAGGCAACTGGAGCCGAAGTAATCCACCTTGGGCACAACCAGTCTGTGGCCTCTGTGGTAGAGTGCGCCATACAGGAAGACGTTCAGGCAATTGCCATGACGTCGTATCAGGGCGGGCATGTAGAATACTTCAAGTACATGAAAGACTTGCTCGAAGAGCGAGGTGCAGGACACATCAAAATCTTTGCGGGAGGGGGCGGCACGATACTGCCGTCTGAGATAGCCGAGCTACAAGCGTATGGCATAGCGCGCATCTACTCTCCAGACGACGGACGTGCCATGGGGCTTCAGGGCATGATCGACGACCTGATGCAAGGTGCGGATTTTCCGATTCCCGACGTTTTTGGTGCAAGTCTGGCCGAGGCGGTAAAAGCAAAAAACCCTTTAGCTATCGCTCAAGCTATCTCTGCTGCCGAACGTCAAGCCACCGACCCTGGCGCAGCCGACCGTATTGCCTTTGCTGCAGATATAAAACGGGTAGCGGTACTTGGCATTACAGGGACAGGTGGAGCAGGCAAGTCGTCGCTTACAGACGAACTCGTCCGCAGATATAAAGCTGATTTTCCAGAAAAGACCATTGCGGTGCTGTCGGTCGATCCATCAAAGAGAAAAACAGGCGGCGCATTGCTTGGTGATAGGATTCGCATGAACTCTGTTCACGGCTCGCGTGTGTATATGCGCTCGTTTGCCACGCGCGAAGTCAATGTGGCGCTAAATCCGCACGTAGGCGAAGCAATTGGCATTCTCTCGTATGCAGGATTCGACCTCGTAATTGTAGAAACGGCAGGGATCGGACAAAGCGACTCACAAATCACAGAATTAGCCGATGTTGCGCTTTACGTAATGACACCAGAATATGGCGCTGCTACACAGCTTGAGAAAATCGACATGATCGATTACGCCGATGTGATTGCGCTGAACAAATTCGATAAACGTGGAGCACTCGATGCTCTGCGCGACGTAAAAAAACAATATCAACGAAGCCGGCAGTTGTTTACAAGACGTCCAGACGAAATGCCTGTGTACGGTACAATTGCATCGCAATTCAACGATCCGGGCACGAACACCCTTTACCGCGCAATTGTCGATTTACTGAATGAACGCTGTGGCCTCGGGTGGACGTCGACGTTCACCATAACCGAAGAAATGAGCGAGAAGGTCTACGTTATTCCTCCGGAACGCACCCGATATCTCGCCGAAATAGTCGACGATAACAAACGCTACGATCGAATGGTCGAGAAGCAATCAGAGATTGCGCGTACACTCTGGCGCATCGAAGGCGCAGTCGAAGCGCTTCGATCATCTGATTCGAGTTCTGAGTTGTAGTACATCCTTATCAATGCAACGAACAAATACAAACAGGGCACATCTATGAAAACATCTATTACCTATGTGATTGTCTTGCTTTCTGTGATTTTCGCAGGGTGCAGCAATGACGAAGGAACTGGTCCGGAAAAGAAACCAGCCCGCATTCGCCTTCTACATTTTGGATATGACGTCGGACCGCTCGACCAAAAGGTGAACGGCAGTGTGACAGCTTCGGGCGTCACCTATGGTAATAGCAGTGGATACAAAGACTGCGTTGCTGGACAAGACACAGTCACAACACACTTTACCGGAAATCCACTTGCTCGAATTAGTTCTCTGGAAACTCTTGCTGAAGGAAACGATTATACAGCGTATGCAATGCCGCCACTTGCTGCAATGAGTGTGTCACTGACCAACGATGCAAGAAACGTCCCGCCTGGTAAGGCTCGCATAAAACTCGTAAATGCTGCATCCGCTACCCTACCTGCCGACGATATAGGTCAAGTTGCACTTCGAATTACGGGTGCGTCTGGTCTTCTGCTCGGGCCAATTGGATCGACAGGTGTTACGGGTTACGTCGAAGTTGCCTCGGGAAAATTTGCCTTTACCCTCGAACGCCCTGCGTTTCCGACATGGTTTATCGATCTCGACACAACCACACTTGCAAGCAGTGGTGTTTACACACTCATTGTACATGGCACGCTAAGCGATGCTGATGCCTATCCGTTGAAGTACACACTGTATGCAGACAACGGACCCGGCGTAGACCATGTTGATTTGCAACAGGCCGCATCAACAGGCAAAATTCTGTTCGCACATGGTGTTTCTGGGGCCCCACCAATTAACGTTGCCGTCGACGGCACAACGCAAACAGTTATCAACCTGACGTTTGGGAAAGCGTCGACATACACAACGCTAAGTGCGGGAGCGCACACGGCAACGATTAGCGCCAATGCAACACCAATTCTCACCAATTTTCCTATTACGATTGAGAACCGAAAGGCGCATACTGTTCTTGCTACCGGTACACTTGTACCTGCCGACGTTGCTCCTTTAATTCTTGAGGACATCACAACACCCTTGTTTTCGTCGGCACTTATTCGATTTGTGCATGCAGCCCCTTCCACGCCAGACATCGATGTGCGGGCAACCCTAATCACTGGTGGTAGTATTCCTCTTCAAGAAATGCAAGGTGTTGGCTACCGCGAAACCAGTATCTCGTTAACGACAGGGTTGGCATTCATTCCTGTATCGCCAACCGGAACCTACACGATGCGGTTTATGAAAGCTGGCACAGAGGACGAATTATTCTCGCAAACAGATTTAACGTTTTTGCCCGGTAAAATCTATACTCTTTGGGTAGGAGGCTCTGCCTCGACTTCAACCCTTAAGGCATATGTGATTACACACAACCCATGATTACCAAGCAGCGCACCGAACTCGAAGACGTCGGCAAGAAACTAGAAGCACAACTCCTTCCTGAAGTTCGCGCTCTTATCGAGTCGTGGGAAAAACGTAAAACGGCATATGAAAGCGCCGAGTTTGTGTACAAGGTACGTGGCAAGGAAATCCGTGTCGAGAACTACACGCAGTCGTTATCGCACACACGTGTACCCAAGATTGCCGTGCCTCGATTCAAAGACTGGGGCGAGATTGTTCGATGGTGTATGCAGGAGAATTTTCCTGGCGAATACCCTTATACGTCGGGGGTGTTTCCATTCAAACGGATGAATGAAGATCCTGCTCGCATGTTTGCCGGCGAAGGCGGTCCGGAGCGGACTAATAAGCGTTTCCACTATCTGTCGCGCGGACTTGCTGCTGTACGTTTGTCCACGGCGTTCGATAGTGTTACGCTGTATGGCGAGGACCCCGATACACGTCCGGATATCTATGGCAAAATTGGAAACTCAGGTGTTAGTATCGCAACGTTAGACGATGCAAAAAAGCTGTACTCCGGTTTTGATTTGTGTGCACCGACCACGTCTGTTTCGATGACGATAAACGGTCCGGCTCCTATGATACTTGCCTATTTTATAAATGCGGCAATCGACCAAGAGTGCGAGAAATACATTCACTCGAACAGCATGGTTGCAGATGTGCAAAAGCGTATCGATGGCATCTATGCACAGAAGAATGTACCACGTCCGACGTACAGGCACGGTGATGGTGGAACAGATCTACCTGATGGAAACAACGGACTCGGCCTATTGTTACTAGGCGTTACAGGTGATCAGGTTTTACCGGCAGAAATCTATGAGCAGTGTAAGGTGCGTGCATTGCAGAGTGTACGTGGAACAGTGCAGGCCGATATTCTAAAGGAAGACCAGGCACAGAATACGTGCATCTTCTCGACAGAATTTGCGCTTCGAATGATGGGAGACGTACAGCAATCGTTCATAGACCGCAAGGTTCGCAACTTCTATTCTGTATCAATCTCTGGTTACCACATTGCCGAAGCAGGTGCAAATCCTGTAACGCAATTGGCGTTCACACTTGCTAACGGATTTACATACGTCGAATACTATCTCTCGCGAGGGATGAACATCGACGACTTTGCACCTAACCTTTCGTTTTTCTTCTCAAATGGCCTTGATCCCGAGTACAGCGTAATAGGTCGTGTAGCTCGACGCATTTGGGCGAAAGCCATGCGCAACAAGTATGGTGGCAACGAGCGATCTCAGATGCTGAAGTATCACATTCAGACTTCGGGTAGGTCGCTACATGCTCAAGAGATCGATTTCAACGACATACGAACAACACTCCAGGCATTGTATGCCATCTTCGACAACTGTAATTCGTTGCACACGAACGCCTACGACGAGGCTATTACAACGCCGACAGAAGACAGTGTACGACGAGCGCTTGCAATACAACTGATTATCAATAGAGAGTTCGGACTCTCGAAGAATGAGAATCCACTTCAGGGGTCTTTCATTATCGAGGAGTTAACAGATCTTGTCGAAGAAGCCGTGTACACCGAATTCCGACGCATTAGTGATCGGGGTGGGGCATTGGGAGCGATGGAAACAATGTACCAGCGAAACAAGATTCAGGAAGAGTCGCTGTATTACGAGACTCTAAAACACAGTGGGCAGCATCCGATTATTGGAGTGAATACGTTTTTGTCGGATAAAGGCTCTCCGACAATAATTCCTTCTGAGGTAATAAGGTCTACCGAGGAAGAGCGGCAGCAACAGATTGACAACAGGGATGCGTTTCAGACTCGTAACAGAAACGAGGCCCCAGCGGCTATGAAGGCACTTCAAGCCACTGCGATACATAACCAAAACATCTTTGAGGGACTCTTAGAGGCATCGAAAATCTGTTCGTTGGGGCAGCTTACACACGCCCTCTATGAAGTCGGTGGCCAATATCGTCGGAACATGTAAATGGGCGAATGGTAGGTTGGTCTCCCAACGTTGATGTCCTGATCATAAGGCAATGTCCAAACGACGGTGCAGAGTTCTCTCAACTCAATTCCCGGTGCTATGAAGATCCCCTCTGAATACTCAGTTCTCCTGCCAATGCAGCGTGGCGCAAAGGGCAAGGACGTACAGCTAGTTCAGGAATGGCTATCTCTTAATGGGGTCCAGCTCCGTGCTGATGGCGATTACGGCCCGGCCACAGAAGCGTCGGTTCGGAAGTTTCAAACGAAGGCAAAACTGCAGCCAACCGGCGTCATAGACGAGTATACAATGCGTGCCCTCATAGCCCCTTTAAATAGGGCCTGCAAGCCCCTTACCACCACTGCCGAAACATATAGTCAGCGCGTCGTTGCCGCTGCGCGTAACCATCTTCGTGAACATCCGCGAGAAGTAGGTGGACAGAATAAGGGTCCGTGGGTCCGCCTGTACACTCACGGCAAAGAAGGTTCAGCATACCCATGGTGTGCTGCGTTCGTTACCTACTTGATGCATCAGGCTGCTGAATCGATGAAGAATCCGGCGATGCCAATCAAGGGCTCGCTGTCTTGTGACGAGCTGGCAAAGCAAGCAGTTACAGCCGAACGTTTTGTTTCGGAAGACGAGTTGCGCTCAGGCGAACGGAGTCGCACAGAGCTGGTGCCGGGCACGATATTCCTGGTTCGAAACAAGACGAATGCAAAAGACTGGATGCATACTGGACTTGTCACTGGTGTAATGAACGACTACTTCGAAACGATTGAAGGCAATACGAACGATGACGGCGACCGCGAAGGCTATGAAGTATGCCGTCGACTGCGTGGATTTGGCCACATGGATTTTATCCTGTTAGGATGAGCGCTGTGCCGAATGGCGGTCTTGTGAGCTTGGACGATGTCCGCAGAGCCGCCGAGACAATTCGTCCGTATATCCATTCTACACCCGTTCTTACCTCGACCTATTTCAACTCGCGCTTCTCCGCCGACATCTTTTTCAAGTGTGAAAACTTCCAAAAGGTAGGAGCATTTAAAGCCCGAGGTGCATGTAATGCTGTCTTTACCCTCGACGAGCCTACAGCTCAACGAGGTGTTGCCACACACTCTTCGGGAAATCATGCCCAGGCTGTGGCGTATGCCGCCAGGCTCCGCGGTATTGCCGCGTACATCGTTATGCCCACAAGTGCACCAGATGTGAAACGCAACGCCGTGCGCGATTACGGAGCAGCGATTATCGATTGCGACCCGACAATGGCGTCTAGAGAACAGACCCTTCTCGACGTAATCGATCGCACTGGCGCACACGCAATCCCACCGTATAACGACAAACGAGTAATTGCGGGTCAGGGCACTGCTGCATTGGAGCTTATCAATGAAGTCCCCGACCTTGACATGATCATGACACCGGTAGGGGGCGGCGGCTTGATGAGTGGAACAGCCGTCGCCGCAAGGGGGCTGAGGCCCCAAATGGAAATTATTGGCGTTGAACCAGAAATTGCCGACGATGCCCGACGATCTCTTATCGTGGGTAACATTCTGCCCTCTGGTGACCCCATGACGGTGGCAGACGGACTCCGCGGTATGCTTGGCGAGATTACCTTCAGGCATCTAGTAGAACACCGCGTGCAAATACGCACTGCTGGCGAAGTATCCATTAAAGCCGCAGTGGGACTTGTTCTAGAGCGCATGAAGATCGTGGTCGAACCAAGCGCAGTCGTTACCATAGCAGCATTGATTGAGGAGCCTTCGTTCGTTCTCGGAAAACGCATTGGTATTATCGTGACAGGGGGCAACCTGGACGTGGGACCATTATGGATCGGGTCATAATTCTTACGGGTAGCTCTGGCGGCATTGGGTTGGAGCTGATGAAACTTACACACGAAAAGGGTGTGCGAGTAATGGCTACGGCCCTTCCGGACTCAGTGCATTTGATTACCGAGGCAGGTTTCCGTGAGTCCGATAAACTAATGATTCGTCCGCTCGACCTTCGCGACCACGCGAACATCGACCGAGTAGTGAAAGAGACGTTAATGTGCTGGGGACGCATTGATGTCCTGATAAATAATGCTGGTATCAGCTACAGAGGTGTTGCTGAACAGATGAGCGCAGAAGAAGAACTAGAACAGATGACGGTGAATTATCTCGGTCCGATGTCGTTAACACGTCGCGTGCTCTCTGTTATGCGATTGCAGCGAAGGGGGCACATAGTGAATGTCTCGAGCGTTGGTGGCATGATGGCCATGCCCACAATGTCTAGCTACTCTGCCTCGAAATGGGCACTAGAGGGGGCTAGCGAGGCACTGTGGTACGAAATGCGTCCATTTGGAGTTTTTGTAACGCTAATAGAGCCAGGATTCATCAATTCTGCAGCCTTCCAAAAGGTGCGCTTTCCAAAGGCAACACACGATCTACAGCCGGGAGCGAATCCGTACGAAGAGTACTACACCAACATGGGGCGCTTCGTCACCTGGCTCATGGAGCATTCACTGGCTACATCAGCCTCTGTTGCTGCCGTGATCATGCGTCAGGTTTTAAAGAAACACCCGCCACTACGCGTTCAGGCGACACTCGACGCTTGGATTTTTAACGCCTTGCGTCGTTTCCTGCCTCGCCGGCTCTATCATCCTTTGCTGTATCGCTTCTTACCTGGCATTCGAAGCTGGGGCAAGCCTAGGTCGTAAGACCCCTTCCAAGACCCCTACAGACCCAAGCCACTAAACCCGTCCCTGCGTCCCCTTTTTGTACTTTTGCCGTCCGTATTCAATCGCGAGAAAGGTATCGCAAGAGGCATGCAGCCGTCGCAAGCACCATCACCAACTTCACCGGCAATTCGAACGGCAACGTCTTCGAGGTACGAAGCAGTTATAGGACTAGAGGTTCACGCACAACTGCTTACAGCTTCGAAGGCCTTCTGTGCCTGTCCGACGACCTATGGCGCTAAGCCAAATGTGAACGTGTGCCCAATTTGCCTTGGTCACCCTGGTGCTTTGCCTGTGTTGAACGAAAATCTCGTGCGATTTGCAGTAACCATGGGCCTCGCCACGAACTGCAGTATTCGCAGAGTTTCTCAGTTCTCGCGCAAGAATTACTTCTACGCCGATCTTCCCAAGGGTTATCAGATTTCGCAATACCAAGACCCAATTTGTTTTGATGGTCACGTAGAGATCGAGGTCAACGACGTTGCCAAGTCTATTGGAATAACCCGCATCCACATGGAAGAGGACTCTGGGAAATCGATCCATGACCTAGATGTCGACACACTTGTCGATCTAAATCGCAGTGGTGTTGCACTCATCGAAATTGTAAGCGAACCTGACATTCGCACCGCCTCTGAAGCTTCGGCTTATCTGCAGCAGATACGGCAAAACCTTGTCTATCTGGGAATTTGCGACGGTAATCTCGAAGAGGGTTCGATGCGATGCGATGCGAACATATCCGTTCGATTAGTTGGTGCCGAGAAGTTCGGCACGAAGGTCGAAGTCAAGAATCTGAATTCGTTTCGCAATGTCGAGAAGGCTATCGAATACGAAATCACCAGGCAGATCGATGTCATCGAGTCGGGCGGAACAGTACAGCAAGAGACCATGATGTGGGATGCCGCCAAGCAGCAGACGAAGTCGATGCGTTCGAAGGAAATGGCACATGACTACCGCTATTTTCCAGAACCGGATCTGCGTAGTGTAGAAGTAGCCGCAGAGTGGCTCGAACAAATTCGTGTCTCGTTGCCCGAGCTCGGACTGGCTAAAAAGCGGCGTTTTGTTGCCCAGTACGGACTTCCAGTCTACGACGCACAGATTCTTGTTGACCATGTTGCTCTTGCCGCGTATTACACAGAGGCTGCTCGCTCGTTAAAAAACCAAACTACCGATGCCTATAAGGCAGTAAGTAACTGGACAATGACGGAGATTATGCGCGTGATGTCGGAGCGCAAGTGCACTGTAGACGAAGTGGGTGTTCAGCCCGCACAGTTGGCTTCGCTCGTTGATGCGGTGCTATCGGGTTCAATAAGCAACAAGATTGCGAAAGACATTTTTCCGGACCTTATAGGCACCGGCCGAATGGCGGATGCGATTGTTGTTGAAAGGGGCTTAAAGCAGGAATCCGACGAGGGAGTGCTACAGCAGTTGGTTGACGAAGTATTGCGAGAGAATTCTGACAACGTAACTAAGTATAAGAACGGCAAAGACAATCTTTTTGGCTTTTTTGTTGGGCAGGTATTGAAAGCCTCTGGTGGATCGGCGAATCCAGCGGTGGTACGTGCTCTTATGAAACAAGCTCTGAATACCTAGGAACCTATATGCCAATAACACCTACGCGCACAATCTGGAAAAATGGCGACTTCATACCTTTCGAAGATGCCACGCTTCATGTTCTTTCACACGTCGTTCATTACGGCACTTCTTGGTTCGAGGGCATCCGCGCCTACGACACGTCAAAAGGCATTGCGATTTTTCGCTTAAACGAGCACATGAGTAGGCTTCGAGACTCTCTTAAAGTCTACAGAACAGAACTTCCGTTTTCGACTGAAGATTTAGCAGACGCCGCCTGTGAATTGTTGCGACGCAACGATCTCAGTACCTGCTACATCCGTCCTGTAGTGTTTCGTGGTGCAGGTGACATGGGTGTGTACGCGCTACGATGTCCGTTAGAAGTATTCATGGCTGCGTGGGAGTGGGGTGCGTATTTGGGCGACGAATCTGCTGAGCTTGGTGTAGATGTCTGCATTTCGTCGTGGGACAGGATAACACCGAACTCTATGCCCTCGATCTCGAAAGCCGGTGGCAACTACATGAATTCGCAGCTTGTGAAGATGGAAGCAGTCGAAAACGGCTATGCAGAAGGCATTTGTCTTGACAGCTACGGCAACATTGCTGAAGGCAGCGGTGAGAACGTGTTTATCGTTTCGAACGGCGTACTCATAACTCCTCCGGCAGCGTCATCGTTGCTTCCAGGATTAACGCGCGATACAGTCTGTACGCTTGCTAACGAGTTGGGACTTGTAGTAAAAGAGAGCAATATTCCGCGGGCCATGCTCTATACATGTGATGAAATGTTCCTTGTGGGAACTGCGTGTGAAATAGCGCCAGTGCGTTCGGTGGACCGAATTCCAGTTGGAAATGGAAGCATTGGTCCAGTTACCAAACTCATTCAGGATGCGTTTAGCGACGTAGTTGTAAAAGGTAACGACAAGCACAACTGGCTTACGTGGGTAACAAAAGAAGAAATCAACTAGAAAATAATCACGAAGACAACTGCGGAGTGTAGAGATGGCAAAGAGTGCTGGACCAAAGAGTGCCGGACCAAAGAGTGCTGAGAAGAAGGGGACAGTAAAGCCGTCATCCAGTTCTAATGGTACCTTATTTGATATTAATGGATTTGATAAAGCAACGTTGCTTGAATGGTATCGCATACAACATTTGGGCCGACGCCTAGATGAGAAGGCAGCGAACTATCTAAAAATGGCGAAGGGTTGGTCTTATCATGCACCGTTTGCCGGACACGACGGCATTCAGCTGGCCATGGGAAAAATATTCCGTCCGGGTAAAGACTACCTCTTCCCCTATTACCGCGACCTACTAACCTGTCTCGCTGCCGGCATAACTGTCGAAGAAATCATTGCGAACGGGTTGAGTAAGGATGTGGATGTAGCGGGTGGTGGCCGACACATGAGCAATCACTTCGCTAAAATTCCACTGAACATCCAGAATGTTTCTTCGTGCACAGGTAATCATGCGCAGCATGCAGCCGGTCTCGGACGATCGATTAAGTATTACGGTGGCGACGAAGTAGTGTATTGTTCTACGGGTGAAAGCACAACCTCTGAGGGCTACTACTACGAAGCAGTAAATGGTGCGAACCGCGAAAAGCTGCCCGTAATCTTCGTGTTGCAGAACAACAAGTTCGGGATATCGGTTCCGGTAAAAGACCAGACAGCGAATGCTATTGTCAGCGACAACTTCCTGGGCTTCAAGAACATGAAGATCGTGTTGTGTGACGGTCGCAATCCAATGGATTCGTGGCGTGCGTTAAGCGAAGCACGAGATTACGTCATGACCGGGGCGGGTCCGGCCATGGTTCACGCCGACTGCGATCGTCTCGGCTCGCATTCAAATTCCGACAATCACGATTTGTACCGTGAGACGAAAGAAGTTGAGGATATGCGCAGTCGCGATCCTCTGCCTACCATGCGAGAAACGCTTGTTGCAGCGGGTATCGCCACGACGAAGGAACTCGAAGCAATCGAAGAGGACAACAAACGAGCGGTGTTTGCTGCTGCTGATGTTATCGAGCCCCTTCCTGGCCCCTTACCAGAATCGTATACAGACTTCATACTACCTCCGTCGATCGTTGAGTACGACAACGCCACACAGGAGCAATGGACGCCAGCCGCCGATGCTCCGGTGCTGACGTTTCGAGAGGGCATCAACACCAGCATGCTCGAAGAGTTCCGCACAAATCCGAATACATTCTTGTTTGGTCAGGACGTAGCATCTGTAAAAAAGCAGGGCATTTTTAATGTCTGCAAGGGCATGCTCGACGAGTTTGGCAACAAGCGAGTATTTAACGCACCCATTGCCGAAGACTACATCGTAGGTACTGCCAACGGAATGTGTCGGTATCGCGACGACATACGTGTTGTGATAGAGGGCGCCGAGTTTGCCGATTACTTCTGGCCGGCAATGGAGCAGCTCGTAGAATGTTCGCACGATTACTGGCGAACGCGGGGTCAGTTCTCCGCAAACATCGTTGTGCGGCTAGCTAGTGGTGGCTACATCCAGGGTGGACTCTATCACTCGCAGAATCTGGAAGCAACGTTTGCGACATTACCCGGTATTCGAGTTGTAATGCCTTCGTTTGCAGACGACGCTGTTGGTCTTATGCGCAACGCTATTCGATCGCGTGGTGTGACAATGTATCTCGAGCCTAAATTTTTGTACAATTACCGTCCGACTTCTGCACCGCTTCCCCCAGAAAACGTTGTTATTCCATTTGGTAAGGCACGTGTTCGCCGTGAGGGAACCGACGTTACTATTGTCTGCTATGGCACGGCAGTGCACTGGAGTCTTCAGGCTGCGGCCATCTTAGAAAAAGAGAACATCTCGGTTGAGGTTATAGATCTTCGGTCGCTAATACCTTGGGACAAAGAGCTCGTGTTAGAGCGAGTGCGAAAGACTGGACGTTGTGTCGTTGCCCATGAAGACAGGGTAACGGGTGGTTTCGGCGGAACAATTGCATCGCACATAGGACAGGAACTATTCCGATATCTCGACGCTCCGGTAGCTCGAATTGGGTCGAAAGACGCCCCTGTCGGCTTTGCAAAATCGCTTGAGGCGGCGGTCTTGCTGTCTGTAGATGACGTTGTAGCTGCTGTGCGTGAAACTGCAAGATTCTAATACCACGAACCTGTCAGCCGCCTTGCACAGTGTCAGCGTTAAGTTGAGGTAACCCACAGAATAACACGGGTTTACACCCTTTTTCATATCGTTTGGTTTGTCTACGCAAGCGCGGTATATTTGCCCGCTTCGTTCCGTGGGCGAGGTACGCCATGGCGTGCCCGAACGCTAACTTTAGAGGAGTGCATGAGCACACAAGATTTGGAAGAGATACCAGAGACTTCGGTACACACTCGGGAAACCCCAGAGTGGATGAAAAGCAATCGCCAGGGCATGATGATTCTCATCGGCTTAGGGGTGGTTGTAGTGATTGGTGTGGCTGTGTGGCTGTATATGCAGTATAAGAACGATCAGAACACCGAAGCTACGATGGCGCTAGCCCGGATACGTCCGGTGTACATAGAGGGCAGGTATTCGATGGCGCTTACGGGCGACTCGATACCGCCTGTGGGTGATATCGACGTCATGGGCCTAACAGAAATTTCGGCTGAATATGGCGGCACAGAGGCTGGCAAGGACGCCGCTCTGCTTGCTGGCCATAGTCTTGTAAGCCTTGGCAGGTATGCCGAGGCGGTTGCAGAGTACGAGCAGGCTGAAAAGTCTGATGCCGTACTTGTGCAAGTCGGGGCTTTAAATGGATTGGGAGTTTGTAAGGAAGTGGACAAGGATCTAGCTGGTGCTGCCGCCTATTACGAGAAAGCTGCTGATAAGGGGCTGAAGACGGGGCTCGAAGCCCGTTCTCTCCTTTATGCGGGTCTTGCGTATGAGAAGGCCGGGGACACCAAAAAGGCCGGAGAACTCTTCACACGGATCGTTCGGAAGTATGGGGCGTCGGAGTCCTCGTCAGCTGCAAAAACAGGCCTCGCAAGGCTTGGCATGGCAATTGATTAGAAGGGGTTGGCATCCCATGCCATTTTTTTGCTTTGTGAATGACTCGAAATAAGTAAAGCATAGGTTTTTACAACTGGAGGTTGTATGCAACGTTGGTTTCGTCTAAGCAGTTTGCTGCTTGTGCTAACCGCAGCATTTACACTAGTCCGCGCACAGGATTATGTAGAGGTTCGTGGTAGTCTTGCTACTGGGCAGGTACGCGTCTTTGTGAGAGACACTATCTACCGTATCAGCGGCACGTACACGATTGGTGGGACACTGGTCATTGAACCAGGTACCCGCGTCGAATTTTTGCCAAACGGTCGACTGATCGACTCGACTGGCGGTCGAATTATAGCTGACGGTCGCATGACCGCCACTTATAACGCTGCCGCGGTCAATCCGCTGTTTCCGCCGTATACGGGTTATGATGACCCGGCATACTTTGGAGCACCGGGTGTGGTCACGTCAACCATTGCGCCAGAGCCCACGATTCACACGTCTAAATACGGCGTGGTATTCAATGTGGACCTTGGAACGGACCCGAACCTCCAGCAGCTAACGCCAGCTGAGGCTGTTCTGTACAAGGCGGCGCGCCTTGAACAAGGTGGTGTAATTACGGCTATTCGTCTGAACCCATGGTTCCGTCAAAAGCTTGGCAGTTCTATCAACGTCCGTCCGGCACGTATTACGTTCATCGCCGGTGACGTAAACAACTTCTCACGCGAGTGGGGACATATCGTCGTTCTTCCGGGATCACGCGCAGCGTTTTTCCGTGACGTCGATTTCAGAAATTTCCGCAAGGACACAACGGTTGATAACGAACCGATTTACCTGCGTAACAGTTCGGGTCAAGCGCTTTCGCGCACCCAAGCAGAAGCGGCGAACGATAACCTCCTCCGCGCTTCGAATGGTGGCGGTGGTGCTATCACAACATTCTCTGTACGTACATGGCTCGTAGGCTGTACGTTCATCAACAACATGGCGCGTTTTCGCGGTGGTGCACTGCAGGTCTTGCAGGCTCCTGTTGACCAATATGTTGGTTCAACCCTACAGTTGTATCCTGTAATAAGTGCTCAGACCATTGCAGCACTTCCTACATACCCTAATAATGTAAATCCTTGGCTGACAGATCCAGAAAACGCGCAACCGATCGTTCAGAATCTAAAGTCAATCGACAATCTGTATGATGTTGCGGCAGAGCCAATGACAGATGTGAATCGCCAGTCTCTGGATGATGCTCGTCTCGCCATGTATCTAGGTCGTATTCGTCAGTTGCGCTTTACGAATAACCGCGCACTTAATTCCGACGTTGGTCTTGTTACCATCGGTGGTATTCGATTCGTAACAGATGTCAATCAAGCAGCGACTGTACACGGTACTCTCGACCGCTCACGTAAGAATGAAGCTTCTGGTGGCGCTGTATACATCTCTGGTCGTGATCGCTTCACGGTTGGTTTTGGTGTCAACGACATGCAAGGTAAAGACACGCTTGAGTTCACTGGCAACTACGCTGAAAACCGTCAACCTACAGACCTTGTTGGTGCGAATCGCACCATGGGTGCTCGTGGTGGTGCCGTACACGTAGCCGATAACACAGCTGTGATTTTTGCTGGTCGCTATACTTCAAATAAGACGACAGTTCCTTTTATCAAGGACATGAGTACTGATAATCTGACTACGTCAATTACGAGCTACTCCCATGGTGGAGCTATCTATGCCAGCCCAAATGCTGGTCAGATCTCCGTTCGTGGTAATCTCGATAACAATCCACCGACACACTTCCTATCGAATGAGTCGGCACGTGGTGGTGCTATCTACGTTGCAACGGGTATTGTCGATACGCTTGCATCACCAATCGTAGGTGGTTCAGACGGTATTATTAATGCTCGCAACTACGGTTTCAACATCAAATTCCGTGATAACAAAGCATCTGCAGACGGTGGTGCTATCTTCACAGGTCGCAACATGCGTGTGTACGGTGCCGGTGGAGCAAGTGGTCCACTGTGGATATACGGTACAAATTACGGTGTTGAATTCACGAATAACACGGCTGGATACTCCGGTGGTGCCGTAGCTGTTCATCAGCCACAAGCACAACTACCGATCTGGCGTCGTGTCGTTCGCCTCGTACGTTCAACATTCGTTAACAACCGTGTAGGTGAAGTTGCAGACTCCATTAAAGATGAAGTCCGCGGTGGTGGAGGTTACTACTCTATCAACTCCGACCTGAACGTTGTTAAGGGAACCGAATTCCGCAATAACAAAGCATTCAACGGTAACGGTGGTGCTGTGTCGATTGTGTCTCCAGACACACTTACACGCAAGCGCTTTTTTGTATCGGATCTCGACAGCATGATGTACAACGCACAAGGTGTAGCACTTGGATATATGGCGCGCAACGACGTGTTCACATTCCAGACAATCACACCTCGAGCCGACGAACGCATGCTTACGCGCTTCTACGAAAACATTGCAGTACCAAATCCAAGCCGTCAAGGTAGCGGTACCACACAGCGTGATGA
>Ga0163150_10000605_pt1 | contig 66079 bp, 63 predicted proteins | sample OliLakLV19P2IB_FD_148628 | JGI IMG/M metagenome (GOLD analysis project Ga0163150, IMG submission 148628) | Freshwater microbial mat bacterial communities from Lake Vanda, McMurdo Dry Valleys, Antarctica - Oligotrophic Lake LV.19.P2.IB | ecosystem: Environmental > Aquatic > Freshwater > Lake >...
TCCCACATGTTGCCGGAACACTTCCAGCCGAAGAAAACAGGGGCCGGGCCAACTGCAGGGATCATCATTATCGTCATACTTCTGATCTTCGGTGCCCTCTATTTCTGGGGTGCTGCTCTCAATGAGAACGAAGTGGAACCGTTGCCCCTCATTCCGGGCACGTCCGATAGTCTCAATTAATTGCACGGCCGCATTTTTGCGGGTACACTCGCCCGATGTCGGATGCCACTAATGTCAAAGTAACGCGCGATGATGCCGCATGGGAGGTGGAGTTGAAGGCCGAAATACCTGCGGAGGCTGTAGCAAAATACCGCGCAGCGGCGATGAAAGATATCCAGAAGACAGCAAAGCTCGACGGCTTCCGTCCTGGAAAAGCGCCGGAGGACGCTATCATCCGCGTGTACGGCGAGAGCACTGTCATGAGGCACGCAGCGCAGCACGCCATCGAACATGAGCTGCCAGAACTCTTTGCATCTCAAAAACTTTTTATAGTCGATACACCCCGCGTCACCACCGACGAACCGCAAACAGGTAAGCCACTGACCTTCACGGCGCGGGCAGCACTTGCTCCGGAGATCAAGGTGGCAGATTACAAGAAAATTGCAGAAAAACACAACGCGGTGAAAGAAGATACTTCCGTATCCGACAAGGAACACACCGACGCGCTCGCTCATTTACGACGCGAAAGACACCGGATAGACAAGATCGAAGCCGGTACAGAGCCACAGAAAGCCGCAGAAGAATCCCGTGCCACTGAGGAGAAGGACCTTCCCGCGCTCGATGACGCATTTGTCCAAAGCCTCGGATACCCCGATGCCGCAGCTTTTTCCGATGCCCTTCGCACGAATATTCAAAATGAAAAGCAGCTCCGTGCAGTAGAAAAACGTCGCGCGGGCATTCTCGACGATCTCGTAAAAGATTCTAAGATCTCGTATCCCAAAGCACTTCGAGAGTATGAAATAGAAGACATGGAGGCGCGCCTAAAGGACGACCTCTCCCGGATAGGTCAAACACTCGAATCGTATCTTGCACAAACGAAAAAAACCAAGGAAGAACTCCAGGACTCCTGGAAAGAGGCGGCGGATAAGCGCGCCAAGGTGCGTCTCATTTTGGGAAAGATAGCCCAAGAGGAAAAGATTGAGGTCCCGGAGAAAGACCTCGAGCACGAGCTCACGCACGCACGCGAACACTACCCCGATGCGAATCCCCAGGCACTTCGTTCGCACATCGCGCATGCAATGCGCAACGAACGCGTACTCCTTTTTCTCACGGGAGAGAAGCCTCCTGAGCCGCACAATCACGACCACTAGTATATCCACGATTTTCTTCGCGTGATTTGCATCGCGCTTCCCTTTCCTCTACACTCATCTTTATGAATACACGTTCTCAAATGCTCGTACCTATGGTCGTCGAGAAAACCTCGATGGGCGAACGTGCGTACGATATTTACTCACGTCTTCTCAAGGAGCGTATCGTCTTCCTCGGCGGTCCTATCGACAGCGATGTCGCGAATCTCGTCGTTGCGCAACTCCTCTTCCTCGCGTCAGAAGACCCGAAGAAAGATATATCTTTCTATATCAACTCCCCCGGCGGCATGGTCACCGCGGGCCTCGCGATTCTCGATACGATGAACCACATCCAGCCGAATGTTTCGACCGTATGCATCGGTATGGCTGCCTCAATGGGAGCGATCCTTCTCTCGGCTGGCGAAAAGGGCAAGCGATTCGCTCTCCCGAATGCCGAGATAATGATTCATCAGCCGTCCGGCGGCGCCGAGGGTATGGCGAGCGATATCGAGATCACCGCGAAGCAAATCCTCAAGATGCGCGAACAGCTCAATAGGATTTTGGCCAAGAATACGGGTCAAAAGCTCGAAAAAATAGAACGCGACGTGGACCGTGACTTCTTCATGGGGGCTAAGGAAGCCGTAGAGTACGGTGTCGTCGACAAGGTCCTCACCTAGTCGCTTCAGGAGACAGCGCCTGCGTCGTTGCGAGTCCCCACTTCCCCTCTCCTCGTACACATGTACGGCTGGCGGAGATGTTTTCCCGCGCCTCGCCGTCGGCACCTCCTGAAGCAGCCAGGAGTAGATGGCTCTTTTCCCCTTGAGTGGTATATTGCCAATACACCTTAGTATTTATGAACTTCAATTCTTCATTCGCGTGCCACGGTATGCGCCAGGAACTTGTCAGGGGTAGCTCAACACAGCCATTTTCTAGACTTTTCCGATCGTAAGAGAGGCACGCGTCTGATACGACGCGTATGTCATTACAAATAGTTTTCGTCCTTCTCGCCGTCGCCGGCGTGATCGGCATTGGAGTCGGATACTTCCTCCGACTCATCATTTCCTTGGGCAAAAAGGGCTCCATGGAACTGCAGATACGGAAGATGATGCTTGATGCCGAAGAGAAGGCGAAACGAGTCATCGAGGAAGCTGAAAAGCAGGGCAAGGAAAAAGTCACTCAGCTTACGAGTGAGTACAACGAACGAGCTCGCGATTTAAAGGGCACAGAAGAACGCCTCGTGCGAAAAGAAGAGATGCTCGATAAGCGACAAGTCTCTATCGATTCCGAGCAGGAATCCTTGAGCAAGAAGAACGAATCACTCCAGGCAGCAAAAGAAGAGGTCCAGACTCTCATACATGAGCAACAGGCAAAGCTCGAGAAAGTAGCAAATCTGACCGCAGAAGAAGCCAAGAAAGACCTCCTCGTATCGATAGAAAAACAGTACGAGGCTGACCTCGAGGGCCGTATGCGCAAGCTCGAGATCTCAAGCGACCAAAAGCTCGAACAGAAGGCCAAGGAAATACTCACCACCGCAGTACATCGCCTCGGTAATTCCGTGGTCTCCGATGTTCTCGCGACGACTGTTTCGCTTCCGAGCGATGAGATAAAAGGAAAGATAATCGGCAAGGAGGGGCGCAACATCCGCGCATTCGAGAGAGCGACAGGAGTCGACGTCATCATCGATGATACCCCCGGTACCCTTACGCTTTCCTCTTACGATCCTATACGTCGCCAGATCGCGCGCATCGCACTCGAGAATCTCATCCTCGACGGCCGTATCCAGCCAGCGAAGATAGAAGAGGCTGTTCAAAAAGCAGAACAAGAGATAAACAACATCATCAAGAAGAAGGGCGCGGAAGCGGCATACGAAGCGAAGGTCCCGAACCTCGATCCAAAGCTCATCATGATATTGGGACGCCTCTATTTCCGCACAAGCTACGGGCAAAACGTACTCGACCACTCTGTGGAGGTCGCGCATCTCGCCGCCATGCTCGCGGAGGAACTCGGGGCAAACCCTGCAATTGCGAGAGCCGGCGCGCTCTTCCATGACATCGGAAAGGCCGTAGACCACGAGGTCCCCGGCACGCATGTGGAGATCGGTCGCCGCATCCTCCAGAAATTCGGCGTCGATGAGCTAGTCATCAAGGCCATGCAAGCACACCACGAGGAATATCCGTATGAAACTCCTGAGAGCATGATCGTGCAGGTCGCCGATGCTATTTCTGGTGGCCGACCGGGCGCCCGCCGCGATTCCGTAGAGAACTACATCAAGCGCCTGGAAGAACTCGAGGCTATCGCCAACAACGAACCCGGCGTGGAGAAGAGCTTTGCTATCGCAGCAGGTCGCGAGATACGCGTCATCGTGAAGCCAGAAGCGCTCGATGACCTACAGTCCCGAAAGCTTGCCCGAGATATCGCCGATAAGATCGAGAAAGAACTTCAGTACCCGGGAGAGATTAAGGTGTCGGTCATTCGAGAGACCCGCGTCATCGAGTACGCAAAATAAATGAGTGTGTATCCAAAGATAAAGGCCGCATATTGCGGCCTTTATCATTTTTGTGCACTATGCCCACAGGCGAAATGGAGGGGAAGAATGTCGCGAACACGTGTATTGATCGAATTGCCGACGCAAAAGCCAGATGAAAGGGTTGTCGCGACGCTCGTCATTGGCAGCGTCGGAGCGGTGCTCCAGAATTCATGCGCAGACCTCGATTGCGTTCTCGAGCGTGCCGAACCTACAGAGATACTTGCGGATGTCGGAGCCACCGTTCGGCTTGCGATGGAAAAGGCTCACCTCGAACGTGTCCAATCCTCGACTGAAGTGTGCATGTATGTCGCGACTCGTTCGTTGGTAATACCCTGGAAGAAGAAAAATACCTTCGAGATGACGGCATACATCATCGCAACGGTGAACAGCCGTACCTTACTTGAGGCGACCATACAAACTCGCTCAGGAAGGATCCCCGCTGAAGTGAAGGAGGCAGTCGACAGGACGCTGGGCCGCCTCCCTGAATTCACCGGCACCATTACTATCACTGAGGAAGAGCACCTGCTCGCGCAGAGGCTCAATGTAGCCTTTTGGGACGGTTTGAACCTCGCCGAAGAGGTCGCAGATCGCAGCACTTCCCATCTTCACTGACACGTGGCGCCTCACCCGAGGCGCCACTCTCTTTTATGAGCCTGTGGATAGCGCGGTTTTTAGCCATTTGACACGCCTATTATAGGGCTCAAAATGGTGTTTGGAGGGGTCGACGTGCGAGGGCGCAAGCCCTTTTTATCATCATTTAGAAAATATGTATGGCAAATAAAACAGACCTGATCGATCGAGTGCACCAGACGATCGGCTCCACGAAAGCGGACGCCGAGCGCGCAGTCGAATCCATCATTGCGATGATCACTGATACGCTCAAGAGCGGACAGGAAGTTTCTATCGCAGGCCTCGGCATCTTTGAGGCAAAGACTCGTGCCGGTCGCACCGGTCGCAATCCGCGAACAGGTGAGACGATCCAGATCAAGGCAATGCGTGTTCCAAAGTTCCGCGCATCCAAGACTCTGAAGGACGCAGTGAAATAAGGTTTCTTTTCTCGAGAATACAAAAACCGCCTCAGAGGCGGTTTTTGTATGTGGTGTCACAGCTGCGCGCACGTCGTCGCAAGGATTCCTAGTGCGTGACTACGGCTTTGCTACACCCGCATGTCGTCGCTCAAAAATGAAAACACGTTTTCATTTTGTTCGCTCTTAGTGCGGGATAGGAGAATCGAACTCCTGCTCTCAGTTTGGAAAACTGATGTTCTACCATTAAACTAATCCCGCAAACTTTTCCGTCCCCACATCGTCGAGATTCGATGAGTGCAGCCAAAATTGGCGACAGTATCATCCACCGAAACCAATCCCGCTTCGACAGCAGCATACACCGTTTTCTCCAAAACTTGAATAAACATACGAGGAAGCATATATTCACCTCATGCAGTCCTCTCCTTGGTCGCTCCCACTCCAGCTCGCGATACTCCTTATACTACTCGTAGGGGTGCTTACACTCATCGGCGTGACCGCTCCGATACCCACGGCCATACTACCCATCGCCACGAGCACTCAGCCCGCCGCAAGCGGCGCATTTACTATCGCTACCACCACTCAGGCATCGACCACATCTGTCGCCAAAGCAACGACGACACGGGTCATTAAGCCCACATCAGGACCTACTAAAAAGGCGCTCCCCGTCAGTCGAGACACCCCCGCGAACCCCAACACGGTATCGAGAGTACTGAATCCCTACGCGACGGCTCCCCTACCTTTCGAAACCATCAACAGCATCGCCCGAGCAGCAAGTGTCAACATATTCTGCGCATCCAGAAATGGCGGATTGCGTCCTATTTCCGGCAGTGGTGCATTCATTGATTCAAGCGGCGTTATCCTCACCAATGCACACGTGGCGCAGTACGTGCTCCTCGCCCAAAGCGGCAAAGTAGATATGTACTGTCATATTCGGTCTGGGATGCCGGCTTCAGCGCGCTGGATCCCACAGGTCATGTACATTCCGCCCATCTGGGTGGAGGAGCACGCAGTCGATATTTCGAAAAGCAGACCGGTCGGTACGGGCAAGCATGATTATGCGTTGCTTTACGTGGTATCTGCGATCGACGGATCACCTGCTCCCACAAGGAGCCCCGCCCTCTCGTACGATGCTCGAGAAGGTATCGGTTTCATAGGTGATACGGTACTGGCCGCCAGCTATCCGGCTGAATTTCTCGGAGCAACCGTCACAAATTTTAATCTTTATCCGGTTACGAGTATCAGCGAGATCGATGACCTCTTTACACTCGGTATCGGTACGGTAGACGTCATTTCAATAGGGGGCGTAATCGGCGCTCAAAGTGGCTCGTCGGGGGGCGCCATAGTAAATGCATGGGGCAGGCTTATTGGCGTCATTACGACCACAAGTGAAGGTGCGACTACGGGAGAGAGGGAGCTCCGGGGCATCACGACCAGCTACATCAGCAGAGACATCGAATCACAGTCGGGTTTCAGTCTCTCGCTTTTGCTCAGCGGTGACCCCGCATTACAAACGGCGGAATTTTCAGCACGAATAGTACCCGGACTCGTAGAAAAGCTCCTCGCAAATCTTCGATAACGAGGATTCGTGTTAGGATTCGAACGTTATCAAAATGGTCGGTCTATCTGAGGACCATAAGATAGCCAGAGTGAGGAGTATTTTTTCGGGGCGTAGTATACCGGTAGTACGTCTGCTTTGGGAGCAGATAGACCGAGTTCGATTCTCGGCGCCCCGAAAAGATACTTGTCAAAAGGAGATGAACAGGGTGTAAACAAAATCCTAGCCTCGCACCTACCTTCTAACGGACACGCCATAAAGGACGTGATGTCCTTTATCTCTATAAAACCTGTTCGTAGATTCGACATCTTGCCTGACGCCTCACCACATCGATGAATACGCCTACGACATCGATCTGATACTCTCGCGGATCGTTCTTTTCGTTCATATACATCTCTGCCGTTCTGGCGATCTTTCTGAGTTTGGCAGGATGCACCTGCTCCTCTGGCCTATACGCATCGTTTTCACGTGAAATGTCAGGGAGATTTTCACGTGTAACGGCTTTAACTTCGACAAAATGTACTATCCCCTGTTTCTCAGCCACAATGTCGATTTCACCCCATGGACGCAGGAAATTCCTAAGAACAATTGTATAGCCCTTTGATGCAAGAAACTCGCACGCGAGTGACTCCCCGAGTGCTCCAGTTACCTTGGTAGATGTGCCTCGTGCCATACATGAATTATATGACTTTTCACGGGAAACCTAATCTTTGTGTTACTTACGTAACATTTTACCCTAATTATTACTGTCCTAGATGCGAATCTCGTATAATGGCTCTAAATATGACTATTTCATACGAATTAGGGACATATTTCACGTGTAACTACCGTCCTTTATCCACTTGTCCCCTTAGTTATCCCCAGTTATGCACATTCTGAGCCATTTAGAGATTTTTGCCCCGGGCTAATAGAGATGAATCTCACATTTGTCCGTTATTCTTGATACGCATGTCCCATAAATACCCAATGAATAAGCCATTCTAGACCACATATCTTCCTTGACTACTAGGACGTCTGCGTACTACGGTTGCGATACATATGAACAAGTCTTCACGTCAGATATTCGCAGCCACCTTAATAGCGCTCTTTGCATGCGTCACACCAGGCTTTGCAGCTGCTCAGGCGACAGTACAAACGCTCCAGGTATTGCCTCCGGGAGGATCTGGTTGCTCCGCACTCCCTCTACAGGGCGTAACGGCACATGTCTTAGACGGAGCACTCCATTCGTTTGACGTAACCCTCGGGGATGCTTCGTACGTAGCGGTTCTGGCACAGGTAGGGAATGAGGCTATCCCATTTCGCTATATGACGCGTTTCAATCACGGCAGCGGAATCGTGAGGACCCACGTAGACCTTAATACGACCCCGATAAATGGCTCGCTCCCCGTATCAATGACATTTCTCTCATCTCCTGTGGGTCAGCCGACCTGTTTGAGTATCGTATCGTTCTCAGTGAGCCCTAGTGGGGTAGTGAGCGGCAATACGAGCGTCCCTGCGATGACCATTCCTGCAATATCAAATCCAACCTCCGGGGGCACATCTGGCACAACGGGGGATAAGGCAGTAGTTCGACCACGACCAACAACTAGTACTGGATCAGGAACGGGAAAGGTCACAACAGTCGCAAGTACGAGCGCCACGACTACTGTTTTGGGTACCGTCGACAAGTCCACCGGTTGGGCTTCACGTATCCAGGCCATGTGCGCAGGGAATGGGGCTTTCCAGCTCTGGTTCCTTCTCCTAGCGGTCTATATTGTGCTCGTAGCACTCACGGCCTTGGCACGGCCACCGCTCGCGCAGCGCTCAGTCGCCATTCCCATGACTCTCATCTTGGCTCCGCTCTTCGTCCTCCTCTCGTTCTGGTACCTTGTGCCGATATGCCGTGCTGCCGGTTGGATACCTGCAATAGCTATTCTCGCGGCGATCGCAGGGCTCTTGGTAGCTTTCCGCGAGCAGAATCCCGGCATCCGCGTAATATCATTGCCCGCAGCAAAGCCAATGAATCCCATGGCAGTAAATAAGCCACAGGTCCCTGCCGTCGCGGTGAAGCCCGTAAATCCTGCTGTGCTTCAAAAGCCTCAGACAGCTGTTGTACAAACTTCACAGAAGCCTGAACAGCCAAGAAAGTAAGCACATCGTTGCTGCTACAGCGATGTGCTGTATAATCCTGTGCAACGCGGGCATGGCTTCGGTGGATGATACTGTCGCCAACTCGCTGCAGACGTACGTGGCTTGAGGTGAGTGAGGATGGACTATTGCGGGCATGGTTTAATGGTAGAACGCCACCTTGCCAAGGTGGAGATCGGAGTTCGATTCTCCGTACCCGCACCAAAAAGAGTTCTCTCAAACGTCTTGCGGGTGTAAGATGTGCCCGAAGCTCTCGTAGTGAAACGGATATCACGACAGTCTTCGGAACTGTTATTCCAGGTTCGAATCCTGGCGGGAGCAATGAGCAGGTTGGGGAGCGAGTTGCTCCCGCAGAGGGAAGGGGCCGGGAAACAGGAGTTTCCCGTGGAGGAAGGAGTGGGAAAACCGTGGCTTTCCCACTGGCGAGGAGCAATGAGTTTACCGGCGTTATACAATGAGCACATGAACAACGACTCGCTGACGGTACCAGAGGTCGTCCGCGAAGTGAGCGGCGCGCTGAGACAGGCAGGCTTTCAGGCATATCTCGTTGGAGGTTGCGTGAGAGATCTCTTGCTTGGGCGCGAACCTAAGGACTGGGATATCACGACCAACGCACATCCTGAAGATATCCAAAAACTATTCCCAGAAACGTTCTACGAGAACGATTACGGCACCGTGGGCGTAGTGACGACTTCAGATGACGTGCGCCTCAAGGTGATCGAGGTTACGCCGTATCGCATAGAAGGGAAATACTCAAACGCACGGCATCCCGACGAAGTGCGCTTCAGCGACAAGCTCGAAGACGATCTGAAGCGCAGGGACTTCACTATCAACGCTATTGCATACAATGACGCGACCTCGGAGTTGATAGATCTCCACGAAGGCAGGGAGGATATCGTGAGACGCGTCTTGCGCACCGTGGGGAAAGCACATGAACGTTTTGAAGAAGACGCACTTCGCATTCTTCGCGCAATTCGTCTCTCGGCGGAGCTCGACCTGACGATCGATTCCGAAGCCATGGCTGCGATCTCCACGCATGCCTCGCAGCTCGCGAAGATATCCAAAGAAAGGGTACGGGACGAGCTTATCCGCATTGTGATGAGTCCTCGACCTCTCGCAGCAATATATACGGCTCAAAAGCTCGGTATTGTGACACATGTACTGCCTGAATTGGAAGAGGGCTTAGGATGTGCACAGAATCAGGCGCATTCTTTCGATGTCTTTGAGCACCTTCTGCGCAGTTTGCAGCACGCAGCCGATAAAGAGTGGACTCTCGATGTCCGGCTCGCGGCCCTTCTCCATGACATAGGCAAACCTGCTACGCGAGAGTGGTCGGATGAGAAAAAAGATTGGACTTTTTATGGTCACGACGTGGTCTCTGCGCGCATGGCAAAGAAAATCCTCGCCGACCTGAAATTTCCCAAAGAACTGAGCGAGAAGGTGATTTCCCTTGTGCGCTGGCACATGTTCTTCTCGGACCCTGATCTGGTAACACTCGCTGCCGTACGCCGCCTAATCTCGCGCGTAGGCACCGAAAATATCGAAGACCTCGTGAATCTGCGAGTGTGCGACCGCATCGGCACAGGCAGGCCCAAAGAGCATCCCTTCCGACTGCGCAAATACATGTCGATGATAGACGAGGCGATGCGCGACCCCATATCGGTAGGGATGCTCAAGATAGACGGGGCACGGATCATGCAAATGGGGGAGAGGCCCGGACCTAAATTCGGATGGGTGCTGCATGCCCTTCTCGAGGAAGTGCTCGACGACCCCGCCAAAAATACCGAAGGATATCTAGAGAAACGGGCTACTGAACTGCTTAAGCTGTCGGAAAAGGAGCTTAAAGAGCTCGGGGAACAGGGAAAAGACAAAAAAGAGGAGGTAGATAAGGCGGAAGTATCAAAACTACGAAAAAAGCACCACGTGTCGTAAGCATTGCCTTACTAGTCAATACTTACTCCTTGAGAAACCTCGGTTCTCAACGAGCTTCGCCCTGCTCTCCAACACGGGAAAACTACAGTTTTCCCGACCCCTTTCGCCGTCCTTCGCCTTCGCGAAGCCCGAGTCTTATCGAATCAAGATTTCTCGCTTTTTTGAGGCTTTGTGAGAGGGCCCAGATGCTAGGCGCGAGCAAGGTGGCGCTCGAGACGTACTGAATGTACGGCGAGAGCGGCAGCGCCGTTCGCAACAACGCAGCTGGCTCTATCACCAAGCCAACAAAAGAAAAATCGCCTGACGGGGTGGCCTTACGTACCTTTCTCTCTTCGGTACGTCGGCCGCCTGCGTCAGGCGACTTTAGATTACAGCTTGCTATCTTCTAAAAGAGCTCGAGATCCATGCTTCCAAGTACTTTTTTACCAATCGGAATGCGGAGGCATCCGTTACATTTAGTAGAGTGTAGTACTTTGTACGTATGAGTCCCGTTAATGAGAAGTAACGGAGCTGTGTAATAGAACGACTAATGCGAAGCTTAGCTGCTTAAAGGACAGTGGTAAAGGACGGTCCTGGGGATAACCCTGCCTACCGGCAGGCAGGTTGTCCTATAGAGATGTGCCTATAGATCGAGCTCGAGGGAGACAGGGCAATGATCGGAGCCGTAGATATCCGCGTGTATCCGGGATCGCTTAACGAGCGGCACGAGAGATCCGCTCACGAAAAAATAATCGATTCTCCACCCCACATTTCGCTCTCTTGCTTGGGAGAAATGGCTCCACCATGTGTAGTGACCGTTACCCTTCGTAAAGAGCCTGAAAGCATCGACGAATCCTGCCCCTATCATTGCATCGATGCCAGAGCGCTCTTCTTGTGTGAAGCCCTTTTTGCCTTCATTGGGCTTGGGATTGGCCAGATCGTCTGATGTATGCGCTACATTCAGATCTCCGCAGAAGATGACGGGCTTTTCTTCCTCAAGGCGAACCATGAACTCAAGAAATGCGGGGTCCCAAAGGGTATGCCGTAATGGAATTCTGCTTAGATCATCCTTAGAATTCGGTGTATACACGGTAACGACGTAGAAATCATCGAATTCAGCCGCGATGACCCGCCCTTCGCTATTGGGATCGCCATACTTGTCGTCTGTCATGCGATATTTCTCCAGAATGTCTTCGGGCAGCCCCAGAATAACGCTCGCAGGCTTAATTTTGCTGAATAGAGCAGTGCCGCTATAGCCCTTTTTCTGTGCGGAATGCCAATATTCTTCGTATTCTGAAAGGTCTATTTCAACTTGGCCCTGCTCGGCCTTCGTCTCTTGCAAGCAGATAATATCCGGTTTCAACGTTTCCACGAACGGGATAAAGAGACCCTTTTTTTGTACGGCGCGAATGCCATTTACATTCCACGAAACAAGTTTCATGTGGCTAGAGTATCACAAGGCATGCCTCCATACGGCTTCACGGGAATGTCATGTATGAAAGGATATAAAGGTAAGACGCGCGCGAGACAGACGTCTTATGGAGGTAGGCGAAAGAAACATTTTTAACTAAACAAATCACTTATGAACCAATCACTTTTCACAACATCGCACGAAAAAGGTAGCGCGGAATGGAGCACTTTCGCGATCGTAGGAAATGATCAGCCTGGTATGTTCCGCGTAGCAACACCGGTGAAACAACAGCCACGATATACCAATGTGGTACATATAAAGCGCTACCATACACCGCACCAACTCTTCCCGAAGCCTGCGCTCTAATAAAAGCTTCTCTTCTGATTAACCGCCCAGGTCCCTCCCTGAGCGGTTTTTTAGTTTTGCATGCGCAAACCCAGGTATACTGAAAAAAGAATCTACCCAGGAGAACCGGACGATGTGTATGCGCGCAGGGACGATCGCTATCCTGTGCATACTCGCATGCACAGAAGAAGTTTCAGCGGGGGAACGTCACGCATTCAGCCATGCGACTGAAGACGTATGTCGAGTCGAGAACGTCTGGAAAGATCTTGAGACGAACGAGATAACCGCCGTCAAACTCGTCTGCGTTGATGGCGATGTATCCTATTCGTATGCGCGCCAGGTGGGGAACCAGGACGCCAACTGGCCCACGCTCGCGTGGCAAGATATCGAACTCAACGAGGAAGTCGTCTGCGAACTCGAGCACCAGATATTGTCGCCTCGACCCAACTACTTCTTCGTCGTCGTTCGCACGATGAAGAACTGCATGAGACAGAAGTCGACGGTATCTGTTGAAGCATTGCCACCGGAAATCTCCGGACCAAAATGAAAGCCGGCATTCCTGTTGCCGGCTTTCTCTATGAACGGCGGCGTTTGCCGTGGAATTGCTTATGGACGTCGCGTAGATGCGAGTCGGTGACATGGGTGTACACCTGCGTGGTCGCGATATTGGCGTGACCCAGGAGCGCCTGCACACTGCGGAGGTCCGCACCATTCTGCAGGAGGTCCGTAGCGAACGAATGACGGATCACGTGCGGCGTTACTTTTCTCGTGATGCCGGCTTTTACGGCGTACTGTTTTACGATCCGCTCGATCGAGCGCGGCGTGATGCGCGAAAGGTCTTTGCCCACGCTTTTACCCCCCTTCCCGTAAGAAACGAAAAGTGCATCAGACATATCGCCGCGTTTTTTAAGATATGCGGCTACCGCTTTCTTTGCGGAAGGGGAGAGGAAAACAACTCTTACCTTCTCTCCTTTGCCGCGCACGGAAAATTCGTCGCGCGTGAGGTCGAGGTCCTGATTGAGATTGCAGAGTTCCGACACGCGCAGGCCGGTGGAGAAAAATAATTCCAAAATCGCCCTGTCTCGAAGAGAGCCGAGGTCGTCGCCCTTTGGTCCATTCATGAGTCGTTCAAGCTCTGCTGAGGTGATGAGGTCGAGGTCCCGTGCGCTTGTCTTTGCGAGCTCGATTCGCTCTGGATTAAGACTCTCCACGTCGCGCTTGCGAAGGAATTTGAGGAACGCTCGCAGTGCAATGAGATGATAGTTCTGCGTATTTTTTTTCATCGTGCCACTCGTACCGGCTGAACGGTTGAGATTGATGCGGAATTCTCGGACCATTTGCTCGGTGATTTGTCCAGGAGATTTTACCTTCGAGAATGTGATGAACCGGTTGAGATAGCGATCATAATTCTCGACCGTCTTTACTCCTCGACCTTTCTCAATCTCGAGATACTCGAGGAACTGGGATTTCAATTCTTTGAGGTCCGCAGCCATACGTCGCACAATAATAACACTGTCGGTCACTCGTCTTTCAAATACTTCTTCCTTTTGAGCTCGTCAGGCAGATACGATTCTTTATCGTAAAGCTTGTAGCCTTTGTGATATCCGAGATCTTTCATTAATTTTGTCGGAGCATTGCGGACGCGCATGGGAATAGGAAGATTACCGAACTTCTTTACGTCTGCGAGCGCTTCGAATATCGCATCGTACGATCGTCGGTCTTTCTTGCTCGTAGAGAGGTATGCGACACCGTGCGCAAGATTGATCGTGGCTTCCGGATAGCCTATTTTTTCTACTGCCTCGAAGACCGCATTGGCAACTACGAGTGCGGTCGGCTGTGCAAGACCGATGTCCTCACTTGCAAAGATGACCATCCGACGAGCAATGAACTTCGGGTCCTCCCCAGCGTCGATCATACGCGCGAGGTAGTAGAGCGCCGCATCAGGTTGTCCGGCTCGCATTGATTTTATGAATGCCGAGATAGTGTTGTAATGCTCATCTCCCTTTTTATCGTAGCGAAGATGCTTCGACTGTATCGCTTCCTTTAAAGAATCGATCGTGATCTCGCCATACAGAGCGCTTGCTGTTTCGAGTGATGTGATCGCTTGCCGCGCATCGCCCGCGGCCATCCGTATGAGCCACTCTCGAGCATCTTTCGGTATTTTGATCTTCGTGCGCTTTAGTATCTTCTCCATGTCCTTTTCTGTGTGCTCGTTGAGCACAAAGACTCGCGCACGAGAAAGCAGTGGAGAAATTATCTCGAAAGAAGGATTCTCGGTAGTCGCGCCGATGAGCGTTAGGTCGCCACGCTCGACGAAGGGGAGAAGAAAGTCCTGCTGTGCCTTATTGAATCGGTGGATCTCATCCACAAAGAGAATGGTAGGTTTGGCAAAACCAAGTGTGCCCTTTTTGGGAATAACCTTGCGGATGTCCTCCTTGCCCGCCTCGACCGCTGAGATCTCGTGGAACTCTGCATCAAGCGCATTGGCATAAATACGAGCGAGCGTGGTCTTCCCAGAACCGGGTGGTCCCCACAAAATAAAGGAAAAGAGCTCATTTTTCTCAATGGCGACACGGAGCGGCTTGCCCACACCGGTCAGATGCTCCTGACCCACAAATTCATCGAGTATTTTGGGACGTATCTGCGAAGCGAGGGGCTCCATAGGCCTCAGTATACGCTTTTGCACTTTTTAGAGCTTGCATGAATCGGATGAGCGGTTATTCTGTGCGTATGAATAAAAACATCGTAATTGGCATTGTCGTACTCCTCGCCGTTTTCGTCGGCGGTTACTTCATCTATAAATCTATGGGAACTTCTGACGCCGCGAATACTCCGGCCGCAAACACTTCTGCAAGCAGCACTGACCAGGTGCAGGCGCAGGAAGTGACCGTCGGCACCGGCACTGCCGCAACTCCCGGTAGTCAGGTTTCGGTACTCTATGTTGGTCAGCTCTCCGACGGAACCGTCTTTGATAGCTCCGCAGCACACGGAAATGAGCCGCTTGTCTTCGCGCTGGGTACGGAAGGCATGATCGCGGGCTTCCAAATAGGAGTCGACGGCATGAAAGAAGGGGGTGAACGCTTGATCGCTATCCCTCCATCACTCGGTTACGGCAACGAGGACGTCAAAGATGCATCGGGAAAGGTCATAATTCCCGCAAATTCGACTATCATCTTCAACGTACGCCTCGTCAAGGTCGGTCCTGCCGGCACGAGTACGGCCCAATAAGCACGATTTAAAGCCATTTTAGTGCCCCCGCGTGGGGCACTTTTGGCGCCCTCAATCGTGGAGAATGTATGAGGACCCTTGCAAATATGGCTTACTTGTGCTATCCTTTGGGAATGCTCACGAAGCGCAAGAAGCAAAATGAGATCGCAAAATCACGCCGGCACGACACGGATACTGGTTCTCCGGAGGTGCAGGTGACTATTTTGACACGTCGCATTGAGGAATTGTCCGCGCATTTGAACAAAAACAACAAGGACAAGCATTCCCGTCGCGGACTTTTGGGTCTTGTTGCGGACCGCCGCAAGCATTTGAAGTATCTCGAAGAGACAAACAAGCGCATGTACGGTTCGCTTGTGAAGAAACTCGGTTTGAAGAAGTAGTTTTTCCGCCCCTTTTTGCTTGGGCGCACCTCGCGGAGCATTTTATAAGATGACAGGTCTCGTACCTGCCTAGCACTCATATAGTATGGCAATTATTAAGCACCCGGAGCAGCGCGTCGGTGTATTCATCGATACACAGAACCTCTATCACAGCGCGAAAAATCTCTATCATGCACGCGTTAATTTCGGGAACCTCCTCAAAGACGCGGTAGTCGGTCGTCGCCTCATACGCGCACGTGCCTATGTCGTCACGACAGAAAGCGGCGAAGAGAAGGGGTTTTTTGAAGCCCTCGCCAAAATCGGCATCGAAACACGTACCAAAGACCTCCAGGTCTTCTTCGGAGGGGCAAAAAAGGCCGACTGGGACGTCGGTATGGCGGTCGATGCAATCACCATGGCCCCAAAACTCGACACCGTTATCCTTGTGACCGGAGACGGAGATTTTATTCCACTCGTAGAATACTTGCGAACACACGCAGGATGTCAGGTGGAAGTAGTTTCTTTCGGTCGGTCGACCTCAGGTCGTCTCAAAGAGGCTACCGATCATTTTCTCGACCTCGATCAAGATCCACGTCGATATCTCATCAACTACCGAGGAGGTACGCGCCGCGTTACACGCGGAAATCCGGTTCCAGAAGATACGAATGATGCCGATGTTCTGAAAGAGATCGCCGAGAATTCGAAAATAACCGGCATCGAGTAGAGCCAAGTCCTGTCGTCTGCGTGAATTGACTGACTGCCATGTCAGACGGCCGCGCCGCGCATCTCCCGGCGACTGGACCAGTACGCGAGCACGATGAATACGAGACCGATGAGGCCCGTGATTGTTTCGGGTACGTGGACAAAGATGTTCGCGAGCATGGCGATGGCGAGCCCGAAGATCGCGTAGTGTGCGCCATGCTCAAGATAGGGAAGCTTATCGAGAGTATTTGAGCGAACGAGCGCGACGGTAAACGTGCGGACGTAGAGCGCCCCGATGCCGAGTCCCGCGATTATTATGGGCAGGACCGAAGTGATAGCGAACGCGCCGACGACACCGTCGAGAGAAAACGCGGAATCGAGCACATTGAGGTACACAAAAAGTGCCGCGCCGCTCGCTGCCGTCGTGCCATGCATTTCAAAAGACTGCGCTATTCCCTCTATAGCGATAAAGAGCACCATGCCGATGATCCCAGCGATGAGGAGCGTGGCGGCCTCCCCGGGCAGAAAGAATGCGCAGACCAGAAGTACCGACAATACGAGACCAATTTCTATTGCCTCGATACCACCCCACCGCGAAAGGTGCTTTTCAAGTACCTCTATCCAGTGCACGGTTTTCGCATCGTTGAAAAAATACTTAAGTGCCACAAGTAGAAGGAAGGCGCTACCAAAAGCTGCAATGGCAACATGCGCGTGTAAGAGCTCCGCTCCGTAGGCAACAGGATCATAAAAGGCAAGCAAAGTTACCGCTACGGGGGAGAGTCCGGCAGCCACAGTGACGATGAGTATCGGAAAAACAAAGCGCGTCCCGAACACCGCTATCAAAATGCCCCACGTGAGGAAACGACTCTGCCATGCGGGGCTCATACGCTGTAGAACTTTGGCATTGACCACTGCATTATCAAAAGAAAGCGTGGTTTCAAGTACGGCTAAGAGCGCGACGAGAAAGAGGGCAGGAGGACCGCCCCACAGATACGTCGCTATGAATACCACGAGCGCAACCGCCGAAGGAAAGAAGAAGGCACGCATACGAATGCGCAGTATCCTAACACGGCCGACAGGTCTTGCTTTTGCGTTGCACCCGACTGGCTCCCAAAAAGTGGCTTATGCTATAGTAGATTTATTAACAAACTAGCCGTGGTGTTCGGATAGGCAGTGTGGGCCTTTGTGTGGCGCACTACTGAAATCCGAACGGCACCGATAGACAATGCAAAAGAAGGAATATTCCCTAGAAATAGGGGGGCAGACGTTATCAGCAGAATTCAATGACTGGGCCAACCAAGCCAACGGCTCGGTCCTCATGCGGTACGCAAACAGCACTGTACTCGCGACCGTCGTCATGGGCCGGGAATCCGACAAGGATTATTTCCCGCTTTCCGTAGAATACGAGGAGAAATTTTACGCCGCAGGAGCAATTCTAGGCTCCCGCTTCATGCGCCGAGAAGGAAGGCCGTCCGACGAGGCTATCCTCTCCGGTCGCATGGTAGACCGCACTATCCGACCACTCTTTCCTAAGGGCATGAAACGCGAGGTACAGGTCATCATCACCGTCCTCTCTATTGAGGATTACGATACTGACGTGCTCGCGATCAATGCGGCATCTCTGGCACTCGCGGTATCCGACATCCCGTGGCAAGGACCTGCATCGGCGGTGCGCATAGAACTCGGCGCAGAGTCGGGCTCTTTCATCACAAATCCGACGTACAAAGAACGAGAGGCCGAGGGCTCGCGCATGGACCTCCTCGCGTGCGGTAAGGATGGCCTCATCAACATGATAGAAGTGGGCGCGAGCGAAGTGACCGAAGATACACTCGAAAAGGCGCTGCATAAGGCTTCCGAAGAGATCGAGAAGATACAGGCCTGGCAGAAACAGATCGCAAGCGAGATCGGTAAAACGAAAACGCCTTACACGCCCCCGGAAACACCCGCGGAGGTCATCGCATACTTCACGGAGACGGTGATGCCGAAACTTGTCGCTCTCGATGGAGCACTTTCGAAGCATGAGATAAATTCGTTCAAGTCCGAATGGATGAAGGATGCAAAAGAAAAATTCCCCGAAGTAGTGCCGGCACGATTCGATTCACATTACGAACACGCCGTCGATGCATACGTGCATGACCTGGCCATAAAAGAGGGGAAACGAGTCGACGGCAGGGCGCTCGATGAAATACGAGCACTCTACGCACAGGCCGGCGGCCTCTCTCCCGTGATACACGGCAGTGGGCTTTTCTATCGCGGAGAGACTCACGTACTGGCTGCGCTCACGCTTGGAGGTCCCGGCGATGCGCAACTTATCGATACCATCGAGTACCAGGACACCAAGAAAGCATTTATGCTTCACTACAACTTCCCGCCTTTCTCCGTGGGAGAGACAGGACGCGTCGGTGGTTTGAACCGCAGAGCTACCGGTCACGGGGCTCTCGCGGAAAAAGCGCTGCGCCAAGTACTTCCTTCCAAAGAGATCTTCCCGTATACGGTTCGCATCGTATCCGAGTGCCTCGCTTCCAACGGTTCCACCTCGATGGGCACGGTATGCGCAGGTACGCTCGCGCTCATGGATGCGGGAGTTCCTATCACAAGACCGGTCGCAGGTATTGCCATGGGCATGATGTCAGACGCTGCGAGTGGGATCTACAAAGTACTCACCGATATTCAAGGACCCGAAGATCATCACGGCGACATGGACTTTAAGGTAGCCGGCACTTCGACAGGAGTCACTGCCGTGCAGATGGACGTAAAGGTGGAAGGAGTTCCGCTCAAGGTGCTCTCCGAGGCATTCGTACAGGCAAAAAAAGCTCGTATGCAAATCTTGGAAGTCATTACCGCTGCTATAGCTGAACCGCGTAGCGATATCTCTCCGCGAGCGCCGAAGATCCTGACCGCGAAGGTTAAGGTCGATCAGATCGGACTTGTTATCGGCCCTGGAGGCAAGACCATCAATGGCATTCGCGAGCGTACACTTTGCGATGACATTACTATCGAGGACGACGGGACGGTATATGTGACCGGCAGGGGCGGTGCAGCCGAGGCTGCAATGAAAGAGATCATCGATCTCACCCGTGAGTACATGGTCGGTGAGAAATTCGAAGGCGAGGTCGTCCGCATGATGGATTTTGGTGCATTCGTAAAGATCGGCCCGAACAACGACGGGCTGGTGCACGTATCAGAGGTCGCGCCTTTCCGAATAGGTAATATTTCCGAAGCAGTGAAGATCGGAGACATTGTGCCTGTGCTTCTCAAGGAAATCGACGAGAAAGGGCGCTATAATCTCTCTATCAAAGCCGCTGATCCGGAATGGGCCGAACGCAAAGGCCTAAAGCCATCAGCCGGTAATGACGATCATGGTAGACGAGACGACAGGCCCAAACGCCGCTTCTAACCCAAATCCGAATACCGGCAGCTCTCCGGCTGCCCCAACAGGCGCATCCCAAAATACTTCTTTGGATGCGCCTGTTCCTGCTCTGGGGAATACAGCGGGAGGAGAGAGCCGCATAAAAGATGATATTTCAAAGATATTGAAAGAAATCAAATTACCGGAAAGACGTGAGGGTGAGCTTGCGGGGGAAAGAGTTCCGCGCAAGGCAGTACGCGATATCGATTCTCTGCTTGCGGCGGATGCGGCCACAGGTCGACCCGTGGTGGAACCTGGTGCGACCCCCGCTGCACAGCCTGCTCCGGAGAAGACAGACGCGATACAGAGTTTGCACACACTCAAGCAAGATCTCCAGCATGTCGTGCAGGACCAGAAAATATCGCTCGTACGAGCCGTTGCGCTTGAAGAAGACCGAGGTCGCACTCCGGATCAGGCGCGCTTCGAGCCGGCACGTACCTCGCGTACCAAGAATTTCGTACTTGGTGCCATTCTTCTGCTTTTTCTTGGAGGCGCAGCACTCGCCGGCGTGTACATCGTCGTCGAGGGCCGTTCGAAACCGCTTACTGAACAGCCTGAAAATTCGCTTGTATTCGCGGAGCAAACAGTCGCGCTCGGACTCGACGAACATTCCGCGTATCAGCTCAAAGATGTACTCGCTCAGGCGCGCAATGCATCGTCGGCGTCGCTCGGGTCCATAACGCGCGTCGCACCGACGGTGAACGTGCCCGCAACGGAGTCAACAGAAGCCAACGTTCGGCTTGCGACGCTTCCCGAATTTTTGAGCGCACTTGATGCGAAACCACCCGATGAACTTTTGCGAGCTCTTTCAACAGAATTCTTTTTTGGATACCACACGGTGGATAAGAATGCGCCGCTGATCGTTATCTCCGTCCTTTCCTATGATCGAGCATTCAAAGGAATGCTCACGTGGGAACAGGGCGTCAACGCAGAACTTGCTCCTATCTTCTCTGCAGTACCCGCCTTAACCGTTGGGACCGACGGACTTCCCGTGAAGCGTACTTTTTCCGATGTCGTAATGCGCAACTACGACGTGCGAGCTCTCAAGGACGACGCGGGGACGGTGCAGTTGTACTATTCTTTCCCCACGCGCGATTTGCTCGTTATCGCCGAGAGTCCGTATACCTTCACTGAGGTCCTGAGCAGACTTCAGGCACAGAGAAAGCTCTAGCACGTACTTTTGACTTCGTGTATCATGCTGCCATTCGCTCACGCGAAATACACGTATTTATCGGTAACATACAATTCCCATGAGCATCGCTAGCAAAATACCGCAAATAGACCTCGAAGAGTTGCGCGCAAAACTCGAAGTCGAAAAAGAAAACCTTGAAGAAGAACTTGCCGGACATGGACGGGTGCAGACTGATACGGGTGACTGGCAAGGCGCCAGCATAGGATTCGAAGGAGTGGAATCCGATCCAAATGATGTCGCAGATCAAATAGAGGAACTTGCGACCAATATTCCTCTCGTCGAGGAACTCGAGGATAAACATCGCGATGTCACGGATGCACTCGAAAAAATGGATGAGGGCGTATACGGGATCTGCGAAGAGTGCTCGGAACCCATCCCACTCGATAGGCTGAAAGCCCTCCCTTCTGCACGGACCGACATAGAACACGCCGACGAGTAGTTTTGTCGCCATTCACATTTTTGAACAAGCAGCGCGCCACACTGGCGCGCTGCTTGTTACAATATCGATACCAAACGTATGAACTTCGCCCGCGTCTTCGGTGCCCAGCCATCGCTTCCGCGAGCCCATCTTGTATCTGTCGAAGCTGACATCGGTCGAGGTCTTCATTCATTCTCGATCGTGGGTCTCCCCGATAAAGCAGTGGAAGAAGCCCGCGACCGCGTTGCATCGGCAATAAAAAACAGTGGACTTACTTCGCCAAAGAGCACAAATAAAAAGATAGTCATATCACTGGCACCTGCCGAACTTAAAAAAGAAGGTTCTGCTTTCGATCTTTCCGTTGCACTTTCGTATCTTTTAGCTTCTGAAGAATTTTCATTCGACCCTGCGGGAAAACTCTTTGCAGGAGAACTCGCGCTCGATGGCACACTCCGGCCGATACGTGGCGCGCTCTCCATCGCGCTTCTGGCAAAAGAAAAAGGTCTCGGGCAGCTTTTTATCCCTGAACAAAATGTGGAGGAGGCTTCACTTGTCTCGGATATTTCCATTTACCCTGTGCGCACCCTCTCGGATATCCTGAGCCATCTGAGCGAGAGTACAGAATTCTCTCTGACTGAACATATTCGTAGTGCACCGGTAATAGAGCAGTACGAAGAGTCGGTTTCACTCTCGGACATTCGCGGACAGGAGTCCGCCAAGCGCGGACTCGAGATAGCTGCAGCGGGCAGACACAACATCGCGCTCTCAGGGCCACCTGGCACAGGAAAGACGATGCTCGCGAGAGCCGCTCGCGCACTCCTGCCCGATCTGTCGAACGATGAGACGATAGAGGTTACCGCGATTCATTCACTCGCAGGTACGACTGACAGGCCCCTTCGCCGTCCACCATTCCGCTCACCGCATCACACTTCGTCCTACGCATCGCTTATCGGCGGGGGAACCATTCCCAGACCAGGAGAAGTCACTCTCGCCCATAGGGGAGTGCTCTTCCTCGACGAATTCCCTGAGTTTCACCGCGATGTCGTGAACGCGCTACGTGAACCTCTCGAAGATGCGCAGGTATCTGTTGCACGCGCACGGGGTAGTGCAATCTTCCCCGCAAACTTTATGCTCATCGCAGCACTCAACCCATGCCCGTGTGGAAAATACGGGACGCGACAGTGCACGTGCATGCCACATCTCGTAGACAAATATCGAAGAAAAATCTCAGGGCCCGTCGCAGACCGCATCGATATGTGGGTTCAGGTCGGCGATATGCCACCAGAGTCGCTCGCAATAAAACTGAAGCGAAGCGACGATCAGACTAAAGAAGTCCGAGAACGCGTTGCGGCAGCACGAGAAAAACAATCTCGAAGATTCCAAGGTATCGTCGATGTAACAACAAATGCGGACATGGGTCCGAAAGAGATCGAAGAGCGAGCGGATTTATCTGAGAAGGCAGAAGATACGCTCATCGCTGCAGCAAAACAAATGAAACTCTCCGCGCGCGGTTACCATCGCACTATAAAGCTTGCACGCACGGTCGCCGACCTTTCGGGAAGTGAATCAATCGAGCCTATTCATATGTTGGAAGCGCTGCAGTATCGACAAAAAGAGATCTAAGCTTCTTGAAACCTTCATGTGAGCGGCGTAGAGTCCGTATATGAACAGAGCTGCATTCTTGGCGCTTTTCGTAGCAATTGGTGCTGGCTTGCTGTTAGCAAGTATTTTTCTTATTTCGAATGGCAAAGATGGGTCATCCGGAACGTCGACACCTGCAACAAGCACGAATGGTGGAATCCCCACATCGACCCCCGCGACATCATCTCCCGCATTTACTTCGACGGTGCGAATAGCACTCCTGGATATTTCTGGAACCACCACAAGTAAAGAGCGAGGATGTGATCGCGTCGTACTCGTACCGGTAACGGTCGCCACAACATCAGCGCCTCTCACGGCGGCTCTCCAGGCGCTCTTCAGATTGTCGACGACGACTGTCAGCGGCTTTTTCAACTATATCGATCGTACGAATGAAACTCTTTCATTCGACCGCGTTACTATCTTGAACGGCACGGCGAATATTTATCTTACTGGTTCGCTCTCCGGTCTCGCTGGTGTGTGCGACGACCCGCGCGCGGCGATACAGATAGAGGAGACTGCCCTGCAATTCGCGACCGTAAACAAAGTGCAGATATACCTCAACGGCACCGCCACCACTCTCACCCCGAGCCAGCAGTAAAGTTAAATCCGGTCCTTGTGCTCGGAGAAATAGACGCGGCTCTTTTTGATACCAAGAGGAGAGAGGCGCGCTAGAATGAAATCTTTCATTGCCTTCTCGGTCGCGAACGGCAGTACCTTTGTGCCATCGATAACGGCCCACTCTCCCACCTCTCGCAGCACGTCTACTTTACTGAGCACAAGGTGCGTTACACCGTTCATGTTTATGGCGCGTTCCAGTGTCTGCATATTCATCCAATTGGTCTGACGCCTTCTCCCCGTGGTGGAGCCGAACTCTTCGCCGATATCACCCATCTTATTGAATACTTCTCCTTTGGGTTGGAATTTCTTGCTCCCCACATAGGTCTCATATATTTTCGCTACACCCCAAACATCGCGTACCGAGGACGCGGGGAGGCCATTGAGGAGTGCGCCAGCTGCGGTGCAGTGACTCGACGTGACGAACGGATAGTCACCCCAATCTATATCGAGCCCGAATCCCTGCGCTCCTTCTGCAAGAATGGTGACATCCTTTTTTCCTCCGTACCACTCCTCATACATATCGATAAGATACGGCTGCAGTCTTTTTATCTTCTCGGCCCGTATGCCGGTGCGTCCATACTTGTCACGGTATGCGGGTCCGTTGCCGCGGCCGGTGGTGCCTATCTTGCCACCTTTCACTTTGTCTTCGGCCTTATGCGCATTCGTAATGACATGCGTGTTTCCTGCAATGAATATTTTGTCCTTCATCGGCACCCCTCCATCCTCTAGCATTTTTATTTCTCGAAAGAATTGGTCCGGGTCGAGAACACAACCGGGGCCGATGATCGATTTCACGCCGAAAAAGACACCCGCAGGAATATGGTGCGTGACAAATTTCTTACCTTTATGGAAGATGGTATGACCTGCATTGCAACCGCCGTTGTAGCGGAGCACATGGGTATACGATTCTTTATTGCTCAAGTAGTGGGCTACTTTACCCTTACCGCAATCTCCGTATTGGAGATCGACTATGACATCTACCTGAATATGCCTCCTCTGCATTGCTGACTCAATATAGCAGCCGGAAGCTTGGCCGTACATTCGCCGCCAAAGGGGACAAGTTCGCTTACGAAAGCAGCCGAACTATGAGGGTAACTGTTCTGACGATCTCGTACATCATGGTATTAGAAAGGGTTTCGTATTCCGTTTCGTATCTCAAAGTGCAGGTGCGCACCGGTAGATTTGCCCGTAGAGCCTACGTAGCCAATGACCTGTCCTTTTTCCACGGTCGCACCACCATACGTAGCTATCTTTGACATGTGGGAGTAGAGAGTCTGTGAACCGTTGCCGTGCTGAATGACGGCGTATATTCCATATCCACCATTGTAGCCGCTGCCCTTGGCAATGATGATATCCCCCGCTGCCGACGCGAGGATGGGTGTACCCGCAGGGGCACCAAGATCGACACCGTTGTAGCCGTGAATACCTTGCGTCTCCACATACCGGGCGAGTGGCGCCATGTAGTAGCCCACCTGTGCCCCCGTGCCGAACTTGGCAGTAGCTGTAACTGTCTTACCCACTGTTTTCTTGACCGGTGCCGGTGCTGCGATCTCTCCATCAGGGATGATGATCTCATCACCCACCACCAAAGCTGCGTCGCCGAGGCCATTGAAATTAGAGATCTCTACCGCATCACCACTATATTTTTTCGCGATCGATGCGAGCGTGTCACCCTTTTTTACTGTGTATTTAACGCCCGTCACCGGCAAGATCGTAAGGGTCTGACCGACCTTGAGGCTTGATGCTTTGGACATATCGTTGGCCCAAAGGATGGTGCTGGGGGACACTTCGAACATTTTGGCGATGCCGGAGAGGGTATCGCCCTGGCGTACTACATAGACACTGATCGTGGAGTTCTTCGGCTTTTCTATGTCTGCGATCGTGCCCGCAGGCCCTTCTTCAGGCATGAGCGCCGTGTCATCTACTATATGTATGTCTCCACCTCCCCGCGCAGGCGCCGGATCTATGTTCATGGCAGGCTTCAAGAGCTGCATGGTTTGTAGGTTACCGCCCCCTGAAACTGTTTCCGCCTGCGCCGTATTACCCTTGATTGAAGCCAAGATAGCGCTTAAAACGGAAGCCCGCGCTACCGCGGGAATGAGAGTTCCTATTATGACCAAGATGGAAATAAGGGAAACCGCCGTATGCACGACCCTCACTTTCCGATATGTCATCCTGGAAGAGGCCTTGCGGCTCGTCTGGGACTCACTATTTTTACCTAAAATAAGCCTTATTTGGGCGATGGCATGGGCAGGCAGGCTGTAATTTGGCTTAAAACCTCGCTTTTTTGGAGTCTAGCCGTTTCTGGTGTTCGGTATATGCCACCGTTAGATTCACAATACCCTCATGGGGGGTTCACCGTCAATTCATAATCGGGAAAGGCAGTGGATAACGGGAAAGTCAACCCAAAATACCCTTGTTTTAAGCCATTTTGATTATGAAGAATGACGTGCGTGCTATAGTCCGACCATGCAATATCTCGAAAATCTTAATCCGCAACAAAAAGAAGCGGTATTGCATACGGACGGACCACTTTTGATAGTAGCCGGAGCGGGAGCGGGGAAAACGAAGACCATAACGCACCGAATCGCGCATCTTATTGAGCAGGGAGTTCCATCGCGGCAGATACTCGCCGTAACTTTTACGAATAAGGCTGCTGGAGAGATGCGCGAAAGAGTCCGCGCACTCATACCACCAGGGCGAGGCATGCCACTCATGACAACATTCCATGCTTTGGGGGTGCGACTTTTGCGTGAATTCCATCAAGAAGCGAATTTGACGAGAGGTTTCAGCATTTGGGATCGCGACGATAGTGTTCGTGCGGTAAAAGCAGAGCTCGAGAGGCTTGGTATTGAACAGTGGCCACCCCGTAGCATTCTTTCCGCGATCTCACGTGAAAAGGGTGACGGGGTCTCACAGTCCGAGTATGCGCAGAGTGCACGCACCTTCCGTGAGAGAGCCGTTGCTCAGGTCTGGATAGCATACGAAAAAGCTCTGCAAGATGAGCAGGCACTGGACTTCGACGACCTCCTCTGTCGAAGCTTGCGCCTATTGCAAAATTCAGAGAAAACACGTTCGCTCCTACAGAACCGGTGGTCGCATCTGACGATCGATGAGTATCAGGATACAAATCGAGCGCAATACGAGATCGCGCGGAACTTGGCGGGTGAGAAGAAGAACATCTGTGTCGTCGGCGACACAGATCAAAACATCTACAGTTGGCGCGGCGCTGACATCGAGCACCTGCTCGGTTTCGAACAAAATTTCCCCGGAGCGCGCGTTATCCTTTTAGAGCAGAATTATCGATCGACCAATACCATCCTGACTGCTGCAAATTCCGTCATCGAAAAGAATGTTCGGCGTCGACCAAAGAAATTGTTCACCGAAAAAGAGACGGGCGACGCAATTGCACTGTATGGCGCACAAAATGAGATCGATGAGGCCTGGTTCATCGCGCAGCAAGCACTGCTCTTGATGGAAAAGGGTACAGCGCCGAGCCACATAGCGGTCTTATATCGTGAGAATTTTCAATCGCGAGCGATAGAAGAAGCGTGTCTACATTTCGGTGTGCCGTATCGCGTCTTAGGAACTCGCTTCTTTGAGCGAAAGGAGGTAAAGGATACGCTGTCGTACTTGCGCGCGGCAATGAATGCGCACAATAAGATAGACATCATGCGCGTTATTGCGGTTCCGCCGCGCGGCATTGGAAAAATAACCCTCGACAAAGTACTCCTGGGCCAGGACGCGGAGCTCCCGAAAGCAGCGCAGGCAAAAGTAAGTGCTTTTCGAGAGACCCTCCGCCGTATTGGGCACGCGATAGCCACACTTCCGACATCCGAAGCAGTGCGTTATGCGGTTGAAGCCAGCGGCATGGAAACTATGTATAAGGCAAAGCCAGATGGTGACGAGCGGCTCGGCAACATCAGAGAACTCGTAAATCTCGCGACAAAATACGACAACGAAAAGCCTCCGGAAGGCATCGAGAAGCTTCTCGAGGAAGCGGCGCTCCAGAGCGACCAGGACCAGCTCAAAGAAGAGAACAGTGCCGTGTCTCTCATGACGGTCCATGCGTCCAAGGGACTCGAGTTTGATGCTGTTTTTATCACCGGCATGGAACAGGGTCTTTTTCCGTCGACACGCGAGGACGAGAAGCGAGACCCCGAAGAGGACAGACGATTATTCTATGTAGCCCTCACCAGAGCGAAAAAACGTCTCTTCCTTTCCTACGCGTCGCAGCGCATGAAGTATGGCTCTCGGGAATTCACTATTCCGTCCGAATTCATTGATGATATCGACGCCCGTCTCATAGCCCAGTTAGCCCCCGCACGCCGCTCTCTTCTCGATGATGAGGAGACCATTATATGAAGGGTGCGAGGCTCGGACAGCACTTCCTCAAACATGTGTGGGCTGCTCGAAAGCTCGCACGCGCCGCTGCGCCTCTTCCGGGAGAGACGATCCTTGAAATAGGGCCAGGAAAAGGTGTTCTCACGCGCGAACTACTCGCGCTCGGACCCGTCGTCGCAGTAGAAAAGGACGAAGCGCTCGTGGCGATACTCAGGGAAACTTTTGCTGAAGAGCTCGCGCAAGGAAAGCTTCACATCGTCTTGGATGACGTGCGCAATATTACGCCGGATTCGCTTGCACTCGAGCACTATGTTCTTGCAGCCAATATTCCGTACTACATTACCGGCGAGATCATCCGGCAATTTCTATCCGCGCGTACACAACCCCGTGCAATGGCGCTTCTCATTCAAAGGGAAGTGGCGCAGCGCATCGTAAGTAGGAAAGAAAGCATCCTATCTTTATCGGTTAAGGCGTATGGCGTACCAAAAATGGTCGAGAAGGTCTCGAGGTCGCACTTTTCGCCGCCTCCCTCGGTGGATTCCGCGATACTCGCAGTCTCCGATATCTCAAAGGATTTCTTTACTCATATTACCGAGGAGCATTTCTTCAATGTTGTCCGGACTGGTTTTTCATCAAAAAGAAAATTTGTAGCGAGCAATCTTTCTAACGCATTCGATAAGGAAACTGTCGTCCGGGCGATGACGGAGGCGAGAATATCGCCCAAAGAACGTGCGGAGAACATATCGCTCGAACAATGGGGGATGGTGGCAAAGGCACTTGGGTAAGGGACAGCACGCAGGTGCTGTTTTGCTATCGTGAACTCCCCATCATTGTGATGTATGTGCCTGACCACACGATGACCGGTGAGATCGAAACGATGCAGTAATACGGGATACCTGCGAGGCCGAGGAACCACTGCCCCGCATGTGTCGGAGGACCGAACTGATACGTCTTCGTGCCTGGAGCCCAAACGAACGGTCCACCGCGTGGCGGACCAAGCTGCATGTATATAGCGTTGTTATAGCAAGGAATCACGATTGAAGCCTGACCGCCGAAGGGAAAAGCAGCGGCAGATAATGGAAAGAGGAGCGCGACAGAGGAAGCGACGAGAAAAGATGCGGTACGCATCGACAGCATGAGGATATTGTAGCACCACTGTAAAGATGGAGTGCTATAGTTTCCGGATGCAGTGGGCAAAAAATCACCCGTACGCGGCAGTCTGCGCATTCGCGGGCATGCTTCTCATAATCGGCGCATTTATTGTCGAGCGACGTACTCCCGCATCTCCGGGTTCCTTAAGCGTTTGGGGTGGAGCCGGGACCCCTCTTCTCAATCCCACATCGTATACACCGAATGCGGTCCTCAGCGACATGCGTCCGCAATACTCGGGCACGAATATCCAGCCGGTTTACATCCCCGCTTCCGCCACCCGCACCGATAACACGGGAGAAGTCGCAGAATCATTCAATTACAACGAGTTCATAGCAGCTCTCGCGCAGCCGGCGACAGCGAAAACCAATACGAACGGCACGGCCGACATTACGGGGGCGTATTCCTTTATACCTCGCGGACTGATCGCCACTTCTGCTCCCATAAAAATCCGCTCAGACACCCAGCAGAAACTCTTCAACTACGGCAATGACATCGGCTCGTACATTCAGACGTACGAAGACAGTAATCGAAACGCACCACTCACCCTGAGAGACCATGCGGAAGATCGACAAAACCCACAAAAAGCACGGTCTGTAAAAGCGATAGCGGAGGCACTTCGCACCGTTGGCACAAACATGCAGAGTATGGAAGAGCTCCCCGAACTTGCTCGAGGAGCGCACGCGCTCCTCGCACAGAATTACGTAAACGTCTCTGAAAAGCTGGCTGTAGTAGCGGATGCGGACAGTGATCCCGCTTTTATCGACGCAATCAATGCATACAATGCGGCTGCAGACGAATTCATTAAATCCTACGTGTCGCTCGCGACGGTCTTTTCACTCGCAGGAGTCACGTTTTCATCGCAGGATCCCGGCAACGTCTTCACATTTACAGCTGGCGGAGGATTCTGAGAAAGAAACCTTCAATTTCAGTGGAATAAGCCATGAATGGGCGATGAAGCAGGGTATACTTATATCGTGCGTGCTCTGCAACTCATTTTCCGCTCTCCCATCTCGATCACGGCCGCTCTTTCAGTGGTCGCGCTCTTAGGCGTTATCACCTGGAAAGTGACAGCGCCACTCTTATCGGGTAATCAAGAGACAACGGCAGCTACGACAGTGATCGAGGGAGAAAAAGGTGTGTCCGGCGGAGCGGATTGGCAGCAGGAAATGGTGCTTCTGGGCCTCGCAACTACGAGCGAGAACATGTCCGCATCCGATACCGATCCGGTCGCAATGATCGGTCCCATCGTAGTGGCACAACTCGTGGGTCAGTATGCGGGGCTTGTCGACGCAGGCTCATACACGAAAGCGGCGGGGGAAGCCGCCGCTTTGAGCATTGCAGAGAACATGCGCGGCGTCATTGCGTATAAAACATACGAGGTTTCCGAGATCAAGACTGATGCGAATATTTCACACGCGCGAATGCTTACCTACCGGAGCGATCTGCGTGATGCGCTTGCGCCTCTTCTTCTGAATACGGAGTCCGAATTCGAGATATATGCGAAGTACATCGAGACAAGCGATGCGGCGCACCTCGTAACCCTTCAGGAGGTCGCCAAAAAATATCGGGAGGCAGCAAAGAATACCGCAGCAATGGTCATCCCGCGCGACGCAGTCAATTATCATCGCGATATTTTGAATGCAATGGAGCAATTCGCCGCTACTCTTGACGCCATGGCGCGCAACGCGGACGATGCTTTCGGATCTGTTGCGCTCCTGCGCAACTACAACAGCGCAGAGCAAAAGATGTTCATCTCATTCGACGCTCTCGGCTCATACTACGGACAAAAAACACCATGACATTCCCTCTTCGACACTTCTTGGTTTTATCGTTCATGGCGGCCATTCTCTCTATCGGCCTTCCCGTACATGCAGCGACCACCTGCGTCAATGGAGCGCTCATCGATGAGTTCGGGATCACACAGGGAACCTGTGAGGGTGGCTCGATCGACGGCAACGGCGCGGGAGCGAATGCCTCGGATGCATTTGCTTTCAAGCGACAGGGCGTGTTTGGTTGCAGCCAAAGCGGTTCATATGCGATGAGCGTAGGATCCCTGTCCGCAGTCGGGGGAGTATACGTGCCTGTCAATGATGCAGCGGTGACTCTCAACACAGGGTATCTCGTATACAAAGAGTGCGTGCTACGCGGGGTCGTCAACCGCCAAAGAGAGGCGGCAACAGCTGGTATTTTTAAGCAAGGATCTACTTCGTTCCTCAGGGGTCGCAATGGAGGACCTCAGTTTTCTCAAAAGATCGACAGAGAACAGAAGAATGAGGCAAGTCGCGTGGTGCTCAGTAATCTGCAAAATAATTTATTGGCGACGCTCAATCCCAGTCTCAAAGCACCGGTGACGCGGGCTATTGCGCGTGGCTATGCACAAGGTTTGAACGCACCTGGCAAAGTGTACGAGTGCCCTTACAAGGGGGATCTCAACGCCGTCTACCAGGTGAGGAGCTCCGAGACAGTCTGGAACTCACTGCGACTCGTAGGAAATCCTGCATGCGAACCGATCCTTGCCTACGCACTTGCGAATGAACAGGTATTGGGAAGTGCGTCCTATTCCGTCGACAATATGATGCGTCAACTCGATTGGGGTGACGGGACGTATCCCGGCGAAACAACGGATGAGTTCGGTGATCCCGTGACTGTCACGCCGGGCCAGATGCTTCAGAGCAACTATCTACAGTTGTTGCAAACGGGCTACAAACAACTCGAAAATGCCAACGACATCGACCAAATGGTGAATGCGCTTTTTTCCGGCGCGACATCACAGGTCATCGGCGACAATAGGGGACTTGCGGGACTCATTCAGAAAACAGGAAGTCAGCCATCGTATCTCGACCAGGTCATACGGGATGCCGCTCAGGGATTGCGCGACATCGCAGCGAATGCAGCTCTGCAGATCCTTTCGGCCGCAAAGCAGATAGAGGTTGGGTTCCGCCAAGCAATGGAAACGATCGCCGCCGTTCTATCGCGCACTATCGCCGACCTGCGCGCCAAAGAAAATGCTTGCTGGACGCTCATTATCCCAAAGGTGTGCGCTACCGCTCTCGCCGCAGATAACACATGCACCTCCGCGCAAACATGCACAGGAGACGCCGATAACCCAACATGTACACCCGGAGACAAGTTGAAAGTTGCTACCACTACTGCCGCATCTCAGGGGGTTATCAATGCACGCATCGCCCCGCTTGCGAGCTCTACTATCATCAATCTACAAAGAGCGAACGAGTCGCTCGTACTCGTGGATCGACTTATCGCAGGCATTACCAACAGCGCATCCATCGAAGCGCAGCGGGTCGCATTGCAACAGCTCGATAATCTTGTGGCACAGCGCAAATTGCACAATCAATACGACCTCCAGGCGGCACAACAAACAAGCGAAAATATTTCCGCATCGATGAGTACGCTTGCGGAGGACACGGTAAAAGCGTGGGCAGACTCGCCAGATCCCAATATTGGGTGGTGCAATGTAAATAACGCCGCAGTGATCAACCTATGGAAGCAGCGGTGGAAGATATAGTATGAGAATTACGCGCGCGCTCACCGCATACCTGCTTGTCGCACTGGTGATTCCGACACTATTAGTAGCAGTGCCTTCCGTAGCGTTTGCAGAGACCCAAAGCGAATGCTTAAACAGGGGTGGCAATTGGACCGCAAACCTGGGTGCCGACGGGTTTTCTCCGGACGGAACAGGCACATGTGCAGCAGCAGGAGCGAGTATCACCGCCGGATACACCGGTAGCAATGCGCCCACAAAGTGCAGCGGACTTTGGAACTACTTTACTTCCCCCATTACCTGTACGGGTCGCGCGATGAGCGCCATCGTAGGAGCAGCACTCGTCACCGTCTCGGCATGGATACTGCAGATCGTCGGCGTACTCTTCAATTGGCTCGTCTATTACACGGTCATCGCCTACGGAGACTCGGTGAACGGTTTCCTCACAACGCAGGTGCTCGATGGTATTAGTAAGACATGGACGGTCTTTAGAGATATCTCAAATATCCTTATCATTGGCCTCTTTACGTTCATAGCTCTGTCCATCATCTTGGGACTCAAGCAGTTCGATGCGAAGCGGATGATAGCTCGTGTGCTCATCATCGCCATCCTCATCAACTTCAGCCTCCTCTTCACGAAGATGATCGTCGATGGTTCCAACTTCTTTGCCTATCAATTCTATACGGCGGTCGGCACACTCGGCACCGCACCGGCGAACAATCAATTTCCCGGCGCTGCGACTGTCGTCGATCAATCCGTCACATTTACCCAGGACGGTGTTGCGGGTAAATTCATCCGCTTCATGGGTATTTCGAGTATCGGAAATACCTTTACTTCGCTGCGCGATGGTGCGGACAACGCAGACAACGGATTCATCGCACTCCTGCACGGCATTTTCGCCGCGACGGTACTACTCGGAGCTGCTGCCGTGCTCGCCTACGGATGCGTCCTCCTGGTAACTCGTGCGATCGTGATTGTTTTTCTTCTTATTACCTCGTCACTCGCATTTGCATCCTTTCTTATTCCGCAATTCTCCACATCCGGCATCGGTGACAAGTACGGATGGAATGCCTGGTGGAGCGCCCTTATCCGCAGTGCGGTATTCGCGCCCCTTTTGATGATGTTCCTCTGGGCGACACTCGCGGTCGCAAGCGCCATTCAGCCTGCGGGGGGTACGCTCGGTGGACTTCTGCAGAATCCGTCGGGAGCCGGCAACCTCAGCGCACTTTTTGCGTACATCATCGTTTTGGGTCTACTCTTTGCCTCGCTCAAGATCTCGAGTAGTTTTGCGGGCACCATAGGCGGCTTTAATTTTGGCACCGGACTTGCGAAAATGGCGGGTCTCGCTCCCATCGCACTCACCGCCGGCGTTGCGGGCGCCGGCTTGAGGGGGTATTTCGGTGGAAGAGCCGCTAAGAATTCGCTTAATCTAGACGAAAGGATTAAAAATCAGAAGCAAGTACGCGATAGAGCGCCTGACGCACTTCGTTTCCAGGAGAATCAAAAATTACTCTCTCTCATGAAGCAGAAAGGAAAGGCAGATAGGACGGCCACACGAGAGTTTAACTTTGAGAATACGACTCTCGGCAAAGCGCTCCAAAAAGTCGGAATGCCCGCTGTTCCCGGTACCGCCAAAGGGGGATTTGCCGGACCGCGTAAAGCAGCTGCCGAAGAAGCCGCCAAATCGGCTGCGCCTCTGGTCACAACGAATAAAGATGCAGAAGAAGCCGCTCATCGGCATATTAAAGATCAACAGACCGATGACCGCGCACGAATAGAGAAGCAGCGTTCAACCAATGCAGTAATCGTGAATGCGGCAAAGACTATGGCAGAAACTGCGAAGCAGAGTGCTGGCCTCCAGGCCAAGCATGATGAAGCTCTGCGCTCTGCCGTGATAGAGAGGTCGGAAGCCACGAAAGAAAAAGTGACGATCAACGATATGCACTCAAAGGGCACCATCGACCGCGCTGAGAAAGATAGCCAGATCACCACACAAGACAACCGAATCAAAACAGCTAATGCAGCAGTGAAAGATATAGTGCAGCATATGAAGTCCATCGACGAAATGCACGAATCGCTTCCGCACGTCGTCGAAGCGCAGAAGCAACTCGATCTCGCAGAATCGCAAAAAAGTGAGCTCGACAGTAAACTGACCGAAGGCGTCAAAGATGTGACGAGGGCTATCGTCGAAAATAGCGTAAAGAACGCGCAAGACTTCGCCGTCGAAACAGCGCATGGAGACAGATACACTTCAAGACTCGCGCGCGAGCTCACAAAGAAAGCTCCTCAGAAGGCGCGACTCAAGGATAGGATAAAGGCCGAAAAGGAAGTAGATGCTGAAGTCGCTGATGACGCCCCTGATGCCCCGCCTCCACGCAATCCGAATACGCAACCGAACACCTGATATGGACGATACAGAAAAACAACTCGATAACGCGATGCAGGAGCGCTTTGCGCAACTGCCAAAGGTTGTCCAAAACGCAATCACTTCAGCCGAGGTGGAAGAGCATCTGAGGCAGCTCGCGACAACGCACAAGCTGCATTTGGACCAGTGGACGGCGCTTGAAAATGAAGTAATGCTCGCACTCTTGGGTTTCCAGCCGGTGGAAGATCTCGCGAAGAACATCTCAAGCGAAGTGGGGGTAGACCCAGCAGCTGCAGCAGCCCTCGCCGGAGACATCTCCCATATCGTATTTGAACCCGTACGCCAGGAACTCGAGCGTCAGCTCGATCATCCTGCGGCGGAGACTAAGACCACGACCGGTATAGAGGACGCACGCACACAAATGCTGGCGGGTACAGATCACGTACCGACTCCGTCACCTGCGACTTCGGTCATTCCGGCAACGCCTCCACCCGCTGCCCCCACCGCGAAAGTTGAGCGAGCCGCCGTTTCGCCCGCATATTCTCCACAATCCGCGAGCCATGAAAGAAAAACTGTTGCCGGTGATCCGTATCGCGAACAACTCTCATAATCCCAAGTAGCGAGAGAACCCCCGCGGTCAGTGAGGGTCGGGCTGTTATAATAATTGGGTCATGCAGTTCCAAGTACCTCAATTCATAGAGGTGGAGGACAAGATCGTAGGCCCTCTCACCTTCAAACAGTTCGTTTTTATAGCGGGCGGCCTCGGTATGGCCTATGTAATCTGGCGGCTTCTCCCGCTCATCATCGCTTCACCGCTTATTATTGGAGTCTTAAGCCTCGCGGCCTCTCTTGCTTTCGTCCAAATAAATGGTCGGCCGTTCATTTTGGCTATGGAGAACGGTTTTTACTATCTTCTGGGACCGAAACTGTACCTCTGGAACAATACCCGGTCGAAAAAGCCGGCTCTAAAGAAGGCATCCGAGCCATCGCGCGGAGGCGTTCCGTATGTTCCGAAACTTTCCGATAGTCGCTTGCATGAACTCGCGTGGAGCCTCGACATTAAAGAGCGCGTGGCTGCGGGCGTGGCGGATGATCGCGACCGAGGGATTGACGTCGTTCAGGGAATACGTCTGCCCGAAGATATTGTGTCGCATCTACGAAAACAGGCTGCACTCCACGCATAGATATGCCGGAAATCGCATCAAAAGGAAAGGTGAATGCTCGTTCGACGCAGGATTTCGTCCCGATCGCTGAAGTGCGTGATGGGATAGTCCAGCTCAAAGACGGTGGCTTGCGTGCCGTACTTCTTGCCTCCTCAATCAACTTCGCGCTCAAATCTGAGGACGAGCAGACGGCTTTTACCGTTCAGTTCCAAAACTTCCTGAACTCATTGGACTTTTCAGTGCAGATATTCGTTCAGTCACGCATGCTCGATATACGACCATATGTCGCAACGCTCGAAGCGCAGTACAAACAGCAACTCGACGACCTGATGCGCGTTCAGATACGCGAATATATCGAATTCATCAAAAGCTTCACGGAAGCAGCCAACATAATGACAAAGAACTTCTTTGTCGTCGTGCCGTATGCGCCCGCAGTCATCACAAAGAAAAATGGGCCCGCATCCTATCTACCGTTCGGCAAGAGTAAGACCGCCGAAGAGGTGAACCGCACCTTCGAAGAACAGGTCACGCAGCTCGAGCAGCGTATCTCCATAGTTCAGCAAGGACTTGTGCGCACCGGTGTGCGTACAGTGCAGCTCGGCACTGAAGAGGCGATCGAGCTCCTCTATAAGATGTTCAATCCCGGCGAGGACGGAAAACCAATGCCGGTTCCAAGCAGCAGCTAATATGGCCCTCATCGATATTTTTAAGCGCAAACAGACGGAATCACCGAACATTCTCCCGGTATTGCCCAATGAGATATACGAAACAGGCGTGCTCGACCTGCAAGATGTCATCGCACCGCACGCGCTCAAGATAAATTCTCGAGAACTCGACCTTGGTGAGAAGATCGCCCGCACTTTTTTCGTCATTTCCTATCCTCGATTCCTCACCACAGGATGGTTCGCACCGATCATCAACATGGACAAGGTCATCGACATATCCATTTTCGTGCACCCGATGGACACGAACGAAATGCTGAGAAAGTTTCAAAAGAAGGTAGCGGAAGTGCAGAGCCAGATATCCACGCGAGAATCCAAAGGCATGGTGCGAGATCCCATGCTCGATACAGCGTATTCCGACCTCGAGCAACTGCGCGATTCACTCCAACAGGCGCAGGAGCGCATCTTCGATGTCGGGCTCTACATGACGATCTACGGCTCGACCCGCGAAGAAATAGACAAGACTGAAAGCGAGGTGCGCTCTATCTTGGAATCACGTCTCGTGTATATTCGCCCTGCGCTCTTCCAACAAGTACAAGGATTCCGTTCTGTGTTACCCATTGCGACCGATGAGCTCGACGTGCACACCAAGCTGAATTCTGCCCCACTTTCCTCAATATTCCCGTTCATATCTTTCGACCTCACCAGTGATCGCGGAATACTCTACGGCATCAACCGACACAATTCTTCGCTTATCCTCTTCGATCGTTTTTCTCTTGAGAACTACAACTCAGTCACATTCGCGAAATCGGGCGCCGGAAAATCGTACTGCACAAAGCTCGAGATCTTGCGTTCGCTTATGTTCGATACGGAAGTCATCGTGATCGACCCAGAAAGGGAATATGAGTACCTCGCAGAGACCGTGGGGGGACGCTATTTCAATATCTCTCTTTCGTCCGAGCACCACATAAACCCGTTCGATCTTGCCATTCCTCGCGAAGATGAGAATCCCTCGGACGTGCTGCGCAATAACATCATCACGCTCGTCGGACTTTTCCGCATCATGCTCGGCGGACTCACTCCGGAGGAGGATGCGATCATAGACAAAGCCATCACAGAGACATACGCGCTGAAAGACATCACGGCCGATACGAACTTCGCCGCCGTGGAACCTCCACTGCTTTCAGACTTCGAGCTCGTACTTTCCGGCATGGAAGGGAGCGAGTCACTCGTGCAGAGACTATCGAAATATACAAAAGGCACATGGTCGGGCTTTATGAATCGACCGACGAACGTCGACATGAACAAAAAGCTTGTCGTCTTTTCCGTCCGCGACATGGAAGACGACCTCAAGCCCGTCGCCATGTATATCATCACGCACCACATCTGGAATGCTGTGCGCAAGGAGCTCCGCAAGCGACTCCTCGTCATCGACGAAGCGTGGTGGATGATGAGAAGCGAAGACACCGCGTCGTTCCTCTTTTCTATCGCGAAGCGCGGTCGCAAATACTATCTCGGCATCTCCACGATCACACAGGACGTCTCGGACTTCCTCAACTCACCGTATGGCATCCCGATGATCACCAACTCATCCATCCAATTGCTCCTGCGACAATCGCCGACCTCGGTCGACCTCGTACAATCAACCTTCAAACTTTCAGACGAAGAGAAGTATCTACTCTTGGAGAGCGACGTGGGGGAGGGGATCTTTTTCGCCGGCCTCAAACACGTGGCCATCAAGATAATAGCTTCCTACACGGAAGACCAGATAATCACTTCAGACCCCTCACAGATCCTGGCCATAAAGAAGGCGAAGCAAGACCTCGAAAGCGTGGACTCGCCGACTTCCGCCGGGGCGGCCGTCGCACAATCGCATGCGCCAGGCATGGATACGGCTCTCGTGGGTTCGGCGCTCAAGAGCAGTAGTCTTGGAGAAGTATGAAAATAATACTCACCCTTCTTTCAGTGCTGTTTTTTGCACTTCCTGCGTATGCGCAGGAATTCAAAATACCGGGAGCAGATACAGCCGTAACCATATCGATGAGTCCGAGTGCACCGACACCAGGAAGCACCGTCCGGCTTACGCTCAAGAGCCCTTTCCATGATCTTGAGAATAGTCCCATAGAATGGCGAGTGAACGGAAAAGCAGTAGCAAGTGGCGTCGGTGAAACCACGATCACGGTGAATGCGGGGAACGCGGGTGAGGGCATCGATGTATCGGCGTCGGTCGAAAGTGATCTGGGGAGCGCTGTCGCGTTCACTACGGTCTATCCGACCTCCATAGAGCTTCTCTGGGAATCCAGCGGATATCGACCCCCGTTCTACAAGGGACGAGCACTCGCCAGTGCAGGGAATTCGATACGCATCGTCGCCTTGCCCCATTTTTTGATAGGAAAAAAAGAGATCCCGGCATCTCAGCTCATCTACACCTGGAAAAAAAGCGGGGAAGTACTCGGATCGCTCTCAGGCAAGGGACGCTCCTCGCTCGTCACGGGTGCGCCGATGCTCTACGGTGCTGACACCATCTCCGTCGAAGCAAGGACGAGCGACGGCTCCCTGGCGGGGACCGCATCACTGCGAATCGTGAGCGACACACCGAAAGTCGCGCTCTATATCGACCACCCACTCTTTGGCATTCTTTTTCATAAAGCGCTTGGCGCATCTACATACATTCCCGAGACAGAGGTTTCCTTTGTGGCAATACCACATTTCGCGCCTGCATCGAACGAGAACGATCGACGGCTCGAATACGCATGGCAAGTCAATTCAGGCACAGTGCGGGTCGACACCGATACACCTTCTCATCTGACGATAAACGCCGCGGGTTCAACGGGGGTAGCGGTCATTGATCTTTCACTCGGTCATGTTTCAGACTTCTTTTTCGGCGCAGAAGGATCGTGGCAGATAAACTTCTCGCAATCACAGACAGGGATCGGAGGGAACTCTGACCCGTTTAGGGCACAATGATCCACATGAGTACTCCCTCGACCATAATAAAATACGCCGCAGCCGCGATACTCGTGATGATACTCGGCGGTCTTGCAGGCTGGTACGTTTTCGTACATCGGCAGATATCCGCGACAGAGTCGGCAGATTCAGCACGCGGCTTCGGGGAGGACGCATCGTTCGCTTCGGGCTCTGGAAGTTCTTTCGGCAATATTTCGACTGAGGCGACCGATGTGGGGATCGCGGTTCAAGCGGGGAATCGCGCGCCGAAACTTTGGCAACTCACGCGTACTCCCGTAGCGGGTGCCGGATTCGAGGCATCGACCACAAAACTGTACTTCGCAGAGAGAGCGTCGGGAAATATCCTCGTTGCAGACCCGGGGCGCTCGACGATAGAGAGGCGCACGAATACACTCTTCTCGAAAACATACGAATCGATATTCGCTCGAGATGGTTCGGTAATCCTGCGCGGCATATCCGATTCGGGAGACATCTCCTCGTTCGCCGCGCGGATAGCTTCGAGCACAAGCCCTGTGGCTGGCGATACACCGAACAAGCTTGAGGGTGTGTACCTTCCGAACGATATTATTGATATATCTGCGCGCTCGAAGGACCAATTGTTTTTTATCATACCGGACCCCGCGGGCGGATCGACCGGCATTACTTCTGACTGGAAAGGTGCGGGACAAAAACGCGTGTTTTCATCTGCACTCACGAATTGGCGTGTTTGGTACCTCTCCGACGGCGCAATCTATATTCTGCTCAGTGCATCCGACGATGTCCTCGGCAATGCATTCAAGCTCAATTCTGATGGCACGCTCACGAGTGTTGTCGGAAATGTACCTGGTCTTACGATACTACCGCGCGCCAATTCATCAGCACTCATCTTTGGAAGCTCAGAAGGTGGCGATGTCGCACTTTTCAGCAAAGCATCAGCGGGCGCAACAGCCGTGAGATTACCGATACGCACTATCGCGGATAAGTGTGTGTGGGAATCATCGCGAGAACTGATAGCGTATTGCGCGGTGCCTGAAACGCCTCCCGGAGCTTCGTATTTGCGAAACTGGTACTCCGGTAATGTCCATTCCTCAGATTCTATATGGCGAGTCGATGTATCTGCTGGTACTACGGAGCGCGTATACTCACCAATTGAGAGTGTCGCGCTTGATGTAGAAAACCTACACATCGACGATAGCGGCAGCTACCTATCGTTTATGAATGCGGCGGACAAGTCTCTTTGGATGCTCACGCTATAAAAATACTATGTCTCAAAGATACATGCTCAGACCGGTACTCATGCTCATTGGACTGAATCTCTTCATTTTGGGATTTTTCCCGCTGCTCGCGTATGCACAGTGCACGAATGGCTTTTGTCCACTCGCCCCCGCGCCCCCTTCATCTCGATTGTCGCAGCTGTACTCGGCGAACTCTCTCGGGGACTTTATGAACAAGCTTTTCACCGCCGCACTCTCCATCGGAGCTATTTTGGCAGTCATGAGGCTCGCCTGGGCAGGGTACCTCTACATGGGTACGGATGCGTGGAGCAAAAAAGGACAGGCGAAGGAAGTCATCGGGGACGTAGTGCTTGGCATTCTTCTCTTACTTTCCATCTGGCTCATTCTTAAGCAGATCAATCCGTGTCTTCTTGATCTCAATGTTCTCCAGGGAATACAAGAGGGGACGTGTAGGGGCTAATCGACGTCCGTCGTATCAAAAGCGGCGTGCAGAGGCGCGGCCTTATGCTGAATATTTTATGACGACCCGTCTATTTCTTCCTTCTCCTTGAGATTCGGTGACGACGTGGGGAGCATCTTGCAGTGTCGTGTGGATGATAAGCCGCTCATAGGCGCTCATCGGGGTCAGCTCAACATCATATTGGAAAGATCTGGCTCTTTCGGCCATCATGAGCGCCTTGGTCTGTAGATCCTTTATTTGCTTCGCGCGATACTCATTGATGTCTACGAGGAACATGAGCGAGTCCTCGCCGGGAACCGGAGGAAAGCGTTTTTCTACTATCTTCTTCACGAGCATATCAATCGCATAGAGGGTATCGCCGTGCATGCCGATCAGGGTTCGAGAATCGGGCGACTCAATGGAGAGAATTGTCTGGCCCGCAACCTGCGTCGTGTTGATGGCTGTATAGGAAGCGCCGAGCGCATCGAGGAGCTCTTTGAGTATCTTTTCGACGTCAGCTGAACTCTGCATGCAGGGCACTATAACCCATTCTCTCTTCGCTCCGCAAACCGCAGGTGTGTCCTAATCTACCACCTCTTTACGCCTTGCCGTCGAATCGGCGGCCCGAGAAGTACTCTTGCCCAATCATGAAAACGTTGCTCGTAAGCCAATAGAGGGGAGCGGCGGCGGCGATAAAATAGGCGATGCCCGCGACCATGATAGGGAGCATGTAGCGCGCCTGAAGGTCAAACGTGCGTGCCATATCGGAAGAAAAAGTCGCTTCGGTCGCGGCTTTCTCTCCTCGAGGACCCATGGAAAGTCTCGTGTAGATGAATTGCGTGATACCGGCGAGCGCCGCGAGAACAAAACTTTTCCCACCCATATCAATGAGGCCGAGGAATTCCATGTTCACTTGAGACGGACTTGGGACGAACGAGTAGAGAATACTGGTATCGATAGCAGGGAGTCCGCCTCTGGCAAAGACGAAATAGAGACCCAAGAGGATCGGCAGCTGCACAAGAAGAAGAAGGAGTCCCGCAAAAGGACTTACCTTTCGCTCCCTGTAGAGCGCAAAGATCGCGCGACCCTGTTCTTCAGGTTTATCTTTATACTTCTTTTTCAACTGCTCGATATCTGGAGCGATACGCTTCATGTCCATTTGCGCCTTTATCGCCCGCTTAGAGAGAGGGAAGATGACGATGCGAACTAGGATCGTCACGATGATCACGGCGAGGCCTACGTCGTGCCAGGGGGCCACATCGACGAAGTACACGAGCGCGTTGTAGATTGGATTATAGATAACGGTATGGAAAATAGATGAGATCATAGTGGGGGATTTGGGGCATTGTACCGCCTAGCTCTTGGGTGCGCCACGCAACTGCTGCACGATCAATTCTATGTCTGAGTGAATTTCGGCATACGAAGCGCGAGCAGAATCCTTTTTTGCCTGGAAAAGATACGTAGCGGCGGGGAGCGCGGCGAGGTGCGGCGCCAAAGAAGCGCGGCAGCGGCGCTTTATAAGATTGCGCTTGACTGCTTTTGTCGCTATTTTCTTCGACACGACACAGGCACACTGCGCAACAGTACCCATTGCGGTCGATATCGAAACTGAAAAGAGGGCGCCGTGTAATCGGCGAGGGGATCGTATGCTCCGTATCTGCGCGCCCGAGAGGCGATGCTTTTTCGGCATTTAGACTGACGCAGAAAGGCGCTTGCGGCCTTTCTGACGCCTTCGCTGCAAGACCTTGCGACCCTTTGTCGTGGTTGTGCGCGAGCGGAAACCGTGCGCTTTAGCGCGCTTGCGCTTCTTCGGCTGATAGGTTCGTCTCATGAACGGGACTATACGGCACAAAGTCCGAAATTACAACCCTTTAGGTGCGGGACCGACCTTGAGAGACTATCCACAGGTTGTCCACAGATTGGATGATATGTATTAATGAAGAAAGAGCTTCCCAGCGCGATTGATGCGCGTATAATGCGTGAGCTTATAGCGAATGAAATTATGATGACCAATCGAGAATTATGGCAAAACGCATTGGTCCAAATAGAATTAGGTACGACGCAGGCATCCTTTAGAACATGGTTCCGAAACACCGACGTCGCGAATCATGATTCCGCTGGTACGGTCCAAGTGGCAGTACCCTCAAAGATAGTGAAGGAGTGGCTGATGGAAAAACATCACAAGCTTATTCTCAAGGCGCTTCGCAGCCTCGATAATACGATTCGTACTGTCGAATACGTGGTACACCGCACCGCACCGAGTGCCGAGCGAAAAATGGCGCGACCACAACAACCTGCAGAGAACGCGTCTCTTGATCTTCAGTCTCTTTATATAGACAAGAGGGACAACCTGAACCCGAGATACACCTTTGAGACATTCGTCGTCGGTCCTTTCAATCAACTGGCACACGCCGCCGCTAAAGCTGTCCTCGATCGACCGGGTCTCACATACAATCCACTTTTTATCTACGGACAGACGGGGCACGGAAAGACCCATCTCATCCAGGCAGTGGGAAATCATTTCAAAAAGTCGCATGCGAATAAAAAAGTGCTCTATGTGACCTCAGAGAGATTCGCGGTGGACTACATAAATTCGGTTCGCGCCGGCCGGGCCAACAATTTCAAGGATCAGTACCGACAATACGACGTCCTCATCATGGACGATGTGCAGTTCATCGCGAACACGGAAAAAACGCAAGAAGAGCTCTTCCATCTCTTCAATGCGCTCTATGACAACAACAAGCAGATAGTGTTCTCGAGCGATAAACATCCGTCTCTTTTGCCTGGATTCGAGGACCGCCTGAAGGGACGCTTCGGGGCAGGGGTTATCGCAGAGATACCCGAGCCCGACGTAGAGTCACGAATAGCTATCATCCAGGCCAAGATCGAACAGCACGGCTTCTCTATCGCCGATGACATCATCCAATACATTGCAGAAAACGTGCGCGGTAACATCCGAGAACTCGAGGGTGTGCTCAACATGATCGTTTGTAAGTCTCAGCTCAAGGGTAAGGCCGTCTCGCACGCGGATGTACGCGCGCTTATAAAGCACAACGTAAAACCCAACCGCGGTGTCTCGGTAGACGAAGTGGTGCGACGCATCGCGCAATACTACGAGGTACCCGAGAAAAGTATCTACGAAAAGACCCGCAAGAAAGAAGTCGTGAAGCCACGCCAGATAATCATGTACGTACTGCGCGAGGAATTCAGTGTCTCGTACCCATCGATAGGGGAGAAACTCGGGGGCCGCGACCACACCACCGTCATACATTCGTGCGAAAAAATAAAGGAGGAGATAAAGATGAACAACGCCCTCGAACAAGAACTCGACCACATCCGGACACTGATACACGCCTAATATCTATGAATCCTGTAAGTACACACGACGCTCTGTACTCGGTACCTGGCGCCGATTCTCTCTATTGCACTACACCGGCGACTGTATATCCTGTGGATAGCGTGGGTATAGAGGGGGCACAACATCATGACAACTTCACATTTTTGGTGAACGGGAAAGTTGTCCCCGTTCTCTCCCCGATACACGCACGAGTTTTCAACAGTTCCCAAACACAGAAATCAGCGCGTACCATATCGATCGATCAGACTTCTCCCCACTGTACACAGGGCTAATAGTAATAATAGATTTTAAATAAAAAAGTATATGAAGATGACAACAACAAAAGAAAAGATACTCAATGCCATTCTCATGGCAGAGAGGGTCACCGGTAAGAAGGAATCTCTCCCGATACTTTCTTGTATCCTTATAGAAGCTGACACAGGTATAGTTTTGCGAGCCACAAATTTAGAGGCCGGTATAGAGATTTCTATACCTGGAGAATGTGAAGAGAAGGGCATGGTCGCTGTACCTGCGTCTATTCTCTCCCAAACGATACGGTCTATAGGTGGTGATAAGGTCATGTTCTCAACTGAAGAGGGAAACTTACATATCGAATCTCGTGGAACAAAGACGCTTATAAAGGCAGTGCCGCATGAAGAATTCCCCGCCCTCCCAGGAAGCGCATCGAAGAGTGCCTTTTCACTCTCAAGAGAACGGCTGCTCCATGGTATTCAGTCTGTTTCATATGCAGCTTCTCCTTCGATGATCCGACCCGACCTCGGGAGTGTCTATATTGCGATAAAAGATGGGGCTCTTGTTGCAGTGGCAACTGATTCATTTCGTCTCGCGGAGAAACACGTTTCCGATATAGGTGCGAAGACATCTGGAGAGCTTCTCATTCCTCTTAAACACGCGCTGGAGCTCGTGCACATCCTGGAGAGGATAGATGACGACTTCGTATCACTTTCTGTTGATGAGGCTCAATTGGTGGTCACTGGCGGGGGAGCTCGGTTCATTTCACGTGTCGTCGATGCGACCTTCCCAAACTACAAAGAGATTATCCCAAAGAATTTTACGACGGAGGCCACGATACTTAAAAACGACCTCGGTGAGATGCTGCGTAAGGCTCGTGTTTTTTCCGGGAATGAAATGCACGTAGGACTCCATGTGTATCCTAAAAAGAAGATCTTTACCGCAACGGCCAGAAGCGCCGATGTGGGGGAAATGTCCGATTCAATCGATGCCGCGCTATCCGGCGAGGATCTCGATATCAACTTTCATATCGGATATGTTGCCGACTGTCTCTCATCTATCGCATCCGACTCTGTCGTACTTGGTTTCTCTGGCCCGGGCCGACCACTCGTGATTCGCGGCGTTTCAGATTCCAACTTCACGTACCTCGTGATGCCCCTCAATCGCTAAGCGGCACTATTGGATGGTGATGGGGATGGCGGTAACTTCTTCTGTGCCGAGTGTACTCTGCGCTACGGCTTTCAATATGGACGGACCGAACGAGGCGGGTACGTAGCTTATCGCGTACGGCGGCTGATTCGATGCGCCTATCGGCTGATCATTGAGGAAGTACGAGATGGCGATGATGTTCTGTGGATTCGCGTAGAACGTGGAGATCGAGATTGGAGTACCTGCGGGAATGAAGCTGCCTTCGGCGGGAGAAAGGATGCGGAAGCTCGCAGGGTCTCCCGGCACTTCTTCACCGGGGGTGCCGGGAACCACCTGGCCGGAAGACCACAGCTGCACGGGATACTCCCAATATGCATATTGGGAATCACTCCAAGGGTTTGAGGGGGCGCCGGATCGAGGGTCTCTCTTGTTCACCCAGTGGAGGATCTCGTGCACTCCACGCGACGGATCGGTATTCCAGTTTCCCTCGAGTACGGGAGGAAGCGCCTCAGTTTCCGGTGACGGCTCGACAAAGTCACTCGCGGGATATTTTTCCATCGCATAATCCATAAATTCATGCCACATGGGAGCAATGATGAATGCGGCGATGCGTTTTTGCAGAGGCTTGTTGTCGTTGTTACCGGCCCATGCGCCGACTGATATTCCCGGCGTATATCCCAAGATCCATACGTCCCAATAGTCGTTGGTGGTACCGGTTTTCGCAGCTACATGTTTGCCGGGGAAATAGAGCGGAGAGTTGGCTCCGAATTCCGGTGTTCGGGCGACGTTGTCGGAAAGAATGTCATTGATCTGACGAGCTATCTGGGGTTCGAGCGCCCGGACCTCCTGTTTTGTATATTCTTCAAGTACGTTACCTTTCATATCTTCTACGCGCAGTATCGCGGTGTGGGGATTACGCATACCGTCGTTCGCGAAAACAGAATAGGCGCTGGTAAGTTCAAGTGGCGTCACATCGCCGCCGCCGAGCACCAGCGAGAGGCCGTAGCTCGATTGATTCGTCAGTGTCGTGAGGCCGACGCGTCCGGCGAGATCGAGTGCAGCAGGAATACCCACGAGGTAGAGTGCTTTTACGGCGGGAACGTTGAGCGACTGTGCGAGCGCCTCGCGGAACGTCACGGGTCCTCTAAAGACGCCATCGAAGCTGGTCGGTGCGTAGCACGGAGGCGTGGAATTCGTTACGTCCTGTGGAGCGCATCGCGTAGAAAATTGTGTCTGCATATCAAAGACCACTGTCTCGGGTGTGTAGCCCTTTTCAAGTGCAGCCGCATATACGAAAGGTTTGAACGCGGAACCCGGCTGCTGATGGGAGGTCGTGACATTTACTTTGCCGTCTATAGTGTCGTCGAAATAGCCTCGCGAACCCACCATGGCAAGCACCTGTCCACTCGATGGTTCGATAGCGACCATTCCTTCGTTGCTCGCGTTGAAGTTGGCGAGCATGCCCGGCGCGTACTTGCTCACTGTGTCTTCGGCCTTTTTCTGAAGATCGTAATCGAGCGTGGTCACGGCTCGGAGTCCTTCGCGGTTCACTGCGTCCACTCCGTATTTGCTTTCAAGATATTCGCGCACGAAAAACACGAAATGCGGCGCCTTTATACCGGCCTCTGCTGCATCCTTGAACTGAACAAGTTCTGCAGCCGACTCGTCGTGTTCCATCTGTGTGATGAAGCCGTGCTCAAGCATCTTTGCGAGCACGAGGTTTTTGCGGCGTTCAAGGAGCTCGCGGTTGTTGCCGTATGGAGAGTAGCGGGTCGGTGCCTGGGGGAGTGCGGAGATGTACGCAGCCTGCGCAAGATCGACATCCAATGCGTCGACTCCGAAGAAGTACTGGCTTGCTTCCTGTACGCCGTAAATGGTGCCTCCGTAAGGGTTTTCGTTGAGGTATGTTTGGAGTATCTGATCTTTCGTATAGACGCGCTCGAGACGCACCGCGAGGATGATCTCTTTGATCTTGCGTGTGATCTTTTTTTCTTGCGTGAGGAGCGCATTCTTTACTACCTGCTGAGTGATCGTAGAGCCTCCCTGACCGGAGAGTACGTCGCCCGAGACGACGTTGGTCCACATTGCGCGCAAAAATGCGAGGGGACGGAAGCCGTTGTGCTCATAGAATGACGCGTCTTCGATGGCGATAGTGGCCTTTTGGATATAGGGCGATATCTCATCGAGCGTGACTGCGGTGCGGCGCATGGTGCCATGCACATCGTAGAGCACGATGTTGCCGGTGCGGTCGTATATTTTTGTTGATTGCGCCACCGCTCTATTCTCGAAACTTTCGATGGAGGGGATGGTCATGAAAGACGCCCACGCGATGAGACTGCCGAGCGAGAAGAGCCCGAGTGCGAGGATGCCTATCATAGAAAGACGCACCCATTCCGGAAGCCGCATGAAAAGCCGACGTCCGCGCCGATACCATCTTTGGACAATTTTCATATGATAGGCGTATTTTAGCCTTGTTTAGCGGGCAAGCGAAGCGCGTGCGGCGTTCACTCGGTGAGAGGCGAGGTGGGTAATGCCGACAGCGATCGCGTCATATTCATCATCTAGACGCACGGGCTTCGTTATTTTTACAAGCGCATGGATCATCTTTATGACCTGTTTTTTGTCTGCGCCGCCGTGTCCCGCTGCAGCACTCTTCACTTCAGAAGGAGAATACTCGAAAACACTGAGCCCGGCTTCGCCGGCGAGAGCGAGAATGGCACCCCGCACTTCGGCTACTTTTAGTCCCGTCGTGCGGCTTTTTCCAAAATAGAGTTTTTCCATTGCGACACATGAGGGTTTGTATATCCCGAGCACGCGCCTGCATTCCTGGGCGACAGTGCTCAGTCTCTCAGGAAAGTCTGTCGTGGATAACGTCTCGATACAGTCTGAATAGATGAGCACGTCTTTTCCATCTGATCGCTCTACGATCGCGATGCCACAGCGGCCGTATCCGGGGTCGATCGCGAGCACTCTCATGGGATCAGTATACGCGAAAAAGAAACGAGCCCGGCAAGAAAGCCGGGCTCAGAGTTTTCGCATCAGCGGATGCATAGATTCTGCCTTAGGAACTGAGGATCGAATCCTCGCTTGGCACCGCGTTCGGTCACGATGTAGGGGACTCCGGCGCGGCCCATCGAAAACGCCTCGCGGCTCGAATAAACGTCGACCGGCTGAAAGCTGACACCGAAGCGCGAGAAAAAGCCGATTGCTTCCTTGCACTCCGCACAGCCTTGCATCGTATAGATGATCACCGTCTTACTCTGACAGCGGGGGCGCTCTTGGGCCATCGAAGGAACGACGCCCAATATCAATGCGAGAGTTGCGGTCATAATCGGTATGCGCATGGGCACCTCCTCCAGATTGAACTGAGCGCATTATACAACTTTCTAGCAATTATGCAAGCTATGCCGCATTCGTGAAAACCTCCTCGACATCGTCGTAGGCGTCTATCTCTTCGAGTATTTTCATAAGCTTTTCGTTGTCGCTTTCGGAAATTGGGGCAGTCGTTTTTGGCTCGAAGCCTCCGGCGGGATTTTTTTCGAATGCCCAGAGTGCGCTTCCCGGTGCGGCGAGCGCAAGACCGCTTTTAGAAAGGAGATGCTTTATTTCTTGCGCGGTGCGATTGCGACTATCAGTGAGGACGTTTATGACGATGGCAGCACCTCCGGGTCCGTATGTTTCGTATGTTATCGCTTCGAGAGATGCGGCATCAAGAGATGTGCCTTTTGCTACCGCGCGCTCTATGGAATCCTTCGGCATGTTCTGCCCGCGCGCGGTCTCGATAAGAGTACGCAGTGTGGGGGATGCGGTATTGCCTGCGGCAAGCTTGGACTCTATCGCTATTCGCTTGGCGAGCTTGCCCCATGCGTTGCTCTTGGCGGCGTCTGCCGCACCCTTCTGTCTCTTGATCTGCGACCATTTATTATGTCCGGACATAGTATTTCGTCTTTGGAGTATGCGGGATGTAAGTAATTTTGCAAAAAAATGGCGGCACCTAAGAGGGTGCCGCCGGTCTTACATCTATTCCGAGCACAGATCGATCGGATTGATGTCGTAGAGAACGCAGATTTTTCGAATCTCGGTCCCAAAGGCGCACATGTGCATGTTGTTGACCGCCTTTTGCACCCGAGTGAGAGCGCTCCCCACCGTGTTTATCGAGGTGCCAAGTCGGTCAGCAAGGCGCGATTGCGATATGCCTCTCTGTTCGACCGAGTAGATCAGCGCGATCACTAGTGATCGCGCCCATGTCTCGAGCGGGTTGCTCGTCATGAGATGGGTGCACAGAAGCGACTTGTCTGCCTTGAATACCCCGAAGGCTCGGTCGACAGCGAGAGTGAACTTCTCCTCATCGAGGGGGATATTTTTCTTCACGTGCCGTGTCCCGACCTTGTATCGTTCTAAGGCTGCGGAAGCTATTGCATTGCTGCGGCCTTGGATGAGCGCGTTGTTGCGGGCTCGATGTCGTGTGAGCTCTGCTCCGAGGCGCAGTACGAAGAGTGTATCGACACCGAGCTTATTCGCCACTTGTTTTTCACTGAGGCTCGCCACGGTACGCAAAAGATAAAGGGCGATACCCTGATCGATGCGTTTTTCGACGGTCTCTTCCTCAGCAGTGATGTCGCTAATCGGCCTTCGGCGATGGATAGACCATGCCTCGAGAATCGCATCCTCAAGGGTAAGCGGTGCCGCAGGGGCGTCCGCAATCTGGGTATCAGACATAGTGCAGCTCCCTGTTTCCGTGTCCGCGTTCATCCTAGGTGCTCTGGGGCCTTCTCGCAAGGAAGGTGCTCATGAAAAGTTGTACACACCTTTATCCACTCGAAATCCCCCGAAACCACCACTTTTCAATAAAACGCGAGAACAATCGCGCGTATATACTCTTCTTTATCGATGCGCCTTACCGTGCGTCGGTCGCTCTCAAGGAGAATACAGCAATGTATTCAGTCCGGAGAACAGTTCCCAGGATATATCTGTGCGCAAGCACATGAGACAGTGCGGGAATCGTCGGTCAGAGCAATGAGATGAAGAGCGGATGTACGGGGAGATCATATCAAGCCGGACAAAAGCTCATCAGCGATCCGAAATGACCGAAGACAAAAGGACCTCCCTTACGGGAGGTCCTTTTGTTACCGTGCGTGTGTACACCTATTGTATACGCTTTTAAGTGCGCGCATTTTTGCGCTTATCCACAGATGTTCGCGGTATCTTCCGCGTATCTTCATCTATTCGCTGCTAGCGTTGGTCCTTAGCGTAAAAAAGAATATATGGATGTAGTCTATACAAATGGTCAGAACAAAAACGTGCGCCCGCTCTATCGCGGCACTCAAATAGTTTGGTACATCCTCTCCGTCATCGAAGTTCTGCTCCTCTTCAGATTTCTCCTAAAACTTATTGGTGCAAATCCTGATGCTGGCTTTTCCGCTTTCATCTATATATTGAGTTATCCATTTGCCGCACCGTTTCTCTATGTGGTCCGCTCCACACAAGTATCAGGGAGTGTCTTCGAGTGGACGACCCTTCTCGCCATGCTCGTGTACTACATTGTCGCGTGGGGTATCGTGCGCATCTTCGTGATGGGCAAGCCCGTCTCCAATGTCGAAGCAGAAGTAAAACTTCAAGAGCAAGACGTCGCGTAGACCTAGAGCAGGGTCTTCTGGTTTGGCTTGTCTGAGCCCATGTGTTCGTAGCCTTTTTTGGTGACGGTGCGGCCACGCGGCGTGCGCTCGATGAGACCGGTCTGCATGAGATACGGTTCGTTCACTTCTTCGATCGTCGCCTCTTCCTCTGAGAGTGCGGCCGCTATGGTCTTGAGTCCCACGGGACCACCTTGAAATTTTTCGATAAGAAGCGAGAGAATGTCGCGGTCGGTCTGGTTGAGGCCACCTTCGTCGATCTCGAGGAGTGCGAGTGCTTTTTTCACGGTCTTGATATGGAGCGTCTCTTCGTTGACGCTGGCAAAATCGCGGGCGCGCTTCAAGAGATAGTTCGCCGTACGCGGCGTCGCGCGCGAGCGGCGCGAGATTTCCATAAGAGAATCGGTATCCATCTCAATCCCGAGGATCTTTGATGATCGGCGTAGGATCTCTGCTATTTCAAGATCGGTGTAGTACTGCAATCGGAATGTGCCGCCGGAGAATCGGGAGCGAAGTGGCGCCGAGAGCATGGAGATGCGTGTCGTTGCAGCGATGAGTGAGAAAGGCGGAAGCTCGAGTTGCACCGTGCGCGCTGCGGGCCCTTTGCCGATGACTATGTCGAGTACTCCTGCTTCCATCGCAGGGTAGAGCACCTCTTCAATCGTGCGGTTGAGCCGATGTATCTCGTCTATAAAGAGTACGTCCCCGGGAGAGAGATTCGTGAGGATCGACGCGAGGTCACCGACGCGCTCGATGGCGGGGCCCGAAGTCGACCGCAAGGAGGCGCCGATCTCTTTGGCCATGAGATGTGCGAGGGTCGTCTTGCCGAGACCCGGTGGACCATAGAGAAGTACGTGTTCTGGCTGGTGGTTGCGGCCTTTCGCAGCCTGAAGAAGGATCCGCAGATTCTCTTTTATGGCCTCTTGCCCGACGTATTCTTTCCACGACTCGGGGCGAAGTGCCAGATCGAGGCTACGGGGGCTTTTTTCATTTGTTTTTTGTTCGGATTTGGTCATAAAAAGGCTCTACTCGGCCCAGCAAGGGGAGAGCGGAGGCTGCTTGACAAATGGCTCCAATATGCTATACTGGGACATGGAAGCGGAAAAAATCCGCTTTTTTGTTTTCTTAGAGACGCATAGCTTCGGGCAATGAGTGACATTATCAAGGACGCGGCGGTGCTGCTGCCACTATCCTCAGATCCCAGTTGCAACATTCTCCCGAATGCATTGCCCGAAATTGTGCATCTCTAATCTCCTAATCGAAAACATATCACCCCGCTCCCGCACTGCAACGCGGGTTTTGTGGTCTAAAAAGTTTGGCGCCGCCCGTACTCGGGCGGCGCCTTCTTTGTTCGCGCGATTCTTAGGCAGCTTGATCGTATCGGGGGATAACTGAGTGCGAGAGCGCGAGGCGCCAGACTGCGCTGAGTCCCTCCATTTCCGCGATCCATTCTTCGCAGATGATGTCGCCGTCCGCATCCTGTTCGATGAAATATTCCGCGACCATCTGGAAGCCGTAGGCGACGACTTCCGGGCCACTTGGATTCAGCCCAAGTCTCGAGCACGCGTCCACATAGTTGACGCCCACGGCGAGGGCCATCGCGCAGCATTCCTTGTCTCCGATGATCATGTTCTCGGCCAACATGATGCGTTCGCGCCAGCCTGCTTCTGCACGCTGATCGAGAAAAGCGATACCCGCGGCGACCCGGTCTTCGAGTGTGACGGTCTGGAGCGTGGCAGGACTGACATGCTTCATGTGAGGCCCCTTTTTCTGCCGATACGACATTCGTATCAGTCTATGGCAAGTAATACGCGAGGTACGTGTGGGAGTCAAACAAAAGAGCCCCGGACCTTGGTGTCCGGGGCTCGGCGCGATTGCAGCATTATCGTGCACGTAATTTTCGCACCAGACGCGCCACGCGAGAAAAGAACGTGATTTGCTCCGGCACGATCGATACAGAAACCATCCTCTTAGCCTCATATCTTGCCGCTTGCTCGCGGTAGACTTTTGCGGATTCTCGATGAGATCCCTTGAGAGAGCCCTCTGTCGCGTGCCTCGCGAGGAGTTCTTCGCGCCGTGCGTTGAATTCAGCCACGCGCGCCCTCGTGGCGTCGCTTTCCGTATGCATGATTGTGCTCCCCATCACTGACTGCCGTCAGTAACACATGCCTGCTGCATTTTCGCAACGTCTAGGAGATCGTCTCGAGCATGACCTCATCGTTGAGGTCGACCACACGCGACAGTTCATCGAAAGAAGTGACTCCCTGGAGAATCTTTACGGCACCGTCTTGTGCCATGCGGCGGATGTTCTGGTGTTTCGCAGCATGCCAGATGTCGCGCTCGCTCGAGGTATGGCGAACGCACTCCTCGATTTCTTTATCCATGAGGATCACTTCGACGACGGCAATGCGTCCCTTATACCCAAGACCTCCGCATTTCGGGCATCCTTTTGGAAGCCACATGGTGTCGCGATTGGTCGGAAGTTCATCGGAGTGAGGAAGACTTTTCATGAGCTGTTCCATTTTTGTCTTTATTTCTCCGGTGATCGGTGCTGCTTCGCGGCAATGCGGGCAGAGGCGTCGTACCAGACGTTGCGCCATGGCGGTCGTGATGGCAGCACCGAGAATGTCTGATGAGACTCCCATGTCGATAAGCCTCGGGAATGTTCCGGCGGCATCGTTGGTGTGCAGGGTAGAGAAGACGAGGTGACCCGTGAGAGACGCATGCACCGCAGTCGAAGCGACTTCCGCGTCGCGGATCTCGCCGACCATGATGATGTCTGGGTCTTGGCGGAGCGTCGAGCGTAGGCCTTGTGCAAATGTGTAGTCTTTGGATACCTGGGTCTGCACGATGCCTGGAAGATGATATTCCACCGGGTCTTCGATCGTCACGATCTTTATTTCTGGCTTATGTACTTGGCGCAAAAAGGCATAGAGCGTTGTGGTCTTTCCGCTACCGGTCGGTCCCGTGTTCAATATCATGCCGTTGGGCTTCGCGATCTCTTTTGCGAAGATATCCATAAGATATTTATCGAAACCGAGTGCTTCCATCGGCAGTGCGATCGTCGTTGGGTCGAGAAGACGCATGACGATAGTTTCTGCGTAGGAGCCGGGTAGTACCGATGCGCGAATTTCCACCTCTTTGCCTCCGATGACGATAGAAAATCTGCCGTCCTGCGCGGCGTTCTTCACATTGAGCTTGAGACCGGAGAGGAGCTTGAGACGGCTTGATACAAGCGTGTATGTCGGTGCATCGAAGGTCAGTACTTCGACGAGCACACCATCGAGTCGGTAGCGCATCCGTACCCCGGCTTCTTCCGGTTCGAGGTGTACGTCGGATGCGCCGAGAGACAGCGCGCCGGCCATGATGATCTCGAGTACTCGAGAAATGCGATGCGTGTCTTTGCTCCCGGTGTGCCCGGCTATTTCCACCTTCACATCCTCAAGCGTCTTGAGCTTTTCGAGCATTTGCTGAATGGTCTCGTTGGAGAGCGTGAGTATTCCGGCCTCGGTCTCTGTGGCGTAGGAGATATCGTGGAATCTGTCCCATGCATGCTCAAGCGATGCCTGAGAAGCGATAAAACGACGCACTTGGTAGCCGAGATGCTCGACGTTTTGCAGGGTCTTGAGCGCATCGGCTCTCTCCGGAGCCCGCATTGCTACGAACAGCGTCTTATTGATCTTGCGGAAGGGGGCGACTTCGACAGAACGCGCTTCTTGCTCGGGGACGAGTCGGAGCGCGTCGGTATCGATGGATTTATTCGTGAGGTCGACGTACTCGACACCGTATTTTCCTGCGAGCATTTCTGCAAGCTGCTCTTCCTCGCGGGCGCGCAGCTCGTGCAGTCGCTCATCCTGCTTCTTTTCATTGAACTGAGTCGTCATTTGCTCTTATTGTACCGTATCGGACGCGGAAGCGGTGCTACAATCTCTCCTATGGAGGGCTTGGATTCAAAAAAAGGAAAGCGTCTCAAAGCTCTTTCCCAGCTCGGCGAGGTGGATTTTACCGGTGCGAACCAACAGATGAGTGCCTCCGCCGGTGAATCACAAGAAGGTGATGTGAAAAAGGAAGATGGAGAGACTCCCGAGGCGCGCGATGCGCGCATAGGTGTGATGGCCGACGATTTCAATACAAGAGCGCGTGCTGATCTTTCCAAAACCGACGAAATATTCCGCGAGATCCGCGATCAGCTCGCGGAAACTGATGTCGAAGTATTCATGCAGAAAGTAGATGCTCTGGGTTGGGACGAAAAAGACAAGGTGCACGAGACGGCAGTTTCTGAGGAACATACAGAATTACTTCCCCTTGGCGATACGGTAAAGGAACTGAAGGAAAAATTGGGCGAACCCGCGGGGGAAGTAGAGCGGATACCGTATTGGATTCTTCCCGACGGTGATGCGGTGATTTTGAGCAACGGAAAAGACGCAGATGTACCGAAGAGGCCGCTGCGCATCGGACAGAGCGGCTACCTAAACGTGAAGGGTAAAATGCACGAATACGTTCTCGGGGCATTCCGCGAAATTACTGATGAGGAGGTGAAGACAAGAAGGACTGCTATGAGGGCATTGGCTGCGCAGCCTCGCATTGTCGTACCCACTCCCGAGTCGCATCCCACAGGTACAGAGAAAGGGGTCGTGCCCGAAGAAGCCGAGGCACCCGAAACGCTTTCAACCGAGGTACCCGAACTGAGGAAAGAAAAGCCGCGTACCTATCACGAGGCGGTCACTATATTTACGCGAGTACTCGAAGACAATCCGAAACTCTCGGGGCGCGCATTTATGGCTGCTGCGCCGGGATTATCAAAAGGGAACAGAAAAAAGCTTGCAGAATTTGGCGTGAATGCAAAAAAAGTGCCGAGCGCAACGATGGGCAACATACTTCACAACTATGAGTGGGAGCTAAATTCCAAGAGCAAATCTGAAAGTTCTGCAATCCCTACTCCAGGCGCGCCCATGAGTCGAGGCTCGGGTGAGCGCGCTCCGCAAGCCCCTAAAGAAAGTTCTTCACCTGAAGCGAAGAGGGCAGAGCTCTTGAGAAGAATCAAAGAGAATTCAGACCGCATTTTCGGTGCGTAGAAGTAAGGAGTGGCATCTATGGGTGTGCATACACTACGCAATATACTGAATGCCCAGGAAATGCAGGAATTTGCCGAGACCATTGTCCTCGATGTAGTTCCTCATGATACGGCCACGGTCGTCACTCTTTCCGGTGAACTCGGTGCCGGGAAGACGACCTTCGTGCAGGGTGTCGCACATGCGCTCGGGGTCGAGGAGACGGTCGCGAGTCCCACATACGTCATCGAAAAGGTATACGCGCTGACGGATCAGAAATTCTCGCATCTCGTTCATATCGATGCCTATCGGCTCAAGGGCGCGGATGAGCTGGCCATGCTCGGATGGGATGAGTTGGTGAGCGAGCCGGGTAATCTTGTTCTTCTGGAATGGCCAGAAAAAGTCTCTGCTTTGATACCTGAAACTGCCATCCGGCTCCGCATCGACATCGACGGAGATGGGCGTATCATCACTCGTAATGACGGCAAAGAAAGCGAAGAAGGGTGACGAAAAGGACGGTTCTACCGAATCCGAAACCGGTAAACCACAGCGCCTAGTCGTGCTCGACTCACATGCCATCTTGCACCGTGCGTACCACGCACTGCCCGATTTTTCGTCCACAAAAGGAGAGCCCACGGGGGCACTGTACGGACTCATCCTCATGCTTCTCAAGATCAAAGATGATCTGAAGCCCGATTTTCTTGTTGCCGCGCGCGACTTACCTGGGCAGACATATCGACACGAGCTTTTCGAGGCATACAAGGCTACACGCATGAAAACAGACGATGCGCTTGTTTTGCAGCTCGAACGAGCGCCCATAGTATTCGAGGCATTCGGCGTGCCGATGTACTCGCACTCTGGATTCGAAGCAGACGACATCCTGGGTACCATAGTCCAACAGATCGGCGCTCGCACAGACGTAGAGATCATCATTGCCTCTGGGGACATGGACACACTGCAGCTTGTCGGTCCGCGCACGCGTGTGTTCACCATGCGAAAAGGTCTCTCTGATACGGTCATTTACGACGAAGAGGCTGTCGTAGAGAGGTACGGGTTCACTGCATCTCAAGTCGTAGACTACAAAGCACTTCGGGGCGACCCATCCGACAACATCCCTGGGGTGAAAGGAATAGGAGAGAAGACCGGTACAGAGCTCATCAAAGAGTTCGGCTCTATAGAAGAGATATACCGCGAGCTCGCAAAGGGGCCTGAAAAATTGGAAAAGCGAGGAGTAAAACCTCGAACGGTACAACTACTTCTCGATGGGAAAGCGAATGCGGCATTCTCTAAGCAGCTCGCCACGATTCGCACTGACGTGCCGATAAAATTCGAGTTACCGAAAAGGCACTGGCACCCATCGGATCACTCCGAATCGATAGTCGCACTTCTCGATGAGCTTGAGTTCCGGGCGCTGAAAGAGCGATTGCGTCCCATTCTCAAACTGCCCGAAAACACTGCTCCCGCGCCCGATGCTTCGGGTAAATCGGTAGACTCTGACGCACTTTTAGAGACATCGGTAGCGCTCTGGCTCCTCAGAAGTGATTTATCCAATCCTGACTTGCAAGATATTCTTAACTTTGCCAATACCGACGATTTCGAAAGAGCGCGCGAAACCATCTTTAAATCTCTGCAGGAGACAGGGAAACTTATCGGCGTCTATGAATCCATCGAAAAACCGCTCATTGCCATCGTGCAGAAAATGCACAAGGTCGGTATTCGCGTGGACGCAGGTTTTCTGAAAGCGTTGTCCAAAGAATATACGAAAGGTCTGGGCGAAATAGCGGGACGCATATATGCGCATGCGGGCCATGAATTCAATATCAATTCACCGAAGCAGCTGGGCGCAATTCTCTACGATGAGCTCAAGATAGGCGAAGGTGGAAAGCTCAAGAAAACCTCAACAGGAGCACGCACGACACGAGAGGAAGAGCTTTCCAAGATGTCAGACCTGCACCCGATCATAGGGGATATCCTCGCGTACCGGGAACTGCAAAAGCTTCTCTCTACCTATATAGACAAGATACCAGCGCTCATCGCAAAAGACGGACGCCTTCATGCGCAGTTCTTGCAAGCGGGTGCTGCGACAGGACGCATGGCGAGCGAAGGACCAAATCTGCAGAATATCCCGATCCGTACCGAGCACGGGAGACGTATTCGCAATGCATTTGTTGCCGAGAAGGGATACGTGCTCGCTGCCATCGACTACTCTCAGATAGAGCTCCGTATCGCTGCCGGACTCTCGGGGGATGGAAAACTGATCGAAATATTCAAAAGCGGAGGAGATGTGCACACCGCTGTAGCGGCGCAGGTATTTGCGGTACCGCCCGAGCATATAGACAGGGAAATGCGTCGGCGCGCAAAGATAATCAATTTCGGGATCCTCTACGGCATGGGCGTCAACGCGCTCCGCGCAAATCTCGGCGCAGGAGTGAGTCGCGATGAGGCGTCAAAATTCCTCGAAGACTATTTCAAGAATTTCTCCGGCATCGCCAGGTACATGGAGAACACAAAAGCAGAGGCTGCTCGTCTTGGTTATACGGAGACCCTCTTCGGTCGCCGTCGTTATTTTCCGGGTTTTCAATCGGCGCTCCCGAATCTTCGAGCACAGGCAGAGCGCATGGCCATTAATGCGCCCGTCCAGGGGACGCAAGCCGACATCATCAAGCGCGCGATGGTGGAAGCCGACGAGGCCATACGCAAAGAGGGTCGGGAAGATGACATACGACTACTCTTGCAAGTACATGACGAACTCGTCTACGAAGTGGCAGAAAAGGATGCCGAAAAAACGGCGCGGAAGCTCCGTGACATCATGGAACATGTCGTGGATCCCAAGCTCCTCTCGGGAGTGCCCATCATCGCTGAGGTGTCGATAGGTAAAGATTGGGGTTCCGTAAAGAAGATAACGCGATAATCATGTTGTATTTTTTTAGTGGCACCGACTCGGATAAGGCACGCGCTGCGATGTATGCCGCAATAGAGAAGTCAGCAAAAAAGGCGTCTGTGCTGCGTATCACCGATGCACATACCAAGCCCGACCTTGAAGCTTCCCTGCAGGGTCCAGGTATGTTTGGCCTGCCCGGCCAGGGCGCAGAGAGGGTAGTCGTATTCGACAACGTGTATCAGAGCGACGAGCTGCGGGAGGTGTTGAGCGACCGGATACCGGTACTCGCGAAGTCGGCGGACGCATATTTCATGCTCGAAGGCGCGCTCGATGCTGCGACTCGAAAGAGCGTTGAAAAACATGCCGAGGAATTTTCAAGGTTTGACGAAAAGAAGGCTGCCAAGAAAGAGAGCGTCTTCGAGCTCGCGAATGCGCTCCAGTACGGAAAGAAAAAAGATCTCTGGGTCGGGTATCAAAAGGAGTTACATGCAGGAAAGGCGCCGGAAGCTATCCACGGCGTACTTTTCTGGGCAGCGAAACAGCTCCTCCTCAAGAATTACTCTCCTCGCGCTCGGTTGCTCGTTGCAGAACTCGCTGAATTGCCTCATGAAGCGCGTCGGCAGGGATTCGAACTCGAATACGCACTTGAGTATTTCGTGCTTTCTCGCGTGTGATAGAATTTTGAGACATGGCATTCTCCAAGAAAACGGCACTCACACTTGTTTTTGCCCTGATATTTGGATTCGTCGCAATTCTTCCACAGCAAGTGCAAGCAGTTGGCATGGAAGCAGATTCACAGTGCATCCCAGCAAACCCAACACCATGCGGTTGTGGGATGGAACTGAAAGGTCAACCGCCCAAGTGCACCATGACTGGCAATAAATTCGGATGTCCATGCAAGGATGTGACGAGCGGGTTTTCAACGGATGGCAATTGCGTTGCGACTAACAAGTGTCTGGCAAAAAGTACAGGAGGGAAAGACGGTTTCGGGCTCGACCAAATTGCCAAGATCCTCGGCGATCTCATGGGTAAGCTGATGAAAGGTGGGGATGGTTCTGGACAGCCTGCTACACCGCCAGACGCGGGTCAACCAAAGTATCCGCCGACTTGTACCATCACCTCCGCGACCGTATCCACGACGGCGTCAAGCACCACCCTGAGCCTCACCTGGTCATCTTCGTACGATGTGACGACCGCCTCTATTTCTCCCGAGATAGGTTCCGTTGCGCCGAGTGGTTCACGGACCGTCGTCTTGACCACGGCCACACCATACTCCATGTCTGTCACGGGTCCTGGTGGTACAGCCTCATGCAATACCACCGGATTTGGTGGGTCCGGTAGTTACACGGGCGGCTCGGGCTCGTTGTCGGATCTCTTGTTCAATACGAACTATGATACGAACTTTAATACAGGCACGAGTACCGGCTACGATGACGACTATACGAATACAAATACCAACACGAACAGCACGACCACGAGCGTTATAGACCAAATCAACAACGTGAATCTTGTGACGGTCGCGACGACTTCGATCGCATCGACGACGGTACCGGTATTCAGAAATACGACGATATTCAATAATGCTGCGTTTCTCCAGCCCGGTATCAGAGGTGATATACAAGTGCTCGGGGGCGGCGCCACCGTCATCGTCGGCACACGCGACACAAGTTCCAATTCGGAAGTCGCTGGTTTCTATGGAGGGAACACCTTCAACGGACAGCCGCTCGGCGTCGTCGGCACGCTTTGTCGCAATAGACCCTGGGCCAACAATTTCCTCTCAAAGGTTCTTCCTGCGACCTTCTTCGATAGCCTTTGTTCACTTCGAGGGTATACCGTTGGCGCACCTGCAGCATCTGTTTCTACCACCACAGCTGCAAGACCAGCCGTGACTATCGTGCAGACTCCGATCAAGCCCGTGCCAAACCCAAGGCCTGCTGCGACCTCCACTGTTCCAAAAGTCGAACCAAAGGTGCGCATTTGGGCAGTTCCTGCGATCGTCCCGCTCGGATCACGCACGTCGATATTCTGGACTTCACAGGGCGTCACGAAGTGCACTGAGACCAGTCCTGACGGAAGCTTTTCCCAAAGCAGTCTCTCTGGGGGAGCTTCTACGGTGCCGCTGACAGGCTCGACTACCTATACGATATCGTGCCTCACTGCTGACGGAACACCGGTAACCAACTACGTGACCGTCTCCATCTCTATTTAGAGAACGACAAAGAAAAAGAGAGCAGCGATAAGTATTCGGTAGACACCAAAGCCGATGAAGGTGTGATTGCGCACGAACTTCAGAAGAAATCGTATGCTGAAGAGTGCCACGATGAATGAAACCACGAAGCCTATAGCGAGTGCCGAAGCATTTTCCGTACTGAATGAGCCTGCACTCTTTAAGAGATCGAGCCCTGTGGCCGCGGCCATCGTAGGTACTGCAAGGAGGAAAGAAAATTCTACGATAGTACGGCGAGGAATTCCTATCATGAGGCCGCCGAGAATAGTCGCAGCAGATCGCGAGACCCCCGGGATTATCGCGATAGATTGGAAAAGTCCGACTATAAATGACTGTTTGTAGGTTATCTGCGATACGGGCAGCTCTTCCGGGGTGTCTTTATAAAGAAGTTCGAACGCGATGAGCACAACACCGCCCAAGGCGAGTGCGAAGAGGACGATAGAGGAGTTATCCAACAAATATGATTTCAAAAAAGGGTATACGGCGAGCCCTATTATCCCCGTGGGGATAAAACCGACAGCAAGACGCTTCAGTATCTCTACCTTGAGTAATTCTCGCCAGTACAAGACGACTACTGAGAGTATGGCTCCGAACTGGATTACGATCTCGAAGCTTTTGAGAAATTCCGAAGAGGGGATGTGGAGCAATTCGCTCGCGAGAATGAGATGGCCGGTGGAAGAGACAGGTAGGAATTCCGTGACGCCTTCGATGACGCCGAGAATGAGTGCCTGGAATATGTCCATAGGAATGAAGTATAGCTGGGAGTTGCTCATGTCGTCACGCACGACTTGTTGCCGTAAGCCTGCGTTTGTCGTCATGGATATTTTACTCGTCGTCACTCGTAAAATTCCACGACCCTGCCTCGCCTGTTTTGTCCGCTGACAAAACGTGGCTGCGGCTCGGACATGTACTCAAAAACGGCGCGCAGGCGCCGTTTATTGTGTCATGTCCGCCCGGTTGGAATCGAACCAACGACCCTCTGCTTAAAAGGCAGGTGCTCTACCGACTGAGCTACGGGCGGATAGCGGCAAATATAACACCGCTGGCGCGCTCTCGCGAGAGTTACTCTTTTTGTGCTTCTGCGCGGATCGCTTCGATTTGTTCTAAAGCAGCGATTCCTTGCTCCTGCAATGTAGCAATATCATTGGCCGCGAGCTTCTCTTCGAGTGCTTCTTGATACGTAGCCAGGAGGAATTTTTCCTGTGCCTCCTCGGGCAGCTCCGCGATATGTTCGCGCACAAATTTCTCAAGCGCTGCCTCATCACCGGCCTGTACCAGTCTATCTATTTCTTGGCGCAATTGTTCGGGTGTCATTTCCATAAATGTCTTGCTTCGTCTTTTATATTTTGCTTCGACACGAAAAGCATACTGAGAAGCACAGAAAATATCCCCCGGGGCTTATACGTATCTTGCAATTTTACCTCCTCGTCTGCAAATCGATCATATGCAGCTTCTCTCTCTGCATCGGTAAAATCATCTTGAACCTTGCCGAGTTTCAATGCTTCAGCTTCGAGAAATGGTTTAAGACGTTTTTTCACTCCTTCTAGGTTGTGCTCCTCTCGTATGCGCTTGAAATCCGCGATGTTTCGCACGTCGTACTCGGGGCGGTCTTCTGGATCTTTGTTTTCCATCATAGCCTGTTGAATCGCGAGATTTATATCAGGATTTAACGTGGAATTCAGTATTTTTCCGGTCTCAGCGAAGCGCTTGTCACACTCATTTAGGATTTGACGTTGACCATCCAGATTTCCGGCCATTTTGAAAGCGCGCCATCGCTCTATTGCACCTCCGCTTAAGAAATTCATTGCCCCCTTGAAGCCATAGATCTGTTCTCGCGCAAGTCGACGGAATTCTAATCTCGTTTCGGCGCTGATCCCTGCTGTCATGTCCATGCTACTGAGGGCAGCCGCCGCGTACGCATCCTCTGATATTCCATATTTTTTTAATGAATCACCCGTACGTGTCTCCACTCTCTTTGTACGGTCGCTGTTACGTATCGTGCGCTCCTCCCTCATTTGCAGAACCAGTTTTGAGAATTTCTTACCATCAGTAAAAGCCAATTCCTCAATGCGTTTCACCAGGAATCGTGTGGACTTCTCTACTCCAATTTGACCGATGACCCGTGCGATGTTGGGGTTCATTCGTGCGATATCTCGGACTTCCTCCTCAGTGAATACCTCGCGTACCTGAGCAAATTCCGCACTGCGCTTGTTGAACGCAGAACGACTTTTCTCTACGAAGTCGCCCTCTTTCTCAGTGAGAACCTTGTCTGTGCCTAGAGCTGCCACGATATAGTCTATATCAAGTGGATGAGCACCTCTTTTTGAGGGAGGATTGTCTTTTATAAACAATGTGAGGTGTTCACTTTTTTTGGGATTCGCAAAGATAACTTTAAGTGAGTCCTCTTGCTCGCTGATATCGACAGGTTCTCCCGAGATGGCATGCGGGGTTCCGGCATTTCGCTCGATTCTTTCCTGCGTGGCACGTAATTTTCGGGTCCCGCCAATCTTTTCCATAGCGGTATTGTGGCATGCCTGTTGCCGCTGGCAACACGGGTCTGTTTAGATTCTTTAACTAGAGCGGCAGATCAAGAGCGAATCTCCCGGCGCCGGTCACCACGAGTGAGACTGCCATCACGATTGCGAGCACCATCGTGCTCTTGGGAAATACTTTTGTTTGCGGGAAAAAGAAACCGAGAAGGATACCTGCCGCAACGGCAAGAGACACCGCCTGCGTCCAGGCGCCTACAAAGAGCGCTGCGGCGGCTGCTACTTCCGCGATCGCCCATAGGCGAGAGGATGTATCCGTGCGAGACACATGCGCCCATGCGCAAAGCGCCAAGAGAATGGCGAGGGTAAGGCGCATCAAAAGTGGTGCCATGGGAGAGAGGAAGAGGATCTCAGGGAAAAGCGAAAGCATGCTCGAGATTATAGCCTGGCGATTGAGAGAAGTGAACGCTTGCGGGTGCTTTGGAGTGGGTGACGGACATGACGGGCAGCGAATAGAGCGCGTATGCTAGGCTCTCGCTATGCATAAAATGGCGGTCTTGCTCCACAATATCCGAAGCGCCCACAATGTCGGCTCAATATTCCGCACGGCGGATGCTGCGGGCGTCGATACCGTATATCTCAGTGGATATACGCCGCTTCCCATTGATCGGTTTGGAAGGCCTCAAACAGACATAGCGAAGACTGCACTTGGTGCGGAAATATCAATTCCGTGGAAAGGAGCGAAGTCTGTGATCTCGACGATTCGCACCCTGAAAAAGGAGGGGTGGCAGGTCGTGGGGGTAGAACAGGACACGTCTGCAATGGATTACCGATCGCTCGAAGTCTCGCAACCGACACTTTTCATACTCGGCAATGAGGTGCGCGGCCTTTCCAGGCCACTCTGCAATGCCTGCGACGTGCTTATAGAGATACCTATGCATGGGAAGAAAGAGTCGCTCAATGTCTCAGTCGCGGCGGGGGTCATCCTTTTTCAGGCGAGGGGTACTCAGTAGGTGACAGAGTCCACGGTCTGTCCGTATTGGTCGAGCAGTCGGATCACATCATGCGAATTGCTCCAGAGTTCATCCGCGTGTCCGAGATATATGCGCCACGTATCGAGTGCGAAAGAAGCATCGGCCTGACGCGATTGTACGCACCCATTGTACGAGAATGTATTGGCAATGTACGACCGGCAAGCCGGCGAAAGATTCTCGGGAATGGAAGCAGTGAACGTGCATTGCGGGATAGTTCTTACGTGATCGATACAGTCACCCCCGTATCGCTGCAGATTATCTGAGTTCAAGGGCATTGATTCAGAAGGGGACGGGCATGCATTGGCAAGCGGTGGCTCGTACGACTGATTCTGCGAAAGATACCCGGTGCAGCGATTCTCACGGAAGGAGACGCCCGCAGGCGAGAACCCAGTCGTCACTATTGCGCTCGTGCCTGGCTCAAGCGTGACAGGCCGCACGCTGTTGAGACTCCCTAATATATAGAC
>Ga0163150_10000607_pt1 | contig 65971 bp, 80 predicted proteins | sample OliLakLV19P2IB_FD_148628 | JGI IMG/M metagenome (GOLD analysis project Ga0163150, IMG submission 148628) | Freshwater microbial mat bacterial communities from Lake Vanda, McMurdo Dry Valleys, Antarctica - Oligotrophic Lake LV.19.P2.IB | ecosystem: Environmental > Aquatic > Freshwater > Lake >...
ATGAAGGATTGAGGATCAGAACTCTCGGAACGAGAGGGATAGCTGCTTGCCCTGATGTAAGACCCGCTATAAGTGGGCTATTGGTTGGAGCGGAAGCCCCGCCCCTTTAGGGGCGTGGGTAGTTCACACCAACAGAGGTCGGCTGTCAGCCAATAGCTGGGCCGCTTCCTTGATGCCCACATACCTCTCGAATGTGAACTGTGGGCATCCACAGTGGCCAGAGCAGCAATTACCGTCGCTATGCTCTCTGACCATCAGGCTTTTGAATTTGTGCAATAAACTCCCATGGTGTCTCTTCAGATGCCCACAGGAGCACATTTCATCAACAACGTAGTCGTTGAGTTGTCGTGAGAAAAACAGCTTTTTCATTTGAGCGTCTCCATAAACGACAGAAGCCAGTGTGATTGGATGCTACGACGTGCATCCATTCACGCTGGCTTCTAGCCTTCTCAAAATGCGTGCCAAAAATGGCCCTCACAGAGTTCATTATAACCATAAAACCCTATGAATTATAGGGTTTTGATCAAAAAATCATTGATTCTCGAAATTCTTCCCATTCACTGAACGATTGAATCTTCCGGCTGATCTCTCGCATGTACTGTGGGATCTGCTCTTTGAACTTTGGATGTAACTCTTTTGATTTCAAGTCTTTAAGACTTACCCATTCCCAGTCTGTGTGTTCATGGCTGATTTTAATATCAAAAGGTGTTGATACTTTGTAAACGAAACCTGTGAATCGTTGGCGACCATTGTGGCTCATTACCGAGCAGAGTCGGTAGCCGGGAATTGATCCGAGGCCGGTCTCTTCCTTTGTCTCTCGGATGGCTGTATTGATGTCAGTTTCGCCATCTTTGCTCTTGCCGCCCGGCAATGCCCAAGTTTCTGAGTGATCGCCCTCATCAGATCGTTTCAAGAGCAGTACGCTCTTCCCGTCTGTGAAGAAGATACCAGCGGCTTTCTTGCCGTGAACAGGACTTCCGCCGCTTCCAATTCTCATGCTGCCACCATGACTTTGATATAAAGGCTATCTTGGGCAACTACGTGATTGTGTTGCATTTGGTCGAATTTATTTAGGCCGTTTGCAATCAATTCGTGTGAATCGTAAAGATCAGTTGGAAAGTCTACACGACAATCCTTGTTCCCTTTGAATCCATTTAATGAAACCAGATATGAGCTTTGTTGACATCTGAGCCAATTCCAGAATGACTCAAAATCAAAAGCCCCCAAAAAGTACATGTTGAATGTGGTTGAGCGAGCGTATGGAGGATCAAGATACAACAGATCTCCTGCTTTTGATTTGACATCTTTGTAATCACGAACAGTGAATTTGACATCATGTTCGATCAACTTATTGTGCCAATCCATAACAGTTTCTTCCAATTGATCTGGATTTACACCTCGTCTGCCGTGATGGAAAGCACTGTTGAACTTTTTGTATTTGTTGTAACGCACCAATCCGTTTCGACATGTCCTGAGAAGGAAAAAGAACTTGCGAGGGTCTGGAGAATCATTGTGTTCTGAGCGAATCCTATCATAAACTTCACGAGAGACTTGTTGCCAGTTGGATTTGTAAAAATCTATTATTGATCTTGGATCTTCTTTAATTGTCTTCCAGACATCAATGAGATCTGCGTTCAGATCGCTGCATTCAAATTTTCCAACTTCAATATCGCTGTTCATTAGCACATAAAGCATTGAACCACCGCCAAGAAACGGTTCGTAGTAAGTGCTGATTGATTTAGGAAAGTGCTTTATAATGCTGGGGGCCTGTATTCTCTTGCTTCCCGTCCATTTGACAAGGACATCCTTGGATCTCATCTAGGGCCTCTTTTCAATGGAACTTTCTTCAGCTTCTGGATGTGACGATCAGGAACGTCCTTGAGATTGTGCATCATGTTCCTGATTTCGGACGTAATTTGAGCAGCACTCTCTGCCTCACACTTTTTTGACTCTTGGATAGAAACTGTGTTGCGATCTTTGTTGTAGAAGCCACGTGACACGACATAGCAAGCCTCGTGTGGATTCCAAGAAGCGACACAGACCCATTCTCCGTCATCCCAGTTGCGATTGGATACGAGGATGCGATAAGGTTCTTCCTCGAAGACCTGCTTGACGTGAAAGTCCGCCTTCTTGAGAGCGGCGGACGCATATCCCAGAGATACTTTGGCGGCATGGTTCAAAACCTCTTTTACAGTGGAGCGGTAATTCACCTCAACACTGTAACGAGTATCACTTTCCACCAAAGCTGATTTGGCTTTTAGCCAGCCTACGAATGTTTCCATGCTTTATATAGCAAATCAGTCCATTGTTATGGCAGGGATGTCGCCAAACTTATAGATCAGATCTTCTTTCCATTTATCGAATAACTCTCGACCTGTAGTCCTCATGTACTCACCGTCAAGCTGCATACCGCCACCGGGTCCGGGAGGAGATGAGTATTTTCCTCTAATGTTTCCCAATATGATCATAGAATACGCCACAGCACCTTCGATCATCGCCTGATTGACTTCTTTCCAGTCCTTGCATTTTTGGAGGTAGTGGACCATGGCAGTGTTACAACCACATGGGGCGGGATACAACTTGATATATCCAAGATCAGAAACCCATTCCCAGCCGCCAATCTGACTTGAAGTTCTGGCGTACATGTTCTCATATTGCTTGAACAACACCCATTCGCCCATGTTGCCCCACATTGGCTGAACTGGGTTGATCATGCCAGTCGATCCACCGGCAGATCCGGGATAGAAGTATTCCAACGGAAGCACTCCACCAAGATCCTGAGAGTTGAATGCAAAATTTGCACCTTGTTCACGGTAGAAGACATTCCTAATAATTCCAACATCATCTGGCATCTTGTAGACGCTCTTGCCGGGGACTGTGCGAAACGTGTAATAGTCGAAGAATTCACGACCTGCATATTCCTCGAAAATTTTCAAGATGTAGTTCACAACAAAGTCTAACTGTTGTGTGTCTAGCTCTATTTTAATGACTGGTGCTCCTAGAGTTAAAAGCACAGCATCCTTGATATCTTCTCGAACTTTCTCTCTATGCTTCCTTGGACCGATTGTTCTGTCGTGAGCGGATACATACTTACAAGCGTCTGAGTCGCATGTAGCGGCCATCGACTTGGTGGTTGTTCCACAAGAATGATTGAATTGAGCTTGTGATGGTCTGTTAATTGCCAGTGTTTGATTTCCGCAAGACATTTTTGATACTCCAGATTGATTCGCCAACAATATATATGACTATGAGTAGAAACATGAGGAACATAATGAGATTCAGGGACCATTGCAAAAACGTACCAGTGGTATTGATGGAATCAAAAAAATTCATGGCACAGAACGCCACGTTAAGACGTGAGAACACGCCTCTTCCCGGACCAATGGATTTCAGTAGTGGGAGAATGCCAGAGAATCTTAAGGTTTGTGTGGCGAACGTATTGAATAAAGTTCCTACAACAAAAAGAGCGGCTGTATTGCAATGGATCATGGGATCTGCTGCCGTTCATGCGTCGTCTGCCAGAGTTAAAATCGCCAATTGGGTCAGACAAGAATTGTGGAATAGATTTCAATTCAATCCAAATTGGAGCGATGAAACATGGGAAGAAGCTGTTTTCAACAAGCAAGCATACAAAGAAGTTCCACAGCTTGGACAAATGGCTGATGAGATTGAAGAAAAATGGTTTTCTGATCCAGAAAACGAACCCGATATCATTCCGATCAGAGATTCAAAAAATTCTACAAGCGAACGAGGAGCCATTAGTCTGCATCATATCAACGCCATGCTTCTCAGAGATGGCATGACTCCGTTGGTTTTTGGTGGTCCAGACGGATATCTTTCGTACATGGAGAAAGGACACTGGAACGACAAGAAAATAAGCAGAGGGACTAATTTCGGCAATCAGGGGCATGACATGAGCCTTCGTAGATCACGAGATTATCAGGGATACAAAACAGACCCGCTTACTAACACTCAATTTCCTAGTTTGGGGAATGCGAAAAAAATATTCGATCCAAAAGATCTTGAGTTGACAGGAGAAAAACATCAAGGAGGTTATAACCCACTCAATAATCTATCGACAATAGATTCTGCAATCTTTCGATCAGAAAGAAACACCAGAAGCATGTTGGATAAAATCGCTGGACAAATAGAATCTGGAGTTAAAGTTAAAGAACTTGATCATCCAGACATGGCTTTTTTGAAGTCAATGATCAGAGATGGGAAACTTAACCCAGAAGTTGTCAATGATGAAGAAGAGTTGCTTGCTCAAATTGCCGGTATCTCAAATAAAGATGCTGTCAAGGAAATCGACGATGAGACAGGTAAAAATGTTCCTTGGGTTCGTGTTGGTGGCAATGACGAACAATACACCATGATGAAGGCATCAGCTAAAGCTTCTCTGGAATATCTCTTGCAATTACCTCCGGGTGAAAAAAACCCCGGAAACGGACTTGGAAATGACCATAGTGCAAATCCATGGCCATGGGCTTCAATAAGAATTTCAGGCCAGACACCAATTGATCTGAATCCAGAGAATCCGAACACAGATGTTGACAAACCAGAGGTTCGAAAAAATGTAGTCGATAAATTGATGAATTTGATTTTCAATGATTCAGAAAGAACATGTCTAAAAACCATTGCGTCTATAAGAAACGGCGAACGTGGGATCAAGAGATACTCAAAAGTTCAGAAATACAACACTAGAATTCCTGTTTCAAGTCTTATGATTGGCAAAAATGGAACGGGACATGAAGCATTGCGTTTCAGGAAAGACGTGCCTGTTTCTGTGTCAATTGATGGCAAGAATGTGGAAATTGATCCAAAAGAAATTCTCGGCAATGATAAAGGGGCAAGAAAATTCATAAATCGAAAATTCAAATTCGGCGGAGAGTTCGCTCCTACATTTCAACAATCTGAATTGGACAAATCTTACACACGAGAGCAAGTGCAGAAGTTAATTGATGACAACAATTATAAAGTAGGTGGAAACGGAACAACTTTCATTACATTGTGGTTCAATGGATCTTCTGATATTAGAAAATTTGTAAAACTCGCTGATGGAAATTGGGGAGAAATTGTGACATCTCCCGGACAGCCAATAAATCCATCAACAAGCTTGAAGCCTCTTGACAAGCACAACACTGTGGCATTGGCAATGTTGAATGGCAAAGAAATTCTCGTAAGAAAGATAAAGACGCCTGATGGACATGACCAATGGGTGCAAATGCCACCGGGAGTTAAAACAGATGACATCCGACCAATTCTTGGATCAATTAGACCAAGCTTCAACGTCGCTGGTGGTGTTCGTGATAAAATGGAGTTTGATCCAGAGAGACAAACAAAGGAATGGGATTATTTCATGAATAATCTGGAAAAATTCAATGACATCTACAACAAAGAATTCAATACAGCACAGAGCATTGTTCATGGAGTTAAATCAGCCAATCAAGTTGGAAGAAAAGGATTTGATGCTAGTAAGTACATTGGCGATGCAATAATGGATGTTCAGGCACACATTGCGAATCAATCATTCAGATATGGCACTCCAGAAATTCTTAAAATGGAGCTTGCAAAAAGATCTAAATCTGTAGATCCAACATCAATTGAAAGACCAGATGTCGGGAGCACACATGGCACACAATCATTGGGGCAAGATTCAGATCCAACATCAATTGAAAGACCAAATGTCGGGAGCACACATGGCACTGACGATGCTGATGCTGCAAAACTTGCAAGAATCAAAGCTCAACGTGATTTGTTAAGATCTTCACTTGGACAACCAGTTGATGAGACAGATCCCGACGCCGCAAAAAAACTTGCAAGAATCAAAGCTCAACGTGATTTGTTAAGATCACTTGGAGAATCCGTAAGAGTCCATGAATCAAATGAAGATGGCGACGAACAAAGTTCAATAATCAAATTTTACAAGCATGTGGTTTTTGACCTAGCTGGAGATGTAGAAGCACATGATGGCCCACCAAAAATCGTCAACAAAACGCTTTATGTAAACCCAGAAATGTTAGACGCTATTTTGCAAAGTGGATATATTTGGAGAAAAAGAAAAGCTGCAAACGCAGCGGTCAATTCTTACAAAGCAGATCCTAAAGCTCAATCCACAGGCACTGGAGGCGGAGGTGGCGGAGACGATGAAATGGATCATTGGGCCAACGTCGCCGACAACGATGAAGATGATGAACTAGAAAAACAAGCGGCAATTGACTCTGGAGAAGCCGATTATGATGACAACAACAGAGGAAGACACTCTAGGGGAAGTTATGATTCAGACACCTCTGATTTTTCTTCTTTTGACATCGGACAAGGAGAAACAGATAGTGTAGATGATGAAATCGCCAGACTGGAAGCTGAAAAAGCCAAAGCCAAGAAAGGTGAATTTACACAATCATCTCCTCAACAACAGTTTGGTCAAGCGGCAACAACAAGATCGTCTCTCGCAAGAGGATATTCCTCTAGCCCAAATTTGCCGATGAAACAAGCAACAGATAGAAGATCGGCAAACCTTGATTCTCTAAGGGCGGCAGGTAATTCGGGACCAGTTGATACGAATAAATTGAATAACATTTTCGGTACGCAAGAAAATGCTTCTCTCAAAGGATATGCACAGTGGCTTATTGAAAATGAAGCAATTCATGATCCTAAAGTCAAAATCAAAGATGGATGTGGATTCAATTGGTGGGGGGCCGCTGGCGATCCATTAGGCGTTTCTATCTCCGGCAAGGCAGACTCATCAAAGTCTGATCCTACAGGAAAGGGAAAAGTTGGAAAATCAAGAACACCAAGAAAATAAAAGCAACTTCGTAAAGTACATGTCGAACCCACGATGCTTCACATTGAAGAAGTGGTTCTCAGAGTTGCTTAATGCAGACTATGCACAACACGATGAGATTGTCGAACGAATCTCCACGTCTATGTTAACAGACGCAGACGTGGCGAAGTTCGGCAAACTCATTATGAACATCTATGAGACTGCTTACAAAAAAGCAGTCGCAGACTACAAAACGGAATTTGAAAAAATGGGAGTCAAAATTTCCATTGGGACTCAAGAGCTTAGCTAAAATCAGGATTGGAGTCTGAGGTAATCGCCTTGGCCAACCAGCCACCAGTCTTTTGTTCTACGTCTTTGATTCTCCACCATCTTTCACCGCCCTGCTTTACTTTCCTGTAAACGACAGATTGGGCTGTGACTGGCTTGATGCACCAGAATTGTAGCTCAAGATCCGATTGGTCTATGATCACAGCATCAAACACAAACTTCTCCCCGTATTCGATAGTGTCGTATGTGCTTCCGTAGAAGTCATCTGTGAATGTCTTACGTCCTATGGCCGGAGCACAGTAATACTCGACGCCTCGTTCTTTGAGAATTCGAGCCATCTTTGGATCGACGTTTAACACAGGTGTTTCCGGTTCTGGCATTCTGAAGATTTGTGGAGGCTCTTCTTTGGGCATCTCCCGAATCTCTTCAATGAACTTCCTCGGTTCAATTGTTTTGGCCCTCTTCTCTTTGGCCTTCAATTTAAGATCTTGTCCGATGTCAACCACTGTGGCATTGAAAGCTTCTACAGGATTCCTCAAATCTGTTACAACTTCTTCGTGTCGAACTCTCATGTTGAATAGTTTGATTCTGCTTTTGTCCCACTCTTGTTGAGTCTTCATCAGAGGGTTTGGACCTCGGAGAGTGTAAACCTTCCCGTCTTTGTCCTTAATTGCCATGCTTGTACCCTATCCTTACCTCGGCTTCGCCAGAAAATTTGATGCTACTGTATCTATGGATGTAGTTGTTTATGATCTTACAGATTGTGGACTGGCTCAACTCGAATCTCTTCGCAAGTTCTTGCTGTGTAAGATCTCCTTCAGAGTACATCGTTCTGATTTGTTCAACAAGCTGTTTGTCAACCTGTTTGGGTCGAGCCATATTATTCACTCCAATTGTTCGTATTCACTCTATATAAGGTAGCCCACTTAATAAAGGAATCAAAAATATGGCCCTCGTAGTCCCAGATCAAAAAGGCGAAATTCTTCTTCTTCAATACATTGTTGGAATGGTAAATGCCGACAACCCTGTGTTGCATCTGTTCCGCAATGACGTAACGCCCTCTGACTCAACAGTTATTGGCGATCTAACAGAAGTTGGCGGATCGACAGGATACAACGCAATCACGTTGGTTTCAGCGAATTGGACAACAACACAATCTGCCGGTGTCACAACTGCTGTATATTCAGAACAGACATTTGCGTTTGGTACAGATGCAGTAGCTTACGGATACTATGTCACAAATGAAACAGGATCTCTGCTTTGGCTGGAAAGATTCAGCGGTGCTCCGTTTGATATTCCAGATGGCGGCGGAACAATCTCGATTACAGCGAAGATCACGTTGTCCTAACAGGAAGTAAAAATCCCGTCAGTCAGATAGCCGTGCCAATTACAACCACCCACAAAGCGAATGCTTGGGGTGGTTGTTGGTTTTTCCAGATCTCCGTTCCAGCCCCAAGCGTGTTCTCCTTTGACAAGCACGCCTCCAAAAGCACCACAACCGCAAGGACAAGCAAATGTCATGCGGTCTGGTATTCCTTCGTTGAAGTGCCACATGAAATCTCCGGGAGACTTCATGTTTTCAAACGCTTCTACTTTAGTTGCTTTAACTTCGCTCATGATTAAGAAGGGCGATGATCGCCCGGAACTCCAAACAATTGTGCAACAACTTCTGGATCTTTTTTGTTCCAGCTACCTTCCCGGTATTTTGTAACAAAGAAGTCAATTGCCGCTGGAATAATTTGGCCAATAACAATGGTTCTGATAAGCGGCGAAAAAGGCTTCAACCAAATTGGCATTGCTTGATAAATGATCTTATCATAGATGCGAGTGAGAGCATCTAAAACTGTAGCCTTTTTGTCGATGCCGCTTGCAACCAAGCTGTCAACATAAGACACCAAATCATCCATTCTTGACAACAAGAAATTAGTGATGGCCACGAAGCTTACTTTCTTCCAAACCTGCCACCACTTAGAAGCAGTTTTGCTTTCATCCCACTTAACTGCCATTGTTTCGATATAATTTTCGATCCCTGAATCAGCAACAGCTTTGCCGACCGGACCAGTAACATGAATGTCGCTCATATTTTTCCTCCATGGATAACGATATATATGGTATGGCAATCAAGAATCCAGATGGCAGCACTTACAACGTATCAGGCTCAATGCAGCAGTTTGATCCAGATAATCCAGAGTTTGATTTGTTCAACGTCTGGGATCAAGAGGTCATTCAGATCGGCGGCACGCCGTTGTACTACTATGAGCTTTTCATCAATGTAAACAACATTGATCAGCTTTACGTTGAAGCCAGAGACAAATTGTGGTCTCAACAACCAATTTGTCTGTATGGATACTATGATCCTATACCTTCACAAAACGCTTTAGGCACATTCGGAATTGATTCTCCAGACGAGATGATGTTCGAATTTAACTACAGAAGCGTGTTGGCGACTCTTGGCCATGCTCCCAAGATTGGTGCTCGCATTTTCACACCTCATAAGCGAGAGAACTGGGTCGTCAAACAAAGAAATGTAGAGGTCTTCAAGTTGTGGGGCGAGCTTCGTCTTCAAGTCATGTGCGATAGATTCCAAGAATCTCTCACGACAGGTGAAGGCAAGGTCACTCAACGACAGCCAGACTTCAAAGTCAACAGTGTTAAAGACCTTGGCCAGAACAAGATGAATCTGGCTGGTGGTCAATCCGGTCCTCAATAATTTTCCAAACCAACTCAACCCTCATCGGAGGGTGAATCATTTTGAAAAACCTCAATGGTACTTTAGGCTCTTTGAGTTCTGAGACTATTCTGAGTTTTTTCTGCAATGGGTTGCTGTTGTTCTTAAAGATTTTGTAGGGCTTCATAACTTATACAATAGGGATCTCGAAATGAAAAATTACTGGCTTGCCAGAAACGGTTATAAACACATAGATAAAGAAAGAGGCATAATGTCAGAACCAACTTTAGTCCCATGTAATGAACCCGGTTTTATCCAAGACCTAAACATCGACGGACCTCCTCCGTATTGTCGAGTTGGGGAATCTGATAAATCATCTGGCACGATTGACCACAAAGATTTTCTTGATAATCAAAAAGACGTTGCAGGTCGTGACATCTCGTGGCTCGAAGATGCGACTCAAAGAAAGATGGGACAAGGAGCATCTGCTCTCTGCGATCCTCAGCAGACCGGGCACATCATTAACGAACAAGGCATGAGTCCTCCAAACAGGAACGCCGTCTATCGTTATTCTAAATCAATTCGTGGAACAGATGAAGCTTGCATGGATTTGTTCAAAGACATCATTGTCTTAGATGAATCTGGAAAAGCTCATCAAATTCCAATTATTTGGGCCACACAAGAAAAGGCAGTTGCCTACATACTTCAAGAGAATGTAAGAAAAGATGAGAGTCTTGTAGTTGATAGAATTCGATTGCCTATGTTGGCGATCCATGCTTCCAACTACAACTATAATCAAGGTCGATACACGTATCACAAAGCAATTGATTATTTGCGGGACTTCAAAGATAAGAGACCGGGATTCACAACAAGTGAACGATATCAAAGAGACACAGTGTTTGGGGTGAGCCGTGGCATTCCAATTGATATCAGCTACACATTGTACGCTTGGACATTGTACGAAGAAGATATGAATCAGATTCTGACTCAGATCGTTACAAAATTCAGTCCGATGGCATACATACGAGTAAGAGGAATCTCGTGGGAGATAGGTGTCAAGCTCGACTCAATCGCTAATAACGTAAATGTTGAGCCGGGAGACAAGCAGGTCAGAGTCTTTAAGTATCAGTTTACTTTCACAGCCGAGTCATTCGTGTCTCAGCCAATTGTTAGGAAGAAAGCCGTGTTGAAGACGAGGATAGAGGTCACTGACTCGACCATAGAAGATGACGTAACCGAAGTCTTGAGTAGGTTGGAACAAGCAGTAAAGGAATTGGAAGAATGATTGAGATCAAAAACAAACAGAAAAGTCCAGTACAACTTATTGTGAGATCGAGGACGGCTCCTCGTGCTTTCACCACCCTAATCATTCCGGGCATCGGCAAGGGTAAGAACATCAGGCTTATAGAAGACGAACAAACAACAGATATTATCGAACGTGTGGAGAAGATGGGCCTGATCTCCACTAGATACATTCCAAACTCTGAGATTCGCAAGGGAGATTAAGACATGGCTATTCTAAGGGGATTTCCACCATCTAACACGATTTCGCCGAGCGTAAGGATCACCGAAAAGGATCTGAGCTTTGTGGCTCCACAACAATCCTTTCACCGGGCTGGACTCATTGGGTTTGCGAGCAAAGGTCCGATCAATGTGCCGACTCTGGTCTCTAGCCAGAATCAGTTGACCACACTGTTCGGCTATCCGCACCCAGAATCCGGCGATCCTTACCTCATCTACGCTGCACAGGCATATTTGACAGTTGCTAATGAACTGTACATTGTCCGTGTTGCTGACGACGACGCTGTTAGCGATGAAGCTGCTTTGACAGCAGAAGTTGACATTCCATCCGCAGGTGGACAGATCCAGATTCTGTCTGACACGGCTGGAGACTACGTTTTCGGAACAGACATGTTCTTCCGATGGAAACTCAATGGAGTTCTTCATTCCAAGACATTGGTTGTTCTCGCAGGAACATACACAGCCGCACAACTTGCTGAAGACTTGAATCTCCAGTTGGTTGGCGACATCGACGGCATTGAATTCATTACACATACGAGCGATACAAAAGTCGGACTCCAGACCACATTCTCCTACGGCCCAGATGCCGAATTGGAATTGGTTTCAATCCAAGACTCAATGTACGGTGGTCCGGTTGGAGTAACCAATCCATGCGGCCTCGGACTCGATATGACTCAGGCCAGCATCACAGGATCGCTTGATCGTTATCCAGCAACATACCAGACAGCCGGTGAATATGACTTCACTGCCCTGACCGACATGAACCTTCAGGTTGTTGTCGATGGAACTGACAACGTGTTGATCGACAATGTGGTTCAGGTCATCGACCTCGCCGCCTTGGAAGGTGCCGAATACACAACAGCAGAATGCGTTGATGAAATCAACTTGCAAATTGAATCTCTTCCGGGTGGATTTGAAGCTTTCGCAGACGGCGATAACATCGCACTGAGAACGCTGCACTTCGGACGTGATGCAAGATTGCTCGTTAAGCCAGACAGCACAGCAGACGGAATCTTCGGACTCGCCAACGTAACAGTTGTCGGTGCCAGCCCAATCGGTACATCCGGCGACGGATCGACATACGATTATGGCCGTGTCAACGGAGATGCCAACAGCACTGGTGCAGTCACATTCACGATCACGGCTGATAGTGCCGGTATCGACGGAAACGCAACACAAGTTGTGATCCAGAATAACGTCCGTGAAGGAAACTTTGTTGTTCAGGTTTACAACGGCGGAGCACAAGTAGAAAGCTGGGGTGGTCTGACAAAAGACGAAACCAGCACCTTCTATGTGGAAACATTCTTGTCCTTGGTATCTGATTGGATTCGAGTCTCAGACAACTTGGACAATGCAGCATCTCCGCTTGATGGAACATACACACTGGTTGGCGGATCTGATGGAATTCCATCTGACCCAGACCTACAAGACGCCCTGATCGTTGGAAACCAGCTTGCCTACACAGGCATGTATGGACTCAGCGAGCCAGAACAGATTGACATCGACTTGGTTGCCGTTCCGGGCCACGCCAGCACGACTGTAGTAACAGCCTTGTTGGACCTCTGCCAGAACATTCGTATGGATTGCTTGGCAATCATCGACGCACCATTCGGACTCACAGTGCGTGAAATCGTGGAATGGCAGAATGGTAGCCATCCTCTCAACACCACGAGATTCGACTCTGACTTCGGTGCTCTCTACTGGCCATGGGTTAAGATTCGAGACAATTACAACAGAGTTGACATTTGGGCACCGCCATCCGGTTCGGTTATGGCAACCATCGCTCAGAGCGATAACTTGTCGGCACCTTGGTTTGCACCAGCCGGTACAAACCGTGGTATCGTCCACAACATCACAGACGTTTTCTCCAGACCAACTCTGGAAGAAAGAGACCTGATGTATGGATATCGCAATGCGATCAACCCAATTGTGCAATTCGTGGACTTCCAAGGATTCGTAATCTGGGGTCAGAAGACACTACAAAGACTGCCAACGGCTTTGGACCGTGTGAACGTCAGACGATTGATGTTCGTGCTGGAAAAACAAATCCGAGTCGCAGCCCGTCAGTTGCTGTTCGATCCACATGATTCAATCCTCGAAGCCAAGTTTGTGAGAATCGCTACGGCAATTCTCTCACAAGTACAGGTTGGACGAGGTATTGAAGACTTCCGAGTTATCTGTGATGCCACATTGAACACACCCGATGTCATCGACAGAAACGAACTGCGAGCAAGAATCGGAGTCATTCCAGTTCGAGCAGCGGAATTCATCTTCATCGAATTCTCAATCCACAGAACGGGTTCAGACTTCTCTGATTCCGACACAACCACGTTCTAATTTTTATGGTTCTCAGGGCCGGGCCTTCCGGCCCTGAGAATTGTTTTAGCAAGGGGTCTCAATATGGCTCAACCAATGGGCATCGGTCATGTGGGCTTGCCCGGAACAATCATCAAACGCAAATTTAGATATACCATTCAGTTCTCTGGCCCATGGGGTTTCGTTCCTGAACATTATGTCAAAGTAGCGGCACGTCCTCAATTAGAAATCGACGAACTTGAAGTTCAATTTCTGAATGCGAGCACATGGATTCCGGGAAAGGGTCGCTGGCAACCGCTTAATATCACATATATAGATGTAACCGGCAAAGAGATGCAAGATCTTTATGATTGGGCGGCTACGATATATGACTTCCAAGAATATGGCAAAAATGAAATTGATCTGAAACAATCTGAAAAACAAGGTTGGACAGGAGTAGGACTTCTTTCGCTTTATGATGGATGTGGAACTCCAGTAGAAAAATGGACACTGAAAGGTTGTTTTATTCAAGCAATCAATTTCGGAGATCTGGATTATTCATCAAATGATGAATGTAATATCGAAGTAACAATCAGATATGACAAAGCAAACTTGGAAGACGTTGGTTCGTGTGGCATCGTGCCAAAGGGATATCCTATATGTTGTCAATAACAGGAGTAAATAAAAATGGCTAGTCTAAAACCAATGGGCATCGGTGTCATTGGACAACCAGATGTTGTATTCAAAAGAAAGTTCCGCTGGACATTCGAAATTCAAGGATTTTGCAACAACCAGAAGAACGTAGTTCCAGAATACTTCGTCAAGTTGGCCTCTCGCCCGAACCTTGAAATCGAAGAAACAGAAATCAATCACTTGAACGCAAAGATGTGGATTCCGGGTAAGGCATCTTGGCAGACGATTTCTGTAACATACATGGACGTGGCACACACAGAGATGCAGAGTCTCTGGAACTGGCTCGCTACAGTCTATGACTTTACAGACCCGGTAAACCTCAAGATGGGAAACCGTCGTGACTGGGACGCCACAGGCGTTCTCAGCATGTATGACGGTTGCGGTGTACTGCTAGAACAATGGCAGCTTCAGCACTGCTGGCCAACAGGCATCAACTTTGGAGAACTGGACTACTCTTCCTCAGAAGAAGCAACTATCGAACTGACGCTCCGTTATTGGGACGTTGTTTACAGAAGCTACTGCCCAGACTTTATCCCAACTGGTTGCTGCTCAGGTTGCGGAAACTAACCAGAATAGGAGAACAGTATGGCACAACCAATGGGTATTGGAGCACTTGGCTTCAATAACACAATATTCAAGAGGAAGTTTAGATACACCTTCACAATTACCAATATCTGTGGTAATGCAAATAGGTCTGTACCTGAATCTTACGTCAAGACAGCGGCCCGTCCGAATCTTGCAATCGAAGAAACAGAAATCAACTTCTTGAACGCAAAGATGTTTATTCCGGGAAAAGCTACTTGGGAAACAATTACAGTAAACTACATTGATGCAGTCAACGCATCCAACATCGCCTCATTCAAACCGTTGTGGGATTGGATGGCATCATTGTACGACTTCAGAGATCCAATCAACCTAAAAATGGGATCAAGTCGTCGTGCCTATTCGGCCACCGGAATTCTCAATCTGTATGATGGTTGCGGAACTCTTCTGGAAACATGGACAATGGACAACATGTGGCCAACTGCAATCGACTTCGGAGAATTAGATTATTCTTCATCAGAAGAATGTACAATCGCACTGACATTACGATACCACGATGTCATCTACACTCCTGTATGTCCAGCATTCGCCATTGAACCTTGCTGCTTTCCTTGTGGTAGTTAAGTTTGTAATGACTATGATAAGGGGGTGGGATTTAGATCCGCCCCCTTATTTTTTTGGAGAAGACTATGGCAAAAATGGGTATGCAAATGGGACTGGAAGGCGATGGCCGCTTCTGCAAAAGACAGTTCCGTTGGATGTTCACAGTTGATAACATAATTGGAGATCTAAGCTCTAGTGGCAGTATGCAATGTTTGCCGCCAGAAAAGAGTGCTAGACCAAATCTGTCATTCAAAGAAATGAATGTACAACACTTGATTGAAGAAGTATTTTATCCTGCCAAGCCAGATTGGAAGCCAATTACGGTGACATTATTTGACTTAAAGAAAAGTTCGCACCCAATTTGGAAGTGGCTAAACGAATTGTATTTTGTCGATGCACAGACTGCTACATTCGTTGAACCCAACGCAAAGCCGGGTCCAACTGTAGGTTTCATCAGACAATGCACACTGCAATTATTCGACGGTTGCGGCGAAGTCGTCGAGACTTGGATCTACGACGACTGTTGGCCACAATCTGTGAATTTTCAACCACTTGATATGACTCAAGGTGGTCTTGTCATGTGTGAGGTTACGCTACGATACGCAAGAGCTTATATCCAAGAAGATAGAGGAAGATCGCAACTTTAATCTTCGTCATCTTCTTCATCTTCGTCTATCTCAAACAATTGGAATTCTCCATTAAGGATCTCTCTCATTCCTTCGAGAGCATCTTCCAGTTGCTTGCTTTTCCAGCCGAGCTTACGAATGGTGGCACTCTTATTAAGCCGCCCTCGCTTGGTGTAACACTCGTTGTCATCATCTAAGAGACATTCGAGCAATTCACCATACCCGTTCTTACGAAGCTTGTCTATGATTTCTTGCATTTCGATAGCGTAAACAGGATTGGTTACACTAGCTTTGTTCATATAATTACAATCTACCATGAAGTTGAATCCCTGTCAAGATAGCTTCTGCTATTTTGTGATCTTTCTTTGCCATTTCTCATAACAACACTGTCAAATTTGTCTGACAGGTACACCATGTATTTCTTTTTCAGTTCATTATAGTTTCTGGCACTTCTGTAAAGTTGTCTGTAATGATTCAAAATGCAAGTTGTCATGTAATTGAACGCTTTGCCTTTTCTTGGATCGAACCTGTCAATCTTTTCGAAGCAGATCAACACACCTTCTTGAATGGCGTCATCCACGTCGATCCCGCTAAACTTGGCATAATTCGTAATGTTCTGTGCAAGAATGTAGAAAGCGTATGCCAGTTGATTCTGAAAATCCTTGAAGTTCACACAGGACTCGTTGTACTTGCCGACAACGGCGTCCAAACGGTCTTTTTTAACTTCATCTTTGTACTTGATCAATCTGCGATTGTAAGTTTCTTGACAATCACTAACCATCATGTGGTATCGTTCTTTTTCTCTTTTATGGAATTGGAATGATTGAATGATGGATTCAAACGTCTTGTTGTTAAGGTATTCGTTGGCCATTTTCCTCCGACCGAGCATTTAAGGGTATCTATATATCTGCATCACGGCTCACAATCTGCAAGGAAAATTCCCTTTTTCCACTATCATTAAGAGTAGTATGGAAATAATAAAGTTGTATGCTGAATTGCTGTCTAATCCCAGAAGTTTGGTGGCATATCATGCCTTGCTGACCAAATACAAAAATTGCAATATGAGCAATGAAGCCAAGGCAATTGAGGATCTAATCCGAAGGAAGTTCGATGCTGACTGTCCACATATTGACCAAGAACAACGCCAAAACAATCCAGAAGGCTCTTGACTCAGTTCAATGGGCAGATCGGATCATGGTGGCAGATCTGGGAAGCACAGACGGCACGATCCAGATTGCGGAACAATCGGCGGAGGTCTACAGAATGGATTGTCTCAGGAATGACGCCAGAAACAAGCTGATTGAGATGACTACAGGGCCAACATTGTCATTGGAGCCTTGGGAAGCTGTCGCTCAAGGACATCACACACTAAGCAACGTGTCCAAACAAACCTATGCCACAATACTACAGAACAAGACATTGACAAAGGATATTAGGGCTTGGTGCGGCAAACCAAAGTTCATTAACCCTGTCTATGAGATGATTGAAGGAGATGGATCTGAATCAGACATATTGATCTATTCAACAGGTCGTACAGATCATTCGGAATTGTTGAGTGCAATCAACGATTGGAAGTTGGAAGCCCCGACAGCCATAGCCCCATACTATTACGAAGCCTGTACGTTGCTTTCTTTGGGAAAATGGAAAGAGTTCCTTGCAGTGTCTGAACATTACATGTTCTTAGATAAAACGAAATCAATTTCGTCTGTAATGAACCACTATTACTTCTCAATGGTTCAATTGGTATACATGAAGAAAGTTGTTCCTACATTGCAGAATCTGTCTATATGCTTGGCCGCTAAGCCGTTGATGGCTGAATTCTGGTGTCTTGCAGGAGACGTTCACTACCATCTAACGAAGAGATTCAATGTGGCCAAGGATCTCTATGAGAATGCGATTATGCTAGGCGGCAAAAGGCTTAAGAGCGACAAATGGCCAATGGATCTCGCAAAGTACAGATCTTACCCGATGAAGATGATTGAGAGTTGTGACAAACTCATGGAGAGCAAATCTCTGTATCTCAAATCCTAGAACACATCTTCAATGTGATTAACCACAACAGTCACTTGATCTTCCCAGCGAGCCACATCCAATTGCTTCCGACCCGGTGGTAGCTTCCTGAGTTCGGCTGTGAGTTCGTGGATGCTGCAATTGATCACTTGCCACTCGTTCTTGGCGAATCTCTCTAGGCTCTTCTCCATCTCCTCGGCAGGCGGCGTGTCCTTCATTGGGAAATAGTTGGCGATTTCCTTGCCAGCCTTACGCATGACGCTCATGTAAATTGGATGGTTGCAAGCACATCCGGGATTCTTCAAAAACTTTTGAACATCTTCTGTAAGTGTGTCTGGCAGAGACGATCTAAATCGTTCATCAAGTAATGCTTGCTTGATGTCATGAATGTTTACTTTTTTCTTCATCTTATCCTAAGAATTCAGGTGGTTTATATTTGATCGGGGTTCCATCCTCGATCCTCTTTTTCTTTTCCATGTCTTCCTTTGCTTTTTGCTCTCTCTTGTCGATCTCGTCATACGACTTAGAGTAAACATCAGGAAGAGATTTGACAACAACGCCTCTGCCACAGTCTGGGCATTTCACCTTGGACTTCTGTTGAACAACAGGGATGTTGATTACAGATTCTTTCCACTCATTGCTTTGAAAGACTAGAGTTTTAGTCTGACCGTTCAATTCAAAGATCAGACTTCTCTTTCCGTCTCCATCTACTTTTTTCCAGCCTTGAGCGGTAAGCGTGTCGATATCGACTACACCTGTTGTTTTGATGCTGGGATTGTTTAGTGTTGGGATTTTTGTGGGCACAGCAGACACTTTGATTTGAGTTAGGCCATCTGGCTTATCTGTATCAAAGATCTTCTTGTACGAGCAAATCTCGCAATACACTAAAAAACGCTTAATCTTCTCTGGTTGTCGGTTCATCATGATCTGCCTCATCTACCTCGAATTCAATTTTGCTCCTAAGTAGATATGTCAAATCTGTGAATGTTTGGGCAATTACACTTCCTGCGAACCCGCATGTCAGAATAAGCCACCATTGATTAGAGACAATCAACCAGCCACAAATTAGACCGGCCCAGAACCCAGTGCATTCATAGCACTCAAACAATTGCTTTGACCAATCTGCTGATTGCATCCACTCTCGAATGCTCTTGCCAGAGATCTTGATCAAATCAAAGATCCTGCCATGCACAACAATGTTGGTCAGGCCAATCGTGGCCAACGCAAAAAACACTAATGTAATCATTACTCTCTCTTCTTTCTCTTAATGTCGTTTTCTTCATCATCTTGATCTTTTTCTTCTGCCTTCGTGTCGTTGATGAAATTTCTTTTCTCAACACGACAAGCTTCGTCAAAGCATGGCACAAACACGCACAGATATCCTTCTTCGGCCATCGCATCAACCGCAACTTGATTCTGAGCTTTGACCAAGTTGACGTATTCATCCACGCCTAGATGTTTGTTTTGCTCACAGACGTTGAGGAAAAATGTCACAAATCCTTTTTTAGCTGTCATAATGCTCCTTAAATTTATCGCCAGAAACTAATATAGAGGAACTCTTTGTCCCGCCAAGTGCTGAAGTAATTGAAGTCTGTCACACGACAAAGCTCGTCACAGACCTCAGTTGAGTTGGCAAGCGGAACTTTAAGATTGTGATTGACACTGTAATTTAGTCTTTCGACTATGATCTTGTCGCCAAAATATGTTTCCAGCATCCGCACTTCATCTTCTGTCAAAGCATTCAGTAAATCTAAGACAGCTTGTTTGCCGATACTGCCAAGCATCGGCAACCTCTTGGCAATACGCCACTGCTCGAAAAGACTAAAGTAACTTGGCGGAAGCATTTTTTGTGCTTCTTTGTCGTGAAATACAAGTTCTTCGATGTTGGAGAAATTAAGATCAATCATACTCTTATACCACACTGAGTCCAAATTCATCATAGTATGAAGGAGATGATTATGACAGATGATGTTTACCGCCCAAGGAAGAAAATCAGTTCACAAGACTTGCAAGATGATCTCGTAGATGAATCTCCGACGAGCGATGATAATGATCCTTTGGCTGCTATTCGAAAAATTCAACAAGCAGCAGGAAATGAAGTCGGCAGAGATGTGTCCGATCAGCCGCTCGCCAAGAAGGACATGCCATTTGAGGTTAGTGGCCAGATGCCATCAGCTTTCAAGGAAGCAATGGCACGAAAGGCTGCTGCCAGCGGCAACCCAGCCCCGGCCCCAGCAGATGAAGAGGACGATCTGCCTCCATTCATCAGGGAGACCAGACAGGCCGCTCCCAAGAAGCCAAAAGCAACTTCAGATTCTAAGATCAGAGTCACGGGGAGTGACAGCTTTGAAGCGGCTTTGGCAAAGTTGTCAGACCCAAATCAATGGGAAGAGTTTGAGTTCCCGTCCAAGGGTCGCTTCTACAGCGAGATCCCTCCAGTAATCCATGTTCGCCCCATGACTGGAGAAGAAGAGCAGATCTTGGCAACTCCAAGATTCGTCAAGAAGGGCAAGGCCATTGATATGATCTTCGACAGATGTATCCGTGAGAAGATTAACACAGAAGATCTTCTGTCAGTTGACAGAACTCACTTGTTGATTTACTTGCGTGGTATTTCATACACGCCAGAGTATGACGTAGAAATCAAGTGCCCAGAATGCGGCATCAAGTTCCAGACAGTCATCGACTTGAACGGATTGGAAGTTGAAGACTGCCCTGTGGACTTTGGCCCGGATGATTTGGAAGGCACATTGCCAATGAGCGGGTTCAAGTATCGTTACCGACTATCGTTGGGCAAAGACGAACAACAAATCTCTCAGTACAGAGACAAGAAGATTCAAGACTGGGGCGACCAGAGCGAAGACGACACTCTTCTGTATAGAACAGCTTTGTTGTTGGAAGAACTTGAAGGCGTGAGGATGTTGAAGGAAATCCAGTTCTTGTTAAAGAAACTGCCGATTGCCGACGTGGCTTATCTCAGAAATGAGATCAACCAGCCACCATTTGGGGTGAAGACTGAAGTTCCAATGCTGTGCCCATCTTGCACTGAAGAGTTCAAGATCGACTTGCCGCTAGAAACAAGTTTTTTCTTCCCAAGGAAGAAGGAGGAAAATCGCCAAGCGTAGAGCTATGGCGTAACCTCATGGAAGAACTCTTCTTCTTCCAATATCACATGCACATGTCAAAACAAGATTGCATGACAATTCCTATTCACGAAAGAAAATGGTTGATCCAAAGGTTCATCGAGCAAAAAAAGAAGGAATCTGAAGCAATTGAAAGAATGAAGAAACAAAAGAAGTGATCTTCAGCCTAAAAATCACAATTTCCTTTCTAAAATTACTAAATTACACTAGATAGAAAGTAGTTCATTATTTTAGGAGGACAAATGGATGAGAAGAAATATTGCCAATGTGGATGCGGTGGCGAAGTAAAGGTCTGGAAAAATGGAAGATACAGTCCTTTTTTACGTGGACACCACATGCGTAAAAAAGGATACGATCCAGCAATCACAGAAACAAAATATTGTGAATGTGGTTGCGGAACTGAATTGAAAAGACTCAAAAATGGCTGTATCCCAAGATACATCAAAGGACATCATCTAAAAGGCACAACTCTTAGTCTTGAGTACAGATTAGAGAGAACAAGAAATAGATGGGGCAGAGAACCGGATTTAAGCCCTTATCTTGAAGAAACATTTATATCATTTGATAAAAAAATGAAAAGATGGATAGCGTGTGTTAAAGATTCAAATGGAAAATCCAAAGGAGCCATGCACGCAAATGCTGTTTACAAAAAGCATTTTGGCAACATCCCAGAAGGATATGTGGTTCATCATAAAAATGGGAAACACGAAAAAGTTGAAGATGACAAACCAAGTAATCTTATGTTGCTTCCAGACAAATGGAATTTGAGATTCTTTCCTGTATTAGCAAACGGATTCGGAGTGGATGAAAACATTGTCACAGACATTTATCTAAACATATTTGATAATCATAAGTCTGAGAGACAATTGTTTTGTGAGTTGTGCGAACAACTCGGAAGTTTAGTAAATCTAAAAAATCATAATGGATGAATTTGCGGAGCTTTGTTTAGTATCACATAGATAAATTTATGAAGAATTTTTGGATTGATAGACACAACAAAAAAGAAACAGAAAAACGACGAAAGGCTGTCGCAGATGTTGTTGATGCGGTCAAAGCAGCCGTGCGTAAAAAGCTGTTCGCTAAGTATTTCAACCCATACAGAAAACCATAATGGCACTCAAAGAACGCTATCAAAATCCGGCCATAGGCGACTCAATCAATTTGAGATTGTTCACCTACAACAGCAACAACCTTGCTGATCTATCAAGCATCACCAAGGTTGACATCTATTATCTGGACAGAGAAGAAGTTTCTGACACTAATCCAGATGGCCGGAGATTGGTTGAATCGTATGATGGGTCGGCTGTAACCATTGAGGATACAGGCACGCATTCGCTTGAGATTGACGCACAGGAAGCTCTGTACGTGATCGGCAGATATCTTGACATCTGGACTGTGAGAGTGTCAGACTCGCAGCCAGCAGAAAGCATTGAACAGGTTTTTGAGATTTACCCAAATCTCTGGTACACAACACCAATCCCGGTGGTGTACGACTTTAGTTTTCACTTCCAACCAAACAAGTTTCGTAAAGGATCAAAGCAATTTCTAATCATTGAGATTGTTCCCAATGTGCCAACGGCGGGAGACCTTAGAAAATACTACGAAAACTTGGCGATTGTATCTGACCTTAAGATATCAATCTCTCAAAACTGCGGCAATTGCGTGCCAGCGGAAGAAGATCTACGTCTGATCGTTGATGAAGTTTCTGTAGACTACCGTGAGAAACGGTACGCATATTACAGAATCGACACAACAGACATGGATTGCGGCATCTACGATGTCTGGTTCCGTCTTGACTTCGGTGGCAACACGTACATAAGCGACCGCTACAACATTCAGATCTATGACTAGCCGTCATAAGGAGTAATATGGACGACATTCAAGAATCCCTACTAGGGGACACGCAACCGGTGTCTCGTCACTCAATGGGAATGGGCAAGCTTTCTGATCCGTCAATTGTTTTTGTCAGACAATTTAGATGGACTCTGGGCAGCAAGGTTTTAGATGAACACTTCGTAAAGAACGTGAAGTTTGATTTCAAGTCACAGACATTACATCTGGAAGCTTATGAGGTCGTCTGTAATGACACGATCAACATTCATGATTGGCTTGAAAGTGATCTTAGCAAAGAGACATTGTTCTTCACAACTTATGATGGTTGTGGCCACCCAATTTACACATACGAAATTTCAGACATCGCTCTTGAATCAGACACTGCTGTCTATGATTATGCGGCCTCTGATGAAGTCACAAGAAAATTGTCTTTAACATATGGAAACATCAAAAGGATATTTCACTCCAAAGGAAACAAAGATGTAATTTACAAGAAAAAATTTGATTGGACAATGAGTGTCGATAATGGAGTTGCCAAGAAAGTAAAGCTTGTAAGCAGACCAAATTTGACGATTGAAGAAACAGAAATCAACTTCCTCAACGCCAAAACGTGGATTCCGGGCAAGGCCAATTGGCAAGATCTATGCGTAGAACTAGATCGACAGTCTCGATGCCTTCTTCAACCGCTGATGAATGGCAAAGACCGCTCCGTTCAATTGAACTTGTTAGATGGATGTGGTGATGTTTTGGAAACTTGGCACTTGAAAAATGTCCGAGTATCAAAAATGAAAGATGAAGAAGAAAAAGTTCACCTCACACTCAAATATGATGAGGTCCGATACGAATCAGCGAGCAAGCCGGAAGTATCTACCGTAATAAACACAGAGGTTCCACATGTCTAAAGTAGAAAAAGTTAGAATTGATTTGCCGAACAGAAATCCACCTGTAAAGCAGTGCAAGGTTCAGAACCAGAGGCCAGTGTCTGGGAACTTCAAGCTCGTGCCCAAATATATGCCTTTTTTGACGCAGTTTGTTTCGGATGTATCTTGGAATTGCCAAGCAAGAACATTGGAATTCAACATCACAGAAACAGCTAGATTTGATGCCTTCAACTGGTTTGGCGGCATCAACAAGAGAGTTGCAGAATCACAGAAGAGTTCCTTTGTGGATCTGGAGCAAGATAGCTTGCTTTTGGTATTGATGGATGAGTGCGACAAAGAAGTTGTAACAATCAAGTTCCGTGGTCTGGGTCTGATAGATCATCATTGTTTCTTCGCCAGAGACACACTTGGGAGTTTCGGCGTCGATTCGCCCAACGATCCTTTGGCACACTTCGTGCGTCTCATGTATTCCGATAGTGAAACAATCGCTCCGGCTCATGTTGAAGACGAATTTGAACTCAAGATCATGTCGCCAGAACAAAAGAATGAATTTGTTGATGAGGAGTGGCAAGAAGCTTCTTGTCACTGCGATGAAGATGTCGCTGTAAGCTAAACAAAACCCCGCACTGCAATGTAGTGCGGGGTTTTTCTGTAAAATGCTCTTGCAAAATTCTTACAGACATGATACTATACATTAAGACTGGAAACATTCCTTGGGAGTATGACTTAGCTCCCGAAGCAAATTTGCAATGCCCAATTGAGGATGAGGGTTTCCCAGTGATAGGAGGATAAGTTGGTGTACTCAAATCATTTCGTGATGTGCGTCCTCGTAGATGGACAGCCCACACAAGAACTCGCCAATGGCGTAGTTACTCTGCCCTTTGGAACCGAATATGCTTTACGGTTCCGCAACAAGAACAACCGTCGAGCAGTCGTCAAGATTTACATTGACGGTGAAAATGTCTCAGGAGACGGATACATCGTTCGGGCCAACGACCATATCGACATCAAGCGTCATCATGACGTTGATAGATCGTTCAAGTTCGTGTCGCTGGACAGCCCTGACGCCGTGGATCACGGCAAAAACGGCCCTAACGCCGACAAGGTGAAAGGCACAATCGAAGCCAGATTCTATCTGGAAAAAGAAGTGCCGCCAGCACCTGTGATCGTGGATCATCACCACCATCACCATCATGACCATCACCACGATTGGTATCGTCCACGTCCGTTGCCATTTCCATACAGGCCATACTATACCTGTACCGGGAATATGTCTGCACCGCCATCTGGAGGTGCTACATTCAGCACTCTTGCGTCCAAACGGTCCAGTGGTCCGGGAGGATCATCTGTTCGTGGCATGTCCATGAAGTCCATGAACTGTTCTGCTGCTCCAGAAGCCACATTGGGATTCTCTGAAGAATCCAGTTACACTGCTGCACCAAGCACTCCAGATCCAATCCTGAAGGATGGTTGTACTGTCGAAGGCAATGTCACAGGACAGAGCTTCCACACAGTCTACATTGATCTGGAAGAGACTTACACGAGCCTCAAGTTGTTCCTGCAAGGACACGAGGCAGAAATTCAAACAGCAGCCCCAAAGAAGACACGGAAGACAAATAAAGACAACCGTGTAGAAGATTTGGAGTCGGAGAACGAAGAACTCAGACGTAAGCTCGCAGAACTTGAGAATGCAGAACTCAAGGCGAAGTTGACAGCTTCTCAAAAGCCGGTAACTGGCGGAAAAACAAAGCCAAAGGCAAAAGCAAAGCCTAAAGCGAAAGCCAAGCCAGCCGAATAAACAAAAAGGCCCGGCAGGATCACTCCTGCCGGGCCTTTTCTATTGAATCCGATCAGTTGTTGCTGAACGGGCTATCTGGCCGTTGCCGACGCTTGGACTGCTTGACGATGATCTTTTCCAGCGTCTTCGGGTTGGCGATCTTGTTGATCAGATGGAACGCAAACTGGTCCATCAGCAAGTCGCCAGCCAACTTCATCGGATCGAGGACTTGATCACCTTCTTCGATCTCCATGCCAGCTTCTGGGCAGACCATCTTGATGTGCGTCTGCATCGAAGCCACTGCCACAGAGATGTCTTCGGGACGAATAACCATCTTGTCTTCGGAATTCCCGATGGCACTCAACTTGGCCCGTTCAACCGCTTCCTGAACGAAAGCTGCATTGGAACCTTTCAGTCCCTTGACGGCGGTAATGATTTCGGCATCAGTGCCTTCGACGATTGCAACGCCGTCTTTGGTCTTGCCGTAGTGACGGACCAATCGCAGCATTGCTCCATCATCAGGAGCCAAAATCGGAATCACGGTGTCGATTCGACCGGGACGCAAGAACCCAGAATGAATGCCGCCGACATGATTGGTCGTCAGAACGGTCATCACTTCCAGATGCTTGCTTTCCACGCCGTCGAGCGTGTTGAGAATCTTGTCGATCTCCGGTGTACGAGGCCCGTTCGGCATCGTGCGATCCACGTCTTCAGCGAACAGCACGCATGGTTGATAGAGCTTGGCGAAAGCCACAGCCATATCAAGGTCACGCACATCTTCGACGTACAGGAACGTCCACCCGTGTTGCACACAGATCTGAGCCAGCCGATGAGCGGTCAGAGTCTTGCCAGTGCCGTAACGGCCTTCGAGGAGAATACCACGTTTCAGAGGCACGCCGTTCTTCCGGCAGCGATCCGTGAATCGCACAGGGTTGAACAAGTTCGTCTCGATCATCCGCTCGGTGTCGGCGGCATAGACGATCTGTTGGTTGGCGTACTTCTTGAGGTCGATAAACCGTGGTGCAAAAGTTGGACTGAAGGAACTTTGACGATCACCATCGGTGTCACGGAAATTGAGCTTCACCGCTTGTCCACGATAGATGGATTCAGAGGCGACGATCTCCCGCACACGTTTGGCGATTTCAGCCACGGTCTTTTCATGTCGGCGTTTGACGGTCGCCGTCAGATTGAAGATGGGCATCCCATTGTCTTCTTTCCAACCGGTTGCCAAATGTCCGTTGACCTTGGGAACAATGCAACGTCCCCAAGGGATTTGCAATGTCTGGCCGAAGGCGATCTCGACGCCGATCATTTGCGGCGGCGATGGGCCGAAGAAGCCCGGCGTGGGAATCAGATTCGCCCAGCCGTACTTTTCTTTCAGAGCCTTCTGGAAGGCGACAGCACCATCCAGCGGGAAGGCGTTGACGGCCTCCTGCACGGAAACATCCGTGTTCTCTTCATCACGTTGACGGACCAATGCGTCGATGGCCTCATCATAGTCCATGTCCATCGGGATCACGAACTTGTCACCGTGGAACTCCACGTCAATTTTACGTGGTGGTTCCTTCTCTTCCGTTTTTGCTGCCGCAGTCATGCTTGTCTCCTTGATTTTGGCACGTCTTATAAGCCTAGCAAAGTCTTCTTTGGTCGGCACAGGCAAGTTCCCGCCGATCATTGTAAGGACTGGTTTTGTGGTTGTAAAGGTGACGCTGCCTTTTTCCTTGTCGCTGTCGAAAGTCAGACCCATAATTTCTGTTCCAAATTTTGGACTACAAGTCGAATCCGTCTTTTTTGTGGATGAACCCTCCGAATCCATCATCCCCCGGTTCTTGTGGCGGATTTGGCTGGTAGTGATAGAGCCACATCTTGTATTTCACATCAGCTTCTAAGGTTCTGAGATCATCGTAATGGGCATGGACCCCGCTGCGATAAGGAGCGGTCTCGCAATCTTGGAAAATGAGGTCGGCTTTGCGGTAGAATTTTTCGATCTGCCGAGGACAAAATTGCGTGTCTGTTGTCAGGAAGGTGTTGCGAGCACCTCTCTCGATCATCAGCCCGTAGCTGTGAACGATCTCGTATCCGTTCATAACATGCACGGTTTGAACAGGATAGAACTTTGCATCTCCGAATGCAAACGAATTGTTGATTTTGATTGGAACCACATCAAAAAATGACTCCAGAGTCAGCACCAGACCTTCATGGGATTGCATCCCAGCTTTGAGACTTCCCCACAAGTCATCAATGAGTTCTTCGACAATAAACATCTTCGGTCGTGGACATTCTGGGTCGAAGTAAGTGCAGAACCCCAGCCATTCCAAGCCGCCAATGTGGTCGGCATGGAGATGCGATATGTAAACAGCGTTGATGTTCTTGTGTGTCAGTCCGAGTTCTCTGAGAGAAAATCTTGCGTCTCCGCCGCAGTCAATCAATAGACGTTGATCTCCCGCCGTGACGACCATGTTGGACTGCCAGTAATCTTGTGTGGTGAATGCACTTCCCACGCCTGCGAATTGAATGTTCATGTTTTCCTCCGAACCACTTTATGGCACATCTTGTGCCAAATAGAATTACCTGAAAAACGCACAGTCCGATGTCGTCAGACTGACTTCGCAGACATCAATTTGACCAGCATAAATAAAGCATGGAACATTTGGTAGATCATTTGCGAAAGAAATCCGTCCACATCGTCATCACGAACGTCTGCAATTTATCTTGCGGCGGATGCACGCAACACTGCGGATTGTTCTCGAAAGAAAAATTATTCTTCATCACCAAGGAGCAATTTCTCATCAATGTCAATGTGGCCTCAAAAATGAATAAATTGGTTCATTTGTTTGGAGGTGAAGCGTGTTTGCATCCAGACATTGAAGACTTTTTATCTGTGTCTTGCGAATATCCAGATCATACATTTTTTCTATGGACTAATGGACGATACAAAAATCACACAGATGAAATCGTAAAAACTCGTAACATAGGAATCAGTTATAAACACACTGTATACAAAAATGTGATCATACAAGTTGACTACCCAAAAGAAGGCAGAAGATTTATTCCAACTCTGGTCGCTCCACAAGATGTTTATCCACTTCCTGAGAAAGAACAGTATTTCACACAATATGCTTACAATAACTGTCCACAATGGAAGTCTTGTCAAATTTTGTTCTATGACCATTATGCGTATGCTTGTGAGTGTGCTGGATCATTCGACAAGATCGCCAACTTCAATAATGGCTGGGAAATTAAAGAAAATTTCCTAGACGAACTAACAGATAAGGATGTGATCAAACAATTGACCAACTTCTGTTATCGGTGTGCCTTATGCTTGCCGAAAGACATTCGGGACAACTTTGTCCAGAAAACTGAAGATCCGCCATTGTATTCGCTGACCAACCTCGAACTCTTGCCAAAGCACAAAATTGTCGGAAACCCACAGGGCACAACGAAATTTTTGTAGCGAACCTGTCTGCGAAAAATGTGTCTTCCCCATAGATACCAATTCTGATAATCTGATTTCCGTCAAGGAAGACACAATGAAAACCTATTTAGAAATCCCCGGCCCAGCCGGTGGACACCACAAACCATGTTATGCTTTCGTCAAATACGACGGGAGCAATATGCGTTTTGAATGGAGCCGTAAGCGTGGCTGGTACAAGTTCGGCACACGCAAAACAATGATCGACGAGAACACTCCAATTTTTGGAACGGCGATCCCGATGTTCCTCCAGAAATACGGGGACGATCTGGCCAAAGTGTTCAAGACAGAAAAGCACTTTCACGGTGTTCAGAATGTCGTTGTGTTCGCAGAATGGTACGGGAAGCTCTCCTTTGCCGGACAGCACTACCCATGGGACACAGATTATGATATCGTATTGTTCGATGTCAATCCCATGAAAAAGGGAATGCTGGGTCCAAAACAATTTTTGGACATGTTTGGTCATTTGAATGTTGCCGAACTTGTTTACACCGGAAACTTTGGCGACTGGCTAGTCGAATCAGTTCGTAAAGAAACAATCGACATCACATCCAAATACAAAGTTCAGGTCGATTTCCCCGAAGGCGTTATCTGCAAAGGTGGAACTGGGCACGACCTTTGGATGTGCAAAATCAAAACCGAGCGTTACAAAGAAGCTTTGAAGGCTCTGTATGAAGGCAATTGGGAAAAACACTGGGAGTAACTATGAAATGTTTCGGATGCAGTGCAGAGAAGGATATGGCTGTTTTGGAGCCGTACCCTTATCCAGAAGATGAAAGACTGTGCGAAGGCCCAATCGAACCACTGTTCGTCTTAGAGGTTCAGCCTGACGGTGATGGAGAATGGAAAGTGGCTGTTGTTTGCCACGAGTGTTTCAAGAAGCTTGACCCAGATATGTGGATCGGCGAACGCTGCTGGATCAACATCAATCCTGTGATCCCATTTGATAAGTTGCCGCTGAATGACCTTCCTCTTGAAACAGATGAAGATGCTGCGGCCAAGTGGAATCCAGAGAGCTACGTGCTTCCCTAAGAGTATTCTTTCAGCTTCTCTTCGAGATTGATTGCAACTTCTTTTAATTGACTCAGAATCAATTCTTGATCAAGCCCCACTCTCTGCAAAGCTATGAAATAGTCAGATTCAATCGACTCAATTGTGAGCCAGTTGATTCTGAACTCGCTTCCGTCTTTTTTGTAATTGACGGTGCCTCCTTCAAACTTCATGTTTGCCTTGAGATTCACCTTAAGTCTATCTAAGGTTTCTCGGCAACTGCTCGGCCCCTGCAATATTCTGGGCGTCTTCCCGATCACTTCTTCACTAGAATATCCGGTAAGATCTTGCCAATTCTTATTAACATAAAGAATGTGCGGACCCGGAAAATCTAACATTTTATCTGTGACAACAACACAGACATCTGGGTTGGCTATTTCAATCAACTCAAGGATTTTTATCAGTCTTTGTTCCATACTCTTATATATCTCTCTAAATAGGAATAGAAAGGAAGAGCAAATGCTAACACACAAAATTTCATATGATACAGAGCGGTTTGATTTCAAACGACTTGTACAAGACCACTATGGGGTAGAAGATCTAACTCAGTTAGACAAATGGCTCAATGAAGAAGTCCCATTCTTTGAGGACAAAACATTCGACCAAAGCACTGGCATCCACAAACACTTCTATAAGATCTACGACGATGACAAATTCTTGTCTGTTTACAGATCATTCTTGAAAGAAGTGATTCAACCGGGATATGGAGAGCCACTGGTCTATCAGGCCAAGCCGACATTCAGAGTTCATTTGCCAAACAACGTCGCTGTTGGTGAATGGCACAAAGATGGTGATTACAATCATCAACGATCTGAGGTCAACTACTGGATGCCATTCACAAAGGCGTTCGGCAACAATAGCATCTGGATTGAATCAGAAGAAGATAAGGGAGATTACCAGCCATACGATGTTGAGTGTGGCGAGGTGCTGATCTTCAATGGTGCTTTCTTGAAGCACGGCAACAAACCAAACGATACCGGAGTGTGTCGAGTGAGTGTTGACTTCAGAATCATCCCGTATTCTCAGTATCAGGCTCTTCAGGCCCAATCATCTCACTTGAAGCTAAAGTTTGAAATTGGCGGTTACTACAATTTGCTAGAGGTATAATGTCGCCATCTGTTTTGTACACAATAGCTTCTTGGAGCGGATCAAGATCTGGTGTAAATTTCGACGACACCTATCTTGAGAAACACATCGAGCAACTCAAGAAAGTCAAATGCAATCTGACACAGATCTCGATTGGCAATCCAGAAAATCCTTCTAAAAGAGCCGAGTTTGAAGAGTACCTCGAATCTCTAACAGATGTGAATGGCGTGCCTGTTGTAGTTCATGATATGCCAAATATTGGCAGGTCATACGGACAATGGGCACGCATTTATGAAGAGTATAGAACAAAATTCGACTACTACATTTTCATAGAAGATGACTACCAGCCAGTGTTGGACAATTTCGATTCAACACTAATCAAAATGTATCAAGAAAAAGATTGCGGGTTTTTGTGCGGCATGATCCTGAATAAAACAGGTCGTTATGGAATTCGATGCCAAGAAGAGCACGCCGGAGTAACAAATGGCATTGCTTCTTCTGATGCACTAGAAGAAGTCAGAGAACGCTTTTGCTGTCTGCCGCATGACATGGGCGAATACAACAATGGCCAGATTTTGTTCTCCAAGGGGTTTCTTGATGTTGGCTTAACCCTTGGAGAATACATTGACACTGGAGAGTACAGATGTTTGTACTACCAACACGATGAGTCAATCAGAATATATGGGCCTAACAAGGACGCCAAAGACATCTTCTCTCCCAAACAAGTTGTCGGGAGAGAAGACCAATTCGATTACGTCCATTACAAAGAATCAGACAGACCAAAAACATCAAGAAAGGTTGGCAAATCAAGAGTCATTGGCAGACGTTAATGTCCATGTACGTTGATCTGTGATCACAGTGCCATTGATGACTCTTCCGCTGGTGCCATCAGTTGACATCATGTATTCAGGTCTGCTCATCATATAGTTGTTGAGAAGCACCAAAAATTCATCCATGTGTTCACGCAGTTCGTCCGGCTGCATCTTGTCGAGATCCTTGCCTTTCGTGGTCCGCACATTGGCATGAGCGTTTTCCCACGGATCTCCATTGACCATAATCGTGTAGGTTCGCTCCAGAGGCTGGACGGTGTGCCATGTGCGACGGTCAACAATCTCATAAGTTGAGTACGGTCGCACAATCTCTCTGAAGTGAAAGACAGGCTCTGATTGGAGATCTTGCGAGAAGCCAATTCGATGGACGTAAGACCCTTTGAGCATCAGGAATGCTCCGGGCCACGGATGAGGATGAGCAAATGACTCTTCCGTCGAGCATGGATCAAAAGCGTGCAAGCAAACTCGGAAATCTCCAAATTTGCGAAACACACGATAGGTCCACGGCTTTCGACGATTGACGATCAAGCTGTCCCAATCGTCGCCACGATTGAGACTAGCGAAAATTTCCGGGATCAATTTTTGTAATGTTTCGATCATTTTGCTGCCTCGTACCAGAAGCCCTTGTCGGTGATTGCAAGGAGTTTCTCCAAGCAAATCAGAACCCATTCACCGTAAATTATACGGCATGGGAACTCTTTATCAAGGTCTACGCCAGCCAGATCTGTTAGCTTTATGCCAGCCACCCACGGCTTACGGTTTCGCTTCCAACAAAGAAGAGGCTTACGTTTGGTGAACTCTGCGTCACGACTGACCTGATCAATGAACTTGTCGAGTTGTGTTAGCTGGCCATCGACAATGTTCCAAGCATCCATGTCATCTTCATATCCGCCCTTGCATTCGATGATCCACTTGAAGAACTCAGGCACACAAATGTCGCCAGATAAAGCCTTCTTGGCATGATCTGGAAGATTCACTTGTTTGTCACGACTTCCAGACCCTAGTGCTCGACTGAACGCTTCTCCAAAGTGACCTTCCAGAAGTTTGCAAAGATGCAACTCCGTTCTATCGCCTTTGGACTTGCCATCAACTTTTTTCTTCTTTTTCTTACTGTTTTGAGACAGATCATCTACTTGCATATCATCTTCAAAGTCATCCATATTCCTCCTTAGTCAACCAAATGCAGTGTTCCCTGCAAATCAGCTTTTGTACCCTGTAATGATTCAATGGCACTTTGGTATAAGTGTGATTGAATCGTGCCTTCGAGACAAGAATTTGTCGCTGTTGTTTTAATGTTTTGAACAAGTTTGATGATTTCATCACACAAAACTTCATGCTCTGTTCCGCCATGATCATAGTCCATGTTGAATGGTTCATCATAACGATCTGTTTGATCTTTGCGTTGTTTGTGATGAGGCTTCGGCGGCAAATTAGGAGCTATGATGAGAGCATTTTGCGGTTTCAACTCTTCATCTTGAAGCATTTCTGTAACAACAGAAATTTTAGATTTTGGAGCCTGCATGTGGAAGAATTCATCTTCATCCCAGTTCTTGCCAGTATTCTTGACTTCCATCTCGAATCTGTAGAACTGTCCTTGATGGCCAATACTTGGATTCGTGTCATCAACATGCAGCACCCAAACTTCGCTCGGAGGAATCTCAATCAACTTCTGATCTTTGACCAGAGCCTTCACTCCTTCGGCACAAGCTCCCATTGCACGATACCAAATATCTGGCGATGAGAAGAAAAAGACCTGACCAAGACTGTCTCTTAGATCAGCCAACCACAACGGTCGTTGATCATTCCTGAACAAGAACAGGTTCCTTTGAGAGTCGTCTTCACGCTCTCCAAGAGCGACAGCCATAGCACCTTCTGTAATCGTGGCCCAAACATCCTTGATGCCGCCCAAGCGATGAGAGATGCGATCTGGAATCTCTTCCAGTTCCATCTTGTCTTCCATCCCCTTCTCAAAAATCCTCAAGATCACTTCCGAATCAGTTTCGGAGAAACATTGATACTTCTTGCTCAGGAATGTGGCTTCATCAATTGTGCCATTGTGGACCATGCCAATTCGCTTGTCTAAACTCACGAATGGATGGTTGTTGCTGTTTGTGCTGGCGTGGCCATTGCCTTTAGACGTGGCTCTAGCATGGGCCAAAAGCAGATTGATCTTTGGCCGACGAATCTTTTTCCAAAATTCTTTCTTAATAAACTCACTCGATTTGATCGGTTCTTTGTGATAGAAGACTCGACCATTCTTGCCAGCTTCTGTAGCCCAAACACCGCTTGCGTCGGTTCCCCTGAATTCAAGGAAATCGAACAAGTTGGTCATGATTTCATGAGTTGCTTTCGGTTTTTTAGACAAACCGATAAAACCTGCAATGCCGCACATATATGATTACTCCACTCCTACATTATAACAGTAAGACAAATTATGATCAAGGTCTCCTAAATACAGCAAACAGAGGTATTCGCATGGCATTGGCAGATTTCAATAGATGGATCGACAACAAAAGGCTTATTCAAGAAGCTACAGACAACCCGTTGCTTGATATGACGCAGCAAGTGGGTGACAAAGTGTACTTTGGGATTCACGATCTGGACCGTTATTACAAAACACATGGCGGCATTCCATCACTAGAATTTGCTGACATTATGGATAAGTCAGGTGAAATAACTGACACAGATTCTGTAGAATCCGATGTTTATGTTTCTGTAGCCAAAGATCCATTCCATTTTGGATACCATGCTTTGGAAAACAAGTCACAAAGAGACAAAAGAAAAAAGCGTGGAGAGAATGTCAAAATCCCGGCGAGTTCTCTGATTGACATCTCTCATTTGATTGATGGAGAACACAAAGTCTGGCTGGTTGTGGATGGTAAGACCAAATACCAATCTGGTCTAATGAAACAGATACGCAAGAAAGAGATGAAGTCTTACATGGACAAGGAAATCGCCGATACAAATTTTGTACTAGACGATGAAGACAACCCTCTGGATCTGGGCATCGAGGTTGGGTACAAATTTATGAACAGAGAAGTTGAACCATTCTATCAGTTCAAATCTAGTTTCGACCCAAGTATTCAGAAACACGAGAGTAGCTGGAAATATCACCTTGACAGCAAGAAATACGACTACTACCCTGAGTAGTCTTGACGATGAAATGGACGCCGCCCTCTCCAATTACGTCAATTTGATTTCTGTGAATACACAAAGCTGTTGATTCGTCGATGCCGATTCCCTTGAACAAGCCCTTATCTCTGCCTTTATCAAGGAACACATGCAGCCTGCCTTCTCGTTCTCTTTCAGAGTAATGAGAATCAACCAATGTGTTCCTCAACACTCGTATCTTTAGAAAATCAGATCCGATACAAACACGTTGTTCATTTGGGTTGGCTTCTGCTTCTTCTGATGTTATGCCACCATGCTCGGCAGAGAAATAGAATTCTCCAAGGATCATGGCACCAGCACTTGTGCCCAAAATGAGAACACCGCTCTCGTGAGCGGTTTGAAGAACTTGTGGATTGAATCGAGAGAGATAGTTGTATTGATTGCCGCCATCTATAAAAATGGCACTGATTCCAAGTAGTGAAGCTTCTGTAAGTTGTTCTGGTTGTATTACGCCAACTCGTTCGCCCAAGGCAAACAAATCTTTCCACTTTTTGCCAATCTTGTCGTCAGAAGAAACAAGAACAAACTTCCCATCTGGTTTTATGTCAGCGATCCACTGAATCAAGCCAACAGGCATTGGGCCTCCGCCTACCAATATGATGTCTCCAGCTTCATATTTACGGGTGAATAGTCCCGTAGAAAGCAAAGACAATAAAAGTAAAGCACATAAAATCTTCTTCAATAAAGACCTGTTTATTGCAGAGGTGGCATCCCTTGCCCCATTGGTTGTGGTTGGGGCATTGCACCGGGTGGTTGTTGAGGCTGTGCTGGTCCATCTCCGGTCTCTTCAAAATCATCTTGAGAGACTGGCTCGCCAGCTTGCATCTCTGGCCCTTGAAGGTTATTGACCTTAACCCCAAGTTTTCCAGAAAGAGTTTGCAAAGATTGAGTGGCGGAAGGAATGATCTCACGCAGATCTCCTTTCTCATCTATCGTCTTTTGGATTGCAACACCGATCTTCTGAAGTTCTTTCAGATGCTTTTGTTGCTGTTGCTCCCAATGACCATGCAGAATCTTGCGGATATCATTGACAAGCTTCTCCGCAGTGCGGATGAGATGCCTAGCCCCCATGTTCTGCATATCGTCTTGAAGCTCCTGCATGGGAGTCAAAACGCCAGCTACCTTTCTTCCAAGGTAGCTTTTCTCTTCATTAAACAAAAATACTTTGAACTTATCCATTGTCTTTATTTAGCTGCTCCGCCGCAGCTTTTATCAACCCATTGAATAATGGGGCTGGATCTCCCAGACGACTCTTAAATTCTGGATGTGCTTGCGTCCCCACAAAGTACGGGTGGATATCACGCTTAAGCTCCATCATCTCGACCAGTTGTGTTTGTGGGTTCCTCCCAGACACAACAAAACCCTTCTCGGCATAACCGGCGATGAATTTATCATTCACTTCCAGTCGATGCCTGTGACGCTCACTGATCAACTTCTTTTTGTAAAGCTCACGAACGAGCGAATCCTTTTCCAATTCGCAGTCATAAGCCCCAAGACGCATAGTAGCAGACTTCTTGATGTTCGCTGTTTGGCCTTGGACGAAATGAATGACTGGGATTTCACATTTTCCATCGAATTCCTGACTTGTTGCACCGTTAAGGTCCATGACATTTCTGGCGAATTCAATCACAGCACATTGTAGGCCGAGACAAATGCCAAGGAATGGCACCTTATTCTCTCTACAATAGCGAATGGCTTGAATTTTTCCTTCAACTCCACGAGAGTCGAATCCGCCCGGAACAATTACTCCAGAGACATCTTCCAGATGTTTTGTGCCTTCCGCTTCGATGTCTTTGACAGACACCCATTTGATGGATAACTTGACGTTGTTCTCTACAGCGGCGTGCGTGAGAGCTTCCTTAAGAGAGATGTATGCCTCATCACAGTTCTCATATTTGCCAACGATCCCAATCGTTACGTGCGGCAAATCATGCCCATTGACGTACTTCTCAACAAGATCACGGAACTTGTGGATTCGCACGCCTCGACGGACTAGATGGAACCGGTCGGCGACCAGATCGTCAATGTGCCTTTCATAGAATTCGATGGGCACTTGATAGATTGTTTGTACGTCAGGGGCCTCAAATACAGCAGCCCTTGGAACTCCACACATCTTAGAAACTTTGTCCAAGATGTGGTTGGGGATCTCTCTGTCACATCGACAGAGCAACATTTCTGGGGTCAACCCATCATGTCTTAAACAACGGATCGCATTTTGCAGAGGCTTTGTCTTGAATTCTTTAACAGTGTTGTTCCAGATGACGGGAGCCACCATCACGATCATCACGTCATCTGGACAACGATGTTTGAATTGGCTAATTGCTTCATAGAAGCAACCGCTTTCAAAGTCTCCGACTGTACCGCCAATTTCGGCGATCACGATATCAACGTCTTTGCCGATCTCATCCAGACGGGCTTGAATTTTGTCTGTAACATGAGGAACGATTTGAACCGTGTCCCCAAGGAACTTGCCTTGTTCTTCTTCCTGAAGAATCTCTTTGTAGAGAGTTCCACTTGTGAAGATGTTCATTTTGGAGACGGTGATTCCGGCCAGACGTTCATAATGGCCAAGATCGAGATCTGTTTCCGAACCATCATCACACAGAAACACTTCTCCGTGTTGACGGGGGTTCATGGTCCCTGCATTTACATTGAGGTACGGATCACACTTGATTAAAGTGACGTTCGCCCCTCGCATTTTCAAGAGAAGCCCCAGAGAAGCGGCACTGATTCCCTTGCCGGTTCCGCTGTAAACGCCGCCCACTACCACAATATACTTGCAAGACATTTCTAGTCCTTTCGATGGAATTATTTATCCATCTCAAGCATTAGTTCTTCTTGATTTGGAACCTAATTCCGTGAAACACTGTCATTAACCAAATTACCGCAGCCCATGTCTGAAAATTGATTGGAATTTGCATTCCAAAAAGTGTATTCAGACTCCAGATCGTGAACATTGGCCCCAGAAAAATCAATGCCACCAGCAGCAGCAAGAGCACTAAGACAACAATAATTTTGGTTGAGTCCATCGAGGTCCATCTCCGTTAAGAACATCCTAACGGAGATGGAATCGAATGGTCAAGATCAAGCGTAACTCAGGTGACACGAACCACCGGCACATGCGGATTCGAGAGTTGCGTTCTTGGTGTTATCTTCTTCTTCAATCATCGTCGTGAAATCGACATCCACGTATTCTCTCTTGAGATCACACCAGTATTTCCAGTTGTTCACATCCTTCAGACAGTATGTCATCTTGCGAACATCGTCCTCGAAATACCGCTCGGCAAACTGCTTGGCCCGACGCACCCAGTCAGCTTTCTGACTGTATTCAACAAGATCACGATCATACTTCTGAGATTCTTGAAGATTGATCATGCCTGTTGTCTTAGGAGGCACAGGCTCAACGACTGGTTCCCCTTGTCCGAGAGCCGCATCACAAGCCTTCCAGAGATTATCTCCAAAAGCGTGAAGACCATCAACGATCAATCCAGACGCCATGACCGAACCATCCCCATACATGGAGACAAGTTCCTTTGGTGTGTAGATGGCCGTGAACGGAGCCTGCGGATAATCCTTGTCGCCAGAGATCGGTAACAAGCTGATTCCACAGAACCATTGACGATTCTCGTAGATGTAATCTGTGACAGCATCCCATTCATCGTCACGTACAGAGATTGTGTTAGACACATTGTGAACCAACCAATCATGAACGCAACGATCTTTACGTGTGCCAGCCGCCACCCAGTTTTGTTGTGTAAGCTTTACACAATCCAACAAAGTGATGGCGTCGATATCGTTCTTTGTCTTCGCTCCCTTTGGAACGTCGATACAGAAGGCAATGACTTCATCTGTCCCATTGACATTCCAAACAGATTTCTCGACAGCGAGTGGATTGAACCGCTTGAAGTGTCGCATTGGTGGCTCAAGATGATTGGCTTGAGACCGTCGAATGTACCGCATGGCGTGATGAGGATGAATTCCAGACGCTGTACCGAGAATACATGATGTTGTGTTGTGAGATATCACACCATTTGCCAACTGATAAGTATGTGTTTTTTCGGTTTCTATATCTAAAGTTAAACATTTGTCTTTGGATAAAATCGGCTTATTTGTTACTTTAATTTAATGCCTCCTTGATGTTAAAATTATTTTTTTTAATTTCGTTTTCCCACAACACAACCACATTGTAGCCTTGAGATTGTATGTTCTCTGTACGAATCTTGTCTTTTTCCCATTTTTCTTGAGCTGTCATGTGCAGTGTTTTGTTATATTCTGTTGAACTCCAGTTGATCGGATTGCAATGCCAATAGTCTCCAAAAACTTCTATAACTAAATTTTCGCTAGGAACAAAAATATCCACCACATATCTTCCCAAAGTATGGGCACTTTGAGAATCTTTGTATATTTTTAAAACACTGGAAAATATTTGGTTTTCTAATTTAGAGACATTTGTTCCTCTAGTTGCAGAAATTCTTTTTGAGTTAAAGTTTCTGTAGCGATCATTGCCTTCTTTGTCGCCGTATTTTTTTATAAAATAATTCAAGTCTCTTGTTTGTAATCCAGAAATTATTTTTTTTGATTCATCTTCAGAAAATCCTTTCTTAATCCAATAAGAAGATTTCCAATGAGTAACTCGATTTTCTATCATTTCATTATATTTTTTATTGCCTAAATTTTCTCCATATTTACTTATGCAGTTGTCCAATGTTAGAGCAGATTTTTTTGAATGAGTGTTCCTGATTTCATTTATTTCTTTTTCAGAGAACCCGTTCATAGCAAGACTTTCAACTGACACCGATAGTTTTTTATTCTTTTCAAAATACTTCGCACTACCGTCAGTTTCTCCGTATCGCTCTATAAATCCTGCTAATGTGTTCTTGCGACGATCATTTTCTAATCTTTGTTCATATCTCTGACGACCATTTTCCTCTCCGTATTTTCTTATAAGAAAATTCAAACCACGATCTTTGTTTGGTTTTATGTCATCTACACTGTATGATTCACTAAGAAATTGTAAATAAAATTCCCAGCACGGGCCACGATCTTGTCTGCCAAAAACTTCTTCTTTAAATGTCTTTCTAGCTTTTTGCATTTCTCGTTTGGACTTAAATGGAAGGTCCAATTCAAATTCATTTACTGTGTCTTTTGCCAATACAACCTTCATATAACCACCTGTGTTAAACCATATACGATATATATGGTTTAACACAGGTTTTTCAAATAAATCTAATAAGAGAGGATATCATCACCTTCGCTTAGTTCGTCTGCTCTTTTCCAAGTTTCATCAGTTAATTTAAACTTGTGCCAAGGTGTGCATTTGACAACAGATCCATCATCCAATGGTATTTCATAAGTTTGAATTTCTCCATTTACATACAATCTTGTAACATTTTCTATTTCATTGTTTTCGTTTAAAATCAAAAGAGGTTTTTTTAATTCCAGCCATTCTTTATTCATGTTTTTAATTTCATCAAACGAATATCCTTGGTCTTCAAATATTTCCAAAAGTGTAAATGAGCCTTCAGATGTTTTTATTTTTGTGTTGAATTCAAGACATCCTGCTGGCTTAACACATGTGGCACGGGCCGTTGGATTGATGCCGATCTTCAGGGCAATCTCTTCATTGACATCCAAGATCAGTTTGGCCATCTTCTGTTGAAGATGTGAATCAAACAGAACGCCGGGATTATCCATCATCCCCGTGATGGAGACGCCTAACAATGCTTCACGGCAGAGAATCTTTCTGGTTGTTGGTCCGAGATAATCCAGATCAACATATCCAGCTTGACATGTACCAATGATCGCAGCAGCCTTGGATGCAACTGCGTAATCTTCTTCGCTCTTGCAGTAACGCCCATTGATCTCACAGAGATTGCACGCTTCCCAGCCTGTGGCTCCAGTCTCAATATCGACAGGATACAAACCGATTTCAACGCAATTATGTGCATACACGCCATTTGCATCAAACGCATGAACTTCATCAATTGTGCAATCGTAAACTGGCAAACGACCTATCAGTTTTTTGTTGATTATCTTGTCTGTGAATTTGGATCGGTTTGGAGTTCTAGCATATCCATCAACAATTTGTTGAATTTTTTGTATCTTATCTTTGTTTCGAATTGGAATCATTTTTTGAAATTCTTGGATATTATCACAAGAAATACACAATTCATGAGTTGCTTGACAATGATACAACTTCATTCCACCTTGACCATCAGGCATAAGGCGATCACCTTCTGGATAACGATCATTATAAATTTTGGAAAACACTCCAAAACTATTAAGAATGATTTGTAGGTTTTTAAGGTTGTTTTTGTTTATTGATGTTATTCTTAAAGAACAGCCTTTTTGATGATTTACACAGACTGTGCCATCGGCATCGAAATAGCCTGCCACCAATCCGGCCAAATACCGCCAATCACCAGCCAGTGCTTTTACGTCAAGATGTTTGCCGTCTTTAAGGCAATTTTTAGACTCAGCAAATTTACTTAACTGTGTAGATTGTAAACAACTATAAACAGAAGAATTTTCTTGTGCGTCCTTATGGTGTGGCGATCTCCATCCTGCGTTTTCCAACAAAGACAAAGCATCAGACCGATATTCTTCTCTGTTTTCTCCCCACCACTTCATCTCAGATGTGTTATCGACTAGATTTCCATCAGAAAGTAAATGCCCTAAACAATAGCCCCTTGCAAAGCTCTCTCGATCTGCTTCAAGCCATTTAACCTTTCGCTCTGTACTTGCACGCCATTCACCAGAACGATGGTTATGAATCACCACGTCGTCTTCAAATGTAATATCTCCAGATTCCTTCCACCCATCAGTTGTTAACAACTTGTGGTTTGTCGTCAATTTAAGAGTTCTTCCTGAATCAAACTCTAATTCAATTACATCTTTTACATCAGTTTTCCAAAAACCATTTATTGATGATTTGTGTGGTTTTCCATCTACTAAAGCAATGAATTGTTTAGAAATCAAATTCTCTACTAATTGAAGTCCGTCGTGAGTTGATACAACTGTATCAGCCGTAACGCATGGATTTACCACGAGTTCTGTGCTATCTGACCAGACGAATCCGGGTTCTCCGAACTCACGAACGTAGCCCATCAACTTCTGGAAATCTTCCTTGCTGGTCTTGCCACGCAATAGAAGTGCTGAGTTGTTTGAACGACCACGCTGTGGGTTCTCAATGAACCAATTGCCGATCTTGGCTGTAGCCATCTCTTCATCATCTGGAGAGAACAAGCAGATTGTGGCCGAACGACGGACGCCGCCAGACAACACGGCATCTGAAGCGTGCATCACGATGTCGTATGCGTCAATTGGACGCAGGGCCTTCTGGCCATTCATGACACACTTGTTGAGTACATCACGAATCTTCTCCAATGCTCTCATCAACGGTTTTGGGCCGGGAGCCTTGCCAGATGATGAACCCAATGGAGCACCTTCCGGTCGGATCAAACTGTAATCGAACACAACTTCTGTGCCTTGGTATTCTGGAAACTCTCCGTCCTCAAAATACGCACTCAACAGGACGCCGAGAGAATCAGACCAACCCTCAATGGAGTCTGGAATGATGTATACCTTCTTTGTTGTTTGAGATGTTTCTTTTGCCCAAATAGAATCAAATTTTGGCAATTTTGCAATGTGATGCTTCTGTACAGAGAAGCCAGTCCCGCAACCGCACAACAATAACCAAAAACACTCTTGAAAGAATCTCGATCGATCACAATATGATGCAATACAATTTCCAGTCGGTAATCCAAACGGCAACATGAATGATTGATCATCTTCAACTTCAAGACACCAAACAGAATCAACACGAGAATGTTCGATACTTTCAACACGGAATGACTTTGCTGTCTTGCCAAATGCCGTGACGATATTGAATTTAATTGTTATATCTGATCGGAAGCCAAAGTTTGTTTCTTGTCCTGTCAGATCTGTTTCGGAAACGATATAAACTCCAGCAATTGGAAAACATTTCCTGATGAAATCTACAGATTTCTGCCCAGTAGCTTGGATTGAATCATAAGGCGACAATTTGCCATGTGATGCACCAACTTTATAACTACGACTCTTTGTCCCATCTGCGGTTAAATAACCACTCACAAACGCTCGTATCATCTCTGGAGAGTCAACGCTTGGATCAGGCAAAGTCTTTAGATATTTGCCAGTGTAGGCGATAACATCTCCTTCTAATGAAGCAGAAGAGCTGCTAATAAAACCATGTTCCAAAAATCTGTCTTCGTATTTTTCTTCTGCACCACACAATCTAACCCCAGACCAACGATGTTCTCCGTTCTGGTCTTTGTAGAGAGTTCCATCGCCATAAGTGTAGCCATAACACCAATACAATCTCTCCATTGGATTGGCATTTTCATAAACAAAATCAGAAAATACTGTTGGCCCAAAAGTAAGCTGGTCTTCTTCTTGCAAATTATCAGTAATTTCTTGATTTTTCAAAATCCAACGATGATTTTTCGTGGCATAAATATCATAAGGATCTCCGCCACGAACAACAGATATCTTATAAAGACAATCTTCCCCATAACATCTTACAATCGCTTTTTTCCAATTCCCTAAATGAGACATGACAGTGACTTTATCACCATCTTGGAAATCACAAAAACTTTTCACACCTTCAGATGTAATAAACTCTGTTTCCCTACCCAAACAATTGTAGATTCTGGCATTCTTCTTGAGGATCGGATCACCGCCAAATTGTAAGGCTCTCTGCGAACCAAGAACCTTGCGTTGTTTCACTTGTTCAAAAGCCCAAGTGATGTCCCGCTCGATTTGCGGATACCTTTTGATGTGCATATCTCGCACACGATCAACAGCCTCTGCCCACGTTTCTCTTCTTTTCTGTTCCGGCAAGTAGCGGGCGTACTTACTGGCAAATGTGTAATCTTGTAATGCTTTAACCGACATGGTTTGTTCTAGTCCTTTCTTATAGGTGGAAGGTAGCTAAGCTTAACAGCTACAAAAAAATCCACCTCAATTGATTGAAAATCAGTATTAACTACTGCGATGGATTATGAGGAAAGAACAGTGACATCGTTGTGTTTTTTCAATGTCAAAGTCTCACATCCATGCAGCATTGACATCAGATTTTCGTTGTGTGTGGTAACGAAAACTTGCCGTTCTTTAGCAAGTTCAAATATCATGTTGAAGATGCCAACAACACCAGCTTTGTCGATGCCCCCGCCAGTGATTTCATCAAGAAACACCAAGCTTGGGCAACAGCCAGAGTTAAGCATCATCACATACGCAAAAGCTTGTGACACAGCCAGATTGATCCTTCTTCTCTCTCCATTCGACATGGAGTAATAGAAAGCAGGATTCCCGCTGCGAGTGATTGTTTCTTCAAGCTCGTTGTTGAATTTGAGTTCGATCTTACTGTCAATCAAATATGACAGCCAATAAGCGATACGGGCGTTGAGAGCGGGGATGATTCCATCTACCACATATCTACGAATGCCTTTGTCGCCGAACGCTTCAACCCAAAATTGATAATAAGGAAGCCGCTCCTCTGCCTGATACATCTCTTCGGCTTTCTTATCAGACCGTTCTTTGGTGTCGGTCTTCTCAGCTTGTGCTTCAACAATGATTTCTGCGTATGGCGTTTTGCCAGTCAATTCTTCTTTAAGAACTGCACCCTGCTTACGCAACTCAGTAATCTCTGCTTCAAGCACTTGCTCTCTGGAGCTACCTTCAGGCTTGCTAATTGCAGCCAGCTTGGTGATCTCCTTACGATATTCACGGATTTCACCTTCAAACAAAGCGATTGAACCTTCAGCAGTGCTGATGCTCTTTTGACTTGCCGCAACAGCCTGAACCCTCTTGTCCAATTCGATTGAATGTTGATCAATCGCAGCCTTCTCTTTATGGATTGTGCTGCGTTGTTCTTCCGCTGTCGTATGGCTATGCAGAAGAACTTTACCGTAACTATCCTTCTTAATAGTCCCCAAACACACTGGGCATTGGGCACCATCTTCGAGTTTGTCCAACTTCTCGATCTGCTTGAGTTGCTTATCCAACTCAAGTTGTGCTGATTTGATGGACATGTTGTGTTGTTGGATCACAGATGTAATCGCATCTCTGTGTTCCTTAGAAGATTCAAGTGTTTCACGAGCCGCAGCCAATGGCCCTTTGACATTCTTGATCTTCTGTTCTTTGTCTTCGATCTTAGCGGTCAGTTCTGTGATTCGATCCTGACCTTTCTGCCAGTTCGTCAACTGCTCGCCAGCATCGGTGTTTTGCAACGCCGCTTGCTTCTCTTTGACACGGGCCACAAGACTCAAGAAGTCATCCTTCTTTTTCTTCTTCCACGTAGCTTCCTGCTGTTCCAAAGTTTGTATTCTTCGATCACACGCTTCCAAGTTGTTGAGCAACAGTTCGTATTCGCTGCCCAATGATTCAATCACCTTCTTGCGATCCTTCAACAACGACTTGGCATTGTCGTGATACTTCCGATACTGATCCAAACCCAACAAGTTCTCAACGAACTCTCGCTTTGTTGGCGTGTCAGATTCAAGGAAGGAATAGAAACTGGAATCATCGAAGATCACGATGTTGCAGAATGCGTGATGATTCATGCCCAGCTTTTCATCAATCCAATGCTGGGTCACAGTAGGCGTTCCGCCCTTGGTGACTTCAGAACTTTCATCCCAGATGTGGTCTTTGCTCTCCCACACCTGAATCTTGCCAGCAATTGATCCAGTCGATGACTTCTTGTATGTCCTCAAGACACGATAGTCATCCCACTGAATCTCAATTGTGCCTTTGTTCGCAAGAGTGTTAAGAAACTCTTTGCCTTTAAGTTTGGTCGGGCTTTTGACAGCTTTTCCGAACAAACCAATGGACAAAATTTCTTGAACAGAACTCTTCCCAGAGCCATTGCTGGCGGGGCAGTCTTTTGTGCCGGGATTGTCAAGATTGACGCCCCTGACCTGAATCACTTGACCGTAATCGGAGAAGTGAAAATGCACCCCTTCAGGGCCAAAGCACAGGATATTTTCTGCGTGTGCAGAGTGAAATTTCAGGTTTCTCATGCCAACTCCATTCTAGGACAGCCATCTTAAAGCATCAGTCGAGATGCGACAAGAGAGATTGTCTTAAAGAATCATCCAGCCTATCCCATTGGTGAATTACAGCATACGGTTGTCCTTGAGGATTCTTTAAGACACCATCTTCATGCTGCGGCTGAACAACGCCTTCTTTGACGCCTTCTCCAGTTAAACAAAGCCAATCGTGTTGCGGATAGGAAACAGAGTACGAAGCGTCTTCATTCAGAATTGTCATAAGATAATTGATGGCAGATTGATCTGTGCATCGACCACGAGTCTTTAACATTGTGGCCCAAATCAAAAGGTGGAAATTCATAAGAGCTTGAGGAGTTCCTAAAGAAACACCTCCATTAACAACCCGTTTATCTTTGATGTCTTTAAGATGCACTGCTGGAACATCACTTTGGAACTCAAAGTTATCAATACAGGCAAATCCACTTTGTGAAACCTTGAATCCTTCTGATGTTAGAACAACAAAATGATCCAAGAAGTCCTTGTTGCCATGAACGCTGCCAAACCTTGCTTTCCAAGCATCAACCCATTCAAAAGGACTTTGTTGAAACAGCACATCTCGGCAATCTGTAATAATGGCACAACGATACTTATGGCCATGATCATTCAGATAGTTCCAATAAGCAAGATGCCTGTCACGGAATAGATTCGTTAACTCCGTGACAGGCACATAAGCAATCTCATAGAAGTCCAATTTGTCGAGAACTTCTTCGGAAAGGTTGTCGTCTGTAAGAAGTACAACATCTGCTTCTGGAACTCGTTTGGTTGATTGGATATACGACCAAAAGCATGGATCGTTTAGGACCGGACCATTACCAAAGGTTAAGATGAGATTAGGTCTTCTAAGCATTCTTCTCCGGCAGCAAGCAGCAGTTTTTCGTCCAGCCCATCTGGAACGCCCTTGTCTTTGATGTACTTTTCCAGCATCTGCTTGGTATCCATCAAGATTGATCGTGCTTCTTCTATAACAGAAGAGTCCTGATCCTCGATTTTCTTGTCGTTCTGTTTCACATCGACCGTCAGAGGCTTATATTCACGGGCAATTTTTCTTTGAAGATCAATCAGATCTTTCTTGCCCATATCGTCGGATGTGATCCTTACGAATTGATTAGTCAGATTGTAAGCCTCATTTTCAACATCTTGTTCTGAAACAATCAGATGTTTGGGGCTGAAATCATTGACAACGTATTCCTTCTCCATCGTCTCCAGATCGAGGATGATCAGATGTTTCTTCTGGAATGCTTCACCATAAGTCAATTGAAGTGGTGAACCAACATATTCAGCCTTTGCCGTAAGCGGCTGTGCTCCATGATAGTGGCCAAGCATGGTCATTTCCCATGGCTCAAACAGCGATGCGTCCACATGGATCATCTCTCTGTCATGTTCCACGATCACATCAGACCTGACTCCATAGAATGTGTTGGTCTGTGCTCCGCTGACAGCCATGTGGCCGAGCAAAATGTCTCCCACGCCATTCTTCTTGAAGTTGTTCAAGTCGCCAATGGGGTTCTCGCTGTATGGAAGCCAGTCGATCTTCCTGCCTCCGAGTTCCATTGAAGTTGGACTTTGGACAATCGAGATTCTTGGAATCGCCGACAATGGTTTCACAGAGTTGATGTCACAACTCTCTTTGTGGTACATGTCATGATTTCCAACCAACAGAAACATCTGTCTGGTGGATGCGTCATTCAACATGTGCTTCATGAAGACATCGAATGTCATCAAGTAGTTCTTGGTGTCGATCTTGGATCGTTCGTGGAACAGATCGCCAAGGAAGAAGATGTAATCAACATTCCTTTCTCCGGCAGTCTGGAAGATCCACTCCAGAACGTCGAGACAATCCTTGAGACGTTCAACCCTGTCCTTGTGGTCGTGAAGATGCAGGTCACTAAAAACAAGTGCTTTAGCCATGTGGTTTCCTTTGAATTTCTTTCCTGCCCCAAGTCAGAGTACGAATATATTGATCGTTCTCTTCTGTCCAAGTTTTGGACCAAGGCCCTGTAAAGAGAATAGAGAGCGTGTTCGGCTTTGATTTCAAAAGCCGATGGTTGTAGGCACGAGGAATGAAGCGAATGCTGGGACCGATCCATTTTCTGTAAGTTTCGGACCCTTCTTTAACTTCTTCTTCGTAGCCGCCAGAAAGCAAGATGGCGATACCATCAAAGGCGTGCGTGTGGAACCGGTCTTGCTCGACCGTATTGAAGATGTGGAAGTAGATGCTGAAAAACCGCTTCCACTCAAAAATGGTGTAGCGTTCCAGAAAACCTTCGCCGAGAGCTATCCTTGCTTTCTTAAACATCGAGGCATTCTAACAGAACACCTTTCTGTAAGTAAAGGCATCAACTCAATAAAGCACCGTCTGATGGAGGACCACCAGATCCCATTCCCGGAGGAGGTCCGCCACCCGGAGGACCGCCCGGTGGTGGGTTTTGGGCAGAAAGTTCTGCCTTCTGAGACTTATACTTCTTCAGTTGCTTCTCTTGTTCTATGGGTTGATGTCCCAAGATTGAGTCCAAAACATCCCAGACATCCGCATGTTGTGGGATTGGCTGCGGCTCTGGTGGAGTTGGTGCTGCACCGCCCGGAGGAGGTCCGCCCATACCGCCACCCATAGGATCGCCACCCGGAGGTCCGCCCATTCCACCGGCCATTGGGTCCATCGGCGGTGCCCCCGGTGGGCCACCGCCCATACCCGGATCTTGCTCTAATAAGATGAAGTGTCTGAAACGCATACATCTATTTAGAACTTTGCAGTGCAAAAATTGGGTTGAAAACAAATTGGACTTGGCAAACTCAATTCCAGCCATTACAATTGGGTCCGCACTGGCAGCAATGTGGCTGCAAAACGCATGAGAATCCCGTTGGAACCCGTTTCAAGGAGTGAAAGATGAATCAGATTGGCGAATTTCTAGGGCAGTACGCCACCAAGGAAGTGCTCACCGTAATGGGAGCACTCGTCACCGCTTGGCTGGGATGGAAAGCTGCAAAGGGCAGTTACGGCATGGTCGCCAGCATCGCCAAAAAGGCGAGCTTCATGGGTCTGGCTTCTGCTGCAATGCTCGCTGTTGGCCTCGGTGCGGCAGGACTTGGGATCGGCGAACTCAACAGCCGCCCACCGGTGAAAGAAGAGACCAATGTTGTTGGTCTCAGCAATCACGATCTTCTGAAGATCGTTGGAAACGAGAAGGCTTCGCCAGAACTCGTGAAGGCAATTCTGGAATACGCCAAGGCTCGTGACAAGAGCGACAACAAGCCTGCACCGAAGATCGAGCAGGCCAGCACGAAGGTTGCCTACAGGATCGAAGACAACAAGTTGATCCCTGTCTCACTGGAAGAGCCTGTTCTCAAAACTCCCTACGAAGAGATCACTATCGACCCTGTGAAGGAGTCTGTCGCTTCGGCGGAAGAGTCCATTGTGTCGCTGCCAATGGCATGGGCACTCATCGGAATGGGCATCGCTACCTCGATCTCCGGCATCGCCGTGTTTGCCAACCGGCACAACAAACGCAACACTGATGACCCGAACCACCCGAACTTCGAGTCTCAGTTCAAGCGTGCTTGAAAACTGATCCGAAGCTGGGTGTAGGATCAGCAAGGAAGGTGTGTGAGGGTGGAACCCAGCAACCACCGCACTCAAAGTAGATCTGGAAAATGATCTCGCCTGCTTTACCAGCCCCGGACGACTTTGCAGTCGTCCGGGGTTTTTTCTTTTGAAAAGATTCAGAATCCTGTGAACCTTTCCTGAACCAACTGCGTCTATTATTCTGTGCGAGCAACGATCTCAAAAATTTTTGAGAATAGGGCTTGCAAAATTTGTTCGAGACGACTACTATATCATTACACGTGAGCGAAGTGCTCACACAACGAGAGAAAAAGAGTTCATCATGCGATCCTTGCTAAGTTCATTGTCGAGTCTGTTTTATTCCCTTACAAGGGGATAACGCAACCGCTATGGACTATGCTCAGGGAAAAAAGCCCGGCAACCCAAGTGGTTGCCGGGCTTTTTTGTTTTTGTCGCTAATGTGAAAGAAGGAAAAGAACGAAGACGGTGATGTAGACCAATGGCAGGAGTCGCCAGCATGAGAGGCTGGACAGTGTGGGTTCGAATCCCACCATCACCACTAGATGCCCAAGTAGACCAACGGCAGGAGTCGTCAGTTTCAAAAACTGAACAGTGTGAGTTCGAGTCTCACCTTGGGTATATGGCACCGTAGACCAACGGCAGGAGTCGCCAGCATCAGAGGCTGGATAGTGTGGGTTCGAATCCCACCGGTGCTACTACAAATTTTGGAAGTGCTGCTGTGTGGGAACAGGCCGTCGCTGTAACCGACGTGTCTCTGACTAGGGGGTTCGATTCCTCACACTTCCACTGATGATTGCCCATGTGGTGAAACAGGTAAACGCACATGTTTCAAAAACATGCCTCTTAAGTGAGTTGCAGGTTCGATTCCTGCCATGGGCACTATGGATTAGTAACTCGACCGGCGTCGGGCACTGTTTTGAAAACAGTTGGAGCTATGAGAATAGCTTGGGGATCGACACCTCACTTCTCCGCTTGTTGATCTTTGACAACTTGGATATGATACGGCACTGTGATGCAATTGGCAGACATCTTCGACTTAAAATCGGGGTTCTGTGGGTTCGATGCCCACCGGTGCTACTTTGGAAGATAAACTGGCTAGGTCGGCCAGCACGGTTTGCTAAACCGTTGGTCCCTTCGGGGATGAGAATCGTGTTCTCTGTCTTCCGCTTGATTGGAGGAATAACCTGACAGGCGTCAGGCACCGTTTCGAAAACGGTTGGAGCTATAATGGCTTGGGGTTCGAGACCTCATTCCTCCGCTTAATGTCCAAGTGGCGTAATTGGTAGCCGCAACAGGTTGAGAGCCTGTCGCCGTCATAGGCGTGGAGGTTCGACTCCTCTCTTGGACACTTGGAAGATGAACTGGCTAGGTCGGCCAGCACTGCTTGGAAAGCAGTTGGTGCCCTGTGTGGCATGGGAATCGTGTTCTCCGTCTTCCGCTTGCAACTTGTTCTCCCTAACAACTATGGGACCGGGGGAGCGTGAATACAGGTTCGAAGTCTGGCCTGCGGCTGCACAAGCTAATGGCGAGTCCCAGACAAGTTGCAAAATTGGAACAATGGCAGAGTGGCTTAATGCACCGGTCTTGAAAACCGGAGATCTCGCAAGGGGTCCGTGGGTTCAAATCCTACTTGTTCCGCTGAAAAATTGGAGTGATGGCAGAGCGGCTTATTGCACTCGCTTGGAAAGCGAGAGTCCCCGAAAGGGGACCGGGGATTCGAATTCCTCTCACTCCGCTTGATGGAATATAACTTTGACAACTTTTTCATAGAAACTGTTGCCAACTTTACTCGATGCGAATTACCAGATCGAGACCCAGACTTCTTTTCGTTCAGCGGATCGACATACTGGGACTGCGGTGATAAAGTAATACGCTGGAGTAATCACTGGGGAAAGAACATCAGCACTTGTTGCTGGTATCTGGACTTCAAAGAATTGAAGTTACAGAACTCCTTGGCTGGCTGCTGTTACTACGAAGATTTTCGACACAAAAGGAATTTACTAGATGGATACGAAAGTAGTTCAGATTGAGCTTACAGAAAGCGACATCAAACGAATTCGTGCGAACCTTGTAGTAGATTGTTTTGTCACTCTGGACAATGGCCAAAAGGTACTTGTCAGGATGACTAAAGAGGACAAGAAGTAATGATGAACTGGATTTTGATTCGTGATGGTCCGTGGACCTCCTATTCGGAGGTATTTCATGGACATCACAAAGATCTGGTTGTCGCAGAGGAATCTGCGTCGTGCTGGGCAGATCCCGGCAATGATTGAAACTTTGTGTGAAGGCGGCGTACTGCCACCAATCACACTGGCTCGATGCGAGGATGGAGAAATCCAAGTCGAGGACGGCCACCACCGCTTGACTGCCATTTGGCTGTCAGGCAGAACTGATCTGGACGATCACGAGTATTTCGTGGTAGAAAAAGATCAGTGGAAGCCAAGAGTCGGAAGACTCTCAGTACAAAAATTGGAATGACGGGTCGTAAGCTAATCTGGTGAAAGCGATTGCCTGAAGAGCAATAGAGGTTGGCTCGAAACCAACACGACCCACTGGTTGCTCGATAATAGCTAAGTATCCCTACTGTCGATTGGTGATGGGGTGAAAACGGCTACCAATCTTGTCGAGCAACCTTTATGGTCAGTGAGCTAGTACGGTTATTCAGCGTATGCCTGAAGAGCATAAGAACTCGGTTCGACTCCGAGACTGACCACTGTGGCTAAATGCCACAAACTTTTCTCGTTCATTTGGAATCACGGTGATTCCTTTTGTCCGCTTCGGCGGAATGCAAAATGCGAAGTGTGGAACCTTGTAGGGGAAGCATGGGAGAGGAAATACATCATGATTCTTTTCAGACATGAGGAGCGATAATGAAATATCGACCGCAATTCTTTCCGTAACGCAATAGTGCGTTTTTGGAGAGAACAACATGGGAAGGTATCGTCAACATCGACGCCCAAGAACAACTCAAGAGCGTCGTGAGAACGGGAAACGCAACTCCATCGACTTCGATGGATACAAGGTGAAGATCAGAGCAAGCCGCAACATGAGCAATCTTGTTGAAGCTTGGGATGACATCAACAGGAGCAGTTCTGAGGATCGCTCTTGGAAGAAGTTCAGGAAAGAACAGTACAGACCAAGAGATGTTCTCGAAGGGAAGACTGTTGGTCAATTGCTGATTGAAGGTCTTGAAGAATTCCTTAAAGATCTGAAGTCTGGAATTGATTTGGACACAAAGTATCGAATCACGAGATTCGAGTAGGCAGGGGCCGAAAGGCCCAAATCGGGCGTAAGCAACTGTGGTCAATGCGTCGGTCTGAAAAACCGAAGAATCTGGTTCGATCCCAGAACGTCCGGCTTGTGAGAATGTAGAACGGATTACATCTGGATAAAGCGACTTTTCCGAAAGGATTGGTTTCGAGGCAGGTTCAAATCCCGCCAATCAGGAGCAATCCTGAAAACGTATCTGTTCAATTCTTGTCTCACAAAATTGGAAGCGAGTAGAAGAGGCTATCTTACCCGGTTTGCTAAACCGGCAGGCGGTGAATGCCGCCTTGCGAGTTCGACGCTCGCCGCTTCCGCTAGGTGATATTATGAGCAAGAAAACTTTTTACAGACAGTGCCGTCTTCAAAGACACAACACCGAAACAGTCAGTTGGATTCCCTCTGAATTCGCCAAAGTTGGTTGGGTGTTGAGTTTGAAGGACAAAGAAGATTGGACACACGATTGGAAAGTCCTTTCTGCTGGTTCTGAACATGAAGGTAAGCTTGTAGAAAACCAAGCTCATAATTCAGGAAACATCTGGGAGCCGAGTGCCTTACTTACTACCAGAGGAAACAAGTAACTTGGAACAAGAAATCAAATGTCCTTTTTGTGGTCGAAAGAAAGCTGTCGTGAAGCAAGATGACTATGTTTATCTCTGCACTCATTGTGACAAGCTGTTCGATCCCAGAGAGGATTAACAAGGAGGATATCATGCGATACGAACACGAAGAACAACCGAACGAACAGTCCTGCTTTCGAAACGATGAGTAAGAGACGTAAAGGTTTCCCATCAGAAACGAAGGTCAAACGTGGCGTGAGAATCGTTCACGGAACAAAAGAACTATACGAGAAGCTCGGACGTAATGATTTGTGTCCGTGCGGAAGCAACAAGATCTACAAGAAGTGCTGTCTACAGTCAGGCCGGTTTTGATGGCGTACTCAGACATGACTTTTTTTAGGGAATAAACTTCCAGAGGGTTTCGGCCCTCAAATGCCGTCGTGGTGTAACTGGTAGCCACGCTAGACTCAGAATCTGGTGCCCGTAAGGGCGTGGAGGTTCGACTCCTCTCGACGGCACTTGGAGACAATGTAATGAATGATGTTGAATTCATGGATCGAGTTCAGCTAAAAGCCGAAGTTAGAAGACTTCGGCAAGAGCAAACAGAAGTTCGTCAGATAACGCAAGAATGGTTGAATCAGCAAGGACACAATCGTTGCTGGTATTACCCAGAACTATTTGCTAAACTGGCGGAGACTTTGGGACTTCAAATTACGGTCGATCCGGCTTTGCCGCCGAGACCAGAATTTGAAGAAGGTTGTCGGAAATTCCAGAACGAGGAATTCGGATCATGAGAAAGAAATATCGGGACTACTGCATCAGTTGTAGCCCATCGCAGTGTCGGCCTTGCATGGTCGCTGCGGTGGGAGCAACTTACCATGCAGGAGTCCAAGATGAAACGATGGCACGAAGAGTATTCTCGCACTCACCGAGAATGGAAGAAGCACTACCTTGTTCATGTTGAAAGCAACATCAACTACAATCGTGATCCCTTCAAGATCGACTGTATTTGTGATCAACAAAAAGGTCGCTTCAGGAAGATCAAGAATTTAGACTGTGGCGTTCCTCAATGTTGGTTGTGTCACAGCGACAAATTCCCTGTGAGAGAAAAGACAAGAAAAGAACTGATTGCTGATCTCAAGTTGGAAGAAGGAATCTCAGAACTGAAGGGAATCGAGTGATGTCAATCAAATACGTTGTGATGAAGGTGAAAGTATCTGGCGACTTTGAGGTCGCCAGATTTGACACCGAAGAGAAGGCTGAGGAAAAAGCCAAGAGTCTGGCGTCAGCCGATGTGTCTGGAACTGTTGAGTTCTACATTCGGAAGACATGGACAAACAAATAACAAACGGGTCGGTATGCAAGTGGCTAAAGCAGCCAGACTGTAAATCTGGTCTCTCCGAGTTCGGGGGTTCGAATCCCTCCCGGCCCACTGTTTGTAAGGGGAAGTCTGCTGAGTGGGATCAGCACCTTGGGTCGTAACCCAAGGCGTCATTGATCAAGACTAGGAGGTTCAATTCCTCGCTGCCCCATTTGAAAGACATGAAATGAGCAAAGCATCTGACCTTCTTGACGACTATGTTCTTTTCATTCCTGATTGCTACAAAGCACCATGGACTAAAGTTGGTCCGGGAGGAATGATTGAAAAGATGTCTCCTGAAAAAAGAGAGATCTTGAAGACTTTGAAGTCAGAAGATTTGCAAAATGTGCGGCCTGATTCGACGTGGATTTATCAAAAGCCACAAGGAAAAGGTCGCTGGGGAACTAGAAGATAATTGAAGATGTGTAGTCTTCAAATGCTCGTGTGGTGAAACGGCAGACACGCCAGACTTAGGATCTGGTGCCGAAAGGCGTGTGGGTTCAAGTCCCTCCATGAGCACTAAGGATTGAACGGCTCCAAAAATTGTACCAACCTTCTTTGTCACAGCAAGGAGGTACAACCAAAAGGATAGTGAGATGGCAAAAGCCACATTTACTTGCGAAAAACCCCACGTGAACGTGGGAACAATCGGTCACATTGACCATGGAAAAACGACTCTGACAGCAGCAATTCTGGCTGTGCAGGCCAAGAAAGGTCTGGCCACAGCAAAGAGCTACATGGACGTGTCGAAGGGCGGTATCGTTCGTGACCCAACAAAGCAGGTGACAATCATCACCAGCCACGTTGAGTACGAGACCGAAACTCGACACTACGCACACATTGACTGTCCGGGACACGCCGACTACATCAAGAACATGATTACCGGTGCGGCCCAGATGGACGGGGCGATTCTGCTGATTTCGGCAGTTGATGGCCCCATGCCTCAAACTCGTGAACATATTCTCTTGGCTCGCCAAGTGGATGTTCCCGCTCTGGTTGTGTTCCTCAACAAGTGCGATCTGGTCGATGATCCAGAAATCATCGAACTGGTTGAACTCGAAGCCCGTGAACTCCTTACAAAATTTGGATTCGACGGAGAGAACACCCCAGTCATTCGAGGCAATGCCAAGGCGGCTCTGGACTACCCAGATGACGCTGTTGCCAACAAGTGTATCGTTGATTTGCTGGATGCTCTGGACAACTACGTTACGGTCCCAGAGCGTCGTACAGAGAAGTCTTTTCTGTTGGCAATCGAAGGTGTGCATCAGATTGAAGGTCGTGGAACAGTTGCCACTGGCAAGATCGAACAAGGCAAGTGCCGTGTCGGTGACAAGGTTCAAATCGTCGGCTTGACCGACACGCTGGAGAGTACAATCACCGGCGTCGAGATGTTTAACAAGCCGCTGGATGAAGGTCTGGCGGGCCACAACGTGGGAATTTTGCTGCGTGGAATCAAGGGTGAGGACATCGAACGAGGGCAAGTGGTTATCACTCCGAACTCGATCAAGCCGCACACGAAGTTCAAGGCAAAGGTCTACGTGTTGTCGAAGGAAGATGGCGGTCGGCACACTCCGTTCTTTGACGGATACAAGCCACAGTTCTACTTCCGCACGACCGACGTGACTGGTTCTGCCAATCTGCTCAATGGAGTGGAGATGGCCGTTCCGGGTGACGTTGTGGATGTCGAGGTTACGCTTGGCAAGGTTGTTGCTCTGGAAGCAGGCAGCAAGTTCGCCATTCGAGAAGGTGGCAAGACCGTTGGTTCCGGTGTTGTTGCTGAGATTGTTGCATAAACCAATCGAACAAAGACGTTAAAAAGTTGACGATAATTTCAGAGGCGTCATCTACGTTGGCCGAAGTACAAGGCGTCATCTTTGTTCGATTTCATGGCTCGGTAGGCAAAGGCAGACCACAAACATTTAGAATGTTTGATGCTGTGGGTTCGAGTCCCACCTGAGCTACTTTGGAGAAAAACGTGAACTATTTCAACACGATGATGTCGCTCAACAACTTGCAAATTTTGTTGAACACATTTCAATTGGGGTTCTTGTACAACGCTCTTGTGCGAAGATTGAGTGTTGTTCCACATCCACCGGATACAATTTATCCAGTGATATTGGCGTGTATCGGCATTGTTCTTTACATTCCGCTATTTGTAACAAGACAACAATTGTTGCGTCGAAAGAACAAAGATGATACATCACAGATTGGCCACAAATAACGAACAACATTTTGGGGTCAATGTGAACCATGAAAAGACTCGTGTTTTGCTTCAGCTAGGAGACGGGATGGAGCAAGTGCGAGTGCAGTTGACGGCAGATGAGGTTGATCAAGTCATCACTCATCTGCAACAACGAAGAGAAGAGATTAGGCCCAGCGAACAGCTTGGCCAAGAAGATTGATTGTCCAAGTGGTGAAATGGCAGACACGCCAGCTTGAGGGGCTGGTGCCGCAAGGTGTGGAGGTTCGAGTCCTCTCTTGGACACTATGTTGACGAGTGTGTTGGTACAAGTGGCAGCAAGCCTCATTGGAGTAATTGCATTATATGTCTACCACAACTGGAAGAGATAATGGATTGCTTCCATGCGGACATGAAAAGAAGTATTCCTATTTTCATCCAGCTTTGGTAGGATCTTCTAGGTTTCGCTGTGGCAAGTGCGATGATCCAAACAGGAATACAAGAGCAATGCAAGAACTAGAACCAGAACAACAGCAATTGCCAAAGAAACCGTGTGTGATATGCGGAACAGAGTTGGAGTGTGCGGTTCAAGATTGGACCACTTACCAGCCATACAAGGGTGGTGAAATTCAGTTGTTGTTTGGATATGGCTCTTGCAAGTTTGATCTGAACTTGCATGGCACGGTGTTCCGTGGAATCATCTGTGATGATTGTTCAGAGAAGTTGGTCCAGAAGATGGACCCAAAATAATCTGGCCTCGTGGTGAAACTGGCAGACACGCATGACTCAAAATCATGTGCCGCAAGGCGTGAGGGTTCGACTCCCTCCGAGGCCACCTATGAGTAAAATCGAAATCCCCGGATTCTATCGCTTCCTCAGAAGGCGAACAAGAACCAAAATTCTCAACAAGCAACGTCATGGTTATCGAGGCGTCAAGCAACGATATTCTGTTTGGCGAGCGGAATACAACCAGAAATGGGAAAAGTCCGACAAAGATCTTGTTGAGAGAATCTGCCGTGACAACGAACTGAATCTCTGTGATTACTTCGTTGGAGACGAAAACGAAAGAACTCCTTGGGAGAAGACACTAAATAAACTCAGATCCGCTGGGTTCGGATTGTCCAAGTCACCGATCAAGGAGTTATCATGATGAAAGTTTTAGATGAATGTATGTGTGCGGTTTGTCAGGCAGAGCGTCAGTTAATCGAACTGATGAAACAGCTAGAAGCAACAAATAGCTAATAAATGACAGAAGAATGTCCCAAAAGAGAATGTTTCCATTGGATTCCTCCCGGTGGAGCCGCAGACATGTCTAGGAAGACTCACAAATCCGTTCAGGATGCGTTCAAAGACGGCAAGTGGGTGAGTTTCCCAGAAGGCGGTTGTTCATGCACATGGGGGTCATGCAATCGAATTGACCCAGCTAGTGAAGATGATTTTTTTGAACCATGCTAAATGGCCTCGTGGCGTAATTGGTAGCCGCACAGAGCTTAAGCCTCTGTATCCTTGGTGATGTGAGGGTTCGACTCCCTCCGAGGCCACCTTGAATAAAAGTCCACTTTCCATTATCATGGCTCCAACCTTTAGGAGAAATGATCATGAGAAAGTGGACTTTTTTGTTGCTGGTGTTAGCACTCGCTGGATGCACAGAGTCAGCCAAACCGGTCGAGAAGATGAATTCCAAGAACGGCTGGCTGGTCGAACTGTGCTTTGAGAAGGATGACTTCAAAGTCTATCGCTTCAGCGATGGCCATTCAGAATGGCGGTACTATGTTGTCCCAGTGGGGGAAATGATCGACCATGTGACGACTTCAGACGATGAAGGAAATGAGACGCATCATCCACGGAACACAAGAACTCTCAAGTAAGCACTAGAGGTTCTCTGTCTTTTCGTTCCTTGACGATCATCAAAGCTTCTCGCACCTGATTCAAATTGGTCCCATCATAGCGGATCACATTCGGGTGTGAGAAGCTTTGGTTATAATGATGGGCTGGCATGATTGCCAATCCTCTGGGTCGATGCTTGAGCCATTCTTCGACATACGGCGGGTAGTCGTCGCACAGGAAGGCCCCGTAGTACCTCTTCTTCGTCTTTCCGACGATGTTCGGGACCACTTCCTCCCCGAAGTGCCGCATGATGCACTCAACCTTCTCAGCCCACGCCTGCGGCTTGCTACGTGGCCCCTTGGTCAAGATGTCGATGCAGAATCCAAGCTCTACAGCGATCTCGTAGACATCCCAGCCGAGCTTGAACTTGGGCAGTTCTCTCCACCAGCCGGGCTGAGATTTGATGAGGTGCATCCGTGCTTTGATCCACGGGATGCTCTCATCGAAAATGTTTTCTGGCATAACTTCGTTTGGAGACATCAACGTCTCCAGATCTCTGCGAAGTTGTCCGTCGTAATCGAACAGCGTTCCGTCCATGTCGAATAGACCGACCATTTCGGATGGCATGTTATCCCTTTGCTATGGCTCCCAGAGTTTCACCAAGATTTTTGAGAGCCTCGTCAATTGTTAAACCTGTGACCTCGCATGACTTTTGTCCCTTGGTGGCGACAACTTTCCATTTGAGGACTGTTCTCAGGGCTGGATCTGGATTGCTCCTTTTGATCGGAACCTCCAGTATCTTCCACCCCAGTCCTTGTATTCTAGCACGAATCGAGCTTGTGTCCACATTCCTCCTTATCCGATTGTGTGGATGTTCCAAAATTTGCACTTCTGGTTTGCGTGGCCTCCACAGATCGGTTATCCATTTCCACATTACCTATAAGAGTGTCACTTTCTGGGTTCGCCAATTAAAGTCTTTTTGTCGTACCACTTTGCGGAGAAGTTCATGATATCTTGCGGAGAACGGTTGCATGGGTTGTCCCGAATATCCATTCCGCCAGCAATCATGGCCCTTGTGGTCATTTCTGCACAGTGAATCCCTTTGACCGGTTTGCCAGACAAGTAACTGGAGATCCTGTACTTCCGGCCCATTTGTCGAACGCAATAATCTTTCATCTTGTCTGCGTCGGACGCTTTGAGATCTTTGGGTTTTCTAATCCAAAGTTTCATCTGTTTCTTCTTTTTGGCGTTATCAGCCTCAATCTCTTTGATGTAGTCTTCAAGCGACACCTTCCTGCAAACAGGGCGGACGGCCTCAAAGACGTGTGGTTTGCCATCTTCATTGAAGATGATTGCTACGTGCGAATAAGGGCTGTCGGTGTAATCCATGACAATCTCACTGCCGCCCTCGACGAATAACAGTGTGCCATCTGGGATCTGTGGCTCTGCAAAAAGAAAAGCCAACAACATAAATGCGTACATGTTGTATTTATGTGTGGGTGCAAAAAATAAGCCCGGCCTTTTCAGGCCGGGCTTAAAGAGATCGGTTAGGGCTGCTCGTTTTCACGCCTGACCCGGTTCCCGACCCGGAACTTCAGTTTGAGGATTGCTCCCTACGCCGACAGTTCCTTTTCTTCGTTGCATCGCTTTAGAAATGTTTTCGGAGAAGTCGGTGTCTTGAATCACCTCCTTTAGACGGACTTCTACTTCCACGATACCGCACGAGCGGCAGCAAGGTTTGTACTTCCTAAGAGCTTCCACTGATGGGAAAACTTTGTTCCCATCAATGGCTTCGCCCAACTCATGGTCGAAGTCAACCTTGTCCATGTAACCGATAACAGTTCTTTTTTTCATCTTCTCTCGGCTTGTTTTACTTGGCATTTCGCCGGTTTCCAAGGGTTCTTCGGGTTGTGAAAATTCACCTACCGCAGATAACCATTATAACGCCTGCGAAGATTATCACAACCCCAAAAATGGACATCAAACTCATCGTCTGTCCAAACAGCAAGAAGGCAATGACCATGCACCAGAAGGGGTATGTGATCTCCAAAGATGCCGCCAGAGAAGCGTTTGATGTCTCGATGGCCATGATCGACATATATGTGCCGATGCAAGAAGCTGCCAAAGCGGCAACCAGCCAAATCGAGACATTGTTGGTGTTCTCTGTGATTTTTGGCAAATCCTCCAAGAACTTGTTTCGACCAACAATTCCACAGATCAACAATAGGATAATTGAAGAAATTGTGATGTAGGTCAATTTATCAACAGTTTTGATGACTTGTTCTACTGATGTATAGCAGATAGCCCAGAGAATGGCCGTAAACACGGCGTAGAATATCCAGTTCATGGCCTTCTTTCTTAAATCGAGCTACATAACTAATATAACAGAGAAGAGCTAGGAGAACAATATGTCTTTCTTTCAAAACCCATTCACACAAGACTTTATCGCCCCATGGCTGTTGAGCGACCGTCAATACAACCCAGATTTCAAGTGCCCTCGGAATGCAGGCAGAGGCGATGAGATGGTTGCGTCTTTTGGCGTGGCCCCATTCAACTTGTCTGGGAACGATTCTGATGGCAATTCAAAAGCTGTTTTGACTATCAGCTTTGCGTTAAACGACACAAAGAACTGGGCAGATCTGGCTGTTACAATTACTGGATCATCGCTGTCGGCGATCACTCTCAATGAAGTAGTGACTTCGTTACAAGCAAATGCTGTGTTTGGAGATTTCTTCACAGCCAGAGTCCGAACTGACAACAAGGTTGAAATCAAACAGATCAAGCCAATCACCAGCATGAAGTTCTTTATTAAGAACGGTCGTGCAGAATCGGTTCTGTTGTTCAACAAGTTGGCTGGCGTTGCAGAAATGCCATCATTCTTCGAGAGGCACTCAATTGCCAACAGATTCACTTACACAGATAGTCAGAACGCATTGATTGTTCTGAATACTGGATTGAATGTAGATTCTTCTGTTATCGACAATGCCGTGGATCACAAGGGAATTTCTCTTGGATTTGATCACACGTCTGTCAAAGCTGATTGGCAATTGATCAAAGGCAAATCTGGAATCTTCAACTTCCAGAAAATCACTGTTGATGGAAGCGACAGAATCACTCAGATCATTGAGTATTCGGCAGGGTCCGTGGCTGGCGACTTGGCAAGAAAGATCGCCCACGCTTACACTGGAGCCAACAAAAACCCAAACCAAATTACAGAAATTCCTTATACGTTGCAAATCGTCGATATGATCAATCCGTAACAAATTTCTCAACAAAATCAGTTAAATTTGATGTCCAATACGGAATTACTAACAATGGAATATTGTTTTGCGAGCAAAAATCGAATTTTATTTTATCTCGCATTTTAGTTTTTTCAAGAATAATTTTAGAGTCAGTAAATCTCATTAGTTTATAATGTTGCTCTCCTTGGTATTCTATTAGTTTTAACAATGTATTGTTTTTCAGTATGGCAAAATCAAATGGCAAAGATCTTTTGTTTTTACATTCTTTAATCTTAAATTGTCTTTTAAAATCAATATTAAGCAATTTTAATGTATCACAAATAATTCTTTCACCTTTAGATTCGAAGTTACATTGCGGGCAACCGCTTTTTGTTTTCCCGGTTCTGTTGCTTATAATTGATTGCCACTCATGTCCTTGATGACACGTCCACCAAACTTTTTTATGACTGTAATTTGTTACACTGGATGGAATTAAATTTTCATTTTTAGTTGGATGCCATTCTTTTGCAATATCTGGACTAAGTTTATTTAAACAATTTGACTCGCACACTCTATGTCCAGAACAAAATGGACATCCGTAATTATTGACTCTATCTATAACTTTTGCCTGCCATTCATGATTGCATTTTCCTATCCACCAAACTTTTTTAACGCTTTTAGCAACAATATCAGTAGGAGAAATTTTATTTTTGATTGGATGCCATTCTTTTGCAATATCTGGATATTTTGTCAACAAACAATTGGAAAAACAAGCTTTTTGATTTGCACAATAAGGACAATTTCTTTTATTTGAACCTGTTCTATTATTTATTGAGGATTCCCATTCATGTCCACACGCACCTAACCACCAAGCTTTTTTATTGCTATGTCCTGTAATCATTTGTGGCGAGATTGTATTTTTTGTCGGATGCCATTCTTTTGAAATATCTGGAAATTGTGTTAGCAAACAATTTTCTGAATTAACTCTTTTTCCTGAACAAAATGGACACCCATTATTTGCAAGAGTTCTTTCTTTTATAACCATATCAAATTCATGTCCACATTCAGCAATCCACCACACACGTTTATGACTTCCACGTGAAACATCATTGGGATAAATATTATTAAGAGGGTGCCATTCTTTGACAAGACATGGATGAGTTTCAAGTAAAGTTTTCATATAAATTATATAGTGATTGCGTGGCTGATTTATATAATTAAATTTACAGAATTACTTGCTCCTTAATCTTTGTACTCAAACATTTCTGGCTCAAACATTTCTGGCACAAACATTCTTTGTGATCATTATGTGAAACGACTGATGGCAAAGACATGCACCAACAATGGCTTCGTCCTAGAGAAATCTCACAGACGAAGCCATTATTACATTGAGGACATATGTTTGTTTTACTCATCATCAGAGTCTTCAGAAGCATCAGAGTCTTCAGTATCTTTTGATTTGTTAGCAAAAGCATCAACAAGAGCCTTTGCTTCATCTCGCCACAACCCATGGCGACGTACAATGCAGGAGAATTCAACCAAATCTGGCGATTCAATGGAAATCTTCACTGGATCAGCTTCGTCATCATCTTCTTTCTGGTTCGCTTCGGCATAGGCGTAGCACAAATAGTGGTCTACGAGAGCCGTTCTACCATCAAGAGACAGAGCCTCCCAAATAGGTTCGGGGATCGTGATTACAAAAAATGGATCGCTCCCTTCCTGCTGGTTGGCGAGGAAGGCATTCTGCCCAGAGATCTTTTTGCAGCTTCCCCAGACCTCTCTGCCCTTCGACTTGGGCGTCTTGTCAACAAATACATACTCAAGTTTGACATCAAAGTCAATGAGATGTTGATGATATTTTGGAATTAGCTCGTCAGCAAGAGCTTTGACTTCTGGGGCAGGACTGTATTTTGCGGATGCCATCTTAGAACTCCTTGTGAACTACCGCTACCCTAAAGGGTAGCGGCTTCTTGGCTCAACGACTCCAACTTGCTTACTTGAATGCCATTGATTTTACTCAAAGCCCCAAGAAAAGTAGAGGTTGAAATCTCCCCAATCGTATATTCCCTGCGTTCCACAGGTATTTGTTTCAATATCAGTGCAGATTCGAGTTGGTTTGTCCCATTATGACGTAATGATTTGCATCAAGTTTTTATTTCCGACTAATCGCTCTCCCCCAAGGTGGGCAGATTTCAAATCTGCGTCACCTATGGAAGTTCCGCATCGGGAACTTCAATTTCGACAGTTGCGTTGTGAGCGTCGATTTTGGTCTGGTACTGGTCGATCTTATCTTGCAGTTCCTTGACCAACTTATCTCGCTCAGGCTTGCGAATTTCGGCCTCGTACTTGACTGTTGGATCGCCATACCGAGACTTTACAGTCCCATGTTCAGTGCCCAGTGCCCAGTCTCTGGTAGAACGAAATCTCGGCCTTGCATTCCGCCAACTCAAAAACAAGTCTCTGAATCGGCTTGGTAGCCTCCTGCAAAGACATCTTCAGAGCGACGAGATGTTTGACCCATGCGGCACGTTGCTTCAGAGCAAGCCGGACATCTGTGTCCCGTTCTTGTCCTTCAACAATGCTGTTGACTTCTTGGATATCCGACTCGAACTTTCGGATACTTTCGATAACTCTCTTCTTGTAACGGAGAGCACGAGCTAGTGTCATCTTCATGGCGATCCTCCTTGATTCGTGAAGGGAGCCATTCTAACAGACGCCATTTCTTAATGCAAGCCCTTTTTTTACTTAAGAATGCTGGGGCCGATTTGACTCATGAGTCTGTGTCGTTCCATCATCTCTTTCTCCATGGCCTTCTGCCCCAAGAATCTGGCAATCAGCCACTTGCGATAGTCGTCGCTAAGAGCTTCTGTTTCACTTGGCTGAAAACTCATGTGGTACATCAAGAAGAACCTTTCTTCATCTGCCTCTGTGGGTTCGTACTTGATTTCTTCTTCTTTTTCTTCTGGTAGAATAATTTCTGACATAAAGCCTCCTTTGCTCATATCAGAGTAGTTTCACGACAAGTTTTGTAGGAGTTGTTGATTTAGAAAACACAAACTTCCTTTTGTAAGTTGGCTCAGTGAATTGCACAGGAACTATGATGTATTTGTAATCCATCAACGATTGGTCATTCACAGAAATCCATATTTGTTGTTGGCCGTCTACAACTGTGTGAAATGGTGCTGTGTATCTCTCAGACATGTCTTCTAAAGTATATCCAACTTCTGTCAATTACCCACGCCCCTAAAGGGGCGGGGCTTGGCATTCCAACTCTAAGCAACCTTTAACAGTTTCTTAGCGGACGCCAACAGGCTGATTGACAACAGCCCTTTCTCCCGAATGTTCTTCGCACCATTACAGTCAGCATGATCTACATGTCCACACGACTTACAACAAAACTCTGCTTGACTATTTCGGTTCGCCTTCTCAGTATGACCACACTTGTTGCATCTTTGCGAAGTGTAACGTGGATCAATCAAGACAACCGTAACACCAGCCAACCGAGCCTTATAAGTAATGAAACTGCGGAGTTGGTAGAACGCCCAACTCAACCTCTCTGCTCGTTGCTTTTTCCGAACAACCGTTCTCTGGTTGATATGCGTTAGGTCTTCTAATGCTATCGCACAACCAGTGTCTTTGG
>Ga0163150_10000610_pt1 | contig 65705 bp, 71 predicted proteins | sample OliLakLV19P2IB_FD_148628 | JGI IMG/M metagenome (GOLD analysis project Ga0163150, IMG submission 148628) | Freshwater microbial mat bacterial communities from Lake Vanda, McMurdo Dry Valleys, Antarctica - Oligotrophic Lake LV.19.P2.IB | ecosystem: Environmental > Aquatic > Freshwater > Lake >...
ATAATATGACCAGACCAGCACTCCGCCGATGATAAGTCCGGCTATAAATATAAGAAATTTTTTCATACGCAGATGCGTCTTACTAAAGAGATTATTAATAATAATAATGGTATTATTATTATACCATGAAACACTTGGCCGCTCTGTGAGATCTGTGAGAAAGGGCTCCTCCTCCTATGATTATCGCTTTCTATATAATAGTGCTCGTTTTTTCGGTCATTGTGCATGAGATTGCGCATGGTTTTGTCGCACTGCACTTTGGCGATCAGACGGCGAAGCTTGCCGGACGGCTGACGCTCAATCCGGTGCGTCATCTTGACCCGTTTGGCTCGATCCTCCTTCCATTGCTCCTCGCCCTGTCGGGGCTTCCGGTCTTCGGCTGGGCGAAGCCCGTTCCCTATGACCCGCGCAATCTACGGCATCCTAAGAAAGAGAGCGGGCTTATCGCCATTGCCGGTCCGCTGACCAACCTGCTGCTGGCAACCGTCTTCGCCCTCATCATTCGCATTCTGGTGGGGACCATCGGCCTTGCGGGTTATGAGCAGATTATTGCACTCCTCGATGTGGTCGTCTGGGTGAATCTTGCGCTGACCTTTTTCAATCTTATTCCGATTCCTCCACTCGACGGCTCGGGTGTGCTTTTTTCGTTGCTGCCGCCCACCGCTCGCTCGTTCGAGCTCTTTATGCGCCGCTACGGCATGTACGCTCTACTCGCGATTATTTTTCTCGGCATCGACTTCTTGAGCCCCGTTATCAACTGGGCTCACGCGCTGCTTATCGGCATAGCGTTGTCCTTCTAAGGCCCACGGTTTGATTTTTTGGCGTTCGGGCGGTAAGGTTTTGGAGAAGCACCAGGAGTTCCTTGGTGTCGGAGTCCGTCTCATGAGCAGAAAAGTTCTTTGGAGCCAGCTGCAAGCCAAGCTGGCTCAACTGGGAGATCTCGAATGGCGAGATGAGAACGGCGATGTGCATCGCGGTCCCATCGCCGCGATCGAGTGTTCCGCGGCATCAGCCTCGGACGCGAGCGTCCGCGTTCGTCTTGGGTGGACGGCGGAACTGTACAAGTTCAAGTCGTTCAGTCGGCGCCTCGCGGGGGGCTGGTTCCTCGTCGCGCGCGGCGACAACACGTTTCTCTTTCCGGCGAACACGCATCTACCGGAGCAGCAGGAAGGCGGCGCTTATCTCGTCAGCCTTCCGCGAGTCGCCCAGGTGTACCTGTGTCCGAAGGTGTTCGGCCGGCTCGCCCGTCCCCAATCTGCTCACCCTCTGGCGTCTTCGACGCCACGGGTGATCCCTGGCTGACTTTCCGTCGGCCCGTCGCGTTCCGCGCCCCACAGGTTTCCCGCAAGGAGACCTCGGGGCGCAGTCGTTTCTCTTGAATCTGCGAAAGGACTTTGAGATACGGATTGACAGTTTGCGGTTCCTTTTGCTATTATTCCTCTACGTTTCCGCCGTCTGAAGGCGGTCTCATTTTTGAAAAAATGCCAACAACTCGCCAGCTCGTCCGCAACGGACGTAAAAAGTCAGTATATAAGTCCAAGGCTCCGGCCCTCCGCCGCTATTTTAACTACGTCTTAAATCGTCCGCTCGTCGTGAACTCTCCGTTCAAGCGCGGCGTGTGCATCAAGGTGAGCACGACCACTCCGAAGAAACCGAACTCAGCTATCCGTAAAATCGCTCGTGTTCGTTTAACGAATGGTATGGAAGTCACCGCCTATATTCCAGGTGAGGGACACAACCTCCAGGAACACTCCGTCGTCGTTGTCCGCGGTGGCCGTGTGAAAGATCTTCCAGGTGTTCGCTATCACATCGTCCGTGGTGTGCTCGACACCGGCGGTGTTGAAGGCCGCAAGCAACAGCGCAGCAAGTATGGCGCGAAGAAGGGAAAGGAAGGAGCTAAGTAAAAAACAGAATCTAGAAGCTAGTAACTAGAATCTAGAATTTCAAAACGAGAATATAATAAAGACATGCGTAAAAAGCGAAACTACAAGCGGGATCATCAGGCAGACGTAAAGTACGGCAGCGTTGCCGTCTCCCGTTTCATCAACTCCATAATGCGCAACGGCAAGAAGTCGATCGCGGAGAAGGTGGTCTTTGAGGCTTTTGACGCTATTAAGGAGCAGACTAAGGAAGATCCGCTCAAGGTTTTTGAAAAAGCGCTCGAGAACGCCCAGCCCCTTGTGGAGGTTGCTTCTAAGCGTGTCGGCGGCGCGAACTACCAAGTTCCTCGCGAAGTTCGTCCGGAACGCAAGTTCATGCTTGCAACTCGCTGGATGATCACTGCTGCGAGAGGTAAGAAGGGAAAGGGCATGGCACTTCGCCTTGCGGAAGAAATAATTGCTGCAAGCAAGAACGAGGGTATCGCCATCAAGAAGAAGCAGGACATTCACCGTATGGCAGAGGCCAACCGAGCGTTTGCCCACTTCTCATGGTAATAGCGTAAAGCGTAAGCCCTCGAACCGAGGGCTTTGCGCGTTTTAATAAGTATTTCATCCATTAATCTTTAATAAAACCATATGGCCCGCCAGTATCCACTCGAAAAGACTCGCAACTTCGGTATTGTCGCCCACATCGACGCGGGAAAAACGACGACTTCTGAGCGCGTTCTTTTTTATACGGGTGTCAACCACAAAATTGGTGAAGTGCACACGGGTGACACGGTCATGGACTGGATGGTGCAGGAGCGCGAGCGCGGCATCACCATCACCTCGGCTGCGACGACCGCGTTTTGGACACCGACCTATTTAGGAAAAGATCCGGCAGTCAAGAAGGACAATACCTATCGCTTCAACCTCATCGACACTCCGGGGCACATCGACTTTACGGTCGAGGTGAAGCGCTCCCTTCGCGTTCTTGACGGTGCCGTCGTCGTCTTCGATGGCGTTGCCGGTGTCGAGCCACAGTCCGAGACCAACTGGCGCTATGCTGACGAGTACAATGTGCCGCGCGTCTGCTTTATCAATAAACTCGACCGCATGGGAGCGAGCTTTGAGAACAGCTTGAAGTCTATTGTGGACCGGCTCAATCCGAACGCGATCGCTATCCAGCTGCCGATTGGCGCTGAGGCCGACTTTTCGGGCCTTATCGATCTTATGCGCATGAAGGCGTACAAGTTCGAAGGCGACAAGGGAACTGACATCATCGAAATCCCTATTCCGGCCGACATGATGGATCAAGCGAAGGTCGCTCACGCCGCTCTCGTCGAGAAGATTGTTGAACAGGATGACGCGCTCATGGCCTCATATCTCGAGGGCAAGGAGCCGTCTTTGGAACAACTTAAGAAAACTCTCCGCAAAGCGACGCTTGCCGTGAAGATCATCCCGGTGCTCACTGGAACGGCGCTCAAGAATAAAGGTGTTCAGTTCGTGCTCGATGCGGTTGTTGACTACCTTCCGTCCCCGGTTGATATCGGCGCGGTGAAGGGGATTGAGCTTGCGACTGGTGCCACGATGGAGCGCAAGGCTTCTGACGACCAGCCGTTTGCGGCGCTCGCCTTCAAGATCGCGACCGACCCGTTCGTCGGCGCGCTCACCTATTTCCGCGTCTACTCCGGAGTGCTCAAGCGCGGTAGCTATGTTCTTAACTCGACCAAAAACGAGACCGAGCGCGTCGGCCGTATTCTGCGTATGCACGCCAATGAGCGTGAAGAAATTGAAGAGATCCACGCCGGTGACATCGGGGCGCTTGTGGGCATGAAGGCGACCACCACCGGTGACACGCTCTGCCTTTCCGAGAACCCGATTGTGCTTGAAAAGATTATCTTCCCGGAGCCGGTTATCTCGATGCGTATCGAACCGAAGACGAAGGCTGACCAGGAAAAGATGGGTATGGCGCTGCGCCGCCTCGCTGAAGAGGACCCGACCTTCCGTGTTTCCGGTAATGCTGAAACTGGTGAGACGATCATCTCCGGCATGGGTGAGCTGCACCTCGACGTGCTCGCCGACCGTATGAAGCGTGAGTTCAACGTCGAAGCCAACATCGGCCGCCCGCAGGTTACTTATAAAGAAACGATTCGCAAAGACGCCGAAGCCGAAGGAAAGTACATCAAGCAGTCTGGAGGTCGTGGTCAGTATGGTCACGTCCGTATCCGCATCAAGCCGCTGCCGGCCGGTGGCGGTATCCAGTTCGTCAACGAGGTTAAAGGAGGTGCGATCCCGCAGGAGTTCTTCTCTCCTATTGAAAAAGGTTTCCGCGAGGCAGCGGACCGTGGTATTGTCGCCGGCTACAAGTCTGTTGACCTTGAGGTGACTCTTTATGACGGTAGTTACCACGAGGTGGACTCGTCGGAGGCGGCGTTTAAAGTCGCCTCTTCGATGGCGTTCCAGACCGCTGCCAAGCTTGCCAGCCCAGTTATTCTCGAGCCGATTATGAAGGTGCAGGTCATCGTGCCGACCGAGTATATGGGAGACATCACCGGCGACATCAGCTCCAAGCGTGGACGCATTGAAGGCATGGGTGACCGCCCGCTTGTCAAAGTTATCGACTCATTCGTTCCGCTCTCTGAAATGTTCGGCTACGCCACTAAACTTCGCTCAATGACTCAAGGTCGAGGCAGCTTTACGATGGAGTTCTTCGCTTACGAGGAAGCTCCGCAGAACGTAGCTAAGGCTATTATCGAAGGAAGAAAATAAAAGTCGAGGCCAACGCCTGCCCCGTAGTGTGCCAGCAGGCTCTACTACTGGGGTCGCGAAAGCGATTATCGAAGGCAGGAAATAAGAGAAGCGGGGTTGACTCTTGTATAGAATGTATCTAGAATAGGTAGACATTAAAAAACGTATCATATTTAATCATTAATTTTAATTAATCGTATGGCAGAAAAAGAAAAATTTGCTCGCACTAAGCCGCACGTCAACGTCGGTACCATTGGTCACGTCGATCACGGAAAGACCACGCTCACTGCTGCTATCACCCACGTCTCCTTCATGAATGGTCTCGCGAAGAAGGAAGAGGGTATCGACCAGATCGACAACGCGCCGGAAGAAAAGGCCCGTGGTATTACTATCGCCCTCCACCACTCTGAGTATGAGTCGGTGAAGCGCCACTACGCCCACATTGATGCTCCGGGACACGCTGACTACATCAAGAACATGATCACCGGTGCCGCTCAGATGGATGGTGCTATTCTTGTCGTCTCTGCTGCTGACGGACCGATGCCTCAGACCCGTGAGCACATTTTGCTTGCTCGCCAGGTCGGCGTGCCAGCTCTCGTCGTCTTCCTCAACAAGTGCGACATGGTTGATGACCCAGAGCTTATCGACCTCGTTGAGAGTGAGGTTCGCGAGCTCCTTAAGAAGTATGAGTACCCAGGAGACACGACCCCAATCATCCGTGGTTCAGCCTTAAAAGCGCTCGAATCGAAGACGAAGGATGACGCTGCGAACAAGCCAATTCTTGACCTCATCAACGCCTTAGACACCTTTATCCCAGACCCAATCCGCGACACGACCAAGCCGTTCTTGATGCCTATCGAAGACATCTTCTCGATTGAAGGCCGCGGTACTGTCGTAACTGGCCGTATTGAGCGTGGTATCGTGAAGGTCAACGAGGAAATCGAAATCGTCGGTCTCCGCCCAACGGTAAAGACCGTCGTCACTGGTATCGAAATGTTCAACAAGCTTCTTGACGAGGGTCAGGCAGGGGATAACGTCGGTATCCTTCTCCGTGGTCTTAAAAAAGAGGACGTGGAGCGTGGTCAGGTGCTCACCAAGATTGGTGCCGTCAACCCGCACACTGAATTTTCCGCTGAGGTCTATGTGCTCTCGAAGGAGGAAGGTGGTCGCCACACTCCGTTCTTCAAGGGTTACAAGCCGCAGTTCTACATCCGTACCACCGACGTCACTGGTGAGGTTATTCTCCCAGCTGGTACCGAAATGGTCATGCCAGGGGACACGATCAAGATCGATGTTAAGCTCATCGCTCCAGTTGCTCTCGAAGAGAAACAGCGTTTCGCTATCCGCGAAGGCGGAAAGACGGTCGGCGCTGGTGTCGTAGTCAAGATTACTAAGTAAAACGACATCAAGGTATAGGCCCGATTGCCGTAGCGGCAATCCAATACCTCCCACTACTATGGCTACCAAGAAAGAAGCTGATCGCGTACCAAAACTTCGTTTGCGCATAAAGGCATACGACACGAAGCTCATCGACAGCTCGTGCAAGCAGATTATCGACACCGCGAAGAAACACGAGGTCGAGGTCTCAGGCCCGATGCCGCTGCCGACCGAGTTCCACAAGTACACGGTCAACCGCTCAACGTTCATCGACAAGAACAGCCGTGAACAGTTCGAGCTCCGTATTCACAAGCGTCTCATCGACATTGTGAATCCGACCCAAGCCATAGTGGAGAGCCTCTCGTCGCTCAACCTTCCTGCAGGTGTCGACGTTGAGATCAAGATGATGTAAGGCTAAATCATTCGTCGCTGACGAATGATCGCCCGATCAAAAACCCGCTTTAGGCGGGTTTTTGATTTAGGGGCTTTTGTAAGCGAAGCGCGTTGCTTTTCGCACTACCACAAAATGCGGTGCTGGGTGATTCGCCCCTAACGGGTGCTTTTTGGTCTTGTGGTGAGCTTGCCGAACCATTGACGGAAATCGGGGATTAGGGTATTTAATTAGACGTCAACGGCTCTCGATTTTGGGAGTGAAACACAAAATCTGGGTTTCCCAAGGAGGGAACGATGGCGATCGACGTCAACGGAAAGAATGTAGAGGATTTGGTCGACGTGCTTGAGCTGTTCGGGATTAATCCTCTCGAATGGAAGTCGGGCAAGACGGCGGCCGACCTACTCGAGGAGGTCCGGGAGGGCGAAAGCCAGCTCGTGCTCGCTCGACTGGTCGAGGTCGTGAAGATGCGAGTTCTTTCCACCGGGCGTCCCAGAATGGAGCTCGTCGAACTCGGCAAGCGTCGCAAGAACGGTGACGTGGTGATGCACGATAAGCCGCTTCTTTATTCGGCGGGATAGCGTTCTTTCTTTCACGGTTGTTATATTTGAAAAGCTACTTCGTCTTAGGTATACTACATTCGATATGAAAAACACGCTCCAGAAGGGAAGAATTCGATATATTATTTTTCGCGACCGAAAAGAGGACGTGTGGTTTGGTGTCGGGTTAGAATTCAATATTATCGAGGAAGGAGAGGATCCGATGGTAGTCATGAATTCGCTCCTTGAGGCAACTAAGGGCTACTTGGAGGCGGCGAAAAAAATGAAATTACGACCCATCATTTTAAATCAAAAATCAGAAAAAGAGTACGAAGAACTTTGGAAGCGACTTGAATCTGGAAAAGCAGAGAGCGCTCCGTCTGTTATCGACAATAAAGAAATCCACAATTTTGGATATCAAAATCTGCAAGCCCTAGTTGCCGCCTAACAGAAATGACGCGAGGCGTTTTTAACTGGGCGTTTGGAGATGTTGTTGCTTTCTTGAAGAGCCGTGGGTTTATTCATTCGCACACGAGGGGTAGTCACTACTATTTCTTAGGACGAGCAGGAGGCTCACCACGATTGGTTCAGGTCCCATTTCATGGCGCAAAAACTCTAAAGCCAAGGACTTTGAATCTCATAATTAGACAGTCTGGCATTGCGCGAAATATTTGGTTGGCCTAAAATGGTCAACGATTTTACTTCTTCCCATTCTTTCGCACCCGCGCACTCCTATACTCGCCTTCGACAAGACTTTTTTTAATCGCTCCTATCGTCTGGCGGGTGAGCCAGAGCTCACGGCTGATCTCGCTCGGGCCGATGCCGGAGTAGATACGGCTGGCGGCCAAGGCGCGGTAGGTGATGCCTTTGCGCTCTTTGGGGCTCAAGAGGAAGTTCAGGGCTTCAGTAAGGTCAACGGGCTCTTCGATTGAGGCGATGCGCTCAATAATAATCTGCCAGACGGCCGCCTCCCAGTGCTTGCGGGAGGGGAAGTCGGTCATGAGTGGAAGGCTGCCCGCGATAATCGTATTTATCATATGAGTTAGAAGGGTAGTACGTAGTTCGTAGCGCGTAGTAAAACGGGATAGAATAGCCTTAAGGAAAATAGGGATAAAACCAGTATGTATGACAAGTCATACATCGTCAAGTGAGAAAACGGGGAAAGGACTAGACAAAGTGAGGGGGCTCGTGTATATTATGTCTACAAAGGTTTTAGCCATAAATTACTAGGTGTTTAGTCAGTGTTAGCACCTAAGGCTTGCCAAGGGTGTTTTTCTTTTATAAACGGCATACCGCCAGCAACAACTAACCAAATAACGAGCTGTGTATGAAGAAGTGGAATGGTAAAAAGATGAAGATGACGTCGGTTTTTAAGGATGGTAAACATCTGGGTGTTACTCCTGTCCAGCTAGATGAGAAGTCTGATATGACTGATCTTCGGCCGGGCATTTTAATTCGCATAACCGGCACGACCAAGGGTCACGGTTTCACCGGTACGGTGAAGCGCTATGACTTCAAGGGAGGTCCCCAGACTCACGGTCAGAAGAACCGTCTCCGGGCACCGGGTTCTATTGGTAGTACCGCACCTCAGCGTGTTGTTCCGGGCATGCGTATGGCCGGCCGTATGGGTATGGATACTGTAACGACGATTAACGTCCCCTTAATTGATATTGATGCTGAGAAGAAGGTTGCCTTCATTAATGGTGCTGTTCCGGGTACTATTGGCCGCAAGGTTATTCTTACCATTAAAGAGGCTACCGATGCTAAGAAATAAGGTAGATACGCTTAACCAATAGCGCATACGAATAAGACAACAATATGAAAACTTCTGTTTATAACTGGAAAGGTGAAGAGGCCGGTAACGTCGAGCTTGTTGACGCTATCTTTGCGAAGAAGTGGAACGCCGACTTAGTGCATCAGGTGACCCTTGCTTTACTTGCGAATCAGCGCCGCCCATGGGCACACGCCAAAGGCCGCGGTGAAGTGCGTGGTGGTGGTATTAAGCCATGGAAGCAGAAGGGTACCGGCCGTGCTCGTCACGGTTCGACCCGTTCTCCGATCTGGCGTGGTGGTGGTGCTTCGCACGGTCCAAACAAGGAGCGCGACTTCAGCCAGAAGATTAACAAGAAGATGCTCCGTGGAGCTCTCCACGCTATCTTGTCTAAGAAGCTCGCCGAAGGTGAGCTTAAGGTTATCGACACGGTTGAGGTGAAGGGGATGAAGACCAAGCAGGCGATGAGCTCGCTCATGGGCTTCTTTAAGGCGAAGGGTCGCCTCGCTCCGTCAACGCTCGTCGTTTCATCGATGGCCAACCGCGGCAACGCTCGTGCCTACCGCAATATCTCCCGTGTTGAGCTCGTTATCCCGGGCACCCTCAACGTCCTCGACCTCCTGAAATACAAGAACGTCCTCGTCGAAAAGTCGGCGGTAACCGAAATCAAATAATATGGATAAGTCATTAGTTATCAAGCCGCTCATCACGGAGAAAGCCACTATGCTTGGCGTCATGAACAAGTACGTCTTTTTGGTTAAGGATGGAGCGAGCGCTTCGGAGATTAAGAAGATTGTCGCCGCTGAGTACAAAGTGAAGATTGACCGCGTGCAGTGCATCAACACGAAGCCGAAGAAGCGCCGCAAGGGCAACAGCTTCGGTACGATTCCGGGTTACCGCAAGGCTATCGTCAGCCTCAAAAAGGGCGAGAAGATGGAGATCCTTCCGCAATAAAAGAGCGACCTAGAATACTATGAAGACCTATAAGCCAAAAACTCCGTCCCTTCGTCAGCGCACTATCGTCCCTTACAGGACGCTTCTTTCTGGCGACAAGCCGAAGAAGAGCTTGCTCATGAATGTGAACGCTAAGTCCGGTCGCAACAACCGCGGTATCATCACCGTTCGCCACCAGGGTGGCGGAGCGAAGAAGCGCTACCGCATAGTGGACTTCATGCAGACCAAGCTAAACATCCCGGGCATCATCAAGACAATCGAGTACGACCCGTACCGCAGTGCTTTTATCTCTCTTGTTTCATACAAGGACGGCGAGTACCGCTACATCCTCACCGCGAAGGACATCAAAATCGGTGACACTGTTTTGACCGGCATGGATATTCCGCTGACCGCCGGCAACCGCCTTCCGCTGGCAAAGTTGCCGATTGGTTATTTTGTGCACAATGTTGAGACTCGTCCGAACGGCGGAGGCAAGCTTGCCCGCAGCGCCGGAACCTATCTCGAAGTGTTGGGTACGACTAACGGCATGACCGACCTCAAGATGCCATCGCGCGAAGTGCGCCGCGTCCCGAGCATGTGCTTTGCGACGATTGGTCAGCTTTCAAATATTGATTACAACCTCATCAATATCGGTAAGGCCGGCCGCAGCCGTTGGCTCGGTATCCGCCCGACCGTCCGTGGTTCTGCCATGAACCCGGTTGACCACCCATACGGTGGAGGTGAAGGTGCGCAGCCTCGTGGTACCAAGCGCCCGAAGACGGTCTACGGTAAGGTAACCGGTGGTCACAAGACCCGCCGCCCGAAGAAGTGGTCGAATAAGTTGATCCTCAAGCGCCGCCCCACGGTAAGATAGAAAGAAAAAGCGTTTGAAATGTTCGAGATGTTGGAAATGTAAAATCAACAACTCCAACACTTCGAACAACTCCAACAACTCCAACAATTCCAACAAACCACCATGAGCCGTTCAGCTAAAAAAGGACCATACGTATACGACCGATTGCTCAAGAAGATGAGCAAGGTTAAGCCTGGAGAAAAGACCGTCATCAAGACGTGGGCGCGTGCTTCGACTATCGCTCCGGAGATGGTTGGTTACACGTTTGGCGTACACAACGGCAAGAACTTTATTGAAGTTACCGTCAAAGAAGAGATGGTCGGTCACCGCCTTGGTGAGTTCGCCCTTACCCGCAAGTTCGTTAAGCACGGAGGTAAGATGCAGAAACAGCTTGAGGCTGCCGCTTCGATGGCTGAGGCTGAAAAGAAGGCTGCCGCTCAGGCCGCTCCTCCGGCTGCTAAGAAATAACATCATGTCTAACTATTCTTTTTCTCAATTGATGCATGGAAATCTGATGCAGTCGCACGACGCGAGTGTGAAGATGTCCTTTATGACTTCGAACACGAGCAACACCGCGATGCGCCAGATTTCCCGCACCTCCGGCGAGGCGACCTTGTCCGATTTCAGTGTCGCTCCTCAAAGCCGTAGCCAAACTACAAACTTCTCATCGCTTCGCGAACTCAGCCAAGGTCGCACTCGTCAATTAAGAAAGGAGAATAATTAGACATGATTGCTATGGATACTATCAAAGAACAAAAGTCATACCTTCGCTACCTCTCTATCGCTCCTCGCAAAGTGCGGCTTATTGCTGACACGCTCCGTAAGCTTACTGTTTCGGAGGCGCAGGCTCAGCTCATGCTCCGCCCGCACCGCGTTGCCGAGCCGCTCTTAAAGCTCCTCAACTCCGCCATGAGCAACGCTAAGAACAACGGATTCAAAGTGGAGAAGCTGGTTATCTCAAAGATATGGGTTGACCCAGCGCCGGTGCTCCAGCGCTCACTCCCACGTTCACAGGGTCGCGCGACCCCTATTTTGAAGCGTATGTCGCACGTCACTTTGATCCTGTCTGAGAGCGAGAAGGCGAAAGAGTCCCGCTTCAACATTGCTGCTCCCGCCAAAGGCGGGCAGGCCGGCAAAGAAAAAAAGGAAGGGAAGCTCAAGAAGGGCGGAAAGGTGACGGGCAACGTTGCTCCGAAGCCGTCTGCCGATCACGAGGACCACAAAAAGTCGGAGGCGAAAGCCGGCCAGAAGGCCCATGAAGGAGGTGCATTTAAGCGCTTCTTTAATCGCAAGAGCGCCTAATCCGTAATCGATAATCAATAAAGATATGGGACAAAAAATTCGACCAGACTCATTCCGCTTGGGCGTTATCCGTGATTGGAACTCGCGCTGGTTTGGCAATAAAGGAACTTATCCGATGAAGCTCCAGGAGGACGAGGTCATCCGCAAAGCGATCCAAAAGAAGATTGCTCTCGCCGGTATCGTTCGTATTGAAATCGAGCGCACCGCCAACAACGCCTACCGCGTGCTCGTCAAAGCCGCGAAGCCGGGTCTCGTTATTGGCCGCGGCGGTCAGGGTATCGAGGATCTTACGAAGTATATCCAGGGAGAGCTCCGTGCCTTGCTCGTTAAGCGCGGCATGAAGAACCCGAAAACCCCGTTCTCGCTCACCATTGAAGAGCTCAAGCGCTCGGAAATCTCTTCCCAGTTTGTGGGCCAGCAGCTCGCTTGGGAGCTCGAGAAGCGTATGCCATTTAGGCGCACCATGAAGAAGGCTATTGAACAGGCGATGCTTAACCGCGAGGTGCTTGGTATCAAGATCAAGATGTCCGGCCGCTTGGATGGTAACGAAATTGCGCGCACCGAACAGCTTTCAAAGGGTAAACTTCCGCTTCAGACACTTCGCGCCAACATCGACTACGGACAGGCGACCGCCTTCTGTACGTATGGTGCCATTGGTATCAAAGTCTGGATCTATAAAGGTCTTGTCTTCACTAAGGAGCTCAAGAACGCGAGCCAGAAAATAAAGTAGATTCGATAAACTCACTACAAGTAATATGTTACAGCCTAAGAAAGTTAAACACCGAAAGTGGAGCAAGGGACACGGCAGGTACCGCAAGACGGAGACCCGCGGTACGTGGCTTGCTTATGGTAGCTTCGGCCTTAAGGCCGAGACGTCCGCGTACGTCAACGCCCGCCAACTTGAGGCCGCCCGCCGCACCATCACGAACTACATGAAGCGTGAAGGTAAGGTGTTCATCCGCGTCTTCCCGGACAAGCCGATTACCAAAAAGCCGCCAGAGGTAACCCTCGGTGGAGGTAAGGGTACCGTTGATCACTACGTGTTTCCGGTTAAGCCGGGCCGCATCCTCTTTGAAGTTGACGGTATCACTGAAGTCACCGCTCGTGAGGCGCTCCGCCTTGCCGGCTTCAAACTCCCGTGCCGTACCCGCTTCGTAATGAAGGATGCCAAATAATTATGTCTAACTATTCTTTTTCTCAATTGATGCGTGGAAATCTGATGCAGTCGCACGACGCGAGCCTGCCGGTGTCCTTTATGACTCCAAAGGTGAGCAACATAGCGATGCACCTGATTTCCCGCACCTCCGGCGAGGCGACCTTGTCTGATCTTTTTGTCACTCCTTCACAGCGTAGCCGAGCTACAACTGTATCAGTCGCTTCGCAAGCTCAGTCCAAGGTCGCTGCTCGTCAATTAAGAAAGGAGAATAATTAGACATAATGTTATGAAAAAGACTGAATTCGCAAAATTGAAGAATCAGGGTCCGGCTGAGCTCGCTAAAACGCTTGTTGAGAGCCGCGCCAAGTTGGTGCAGCTGCAGCATGACATCACCGCGAACAAGGTGAAGAACGTTCACTCCGCCAATGCACTTCGTCGGGACATTGCGCGAATCATGACTTTGATGCAGAATAGTGCAACATCTGGAGTAATCGCGAAAAATGCGAATAAGGCAGGTAATAATGCGAAATAAAGATATGAAACGCCAACTCGAAGGAGTAGTAGTCTCCGACAAAATGCAGAAGACCGCTGTGGTGGCAGTGACCCACACCCGGAAGCACCCGAAGTACCTTAAATATTACACGGTGACGAACCGTTTTAAGGCGCACAACGAGAACAATGAGTACAAGACCGGCGATCGCGTCATCATCGAAGAGACTCGACCACTGAGCAGGGATAAGTACTTCCAGATCGTAAAGCTCGTCAGGAAAGGCCGTCAGGCGCTCGCAGAAGAATAACACCCATTAACAAACACTCGTATGATCCAAATCCGTTCAATATTGAAGGTTGCTGACAACAGCGGCGCAAAGTTCGTCCGGGTGTTTACGATACTCGGTGGTAGCCGCAAGCGCTACGCCCAGGTAGGCGAGATTGTTATCGCGTCGGTCCAGTCCGCTGAGCCGCGCAAGGCTATCAAAAAGAAAGATAAAGTGAAGTGCCTCATCATCCGCCAGCGCCACCCGCTTCGCCGCCCGGATGGCACCGTGGTCCGCTTCGATGACAACGCCGTCATCCTTGTTGACGAGAAAAAAGAGCCAAAGGGCACCCGCGTGTTCGGTCCGATGCCGCGCGAAATAAAAGATAAAGGTTTTGAGACCGTTTTCGGTCAAGCCGAAGAGGTAGTCTAATAAACCCACCCACTATGATAAAGATGACTGTTAAAAAAGGAGATATGGTGATTGTCCGCAAGGGTAAGGACGCCGGCAAGAGCGGTAAGATCATTCGCGTGTTCCCGAAAGAGAACAAGGTGCTTGTTGACGGTCTCAATCTTTTCAAAAAGCACAAGCGTCCGACCAAGCAGGGTCAGAAAGGCGAGATGGTCAGCTTGCCGCGTCCGATTAACCGCAGCAACGTCGAGCTTAAATAGTATGATTACTAAGTACCCCCTCGAAAAGATAGTGGTAAACACCAGCTTTGGTAAGCTCACAACGCTTGCCGACTTTACCGACAAAGGCTTTCCGGAGATTCAGCAGGCGATTGCCGCTATCACCGGCCAGAAGCCGCAGGACCGCCCTGCCAAGAAATCCATCGCCGGTTTCAAGCTCCGCGCCGGCACCGTCATCGGTCTTAAGGTGACCTTGCGTGGCCGCAAGATGATGCAGTTCCTGGAGAAGGTCAACGCGATTGTCATGCCGCGCGTGCGCGACTTCCGGGGTATCAGCTCGAAGGGTATCGATGATCACGGCAATCTCACCTTCGGCATCAGGGAGCACACGGTATTTCCTGAGATCGTACTCGAGAACTCCCGCGTCGCGTTTGGTATTGAAGTCACCCTTGTTCCTCGCATCCCAATGGCTCGTGAAGCAGCACTCGCTTTCTATCGCGGACTTGGTCTCCCGCTCGAGAAGAATGCTCCCGTCAAAGGCGGCAGCAAAAAGAAATAATCACCCTTTCATACCACTATGGCAAAGAAGTCGATGATAGCGAAAGCACTCCGTAAACCCAAGTTTTCAAGCCGGGTGATTCGCCGTTGCTTCCGCTGTGGCCGCCGCCACGGTTTCATGCGGGCGTTCGGTATCTGCCGTATCTGTTTCCGCGAGATGGCCGGTCGCGGCGAGATCCCGGGCGTTAAGAAAGCGAGCTGGTAAAGGATTTTCTTAAAAATTTAAATATACCTATGCAAAAATTTTTCCCAGAAAACCTTTATCCCGCCGACGGCGCGGATATCACTATAGTAACCCACGCCTCTGGCGGGGTGCTCAATTTTGTATTAAGATTGACTGCACCCAAAGCTTATCAATCTTAACAAAATTGGCATGTACACAGATTTACTTACTAAAATTCAAAACGCTCAGAAGGCCAAGAAGACGAGCCTTAAGGTTCCATTCTCAAACATGGACCTCGCTATTGCCGAACTCTTGAGCAAGCACAACTTCATCGGCGCGGTGAACAAGAAGGGCCGTATGCCAAAGCGTGTCCTTGAGATTGATCTCAAGTACATCGATGAGATGGGCGCTATCAGTGGCGTGAAGTTCCTCTCGGTCCCAAGTCGCCGTCTCTATGCCGGCTATACCGCTTTGCGTCCGGTCAAACAGGGCTATGGTATCGGCCTGGTCTCGACCCCGAAGGGCATTATGACCTCGCTTGATGCTAAAAAGCAGAAGATGGGCGGACAGCTCTTATTCGAAATCTGGTAATTTTATTGAACTACACCTATGTCTAAAATCGGATCAAAACCAATAGCGATTCCAGAGGGAGTAACTGTCGAGCACAGGGACGGTATCTTTACGATAAAAGGAAAGCTTGCGACTCTCACGGTCAGCCAGCTTCCACTGGTAGACGCTGAGATCAAGGAAGGCGCGATTCATCTCACTATCACTTCGACCAAGAAGCAGGCGCGCGCCAACTGGGGAACCCTCGGTGCGAACCTTAAGAACGCTATCGTCGGCGTCACGACCGGATTCATGAAGTCCCTTGAGATTCAGGGTATCGGTTTCAAAGCGGCAATGGAGGGGAATAACCTGAGCCTCAACGTCGGCTTCAGCCACCCGGTGAAGTTCACGACCCCGGAGGGCATCAAGATTGCTATCGAAAAGGCGTTCATCCGCATCAGTGGCAGCGACAAGCAGGTCGTCGGGCAGACTGCCGCCCAGATCCGCAAGATCAAGAAGCCGGAGCCGTACCAGGGTAAGGGTATCCGCTACGTCGGCGAACAGGTCCGCCGCAAGGCCGGTAAGAAAGTAGCCGGTTCGACCGGAGGAGCCGCTTAAAAAGATATGAAACGCATTAAGATTCTCAACAAAGGAAAAGCCAAGCGCACTGCCCGTGTTCGAGCTCGTATTCGTGGTACCGCCGAGCGCCCGCGCCTTTCGATCTTCCGTAGCAACAGTTCGATCTACGCGCAGTTAATCAATGACGAGACGGGTACGACAGTCGCTTCCGTGAATCTCAAAGAGGCAAAAGCTGATGCGAAAGAGGGGATGAGTAAGGGTGTCGCGAAAGCCTACAGCCTTGGTCAAGTCATCGCCGAAAAGGCGAAGAAAGCTGGTTTCTCCGCGGCGGTTTTCGACCGAGGAGCTTACGCCTACCACGGTCGCGTGAGAGCATTCGCTGATGGGGCCCGCGCGGGAGGACTCAAGTTCTAAAATATATGACTGACGAAATCAAACCACAAGTGAATACGACCGCTGCCGCTCCTGCCAAGGCGTCCAATTCGGGTATCCCAGCGACCCTCGCCGCTTACAATGAGCGCAACAAGAGTTCTGCGTCCGCGGGAGGTCCATCGCGCCGTTTCTCTTCAGCTGGAGGAGGGGGTAATCGCGATCGCAAACCGTTCGTGAAAAAGAAAGAAGAGTTCGACGAGCAGATGGTTGACCTTCGCCGCGTCGCCCGCGTTATGGCCGGAGGTAAGCGCTTCCGCTTCCGCGTTACGCTCATTATCGGCGACCGCAAGGGTCGTGTTGGTGTCGGCATGGGAAAGGGTATTGATGTCGCCCAAGCTATCGGCAAGGCGAAGAACGATGCGAAGAAGAACGTCATCACCGTCCGTCTCGACAAGAACACGATTCCGCACGAGGTGAAGGCGAAGTTCTCAGCCGCAAGGATTGTTCTCAAGCCGGCTAAAGAGGGTAACGGTCTGGTCGCAGGAGGCGCCGTCCGCGCTGTCCTGACCCTTGCCGGTATCAAAGATATCACCGCGAAGGTGCTTGGCCGGACTCCGAATAAGCTGACCAACGCTCTCGCGACCATTGAAGCGCTCAAAGGCCTGACTCTTATCCGCCGCGTCCCGAAATTTGAAAAGAAACCGCTCGTTGAGGTGAAGGCCGAAGCGAAGCCGGTTGAGCTCAAAGCAAAAGCGAAATCCTAAGTACTAAATTCTAAACTCTAAATAAATCACAATGACCAAAATCTTAAGTTTTAAAACTTAGAAATTCGATTTTGAACATTGTTTAGAAATTAGTAATTAGATATTAGAAATTGATAAAGATATGCAACTTCACACTATCGTCCGAAAACACCCAAATGACACAAAGGCGACCCGCGTCGGCCGGGGTGGCAAGCGTGGCACGACCTCCGGAGGCGGACAGAAGGGTCAGAAGTCCCGTTCCGGTCACCGCATCCGCCCGGCTATCCGCGACTTAATCCAACGCTTGCCAAAGCTCCGCGGTTACCGCAACAAGGCGAAGAGCGATCTCGCTACTGAAGTTACGCTCACGACCCTCGCCGGCCTTTCGGTCGCCGTTATCACCATCGAGGCGCTGGTCAAAGCCGGCATCATTGAGAGCAAGAACGTGTCGGTCAAGGTGCTCGCGACCGGGCGCCTTCTGAAGGCTCTCAAGCTCGAAGGGGTCAAGGTTTCTGCCGGTGCCAAAGCGAAAATCGAAAAGGCGGGCGGCAGCGTTAAGTAAACTTCTTCTTTCTCAATAAATACATGCTCGGTTCATTCATTCAAGCTTTCAGGGTTCCTGATATCCGCAAGAAGCTTCTTACGGTGGCTGGGCTTTTGCTCGTCTTCCGCGCCCTGGCGGCTATCCCGGTTCCGGGCGTTGACCCAGTCCAATTGCGCAACCTGCTCGGTGGCAGCGATCTGTTCGGCTTTTTGAACATCTTCTCGGGAGGCGCGCTTTCCAACCTCTCGATCATGATGCTTGGTGTTAGCCCTTACATTACCGCGACGATCATCATGCAGCTGCTCACCATGATCTTCCCGGCTCTCAAGGTCATCTATTATGAAGAGGGAGCTCTCGGCCGGGCGAAGTTTAACCGCATCTCACGTTATCTCACCGTGCCGCTTGCCGCCCTCCAGGGTTACGGGCTTTTGAATCTGCTCGTCAGCCAGAACGTGCTCGCCCCACTTTCAGCCTCTGAGATGGTACGCGACATCATCGTGATCACTGCCGGTGCCCTTATCCTCATGTGGATAGGTGAACTCATCACTGAGCAGAAGATCGGTAATGGTACCTCCCTCATCATCTTCGCCGGTATCGTTAGCGGACTTCCGGCTATAATCCAGACCGCGCTTGTGAACTACTCTCCGGATCTCATTACGAGCTATATCATCTTTGCTGTCGGAGCCGTGATCGTCATTGCCGGTGTCGTCTTTATTAGCGAGGGAGAACGAAAGATTCCGGTGGTATACAGCAAGCGTGTCCGTGGGAACAAGGTGCTGGGTGGCTCAACGAGCTATCTGCCGCTGAAGGTGAATCAGGCCGGCGTCATCCCAATCATCTTTGCCATCTCGATTCTGCTCTTCCCACAGTTTCTTGCCCAGATACTTTCAGTCTTCAGTAGCAGCCTGAGTCTCAAGTTGCAGGGCTTTGTGAGCGCCTTCCTCGACAACCAACTCTGGTACGGTATCTTCTACTTCTCGCTCGTGGTCATCTTTACCTACTTCTACACGGCGATCACCTTCAATCCGGAGGAGATCAGTAAGAACCTCCAGCAGAACGGCGGATTTATTCCGGGCATCCGTCCCGGAGAGCCGACGGCCACGTTCCTCAAGAAGACCACTGGCCGCATCACCCTCTTTGGAGCCGTCTTCCTGGGTTTTATCGCGGTGTTGCCAATTATTACGCAGTTCTTTACGGGGGCACAGGCGCTGACTATCGGCGGCACGGCGCTGCTCATCGTGGTCTCAGTCGCTCTCGAAACCACCCGCCAGCTGCAGAGTCAGCTCGCGGTGCGAGAATACGACAACGTCTAATCCAAAAAGCGCCCCGACTCAGGTTGGGGTGCTTTTTGTTTTCCGGGCGGGCCGGGATTAGGGTATACTAAAACCATATGGCTCCAACGATAACTTCGGTAAAAAACCTGCGCGGCAAGATCGTCCTGTTGCGCGCCGATCTCAATGTTGAGAGCACGAAAGACTCATTCAGGCTCTCCCGCGCGATCCCGACCATCACGTATCTCAAAAAGAAGGGAGCGATTACCGTCATCATGAGCCACCGGGGTCGTCCTTCGGGCTGGGAGATGAAGGAGAGCCTCAAGCCGCTTATCCCGTATCTGCGGGCAAAGCTGGGCATGGTCACCTTTATCCCTTCACACAGCCAAGGCGAGCTTACAGCCGTGGTGGAGGCGGCCAAGCCGGGAGCTGTCCTGCTCCTTGAGAACGTGCGTTTTAACGCCGGCGAAGACGTCTCTGATAAGCGCTGGGCGAGCTTGCTCGCCTCGGTCGCCGATATCTATGTCAACGATGCGTTCCCAAGCCACCACGCCGGAGCGACCGTCTCGGTCCTGCCGAAGCTACTGCCTAGTTATGCTGGTCTGCAGCTCGTAGCGGAGGTGGAGGCGCTTTCGAAGGCGATGAAAAAGCCAAAGCAGCCCCTAATTGTCATCCTTGCGGGAGGCAAGGCGGCGGACAAGTTCGCGGTCATTACTTATCTCTATAAGAAGACCAAGGCCTTTCTGATCGGCGGAGTGCTGGCCAACACCTTCTTTGAGGCGATGGGAATGGATATCGACTCTTCGGTGGTGGATAAGGCTATTTTGCCGGAGGTAAAAAAGATGCTGCGCGATAAGAAGCTGGTGCTACCAATGGATTGGATCAGCAATGAGGGCGGCAAGATCCTTGATCTGGGGTCGCTCTCAGCCGCGGCCTTCGGCAAGATGATTGCAGGAGCCGGTACGGTTATTTGGAACGGGCCGATGGGCTTTTTTGAGGACAAGCGCTTCCGAGCCGGTTCGGAGGCTATCGCGAAAGCGATTGCGCGCAGCAAAGCCTTTTCGATTGTCGGCGGCGGAGAGACGACGAGCCTCATCATGAGCCTCGGCCTTGAAAAGAAGATCGGCTTTCTTTCGACCGGCGGTGGAGCGATGCTCGCCTTTATGGCTGGTAAGCCGCACGCAGGGCTGATAGCATTAGGCTATAAGTAGTATGGCAATATTAGAAAACGACACAATCATGGGAGCTTTTGAAAATAACAACGTTAAGGTGTGGGACCGCGATATTGTTTTTTTTGATGCCGAGTTCACCGGTTTCGAACTCGATAAAGAAGTCATCGAGATCGGCTTCGTGAAGGTCCGTGCAGGCGACCTTTCAATCATTGCGGAAGGGGACATTAAGCTGCGCCCGGAACACATTGAACGCGCGACGCCTTCGGCCCTGCTGGTCAACGGCTATGACGAGGCGGAGTGGAAGCGCGACGGCGTTTCGCACGCCGACGGCTTGGCGGAGTTTTTAGCGCAGACTAAAGAGGCTATCCTTGCTGGTCACAATGTTGCGATGGATTGGATGCACCTGCATAACGCGCTGGAGCGCGTTGGTATGAAGCCGAACTTTTTCTACAAGAGTATCGACACCTTCTCGATGGCGTGGCAGAAGCTGCGGGGGAGGGAGGAGTTCGTAAAATTTTCGCTTGCGGAGCTGGCGAACTATTTCGGCGTCGATCGGGGACGGGCGCATCGGGCGATAGACGACGCGCGAACGACCTTCGTTGTGTATAAGAAACTTATCGCCTTGCCCTAATATATGAAGCACGATCACTTTTTCTCCCTGCTTTCAGTCGCCCTTATCCTCCTTATCGCCGCCCTCGTTACTCCAGCTCTTCTCGGTCGCGAATCTGATGTGGAAATCTATTCCGTACTCACGCATATCTCATAGATTTGGCGGAATGAATTTTCTCATTACTGCGCGAAGCGCGAAGTGGACAGTACCGTTAGGTACGGCCACGACAAGCGACACTGCAGTAGTTAAAAATTCATCCGTCTTCGAAAGCACTAAAATCGCCGATGCCATTGTTGCGACTTCGAAATCGTAGCTCAAGCTACAGCTTTCTCGCCGCGCTGTGGCCTCGAACGATTTTAGTAACTTCCAAATCTGATGAAATATGTGTGGGTACGGAATCGGGCGAGCTTGGTGGATATCTTTGGGAAGTAGAGTTGCTCAAATTCTTGCTTTATTGTATTGTGGTTCTGGTAGTAGGCGACTACGCCCGCCTCAAAACGGGTGAGGAAAGTCGGGACACTCGCCAGTTTTGTCTACCGCAGGTAGCCACAAAACTGAGCGTCCTATCGTAGCCTTGGCGAAGATGGATAACCCTCCTTCGCTCTTCGAGCTTCGAAAGGGTGCTCAATTTTGCGACACCTTCGGTGGGCAAAATATTGGCAAACGTAGGAGCTAACGGCTCCCAGTAGCAATATAGAGGTGCGAGCAGTGACGCCCGAGTTAGAAATGGCTCGGGGGACCCTATCCCAACGTAGAAGGTCTAATTCCGCCATGGGGATCAAAAGCGGAAGTGAAACGGCTAAATCCTTACGGAGTGCAAGGCCGGATCCATTTCTTAGTGGATGTGCCGCTCGAGCCAAAAGGCGACTTTCGGCCCAGACAAATTGTTGCTTTAAAACAGAATCCCGCTTATTTACTACCGCTAAAAACCGCTCGAAAGGGCGGTTTTTAGTATTCCGGAGGCTTAAAAACCCATATTTTGAGCCTATTATAGGGTTATTAGCCATTTATTGACATTTATGTCAAAGTATGATATATTAGTACCTAACGGGCGCTCAAGGGGGCTAAACGCAAAAGCGTCGCCCGACCGCATCAAGCGGTTTAGGGCGCGACAAAAGGTCAGCATTAAAACAAAAGAAAAATATATATGAACAAAATTATTACTGGTTTTATCGCCGTGGTCGCCGTTGTGAGCCTTTCTCAGGTGCCGCTTGCGGCCGCTTCTAATTCGTTCTTCGGTTCAGAGGCCACGAGCCGGCCTTTTGGCGCTTCAGCGTCTGATAACACCGGTGCTTCAAACGGATCGTTCGGTGCCGGCAATCAAGATAATTTCTTTGGTTCGGGTGCGATCAACAAGCCGTTTGGTGGTGCAGTTTCAAACGACACCGGTTCTTCTGGTTCGTTCGGTGCCGGCAATCAGGATTCTTTCTTCGGCTCGGACGCGAGCAATCATCCCTTTGGCACTACGGATACCACGAATGCCCACCCGACTTCGGGTAACTTTGGCGCGGGCAGCGGGAGTGGCGATGTCTTCTTTGGTTCAGGTGCTTCGAACCGTCCCTTTGGCGTGACTGGTAATGAGTCTGACCCGTACTTCGGTAACACCGACGTTTCGGATCCTTTCGCTCCTTGTGTCGGCAGCTGGTATTGTGAACCGACGAACTATAGCTCCGGATGTGACTATGGCTGTGATGATGACGGGGTGGATAACAGCAACGACAACGTCAGCGACAATAATAACGACAATGCGAACATCAATAGTGTTGTCATCGAGAACTACATCACGATCGCTCGCGCTGCCGCGGAGACTAACACCGGCGCCGACCGTTCTGCGACGCGTATCAATCAGCAGCCGATTTTTAGCAGCTCCCCGATCACTGATGCTGCCGTTGGTCAGTCTTATCGCTACACGGCTGTTGCCTTTGATCCGGATGGTGATTTTGTCACTTATGCTCTTTTGGTCAGCCCGAACGGGATGGACATTGATGCGAGTACGGGCCTTATCCGCTGGACGCCTATTCGTGCCCAGAGTGGTCTTGCCCACGAGGTTACCGTTGTCGCCACTGCAGGCGTTCACCAGGTCGCTCAGGGATTCCAGATCTTCGTCAAGGGCGTGATTGTGAAAGCGGCCGCTCCGGAAACGGAAGGACGGGTTGCCGGGGACGCCAAAATCATTCCGGTCGCTGAAGCCTCCGAGAAGAGCGCTCTCCGTGCTTACAATATCCGCGTTGATACCGACGAAATGGGCAACTCGCTCATCTCCTGGGATACGACCCGCCCGAGCCGCGGCCGTGTGATGTATGGTCTTGCCACCCAGGGCGATCGCCCGACCACCGCCGAGTTCACTGGCGCCGGTCAGTATGAGTTCGCCACTCCGAACACTCCGGAAACTTCGACCAGTCACCGTGTGGTTCTTGGCCAGCTCGAGAGTGAGCGCGTCTACTACTTCCGCGTGGTTTCGTTCGCCGGAACGGACGCCAACGTTTCGACTGAGCGCAGCTTCGTGCGGATGGGAGACGGCAGCACGCTGACTAACGGCGCCGGTATGGCCTCGGCTATCGGGAGCATCGGTTCGTTCTTCTTCAGCTCCTGGTTCTTGCTCCTGGCAATCATCGTCATTGTGCTCATCATTGTCTTCCGCCGCCGCAACCACGAGGAGATCGTGGTCCACGCTCCGGTTGAAGTGCACAGTGCCGGCGGTCATCACTAGAAAGGGATAATTCACTCTCGCTACTTCGAGATAGAACACCCACTCCGGGTAGGAGTGGGTGTTCTTGTATTGACTTTTATTCCGGGATGTTATATATTACTCCAGGTTAGTGAAAGCCTCGATTTTGTAAGGTTTCATGGGACTAAACGGCTGCTGCGATAGTTCGAAGCATCGTTTCCTAAGGGACAAATCGAGGTAGGGGGTGCTTTTTCAGGTGTCCGAGTGGATACCGAAGCATTTCCTTCAGTCATCAGTTCTTTTCCAAGGAGGTACGCCATGGCGCGTTCCATCGGTTCGTGGCTCGCGCCCAGGAAGCTGGCGCGAGTCCTGTCTCTGAAGCTGTCCCTCTTCCTCGCGGGCTGCGGAGCAGGCGGGATCGCGGCGATCATCGCCGGGGTTCTGCTCTTCTGCACCCCGTTCGGTGCCCCCTTGATCGTCGCAGGGCTCGCCGAGATCTACTGGGAGTTCAAGGACGACGACCCCAACGACCCCAATCGCTGCTGTCGGCCGCCGCTGGTCGACTGCCCGCCTCCGGAGCACCCGGCTCCTCGGGACAACCTCCTGGTCTGCTTCCTGCATCACCAGGACAGCCAGTGCCCGGCCTGGCGCTTCAGCGCGAAGCGCGAGGGTTCGAGCGATCGTCCCGTGTGGGTCTTCGACACACACGCGTCGACCGTGACGTCTCAGCACGTCACGGCGGATCCGCTGCGGATGTCCTACCCGGGCGGCCGCGACTGGCCGGTTCCGTGGAACGGCACCACGTACACCATGTCGGGAACCTCGTTGATCTGCTCGCGCATCTACCACGACCTCAACGGGGACGGCAGGGGCGACGGGTGGGCGACGGTCCCGGACTTCTACGAGTTCGAGGCCTACTACAGCAACGGGGACAGGGTGAACACCTCCTCGTCCGTGGTTCTCGGTGGTCTGGGGGGCGGTGTCTTCATCGACGAGGGCACCACGACTCTGACCCACGGGTGGTTGCCGGGCGGCGCCAAGTTCTACGGCACCACCTTCATGCCCGCGCTGGTGATGAAGATGGGGGTGCAGACCGAGGAGTTCATCACCTCGGACGGCGACGTCGTCGACCTGCCTTCCGTGGAGGAAGCCTGCAGGCTCACCGGGGAGACCGACGGGTACTGGGAGGAAATCGGCACCTCCTTCCGTTTCGTGGCGGTTCGATAGCCGCACGCGTGGTGGGTGGCGGGGACTTCGGTCCTCGCCACCTGCCGCAATACTTTTCGATAGAAGAAAGAACGTGAAAATATGTTTTTTCTCCTCTTGAAAAGAGGACGGCGGTGAGGTCGAATTCACTGCTAAAAATTTGATTTATATATAAACATACTGTATTTACTAGGGATATGAAGAAATTACTCATTGGATTCGTTGTGGCGCTCCATGTCGTAACCCTTATTCAAGTAGGCGGTCATTTTGCGTCTGCGGCTGGCTTTACCCAGTGTTCAGATGGCATTAACAACGATCCTTCCCAGGATTCGCTTATTGACGCCGCTGACCCAGGCTGCCACAGCGACTTTAACGCTAGCAACAGTTCTACCTATGATTCGAACCTGAACTCGGAGATTAATCCGAGTAGCTCTGGTAATGGGGGAGGGACTGGTTTTACGCAGTGTTCTGACGGTATTAACAACGACCCCCTTCAGGATAGTTTAATCGACGCTGCTGACCCAGGCTGCCACAGCGATTTTAACGCCAACGACGGCGACAACACCTATGATTCAAACCTGAACTCGGAGATTAATCCGAGCACGGGTGGTGGCTCTTCGAGCTATCAGTGTAACGACGGCATCGACAATGACAGCGACGGCCGCACCGATATGAACGACGTTGATTGCACGAGCTCGACCGACAACTCTGAGTTTAGTGCTTGCGGCAGCAACGGCTGCACCCCGCCGCCGACTAACCGCGCTCCTGTCTGCCCGGTCTTTACCCAGCAATACCCGACCTACACGGTCTCGGTTGGCAGTCAGTTCACCTTTGATATTGATGCCACTGACCCGGACGGCGATTCCATAACTTATTCGCTCACCGAGAGCCCGTCGGGAATGTCTATAAACGCTTCGACCGGTCTTATCACCTGGACCCCCTCTTCGGGTCAGGCTGGCAACACCTATGACGTCACGGTCCGTGCCCGCGACAGCCGCAGCGCTTCTTGTAGCGCTGCTTTCACTATCCGCGTTCGTGTGCCTGAAAATCCGTGCGGCGGCTCGAGCTGTAACCCGACCGTCTATATTTGCTCCGACAACCTCGACAACGATGGCGACAATCTGACCGACTATCCGTCTGACCCGGGCTGCTTTGGGCCGACCGATAACAACGAGTTCAATTCGACCACGGGTGGCAGCACCGGCGGCAATACGAACAATAACAACAACACGAACAACAACTCTAATACCAACATCAACAATATAAGTATTGGTGGCGGTTTTGGAGGAGGCAGCGGAGGTTCCCGCTTCCCGCAATGTGACGATGGCCGTGACAACGACGGCGACGGGCGCTCCGACTATCCGCGAGACTCCGGCTGTTCGAGCTACTCCGATGATTCGGAGGGCAGCGGCAGCAGCAACAATGATAACGACCGCCAGTGCGACGACAATCGCGACAACGACGGCGATGGTGATTATGATTATCCCGAGGACCGCGGTTGCTCCAGCCGGACCGACAACAGTGAGAACTCCGACGACAACAACAATGACGACCGCGACGACCGCCAGTGCGATGACAATCGCGACAACGACGGCGACGGCGATAAGGACTACCCGGAAGACGCCGGTTGTTCAAGCCGCAGCGATAACAGTGAAAACAGCGAGCGCACCATCAGTAGCGGCAGCGCTCCGTATTTCACATCCACCCCGGCTAACACCGTGCAGGCGGGCCAGATCTATTCTTATAACGCTGATGCGATAAGCCCGAATGGTCGTGACATCACCTATAGCCTTGCGGTCAAGCCCGCGGGGATGACGATTAACTCGTCTACCGGCTTGATTCAGTGGTCTGTCCCAGCGTCGCTTGGAAATTCCTATCAGGGTGCGCTCGTAGTTGCCGCCGACACGGCCGGAAACCAGGCCACCCAGAGCTACATCATTTCGATCCGCTCCGGAGTCGTAGTTCTGCCTCCGCCGTCCAACCCGCCGGTGAATAATCCTCCGGCTAATAACCCGCCGGCCCAGCAGGAGCTGCGCATCGTTGGCGTTCGCGCGCGGGAGGTTGATGGTAGCGTAATCGTATCCTTTGGTACGAATATCAGCGCGCGCGGTTCGGTCCGTTACGGTGGTGCCAGTCAGGCCGATCAAGACAGTGATTTCACCTATCTGTCTAGCCAGTTGTCCGAAAATGGTCAGGGCACTACTCACCGGGTGAACCTAGGAGCGCTCGCTATAGGTCAGACCTATTACATCCGCGCCTTCGCGACTGTCGGTACCCGTTCGACCTTCTCGTCTGAGATCGCCTTTACCCACCGGGAGCCGACCGAGCCGACTGAGGCAGCGCCGGCCGCAACGGCCGAAGTTGTCGGCACTGACAGCTGTTTTGACGGCATAGATAACGATAAGGATGGTGTTGCTGACGCGGCCGACTCCGATTGTGAGGCCGAAGGCCAGGTTGCCGGAACGTTCGCCTCTGCCCTTGAGAGCTTCGGCGCCTTCCTTATCAGCCCGTGGTTCCTCATCTTGGTAATCATCATCCTCATCGTCTACATCATCATCGCGCGCCGCAACCGCGAGATCGTCTCGACAACTGGTCCGATCGAGATCAAGTCGTAAGGGAAGTAGATAGTATATAGAGGATAGTGAATAGTAGGGGAACTTGCTTCCCGAAACAAAAAATACCCAACTGGGTATTTTTTGTCGGCCCAGGTATCACCACTATTTACTAGGCCGCAGTCGTTTCTGGATATATAAGCCAAGGATGAAGAGGACGGTGGAGCTCAGCGCTGAGAGCATACACTTGTCGCAGATCGCGTGGATGACAAAGAGTTGAAGGCTCACGAGGTAGAGGGAGGCGAGAAGACCCACGACTGTTATCTGCGCAGCGAGCCGGAGGGGCACTGCGCTCTTACTTTCAAAGTGGGCGACCATGAGGATAATCTGGCTCAGGTAGTAAATCGCGCCTAGGAGCGCCACTGGAATACCTATGATGATGGAGTACTCGCTCGTGGTCACGAGTTCGCAGCCGCCGGTCAGGCAGGGGACGATACCGCCGAAAAAGTGTTTCATTGTCAGGTACGTTGCGTCAAAAAAGCCGATGGCGGCGAAGACGGTGAAGGCGATCGCGAGCTTTCTAATTTGCTGGGGTGCTGGTTGTGTTGCCATGGTTGTTGGCGAGAGCGGCATCAATGAGCGCCTTGAACTCTTCGTAGTTACGGGGCAGCGCGATTTTGACGCCATTGAGGAGGAAGGAGGGGGTACTGTTGACGCCATAGCTGATGCCGCCTTGGTGATCGGCTTCCACGGTGTCCTTTACCTCCGCTGAATCAATGTCATTCTCAAACTGATCGGCGTCAAGCTTGAGCTTGGTGACGAAGGTGCTAATCGTCTTATCTGCGCTTGGCAGAAGGGCCCACGCGGTTTGATTTTCAAAAATGAGGTCGTGCATTTCCCAGAATTTACCCTGTTTGTCCGCCGCCTCTGAGGCGCGCGCCATTATCTTGGCGAATGAGTGCTGAGGAAGCGGGAAGTGGCGATACGCGTAATAGATCCTGTCCTGATACTCGGTGGTAAGCCGCTTTACGATCGGATGGAAGGCGCCGCAGCCCGGGCACTGGAAGTCGGCATATTCAACCAGTTGGACCGAGGAGGTGGGGTTACCGAGCGCGTGGTCATCGGCAGTAATGATGACATCGGTCGTAAGGTTGGAGACATCTGGCGTGTGGGTCGCGAGGCTGTAGATCGCGTATACGAAGAATCCGATGATGGCGAGAATGACGATCCAGAAAATCGCCCGGCTGCCGGAGCTTTTTACCATCTGTCCGGCGTGGCGTTCCTGCCTCATCTTTTCTTTTTCGAGCCGACGCTGCTGTTTCTTTGATAATCCTGTCTCCTGATTTGGTGTATCCATACCCAGTAGAGTAACTTCGATTATATTAATTCGGCTTTTTATATTATTCCTGAGACTTCCTTAGCCCGACCATAACCTCTTGTCGCCATACTATAGATTCCCGCGACCGATCGAAGTTCTTCTCACCGGGCTTAGTCCCCTTATTGTACGCCGTGCCACGGCCTTTTGGCAACGCAAATTGGCCTGGGGGGGCTAATCACCTGAGTGGATGGGAGAGGAAGAAATGAGCGATGAAAAGGGCTTCAGCGAGGGAAAGAAGGAGCGCAGAAACTATCAGAACAAAGCGGGAGACCCAAGGGTCACGGTGGACGACCGGAAAGAGGCTTTTGCGGTGTTCAAAGAAGACGATGAAGACGATGAGGAGGGTGCTGCCCATGATCCAGCCAGCTACCACGTCCGAGAGCCAGTGCACGCCTAAATAGAGCCGTGAGATGCCGATGAGCGCGATAACGGCGACGGTGCTGAGTGTTACCAGGATGTGATGTCGGTGCCTGACAAGGAGCGTGCAGAGAAAGTAGCCAAGCATGCCATAAAAAACGACGGAGCCCATCGCGTGTCCGCTCGGGAACGAGTAGCCTCCTTGTTCAATGAGGGCGTGGGCGGTATCAGGGCGGGAGCGCACGAGGAGATATTTGAAAAGGAGAGAGAGCGATTGGCCGGCAAACAGGGCGATGATGAAGAACCAGGCCGCGCGCACCTTTCGGCTGAGAGTCATGATGAGCAGGATGACCAGCGAGAGGCTCGCTATTATCTCGGCGTTGCCGAGATAGGTGAAAAAGAGGAAGAAGCCGCTCCGGGCAGCGTCGCGGTGGAGGAGTATGACGTCGAGGACGCTTTTATCAAGGCTTGTGATAAATCCACGCAGGAAAAACCCTTGGCTGACTCCGAGTGTATAAATAACGGCGAAGACGCCAAGAATCAGGGTGATGCTGGCAAAGATGTGGTGTGTGCCAGGGAAGAGGCGGCGGAAGGTGGCGAGATACTTTTGCATGTATGTTTAGTATATCGCACGTTTCGTTTTTTGCCGTCTTTCGCGGTACACTACAGACATGTCTGACGAGTTCCCGATTCGCATCAATAAGTATCTTGCCCAGCAGAAGGTAGCCAGCCGCCGCGAAGCGGATCGGCTTGTTGAAGCAGGGTCAGTGACCCTTAACGGTAAGCGGGCAAAGCTCGGAGATCAGGTGCAAAAAGGAGACAAGGTGGTAGTGGACGGGCAGCGGCAGGCGGAGATTGCAACCTCGCGCGTCTATCTTGCCTATAATAAGCCAGTTGGGATTGTGACTCACGGCGCGCAGAAGGAGGAGAAGGCTATCGACGAGGTGCTTCAATATCGCAAGACGCGTGTTTTTCCGCTCGGTCGGCTTGATAAAGAGTCGCACGGCCTCATCTTGCTTACTAATGATGGTCGCGTGACCGAGCGAATCCTGAGCCCTGAATATGACCACGAGAAAGAGTATGTGGTAAAAGTGAATAAGGCGCTGACCGAAGGTGTTTTGAACCGGCTGGCACGCGGCATCAAGCTTGAGGATGGTGAGATAACGAAGCCGGCCGAGATATTGAGCGAGCCGTTCATCAAGACGTTGCGAATCGTCATTACAGAGGGCAGACGCCACCAAATCCGCCGCATGCTCGCGGCGGTCGGCTATGATGTGCTCGACCTCAGGCGCGTCCGGGTGATGAATATCGAGTTAGGCGACCTGCCGACCGGCCAGCATCGCGAACTCAAGGGGCCGGAGCTTAAGCAGCTCCTCGCATCGATTGGGCTTTAATATTGTTTTTTGCGTTTGGTCTACCGACAGTCTCCCGCCGGAATCTCAACGATCACTTGGGCGAATCCGAGCGTTTTGAGCAGTGCGGTCAGCTGATCGCGCCCATTTTTGGCCGCTTCGCCCAGGATGTCTCCGTCACAGGCGGCTTTGCGGATTATGGGTATCGCCTCGCCGCGTACCTTTGATTCGAGTGCGTCGTCGCCCTTGGTAAGCAGCCCGAGCTTCCGGTCAAAAACACGCGTCTGGCCGTTATCAAGGGTCGCAAACAGTATCTCCGGGGCCGGAAGCGTGATGCTGATATCCTGGCCGGTTATCTTCACCGCGTCGTCTCTGAGCTGTTCAAGGTTGAAGCCGGCGATGACAACTCCGTGGGCGATGAGTAGGACGCGGTCACCGAACAAGAACTGCTTGAACGAGCCACTCTCAGTGCCCGCGTCGATTATTTTCTCAAGGGTGAACTGCGCGGTCTCGAGCCTGTTCAAGGCGCGGAGCTCTTCAACGACGCTGGTGTTGCTCGTTTTGAGCGAGTACGATGAGCCGAAGAAGAATTTGTATACAAAAAGCGCTACGATAGCGACGAGGATGAGATAGGTGACGGCTTTGATGTATTTCATACCCGGCAGAGTAACTTCGATTATTTTTTAATTCGGATTTTGATATTATTCCTAAGACTTTTTAGCCCGACTATAACCTCTTGTCTTCATGCTATCGATTCTTGCGACCGATCGAAGTTCTTCTCACCGGGCATATTCTTATTATAAACTATGGCTCGCTTTTGACGAAACGCAAAAAAATCGGTATCCTATGTCGTATCCGCGTTCTATCGCGCATTAAGCTATGGCAAAGAAAGAAGAAGAGGTAAAAAAGCAGGGGCAGAAGGATCGCAAGGAGTACGACCATGGCGACGTGGTTTTGCGTTTCTCGGAAATAAGCTTCAGCTACGGCCACAATAAGCCTATCTTAGAAGAGGTGAGTTTTCCGGTGCGCGAGCGCGCCAAGCTGACCCTCATGGGGCAAAACGGCGCCGGCAAGTCCACCATTTTCAAGTTAATCTTGGGCGAGCTCCAGGCTGAAGGGGGAAGCATCAGCCTCAAAAAAGGGGCGACGATTGGCCATGCGATGCAGGTGATTCCTCGCGACCGACTTGAGCTGAGTATCAAGGAGTTCTTCGAGACGGCGTTTACAAAGAAGGTTTATGATATCGACCCGCGTATCGAGGAGGTACTCGAGGCGGTGAACATGCCTATTGATGTGACGAAGCAAGTGAAGGAGCTTTCTGGCGGCCAGCAGGCGCGTCTGCTGCTTGCCCACGCCCTTATCCAGAAGCCTGATATTTTGCTTCTCGATGAGCCGACAAACAATTTGGACAAGGCGGGCATTGACCACCTTGAAAAGTTCCTCATTGACTATGAAAAAACCTGTATCGTTATCTCTCACGAAGCGAAGTTCTTAAACTCCTTCACGCATGGCGTGCTCTATCTCGACTCATTTACGCGCAAGGTGGAGCAGTACGTTGGTGACTATCTCGATGTGGTGGAAGAGATCGCCGCCCGGATAGAGCGTGAGCGCAAAAAGAACGCGACCCTCATGCGCGACATCCAGAACCGCAAGGACCAGATGAACTTTTTCGCCCAGAAGGGAGGCCACATGCGTGACGTCGCCCGGAAGATGCGTGACGCGATCGAAGAGTTGGAGGAGCAGATCGTGGATATGCGCCAGGAAGATAAGACGATTCATAACTTCGAGATCCCGGCGCAGATATTCGGCGAACCGGTGGTCAAGATGAGCGCTGTTTCGGCGCTTAAGAATGGCAAGCCGACAAGTAAGAAGGTGGACATTCTTCTCAAGAAGGGTTCGAAGATGCTTATCACCGGCCCCAACGGCGTTGGCAAGAGCACGTTTATCAAGAGTGTTGCACTGGGTAAAGCGAAAGGGGTCATGATGGTAGAAGGTCTTAAGATCGGCTACTACCAGCAGGACTTTGCCGGACTGGACTTTGATAAGACGGTTTACAAGATGCTTTCAAGTTCGATGACCGACGGGACAGAGCACCAGTTGCGCTCCACGGCGGCTCACTTTCTTATCACGGAAGAGCTCATGCAAATAAAAGTGGGCGCGCTTTCGGAGGGGCAAAAAGGACTCCTCTCATTTGCTACCTTCGCGCTTCTTAAGCCGGGGCTGCTCATCCTCGACGAGCCGACAAACCACATCAACTTCCGTCATCTGCCAATCATCGCCAAGGCTCTGAACGAGTATCAGGGAGCGCTTATGTTAGTCAGCCACATGCATACGTTTGTTGAGCAGATCAAGATTGGAGAGATACTTGATCTCGGATCGCTCTAGAAAATAAAAACAGTCCGTCAGCTGACGGACTGTTTTTATTATTTCACGAGCAAATTATAGAAGAAGTGCGCGGCTGGGTCGATGCCGGGTCCGAAAGCGATGGCGCCACCAAGGGCGCCGGTGATGGTGACGGCAGCGAGTCCGATTACCGCGAGTACGACAACGATCTTATAGTCCAAAAGATAGTGCTCGATTTGGAGCGGGAGTTTCCAGACGGGGGAGACGAGGCGATGGGTCGTGAAAGAGAGGAAGGCGCCGCTGCGGCGGATCCAGCTGACGAGATAGATGACTGCGATAAAGCTAAAGATGATGCTGGTCGCCGCCGCCCACGTCGAGTGGGTCTCGACGAGCTTCGCCGCCTCGCCAACGCGGAACTGATCTTCGATCAGTCCGCCAGTAAATAGCGCCGCGTAGGTGCCGATTGCGCCGAAGACGACGAATGAAGCCTTGATGTAGAACCAGGGGTTCCAGCTGGTGACCTTTTTGAATTGGATGAGCTCTAAGAGTGCGTAGATGGTTAAGAGCGCGATCGGGAAGTGGACGAAGATTGGATGCACGTTCATCCCTCTATTCTATGTCTACTTGAATAACTGAGCAAATCGCAGCGGGTCAACTGAGGTGCCGTTTATCTTGAGCGAAAGATGAAGGTGCGGCCCGCTGGCATACCCGGTCTGGCCGACCAGTCCGAGCGGTGCTCCTTTTTTAACCACGTCGCCTTCTTTCACCTTACGTTCGCTGAGGTGCATATAAAGCGTGAAGATCCCGTAGCCATGGTCGACGATGACCGTGTTGCCGTAGGTAGTGTCGAGGTATGACTTGCTCACGACGCCGGCATTGATTGCGGCGACGGGTGTCCCGGTTTTGGCGGTGAAGTCGGTGCCGAGATGGCGGATCTCTTCGTCTCCAGTCTTCCGGATCTCGCCGAAGACGCTGCCGATGTTCCTATTGTTGTAGAGCGGAAGGCCGAACCCTTCGGTGAAATACAGTTTCTCGACCGGTTTGGTGGTAACGGTCGCATTGATGCCCTTATTCGTACTCGCAAGATTGGTGACGAGCTGTGCCGGGGTCTGATTGAGTTTTGCCGGGACCGGGAGGATAACGACAGGAAAGGTGCCGGCGAAAACACTGATTGACTGGCTGTTAAGGACGCCGTCGGGGAATGTCGCCACCAGTGGGAAGGTGCCGGTCTTGGCGGTGGCCGCAAGGGGAATAAGTGCTCTGAAGCCGTCCTGATACGGGAAGACGTTGACGGTCTGGGAGTTCCACGTGAGCAGGGTTGGTTTTTGGGTGAGTCGGACGACGATCGTGTCGCCCTGTCGTGGGTTAAATGGCGTGGAGGTCAGCCGCACCGCTGGCAGTGGCGTTGCCGCAAGGGCGGTAGTAGCGGTGGCAAAGAGCATTAAGAGCACGAGAAGCTTTTTCATATATATACTATGACGGATGAAGAGCGGAAAAGGAACATTAAAACGCGTGCAGGAGTGCTGCGAAGCCGAAACCGATGACGAGGCAGCCAATGAGCATGTCTATCCAGCGCAGGCCGGCCGGGGTAAAGCGGCTGCGGAGTGTCTCTTCGAGGCGGCTCACGAGGAACCAGGAGGCGCAGGCACCAAGGAGGATGCCGCCGGCGATGAGTCCTGCGGAAGTGAAGTCTCCTGGGGCAGTAATAAAGCCGAGTCCGGCAAAGAGTGCGGCGAATGAGAAAATCATGGTGGGGTTAGCGAGAGTGAGTGCGAGGGCGGAAAAAAACGAACCAATGATACGATGCCGAGGGAGCTCTCTGATGTCTTCGTGAGTGACCGGCTTTGAGAGCATAATCTTAATGCCGAATATCATGAGAATAAATCCGCCAAGGGCCTGTACCCAGATTGCTGAGTCAGGAAAGAGACTCGCGAGTGAAGAGATGCCGAGGGCTGCGATGAATGCGTAGATTGCGTCGCCTATTGAGCCGCCGACACCCGAGATGAAGCCAACCGTCTTGCCGTAAGTGAAAATGCGCCGCAGGCAAATGAACCCAACCGGACCGGAAGGCAGCGCGACAATGAGCCCGATGACGATTCCTTTTAAAAATACGATTGCTTCAATCATATAGGAGCCTATGTCAGAAGTATATTACGCCCGCGACGTAGGTCAATTTTCACTAGCCCGCGAAGAGACGCCGCAAAGAGTGTCTTGAAACACTTCGAGGACGGCTCGACAATAGGATGGTAGAAATTGACCACATCCCTTTGGGTTGCGGCTCGTTTTGCCACCGGCGGCGTTGCTTGGCGGAGCTGAAGCTGAGGTTTCTACCTCCTTCGCGCGCCGTGCCAGCTGAACAAAACGAGCTAGCAACGTGGGGTAAGCATACTCCTGACATAGGCTCTGCATTGTCCTCTATTGAGCAGCAAAATCAAAAAGCGTCCCTTGGGCGTCCGGGTTGCCGGATTAGCCTGGGGCGCTTTTTGATTTGAGACTACTTGGTCGGATTCAGTTTCGGGTTCATCGGCTTTGGGTTCATAAAACAAGTAATTGGTTTATGATCCGACCTTCAAATTAAGGTTATCATGGGGGGTCTTCGGGCGGTCAATATGGAATACTGAAATGGCTCGTGGAATCTCGGTTTTTAAGGTATCGGAGGCGCCTTATCCCGCCAAGGGCGTGGATCTTTTACTTTTTCTTTTCAAGCTCCAAACAGACCGAGTTGATGCAATATCGCTTGCCCCCCTTGTCCTCCGGTCCGTCATCAAAGACGTGGCCAAGGTGCGCACCGCAGCTCTTACAGACGACTTCCGTTCGCTTCATGCCGTGGTCGCTGTCTACCTTCAACTCCACATTGGCGAGGTTCGCAGGCTCCGTAAAACTTGGCCAGCCGGTGCCGGAGTCGAACTTCGCTCCGGAAGAGAAGAGCTGGTTGCCGCAGATTGCGCACTTATACATACCGGCTGAGTGTTCCTTTACGTACTTACCGGTGAACGGGTGTTCAGTGCCCTTATCGCGGGCGACCTGCTTGAGTAAAGGGTCGAGTTCGTTGTCTTGTTTCATAATTTTATTTTTTATAACATTCTCACATTCTGCAGAATGTGAGAATGTTATTTAGTGGTTTTATTCAGACTCTTTTAATAATTGGCTGAAGCGCTCATTAAGCTTCTTGAGCTTGGGGCTAATCATTACCTGGCAATACGGGGCGTCGCTGTTGTTCTGATAATACTTGCGGTGATACTCCTCGGCAGGGTAGAAGTCGGCGAGCGGCGTGACCTCGGTGACCACTCTTGGTCCTTCTTCATTGAGCTTTTTAATAAAAGCAAGCGACTCTTGTTTCTGCTCATCATTGCTGTAGAAAATGCCGGAGCGATACTGGGTGCCGACATCGGCGCCTTGGCGGTTGAGTGTTGTCGGATCGTGGGTAGCGAAGAAGACGGTGAGGAGGTCACTGAACTTAATCTTGCTTGGATCGTATTCGATCTTAATCGCCTCTGCGTGACCGGTGCTTCCTGTGCACACCTGTTCATACGTGGGAGCCGCTTGTAGTGAGCCTGTCGAACCACCGGTATATCCTGGCATGACCGATAGCACTCCTTTCAGACTTTCAAATACCGCCTCAGTGCACCAAAAACAACCATTTGCAAAGATTATTATCTCGTGAGTATTGTTATTCATATTTAAGAATGGGTTAGTTAGAAGAAATACTAAAGTTGTTTTTGGAAAAAGCCCTGCCCCGTAGCCCTGCCTGCCGGCAGGCAGGGTGCTCAGAAGAGCTCTGCTTCGGGGAGCCATTGGCAAATACGATTGTTTGTTTTTCCATATCTCTATTATAATCATCGAAAAGCAATTGTCAAGTCGGCTTTACATCTCCTAATCGGGGCGGTTAGCCGGTGAGGCCTCCCATCTTGTGGAGCAGCTCGGAAAGTTCTTTGATACTCTTTCTTGAAATGCCCAGCATAGCGTCGCCGGCGAGCAGCTCCGCCTTTTCGATGCGTTCCGAAAGGATTGTTCTGCCTCCCGAGGCGAGAGCGACATAGCTGACCCGCGCGTCGCCCTCGTGGGCTTCGCGCTTGATAAGACCGATCTTCTCCATTGGTGCGAGCAGGCGAGTGATGCCCGAGGCGGTGAGGCCGACGTATTCAGCGAGGTCGATGCGTCGCATCCGTTCGTTTTCTGCCTGACTTAAGGAGTAGAGGATGATGAATTCGTTGAGGCCGATGCCGCCGCCAAGACGGCTATCAAAACGCCGCGCCGCGATCTTATTGGCCTTCGCGAGATTGATGATGAGTGCAAGAGCTGGGGCAAGTGTTTTCATGATTCCTATTATACTTGACACATCAAGTATATGTCAAGCTCTATCTTCGTAAAGATATGACCACTGCTATTACTGGATTTGCTGCGGGGGATGGAATCGAACCATCATACCAGGATTCAAAGTCCTGTGTCCGACCATTAGACGACCCCGCAATGGTTAACGCAAATACTCTATCACGCCATCTGTCCAACCTGCAATTTTTCGATTCAAATCAGCACTTTTACTAACTTGAGTTCTTAGCACTCCATAATAGTGTTCACCGATGTTTTTACGCTTAGGCGAATCGTTAGGTTTCTTAAAGTAAGTTTTTATTAGTTTTTCTGAGACGTTGAGACCAGTTGCCCAGTATCTTTTTGCTTTTGCCGTACCATGTCCCATGTGAATATAAAGCTCGAAGTTGATTTGATCATCTGAGATATCCGCGCAAGACTTGAGCCAGGTCAAAAAGAGTCGGTGCATACGTATATCCATATTGGTAAGCGCGACTCCTCGCCCCGGTTTCCATGCCTTTTCCTTGCTCCCTTCGCCCCAATACAGGACGACGCCAGTGAGCCAGAGGGGATTAGCGATGAGCTTCGCTACCTCTTTGCGTGCTGCGCTCTGAATCTCTTGTGTTTTATTAATACGCTGCGTTCTTCGTGCTTGTGCCCCGCGTCGTTGAGCGCTCTTTTTCAATTCAGTGATTCTTTGTCGCTGATGCTCCGCAAGGGAGACCGAGTGCAGCCAAAGGGCGAGCGTTGACCTTGCGATAGGAACACTGCGGAGGATCTCATCATATGAATCTCCGGCAAGACGCATCGCAATCACTTGTTCTCGCAATTCCACCTTTCGTATTCCCATGATGGTTTCTCAATTCCTTTTCTCTAATTGGTAGGATATGTATTATATTATACCATGTCCTACCAAGATACTGGAAATGTAGAATTGGGGGAGTAATTCGCTTATTTTCTATTAATTTTTCTAACTAGTAGCAAGAAAATGAGAGTATGAAAAACAATCCGGTCCTTCGTTCGTTAGGTCACGCAGCTGCAGTGTTTCTCCATGTGACTATCCTAGTCTTATCAGTATGGCGCGTCGCCCCTGCGATTGAGAATCAGGTGGGTCTCTGGGGGCCGATCATCGGGCTTACGCTCTTCGTTCTTTCAGCTGCGGTTACCGGCGCGCTCGTTTTGGGCCGCCCCATCTTGCTCTACTTAGACGGCAAAAAGGCTGAAGCAGTGAGATTCTTCGGTTATACACTCGGTTGGCTCTTCGTCTTTCTTATGGCTCTTCTTGTTTTGAGCCCTTGGCGGTAAGGCTATCTCTGCGACTGACAGAACTCCGTGATAGTCCGCAGAACGCTATCGTTTTCGAGTTCTCCTAGCTCTATGTCTGCTCGCTCTTTCGCGATAGCGCTGATGAGGCGCATGATGTTGTCGACGTGGTTCTTCGTGGCGGTAAGTCTTTCATCGTTTGGATCGGCGTCCGCGAGTAGACGTTGATACATGTCGAGTTGGAGATGGATCTCCTTAAGAAAGACTGCTTGAGCGGGGTGGGACTTAAGCATCTCCAATTTTTCTTTCAATATCTCATCCTGTCGGGGGGTTCGCTTTGACTGTTTGAGGAGGTTAAGGATTTGCCCAAAGGTGTCGATAATCTGATTGGCGTCTTGATTGTCTAGACCGATGATGACTGGAATGCTGTTAGTGAGCTGTCCTCGAAAGTTTTTCCGTTCAAAGTATTTCACGATGACCGGCTTTGTCTTTCCGGTGATGTGATCAAGCGCTCGTATCATTTTTTCTTCGATTCTATCGCCGCCGGCGTGCGTGGTATCGATCGCAAGGGCCACATATTCAGAACCCTTCTTCTCTTCATTCAGAACCAAGACACCATCAACGCCATTCACGTAGTCATCGTACTCAGAAGTGGGAATGATCTCGGAGTTTTCACCAAACCACCCAAGGCGTCCGGCCCATTGTTTGAAAACTCTCTCAAATGCCGCGCTAAAACGCTGCCCCATACGCTTTTCTCCATCGCCCTCATAGCGTTGTTCGAACCTTTTTTTAAGTCCCGCAGCGAGTTCAGTATCTTTCTTTACCACCTCGTCCCCGTAGATTGATTTAAAGTTATCCAGCTTTGGCCGCTGCTCGTTATCTTTAAGGATGCTATCGACTGTTTTTATTCGAGCCCGATTCTCGAGATCGCGCTCGTTACTTCCGCCGAATGATTCAAATGGCATAGGTTTATTTATTTTAAGTGTTCGATTAATGCGACCTCAAGCGGAATGCTAGCGAACGGGCCTTGCCCTCCCACAATTCCGGCCATCGTTCACTTTGTAGTATGTGATTTACTATTATCACGGTCGTAGATTCTCGATTAATGCCACTTCTAACGGAATTGAGGCGAAGGGTGAATAGCGCATCTCGCTGTAGGCTTTGATGAGGCCCTTGATAAGCGGGATGTGCTTCGCGTTATTGATCTTTTTTGCGTGTAGCTTTATCTGCTCAAGTTCTTTACCGGTGAGGTCTTTTTTAAAATCAGCTTCGAGATCAGGGTTACTTGCAAGGGTCAGGACGCGGCGGAGATAATGAATGAGCTCCTTGGTTAAGTCGACAACGTTATAACCGACCTCGTTGATGGAGCTGAGGTACTTGAGGCTTCCTTTGAGATCGTTATTCATAATGAACTCAGCGAGTTCAGCGGTGCGCTTGAATCCCACTTTACCGAGATTTTTTTCAATCGTTTCGACATCAACTTTTTCGGCGAGCGAGACGACCTGTTCAAGAAGGCTTTCGGCGTCGCGGAAGCTGCCGTCGCCAAGGGCGGCGATAAATTCGATGGCGTCGTCGGTTACCGAGAACTTTTCCGTTTTAATAATCTCTTTAAGCTTCGTAACCATCTGCTCGATAGTCGGCTTCTTGAGGTGGAAGCGCTGAGTGCGGCTCGCGATAGTTGCGGGGACTTTTTCAAACTCTGTGGTGGCGAGAATAATAATCGCGTGCGCCGGCGGCTCTTCGAGGGTTTTAAGGAGTGCGTTGAAAGCGTTCTTGGTGAGCATGTGCGCCTCATCGAGAATGAATACTTTATATGGATAGCTCGACGGAGCGAGGCGGATGCCTTCCTTGAGCGCACGAATCTCGTCGACGCCGGTGTTTGACGCCGCGTCTATCTCAACCACGTCGATGCCTCTGCCGGCATCAATGTCGGTACATGGCTGGCAAGTGTTGCACGGCTCACCCTTGGCACGGAACTTCTCATCCTCTTGACGAGTCTTACAGCAGGCGATCTTGGCTAATAGGCGTGCGATGCTCGTCTTGCCTGTTCCGCGGGGTCCATAGAAAAGATAAGCGTGGCCGATCTTGTTCGCTTTAGCGGCGTTTTGGAGAACGGTAACGACATTCTCTTGGCCGAGGACGTCTGCTAACTTTCGCGGTCTGTATTTTCGATATAACGCTAAGGCCATATGTCTTATAGTATATCGGCGCGGGTTTAAAAGTATACCCCGCACCAATTATTCATAAATAATACTCTGTGTAATAGGTACGGGGTATAGTACTATGGATGATATGCGCGGGAGGATTTTATTCTCGGTTATTGCACTCGGCTTGATCGCCGTTACTTTTTTATTTTACACCTCTGATCACACGTTTGAGTTTGTCGGCGAAGGAAAAACCGTTTTAGAGAAAGTAGTTCAAACCGTCCAAGCTCCGGAACCTCCGGCCCCGGTGGATCCGAACGCCGACATTGAAAAGCAACCGCAACTTGCTGCAAAGCCGAAAGTGGTAAAGGCCATCTACATTACCGGCTATGCCGCTGGCAGTCAGTCAAAAATGACCCATCTCAATGACGTGCTTGATACCACGGAGATAAACGCCGTAGTGCTCGATGTGAAGGACTACACTGGCATGGTTTCCTATGAACCGGATGTCGAGGACGTTAAAAAGTATGATGCGTTTGAGATCCGTATTCCGAAAATAAATAAGCTCATAAAAAGTTTTCATGACCGGGGTATTTATGTCATCGGGCGCATCGCCGTCTTCCAAGATCAGGCGCTCGTGAAAGCGCGACCTGACTTGGCACTGCACTCGATTTCGACCGGCAAGGTATGGCGAGACAAAAAGGGCGTGGCCTGGCTCGACACAGGAAGTACTGAAGTATGGGATTATAACGCGGCGATTGCGACTGACGCGCTGACGCGCGGGTTTGACGAAATTAACCTTGATTATATTCGCTTTGCTTCTGATGGTAATGTGGACGACATTCAGTATTCTTTTTATGACCCGGCGACACTCAAGCACAATACCGTCAAAAAATTCTTTGAGCACATGCGGACGAAACTTCCGAGTGCGAGGCTTTCCGCTGATATTTTTGGTATGGTGACCGAAGACCCCGGCGACATGGGCATTGGCCAGCACCTTGAGGACTCGCTCAGCGTGTTTGATTATGTGGCGCCGATGGCCTATCCGTCGCACTACGGCAGCGGCTATCGCGGCTTTCAGAGTCCGGCAAATCATCCGTACGAGGTGATGAAGTTCGCTATCGATAGTGGCCTATCGCGACTAACGACTTACAACTTACAACAAACAACGGAGGCGCAGAAAAATGCCAGCTCATCTTCGTCGTCAGTTATTAGTGGTGAGTTGTCGGTTAGCGCTCGCGCGAAGTTCCGGCCGTGGATTCAAGACTTTGACCTCGGCGCCGATTACACGGCGGCGATGGTACGTGCGCAAATCCAGGCGATTTATGATTCAGGCTGTAGCGCGACGATGGGCGTTTCCGCCGAAGGCGGACAAGCGAGCACGCCGGCAGCCTCTCGCGTCGAGCCATGTGACAAGTCAGTGGATGGCTGGATGGTCTGGAACCCGTCTAACGTGTATACAAAGGAGGCGTTTTTGACGGAGTAGAAGCTTTATCAGCCTTGCTAGTACGTGTATACTTCCTCCATATGTACGAAGTCCGGTTAGACCAGTTCAGCGGGCCGATGGAGAAGCTCTTGGAGCTCATTGAGAGTCAGAAACTTGAGATAACTCAAGTCAGCTTGGCTGCGGTCACGGCTGACTTTATTCGACACGTCGAGAGCCTTGGCGAGCGCGTGGATTCAACCATTTTGGCTGACTTTGTCGTAGTCGCCGCGCGTCTTCTTTTAATAAAATCAAAGACACTCCTGCCGAGCCTCGAGCTCACTGATGAAGAGCAGGGCGACATTATCGACCTCGAGCTTCGTCTTCGCTTGTATCAGGAGTTTAAAGTAGCGAGCGGACACATTTTAAAGTTATGGAATAAGAACGAGGTCGCTCACTCGCGTCCGCTTCTTTCTGCTTTGGGTGAGACAGCTTTTTTCTATCCGCCGAAAGGCGTCGATACCGCGCGCATGCAGTCGGCGATGAATAGTTTGTTTACCGTGCTCCAAGGGTTGTTGCCGGAGAGTAAAAAGATTAAAATAGCGGTAGTCAGTTTGCAGGATAAGATCGCCGAGCTGACGACCCGATTAAGCCAGGCTGCTGAGCACAAGTTCAAGGGAATGGTGAGCGCGAAAGATAAAAACGAGGTCATCGTTCTCTTTCTCGCTGTTTTGCACATGCTTGCTAATCGCCTGATGCATGCAGAACAGGGCGATACATTCGGCGACATTACGCTCAGGCGCCCGACTGAGGGACAGGGCAATAGTGATTTTGCAATGGGTATACCCAGCGTGTAACGCTAGAAGTTCTAATATCTAAATCCTAAACTCTAAACAAATGACAATGATTAAGGCGACAAATTTGAAACCTTCGAATTTTGAGTTTGGATATTATTTAGAATTTAGATATTAGGATTTAGAACTTACCTATGGAATTTCTTGAATCAAAATTGGAAGCTCTCCTGTTTATTTATGGCGAGCCGATGGAGGTGAAGAAGGCGGCAGCGACGCTGGAGGTAAAGCCGGCGGAGATTGAGGAGACGGCGAAGCTGCTCGCTCAGCAATTGATTGATCGTAAGAGCGGACTTGCGCTCGTTTTTTATGACAGTAAGATCCAGCTCACTACCAAACCGGAACTTAGCAGCCTTCTTGAGAAGGTGGTAAAGAGCGAGCTCAATGAGGCGCTCACGCCCGCTGGGCTCGAGACGCTTTCAATAATTGCGTACAGCGCCCCCGTCAGTCGCGCCGAAATCGACTATATCCGCGGCGTGAACTCGACTTTCATCCTGCGCAACCTGCTGCTTCGCGGTCTTATTGAACGTGAGAACGATCCGAAGCGGGCGAACGCCTATGTCTACAAGCCGAGCTTCGACTTCTTGAAGTTTATCGGTGTCTCGCGCGTAGAGGAGATGCCGGAGTTTGAAAAATTTAGTAAGCTTACCCAGCAGCTCAAGCCGAACGCCAATCCAGCTCCTGTTGCGGCGCCCAGCGCCCCTGAACAGCCAACCGCCTCAGTCGCATAGTTCATTCTTCATGCACTCTCAATCCAAGTTTCATTTACAAAGTATTCTCTTCGCCGTCATCGTGCTTTTTTTCGCGGCGTTTTCGGCGCGGAATAACGCGCCCGCCCCGTTAGTGCCCGCCCCGAGAGAGTCTCAACTCACAGCGACCGTTGTGGATGCGGGGGCAGAAACATCTCCCGTTATAGAGGCCTCTCAAGGCGGTTTCCAGGCGGGGGGGGATAAGGTTGAGGCGCTGGCGGCCCACGAGGCGGCGGCCCTTGATAGTGAACCTGCGCCAGGTGGCCAAACAGCCGCTCCGAATGTTGTCGCCGCGGCCTTCCTGGCTCAGGAGACCGGCGGCGTTGTTCCCGTTGGCCAGTATCAGGGCGATTACCGCTGGCCCATAGCTTCGATAACGAAACTCATGACCGCAGTGGTGGCTCTTGAGAAAATCGGTCCTGACCAGGAGGTTATCGTAAGCCAGGTGGCAGTAAATACTGAAGGTGATTCGGGCGGTCTTTCTGCCGGGGAAGTCTTCACCGTCTCTGATCTCATCACAGCGATGATGACGGTCAGCAGTAATGATGCCGCTGCCGCTCTCGCGGATTATGTTGGTACGCCGCGCTTTTTCGACCTGATGCAGGAGAAGGCGTATGAACTTCGCATGACCGATACCAGCTTCATCGACGCGACCGGACTTTCGTATCTCAATCAGTCTACCGCCCAGGATATCGCCATATTGGTCAGCTATGTGCGCGACCGCTATCCGGAGGTCTTTGCCATGAGCACTAAGCAGGTGAACAGAATAACGGAGCGGGCGACCGGGCTTTCGCGGACCCTGGTCAATATCAACACTTTTGCCGGCACGGCGGGCTTTGAGGGAGGGAAGACCGGCTTCACTGAAGAGAGCAAGGGCAATCTCGTTTCGCTTTTTGATTATAAGGGCAAGACTTACACGCTTGTCGTGTTCGGTACCGCAGACCGGTTCGCTGAAACCAAGAAGTTGCTTGCGTGGCTCAGGGCGGCGATAGATGAACAAGAAAAGCCATGATCAATTACACAATCCTCCAGGCGGTGAGGGTGCTCGGGCTTTCGATGCTCGCCTTTTTAGTCGCGTTCATGATCACTCCGCTGGTGATGCGTTTCATCTTGAAACTCAAGGCGAGAAAGCAGATAAAGTCTGCCATTGATGCCCCGGTATTTAACTCGCTTCACAAGGGAAAGGAGGGCACGCCGACGATGGGAGGCATTATCGTTTGGGCGAGCGTGCTCGGCATCGCCTTGCTCCTTTTTGTTCTCTCCCGCTTGTTCGGCGGGTTCTGGGGATATCTCGATTTTATCGATCGCGCGCAGACCTATTTGCCGCTTGCGGCGATGCTCATCGCCGCTGTTATCGGCTTCATTGATGACTTGTTTGGCGTCCTGAAAAAGGGCCCGAAAGGTGGCGGATTGCCGATGCGCTACCGGCTGCTTATCTACTTCATATTCTCCTTGCTGGGCGCCTATTGGTTCTACTACCGTCTGCAGTGGGACGTCCTGAATATCCCCTTTATCGGCAACGTGACAATCGGCTGGTGGTATATCCCGATATTCATCTTTATCCTGGTGGCAAGCGCCTTTTCGGCCAATGAAACCGACGGCCTTGATGGCCTTGCCGGAGGCGTGATGCTTTTTGCTTTTCTTGCGCTGACCGTCGTCTGCTTCGCGCTCGGCCGCTATGACCTTGCGGTGCTCTGCGGAGTGATTATCGGCGCGCTGCTCGCCTTCTTATGGTTCAACATTTATCCGGCGCGCTTTTTCATGGGAGATACGGGTTCGATGTCGCTCGGCATCACAATCGGGGTCGTCTCCATGCTTACCAACACGACGCTCCTGCTCCCGCTTTTCGTCCCAATCTTCGTGCTTGAATCAACCTCGGTCATCATGCAGCTGCTGAGCAAGAAGTTCCGTGGCAAGAAGATATTTTTGTCCACGCCTATCCATCATCACTTCGAGGCGCTTGGCTGGCACGAGACGAAGGTGACGATGCGCTTTTGGATTATCTCGGTCATCTCTGTCGGCTTGGGACTGACGATATTCTTTTTAAATCGCTTTTTTTAAAGGGCTTTGTCTAAAAAATCAAAGCCAACGACGTGTGATTTTTAGTTACAAAACCTTTACCCCGCCAACGGCGGGGTAATAACTTGTGAATGTTCCCGCCGCTGGCGGGACGCTCAATTTTCCAGTAAAGTGTCTAGGTAGACACTTTAAGAAAATTGGCGCATGCATCGCAAAGGCCTAAAACAACTTATCTACGGCTTCATTCTTCTCTTGATCCTCTCGCTTATTGCGTGGGCTTTTTATCTTATGTTTTTGCAGTCGGCGCCCACGTGTTCTGACGGCAAGCGCAACCAGGATGAAGTTGAGATTGATTGCGGCGGTCCGAGCTGCTCCGAATGTGAACTGAACCGGGTCCAGGCGATACGCACCTTCCCGGCTTTGGCACTGAGCTCGCCGGACAGCAAGCTCTCCAGTCTGCTTATCCAGCTCCAGAATCCGAACGCGAATTATGGCGCGAATCCGCTGACCTACACAGTCAATCTGTATGGCGCCGACGGGGGAGTGATTTTCACCAACACGACCGATACGTTCATCTATCCGAGCGAGACTACCTATCGGATCGAGCCGAATATTCCGGTGGTCGGCGGTCTTGTTTCTCGCAGCGAGATCATCATCCGCGAACAGCAGTGGGTTCGTCGCGCCGATTTTGCGGCGCTCAAGACGCAGATACGCGACGTTAGGAGTGAATATGACGACGCCAAGAAGCAGACGATCGTCACCGGCGTCCTGAAGAATGACAACCCGTTCATCGTCAGCAAAGCGGTGGTCGGCGTCATTCTCTATGGGGATACCGGCTCCCTCGCGGGGGTGAGCAAGACGCTTATAGATGGCCTCCAACCCTTTGAGGAGCGGCCATTCAGCGTCATCGTACCGGTCACCGGCATCAGTGCGTCGAGCAGTATTGCCGAGCCGAAGGTGTTCATTGAGGCTAAACGCTAACCTCCGTTAGCGTCGCCCAAGGACTAAACGCTAACCTCCGTTAGCGTCGCCCAAGGACTAAACGCTAACGGAAGTTAGCGTCGCCCAAGGGTTAAGCGTTATGAGAGTTGGTGCTGCCCAAGGACTAAACAAGAATATGAAAATGCTCATTATCTTTGCTCCGATGGCTGCCGGAAAGATGACAGTCGCTCAGGAGCTCGCGAAGATAGCTGATTTTAAAGTTTTCCATAATCATCACATTATCGATCTGGTGACAGAGTATTTCGCGTTTGGCACTGCTCCTTATAAGAAATTAGTGAAAATCATCCGATCTTCGATACTTGAAGAGGCCGCAAAAAACAAAGTGAATCTCATTTGCACCTATGTATGGGCATTAGATAGACCGAGTGACAAAGAAGAGAATGATCACTATAAGGCGATCGTTGAATCGCAAGGCGGTGAGGTTTACTATGTTGAACTTGCGGCCGATCTGAAGGTCAGACTTGAACGGAATAAAACCGAAAATCGATTGAAGCATAAGGAGAAACGGAGTATATCCGAAACAGAGGCGACGATGCTTGAGTGGGAGAAAAAGTACGTAATGAATACGAAAGGTGACTTCTTTTACCCAGAGCGCTACATGAAGATTGATAATACGAATCTTGCTCCGGAAGTGGTTGCGAGAATGATTAAGGATAAATTTGGTTTTTAGCGTGATACCCACGCCGCCCGCCGAAGGCGGGTGAATTGGCGGGCTTGTCCGCCTCTGGAGGAGTACTCAATTTTCTAGTAGACTTCGAGTACGAATTTGAATACCCACGCCGTCCGCCAGAGGCGGACAAGATGGCGGGGTGCTCAAATTGTTAGATAGATCGACTATAATTTATAACAATTTGGCATGTTCTCACTTTTTCGCAGACAAGATTGGTGGCTCAACTCGGCTATTTTTGCCTTACTCGGGCTGAGTCTCTTAATGCTGAGTAGTATCGGCGGAGGACCTTTTAAGCAGCAACTGGTGTGGCTGCCGCTTGGCGTCATCCTTATCTTTCTCTTCGCGCAGATAGACTGGCGGGCGCTCTCATCGTATCGCTGGATCATCTTCGGCATCTATCTCTTCTCCTTGGTTCTGCTGGCGATGACCTACTTTTTTGCGCCAGTTATCCGCAATACGCGCAGCTGGTTAGTCATCGGCCCGTTCCAGTTCCAGGTCTCTGAACTCGTGAAAGTGGCGATCATCATTTTCTTCGCCTATTATTTCAGCAAGCGGCATATCGGAATCGCGCACTTCAGCAACATTTTCCGCTCCTTTGTGTATGTCGCCATTCCGGCGATTTTCGTTTTCCTGCAGCCCGACATGGGAACCATGATGGTGCTCATCGGCCTGTGGGTGGGCTTTCTGCTTGTTTCGGGCCTCCGGCTCAAACATATCGCTATTGGCCTCCTACTCCTTATGGTTACGGTCGGTGTAAGTTGGAACACGGTACTGAAAGACTACCAACGCGAGCGCATCATCGGGCTTTTCCAGCCCAACTATGACCCGCTCGGGGTGAACTACTCCACCATCCAGTCAAAGATAGCTATCGGTTCAGCGGGTTTTTTCGGCAAGGGGTATAAGCAGGGGACGCAGGTGCAGCTCGGCTTCCTGCCGGAGGCGGAGACCGACTTCATCTTTTCGGCTTTCATTGAGGAGTGGGGGCTGCTTGGCGGATTGGTCGTGCTTTCCCTTTTCTTTTTTATGATCGCGCGCATTGTGCAGGTGGGCGTGCGGGCGGAGAATAACTTCTCGCGCTTTGTCTGCCTGGGCACCGCGCTCATGTTCCTCATTCAGTTCGTCATCAATGTCGGCTCCGCGCTCGGTCTCCTGCCGGTCATCGGACTGACATTTCCTTTCTTCAGTTACGGAGGATCGAGCGTTCTGGTAAACTCAATGCTGGTAGGTATCGTGCAGAGCACCTACTCGCATACGGCACTCTCGTAAGAAACATTAATGCTCAATTTACGAATAACCAAATTTACAAATCAATGTGTAATGCCGAGAATATGCTAAGCATTAAGACATTGAGATTTGATTCGTAAATTAGTAAATTCGGTAATTATACATTTATTTCTCTCATGGCCATTCGCATCAAAATCTTTCCTCTCGTTATCCTGAGCATCATCGTCTTTTCCCTTTTGTGGCTTCCTTATTTCGTCTACATGCTTGGCCCGGCAGCCGACATCGTCCCGGCCCTCGGGCAGCCGGAGTCGGTCAGTTTCACAGTGGCAAAGGGGAGCGGACTGCACGACATTTCTGGCTCACTTGAAGAGCAGAAACTCATTAAATCAGCCCAACTCTTCCGTTTTTATGCCTTTTTAAGCGGGAAGGCCCATCAACTCAAGCCTGGTATCTATGAGATAAACCCGGCCTCTTCGACCGCGGAGATAGCGAGGCAGCTGGTCGCCGGCCCGGCGGACGAAGTCGAGATTCGTATCCTCGAGGGCGCGACCGTGCGTGAGATTGACGCTCAACTCGCGCAGGCCGGTGTCATTATGGCGGGGGAGCTGCTCGCGGTCCCACTCACGAGTTCAACAATCACCGAATATCCTTTTTTAGCGAAAGCAAAGAACTTTGAAGGGTTCTTTTTCCCCGACACGTACCGGTTCTATTATGGATCGTCTGCTGAACTGGTTGTTAAAACAATGCTTGATACGTTCGCGGACAAGGTGGCGCAGATCATCATTGATTCACGGAAAAGTTTCAATGACATTCTTACCATCGCCTCAATGCTGGAAAAAGAAGTCCCAGATCACAATGACCGCAAGCTCGTCGCGGGCATCATGTACAAGCGCCTTTCGATAGACATGCCGCTTCAGATCGACGCGACCATCGAGTATGCGAAATTAAACGGCGACGCGTATGACACGTATAAGCAGTATGGTCTGCCGCCAGGACCCATTGGCAATCCGGGGCTCGACGCAATCGGCGCGACGCTCGCGCCTAAGAGTTCGAACTATCTCTACTATCTTTCTGACCCGGAAACAGACGAAACGATTTTTAGTAGAACATTCGAAGAACACGTAGCGAATAAGGCGAAGTATCTAAAATAACTTTAAACTTTAGACTAATAACTATAAACAAGGGACGAGAAAGGCTCATTCTCTCTATGTTTTTCGTCTAAGGTTAATCAGTGACGGTGTATAGTCAATTTACCCGTTGACAGTGAAGGGCTGTTCGAGTTATTATCTATCTCGTGATTTGCGAATAGCTTTTTCGCTAAACCCTACCAACGAGATGCAAAAAGGGGCGGTCCCCTTTGTCTCGTTGTTTTCTGTTTTTACAAACTAAATAAAAGTCGCGCTCTTAAGAAATAGTGGCAAAGCATAGTTCTCCTCGTGTGCTTCGCTATTGATTCTTGAGAACATATCATCAACGCACAATCGAGCCTTTCTCTCCAGGAAGACTCGTGCGTGCATCTTATAAACCCTCACATGTTAAAGGCGAAACTTCCGGTCAAGATGTTTACGACCCACGTGGGTCAGCCAGTCAGTCAGCCTGACTTGGCGGAAATTCAGACGAACTCGTATCAGTGGATATTAAAAGACGGTCTCAAGGAGTTGTTTGGCGAGATCAGCCCGATTAAGGACTATGCCGGCAAGGATCTGGAGCTCCACTTCACCGACTACTACTTCGACGAACCGAAGTACGACGAAGAATATAGCAAGTTCAAGGACCTCACGTTTGAGGCCCCGCTTCGCGTGAAGGTAAAGCTGGTCAACAACCGTACCAAAGAGGAGAAAGAGCAGGAGGTTTACTTCGGCGATCTGCCGCTGATGACTGAGCGCGGAACGTTCATCATCAACGGTGTTGAGCGTGTTGTCGTTTCCCAGCTAATCCGCTCTCCGGGTGTGTATTTCACTGCCAACGTGCTCCGCGGACGCAAGTTTTTCGGCGCAAAGGTCATTCCAAATCGCGGCGCTTGGCTTGAGTTTGAAACCGACATTGACGGCGCTATCAGCGTGAAGATAGACCGCCGCCGCAAGGCGCCGGTGTCTGACCTGCTCCGTGTCTTCGGGCTTGCCGAGAATGAGGAGATTCTCGAGACGTTCGCCTCAGTGGACACCGGCGCGACTAAGCACATGAAGGCGACTCTGAAGAAGGACGCCGCAAAGAACACCGATGAGTCTTATATTGAAATCTACCGCCGCATCCGTCCGGGTGACTTGGCGACGGTGGACAACGCGCTCTCACTCATTGACGCGATGTTCCAGCGCCTCGACCGCTACGACCTCTCTTCGGTCGGCCGCTTTAAAATAAATCAGCGCCTTGGTTTTTCCGCCAAAGGCGGATCCGCCTCAGGCGGAGATTCTAAACATCAGAAGGAGAGTCACCTCCTCGACCTCGAGGATATGGTCTCGATTGTCCGCGAAATCATCCGCCTCAACAACGAACAGACCGCTGAGCCGGACGACATCGACCACCTCGGTAACCGCCGCATCCGTACAGCTGGTGAACTACTTCAGAACAAGCTCCGCATCGGCCTTGCGCGCTTAAAGCGCATCGTGCAGGACCGCATGTCCACCCTCGACGTCTCGCTCCTGACGCCGGTGCAGCTGATCAACGCGCGTCCGGTTATTTCGATCGTGAAGGACTTCTTCAGCTCTTCCCAGCTTTCGCAGTTCATGGACCAGGTCAATCCGCTCGCTGAGATTGAACACAAGCGCCGCGTCTCTGCCATGGGTCCTGGTGGACTTACCCGTGAGCGCGCCGGTTTTGAAGTTCGTGATGTGCACCGCTCTCACTATGGTCGCATCTGCCCGATCCAAACGCCGGAAGGTGCGAACATCGGTCTCGTGAACCACTTGGCAAACTACGCCCGGCTCAATAACCTCGGCTTTGTTGAAACCCCTTACTTGGTGGTCAAAAACGCCACGGTTACCCGCGAGGTCATTTGGCTTGACGCGCTCACCGAGGAGAAGCACAAGATCGCTCATGCCGGAGTAACGGTGAATGAAAAAGGCGAGATTCAAGAGGAGTTCGTCTCTGCGCGTATTAAAGGTGATCCGGCTGTTTGCTCCAAAGAAGAGGTTGACTTGATGGACGTCGCTCCGCGGCAGGCCATCTCGGTCGCGACCTCGCTCATCCCGTTCCTTGAACACGACGACGCCAACCGCGCCCTGATGGGTAGCAACATGCAGCGCCAAGCCGTCGTCTCGATCCGCTCTCAGGCTCCGTATGTCGGCACCGGCATGGAAGAGAAGGCCGCCGAGGACAGTGGCTATGTCATCAAGGCTCCGGAAGACGGCGAGATAGTTGAAGTTGATGCCAAGCACCTCGTGGTCAAGACCAATACCGTCAAAGGCAAAGGGGGACTTATCACCTATACGCTTAACAAGTTCAAGCGCTCTAACCAGTTCACTTGCATCAGTCAGAAGCCGCTTGTCAGTAAGGGTCAGAAGGTAAAGAAGGGCGACCTCCTTGCTGATGGTCCGTCTATTGATAACGGAACGCTCGCGCTTGGTCAGAACTTGACCGTCGCCTTCCTTTCGTGGGGTGGCCGCAACTATGAAGACGCTATCATCCTTTCGGAGCGCGTCGTTCGTGATGATCACTTCACCTCTATCCACATCGACGACTACGAGTGCGATGTGCGCGACACCAAACTGGGGCCTGAAATCACAACCCCCGATATTCCGAACGTTTCTGAAGACAAGCTCAAGAACCTTGATGAAGAGGGCATTATTCGCATCGGTGCCGAGGTGAACCCGGGCGACATTCTTGTCGGCAAAATCTCCCCGAAAGGTGAGAGCGAGCTGACTGCGGAAGAGCGCCTCCTGCGCGCCATTTTCGGTGAGAAGGCCCGTGACGTCAAAGACACGAGTCTCACTATGCCGCACGGCAAGCGCGGACGTATCGTCGGTATCAAGATTTTCAGCCGCGAGCGCGGCGACAAGCTTGAGCCGGGCATCATCAAGAAGATTCAGGTTGAGGTCGCCCAGCTCCGTAAGGTGCGCGTCGGCGACAAGCTCGCCGGCCGCCACGGAAACAAGGGTGTTATTTCGACGATCCTTCGCGATGAGGATATGCCGTACCTTGAGGACGGAACTCCGGTGGATATCATCCTCAACCCGCTCGGTGTCACGAGTCGTATGAACATTGGTCAGATCATGGAAACGTCGCTCGGATGGGCGGCGAAGAAGCTTGGCTACCGCGCCCAGACCCCGGCTCTCGCCGGCGCGTCGTGGGAGGATATTCAGGCCGAGCTCGAAAAGGCTGGTTACACGAAGGACGGCAAGTCTGTTGTGTTCGACGGCCGCACCGGTCAGGCGTTCAACCAGAAGGTGACTGTCGGAACGATCTATATATTGAAGCTTCACCACTTGGTTGAGGATAAGCTCCACATGCGCTCCATTGGTCCGTACTCGCTCATCACCCAGCAGCCGCTCGGAGGCAAGGCGCAGTCAGGAGGTCAGCGCTTCGGTGAAATGGAAGTCTGGGCCCTTGAAGGTTACGGCGTACCGCACATCCTCCAGGAGATGCTCACCATTAAGTCCGACGACGTGATGGGCCGTGCCGCTGCCTACGAATCAATCATCCGCAAAGAGAAGATCAAGAGTCCGAACACGCCGGCCGCCTTTAATGTGCTCGTCAATGAGCTCAAGGCACTCGGTCTCAATGTCGAGCTGCTCAGCCCTTCTGGCGAGGTGCTCAACACTCCGGATAAGATTAAAAAGTCGAGCGAAGAATAACACTAACAATCAACTAACAAATTCATGACTAATCTCAACGAATTTAGCGCGATCAAGTTGAAGGTAGCTTCGCCCGAAGATGTTTTGAAGTGGAGCTTTGGTGAGGTCACCAAGCCGGAAACCATCAACTACCGCACCCAGCGGCCAGAAAAGGATGGTCTCTTTAGCGAGCGCATTTTCGGCCCGACCAAGGACTGGGAGTGTTACTGCGGAAAGTATCGCCGTATTCGTTATAAGGGCGTTGTGTGTGACAAGTGTGGTGTCGAAGTGACCCGCGCCGTCGTCCGCCGCGAGCGCATGGGACACATCGAACTAGCCGCTCCGGTCGCTCACATTTGGTTCTTTAGGAACCTGCCTTCAAAAATCAGCTTGTTCCTCGGTGTCCAGCTTCCAAAACTCGAGAAGGTTATTTATTACGCCGCCTACATCGTCACAAAGGTCAACGAGGCGAACCAGAAGCGGGCTTTGTCCGAAATCGAAAGCGAATTCAAGAGCCGCAAAAAGAACTCTGACATCGAGAACATCACACCGGAAGCTTTAAAGTCCGCGATGAGCGATACCAAGAAGCAGATCGAAGGCCTCAAGGTGGGCCAGGTGCTTTCTGAGACCGAATATCACAGCTTGAGCCAGCGCTTTGGCGATGTGTTTGAGGCGGGCATTGGCGCTTCGGCTATTCGCAAGATCTTGGAACAAATAGATCTCAAAAAGTTCGTCTCCGAGGTAAAGAAAGATATCGAAAAGAACAAGGATGAGAGCGTTAAAGAGGCACGTAGTATGCGCCGCCTTAAGATGGCGACCGCGATGATCAAGCACAAGATGCGCCCGGAGTGGATGATCATGACCCAGCTGCCGGTCCTGCCGCCCGACCTCCGCCCGATGGTGGCTCTTGATGGAGGCCGCTACGCGACCAGCGACTTGAACGATCTCTACCGCCGCGTTATTAACCGCAACAACCGCTTGAAGAAGCTGATGGAACTCCACGCGCCTGAGGTCATTGTCATAAACGAAAAGCGCATGCTCCAGGAAGCGGTGGACTCTCTCATCGACAACAGCGCTCGTGTTGGCAGCCAACAGCTCTCTAGCCAGCGCCGCCCACTTCGCTCTCTTGCCGATATGCTTAAAGGTAAGCAGGGTCGCTTCCGCCAGAACCTGCTTGGTAAGCGCGTGGACTACTCCGCCCGCTCCGTTATCGTCGTCGGCCCGCACTTGAAGCTTAGCCAGTGTGGTCTTCCTAAGAAGATGGCGCTTGAACTCTTCCGCCCGTTCGTTATTTCGGAGATCATCGGTCGCGGCTTGGCTCACAACGTTAAGAACTCCAATCGCCTTATCGAAGAAGCTGGTCCGGAGATCTGGGCGATCCTTGAAGAGGTCATTAAGGGCCGCAAGGTCTTGCTGAACCGCGCTCCGACCCTCCACCGGCTCGGTATTCAGGCTTTTGAGCCGCTTCTAACCGAAGACATGGCCATTCAGCTCCACCCGATGGTCTGCCCGGCGTTTAACGCCGACTTCGACGGTGACCAGATGGCCGTTCACCTTCCGCTTTCAGATGCCGCTCAAAAAGAGGCGAGTGAGATAATGCTCTCGAGTCGCAACCTGCTCAAGCCGGCGACCGGTGAGCCAATCGCGGTTCCTCACCACGACATCATTTTGGGTTGCTATTACCTGACCCGTGTTGATCTCGAAGGCAAAGGAAAGGGCCGGGCGTTCTCTTCTCGGACCGAAGCCCTGCTCGCGTTCGATGTCGGAGCCGTGGCGATTAATGCTCCGATTCTTATCTATGAGAACAGTGGCAAGCTTGAGACCTCTGTCGGCCGCGTTATCTTCAACTCAGCGCTTCCATCAGACTTCCCGTTCGTTAACCAGCAGCTCAATAAGAAGGCGCTGCTGAAGGTGGTTGGCCAGATTATCCGCCAATACGGTACCGAACTTGCTCCAGAGTGCCTCGACAACATCAAGAACATTGGGTTTGAGTATGCGACCCATTCCGGTATCACCTGGGGTATGGACGATCTCCGTGCGCCAAAAGAAAAAGCGGAACTCATGGCTGCGGCGGAGAAGTCCGTCCAAGTGGTCCGCGAGCAATATGAGAACGGTTTTCTCACCGAAGCTGAACGCCACAGCCGTATCGTGAGCGTGTGGACCGAGGTGAAGAATAAGATTGCGAAAGTAGTCCCGACCAGTCTTGATAGTAAAGGTTCTATGTATTCGATCATCGACTCCGGTGCCCGTGGTTCTTGGGCGCAGGCGACTCAGGTCGTCGGCATCAAGGGTCTCGTGCAGAACTCTCGTTCCGAGACCATCGAGCTTCCTATTAAGTCCTCGTACAAAGAGGGGCTTAACGCGCTTGAGTATTTCATCGCGACCCACGGTGCTCGTAAGGGTACGACTGACACGGCACTTAAGACCGCCGCCGCCGGTTACCTCACGCGCCGTCTCGTTGACGTTGCCCAGGATACGGTTATTCGCGAGGATGACTGCCGCACGAAGGAGGGTATCACCATGCACCGCAAGGATGGTCTTGAGTTCGGACACCTGTTCGCCGACCGGCTTTTCAGCCGCACCCTTGCCGAGGATGTGAAGGATGGACGCAAGGTGATTGCGAAAGAGGGTGAAATCGTCGACCGCAAAATGGCCGATGCGATTGATGCTAATGAAGAAATCAAAGAGGTCCGTATTAAGTCTCCGATAACGTGCAAAACCTTATACGGTATTTGCGCCTCTTGTTACGGTTACGACCTTGGTAAGAACGCTCCGATTGAAAAGGGTGAGGCGGTCGGTGTGGTTGCCGCCCAGTCCATCGGTGAGCCAGGAACGCAGCTGACCATGCGTACCTTCCACGTCGGAGGTGTTGCTGGTGCCGACATCACACACGGTCTCCCGCGCGTCGTCGAGGTCTTTGAAGTTCGTCCACCGAAAGGTAAGGCGTTCCTCGCTGAAGAGGACGGTATCATTAGCGATATCGAGACCCGCGACCTCCTCAAGATCGTAAAGATCCGTGAACTTGGGAGTAAGTCCTCCAAAGGAGGATCCGCCTCTGGCGGAAAGGAGAAGCTAGTCGAGTACCCAATCCCGCACACTTCTGAAGTGCTCGTGAAAGTAGGAGATGAGGTAAAGCGCGGTGACCGGCTGTGCGTCGGTAACCTCGACCTCCGTGAACTCTTTGAAATTAAGGGCCGCGAGGAGGTTGAGCGTGAGGTGGTGCGCGCTGTCCAGAAGATCTATATGTCTGAAGGCGCCCCGATTAGTAACAAGCACTTAGAAATCATCGTTCGTCAGATGTTTTCCCGTGTGAAGATCAAAGACGCGGGTGACACCGATTTTGTCGCTGGCGAGGTCATCGAAAAGAGCCGCTTCCTCGAGTACAACCGTCGCATGAAAAAGGCGGGCAAGGCTCCGGCAAAAGCAAAACAGCTCTTACTCGGTATCACGAAGGTGGCGCTCTCAACCGAGAGTTTCCTTTCCGCCGCTTCGTTCCAGGAAACTGCTCGCGTGCTCATCAACGCCGCTGTTGACGGCAAGGTGGATGTGCTCCGCGGTCTTAAAGAGAACGTCATCATCGGTCGTTCCATTCCGGTCGGTATCAACTACATGAAGGGGGAGAGCATCCCGGAGCGGGAAGAAGAGGAGGGCAACTAATAATTGACTCTTTATAACCTTTTCGCTACTATAGCTACACACTATGGAATCTACTCAAGAAGCTAAAACCGCCTCGACCATCTATGAATTAGCCTTCCTTTTGCGCACCGGCGAGACCGATGGCGCATTGGAGGAGTTCCTGAAGAAGTCGGGAGCCACTATCGTTGCAAAAGGGGCGATAAGCCCGATTCAGCTCACCTACACCATCAAGAAGCAGCCGTCAGCTATGTTCGGTTTCTATCACCTGACCTTCAAGGAGGGGACGAGCCCGACTCATCTGAGCCACGAGCTCGATCTCAAAGAGTATCTGCTCCGCCACTTGTTCGTGAAGGTCCCAAAGACGACCGGTCGCGCTGCCGCGAAAGAGCGGGCCGCCGAGAACCGCAAGGGCCGTGAGGCCGCTCCGAGTGCTGGAGCTCCTTCCACCGCCACTCCTCGCCTCGACAATCTTTCTAACGAAAAGTTGGAACAGACGCTCGAGGAGATCCTGAAGTAAATGATTTTCTTAAAAATTTTAAATTCCATGCAAAAATTTTTATCAGAAAACCTTTATCCCGCCAACGGCGGGATAGCATCAAGGATTACCCACGCCGTTGGCGGGGTGCTCAATTTTCCAGTAAAATTTATTTATAAATTTTAAGAAAATTAGCATGAACCTGAACAAGGCATACCTTATCGGCAGACTGACGGGCGATCCCCAGCTTCGGGCAACGAAAGGGGGACAGCAGGTAGCGGTATTTTCTATCGCCACCAACCGGGTCTGGAACGATAAGAATAACCAGAAGCAGGAGCAGGTTGAGTATCACAACATCGTCGTCTGGGGCCGTCAGGCCGAGGTAGCAAGCAAGTTCTTGCTCAAGGGCCAGGTCGTGCTCATCGAAGGGCGCATCCAGTCGCGTGATTATGAGGACAAGGCGGGTGTGAAGCGTAAGGTGACGGAGATCGTCGCCGAACGCGTCCAGTTCGGCCCGAAGGCAGGTGCCGCCCCGAGTACCGGGCGAGCCTCGCCCGCAGGAGCGGGCGGGGAGGCGGCTCATGACCAGAAGTCGCCGCTCGAAGAGATTCCGACTATCAACATTGACGAAGAGATTAAGCCTGAAGACCTCCCATTTTAGCCCATTTACCCCTTAGTAGATTATCGATTATCCCATATGTACGTTAAAGCAATAACCAATCAGCAGTGTCACTTCTGTTCTCAGAATATCGAGAACATTGACTATAAGGATTCAACCCTTCTTAAGCGGTTTGTTTCCGGCCAGGGCAAGATTATTGACCCGCGCTACACGAAGACGTGCAGCCGCCACCAGCGTGCTCTCGCCAACGCGATCAAGCGTGCTCGTTTCTTGGCACTGATCCCGTTCGTAAAGCGCTAGAGCGCTGACTGTTAACTTTACACTTTTGACTATAAACTAGGGACTCTCGCCTGAGGGTCTTTTAGTTTCCAGTTAATCGTTTATGGTTTATAGTTATCAGTGATGTCTAACTACCTATTTTCTCAATTTGATACGAAGCAGTTTGGCTGGTCACGCGGCGCGAGCCTGCAGCTGAATAGGTATTCTGCAAGGGTGAGTAACAAGGTGAGCGGACAAACTGCTCGTACCTCCGGAAACGCGACCTCGCCCGATTTCAGTGTCGCTCCGCAAAGCCGTAGCCGAGCTACAGGCTTCTTGTCGCTTCGCGAACTCAGTCAAGGTCGTCGTTTTCAAATGAACAAAATAGGTAATTAGACATCACCTTATGGCATTCGAGATAGTCATCCTCAAAGCGATCTATGGGCTCGTTGGAGCGAGCGGTTTTCTGGACGGGCTTTTCGTCTTCTGCGCCCGCTTTTTGGTGTATATCTCAACCCTTATCTTTGTGGCTGAACTCCTGGTTCATCGCGAACCGTATGAGCGACTCACTAAGATATTTTATACCGGCTTCGCCCTCATTCTTTCCGCCGGCATCTTCCAGGCTATTCTCGGATATCTCGTGATTCGCGCCACCCCGGCACTGCTCCTCAGTAGCCGGCCCCTTTTAGAGGGTGTGACGTCCTTTCCCGCCTTTGCCACGACGTGGGCGGTAAGTATCGCCGTAATCGGCTTCATCATCGTTTCAAAGCGCTTAGGAGCATGGCTCTTCGCTCTTGCGCTGATCATCGGCTTCGCCCAGCTTTATACCGGCCTTTATTGGCCGCTTGATGTCGCCGTGAGTCTTGGTATCGGCATCGCGGGTCCGTTGATCGCCCGCCGCTTCATCCCGCCGACCCGCAGCTAGATTTTTTAAGCTGATTACGATAGTCTAATACGTACATCCAGCTAGCTCGAACGGAGAAGATGTTATAAGGGCCTGTAGTAAAGTGGTATTACGCGGCATTCGCATTGCTGAAGCGGGAGTTCGATTCTCCCCAGGTCCACGCACATAACAGCAGACAGGCTCGCTTCCGCGGCCTTATTTGCATCGGCCGGAGTGATGAGCGATACTAGAAGTATGTCTATCGAACTATTAGAACCGGAAGAAAAGAAAGCGGAAAAACCCAAAAAAGTTTTAAAGCAGAAAAACCCGCAAGCTACCAAGGAGGGGGCCGACGCGAAAGCTGTGTCCAATAATTCCACTACACCAGAACCTACCACGGAGGGTATGAGGGCGTATGTTGACGCTTTCTTAGAAGCCCATCCTCGTGAGGAAGCGTCTTCTGATAGTCTTGTTGAGGGCGGTAAAGCGGCCACTAATAAAGCTGGTGAGCAAGTACCGGAGAAGGCGTTGCTAGCGCGCCACGTGGCTGCCGGTGGCAAACAAGAAGAGTTTACGCCGGAAAGGGCGGAGAAGGTAAAAGCGGCAATCGAGCGCGTTCCCGGGCTTACCAAGCGTCTTGCCAGCTTTCTTCGCGGTACCATTCAGCAGGGCAGCAAGGTAAGACTCGGTAGTTCGATTGAAAACTCTCTCGGTGAGTATTTAGAAGCCGCTGCTGTTGTGCAGCCGGAGATCCTTTCGACCTATGAGCCGGCGCTCGCGCACCTTGAGTCGCAGCCGGCTGAGGTAGCCGAGAAAGAAAAAAAAATCGATGAGCAGCTACGGGCGATGCCAGATTACTCGTCGCTTACCCAGCGTCGTTCGGAGCTTTCGAGTGAAAAAGAGATAGCGGGTCGCACCAAAAAAAGTGCCGAACGGGGGGTCAGGGCGTACGAGCGGCTCAAGGGGCGTGACAACGCCGTGAAGCGTTTCTTTGGTGGTATCAAGGATAAGCTATTCGGGAAACCAGCCAAGGTGCAGTATAGCGAGCGAGAAGGCGGCGAGATTCAGGGGAAGATACAGGCTCTCGAGGAGGGTTTGGAGGATGTCGAGAAAAATATAGCCACTTATGAGCAGGCCGACGCCCTTAAGGAGTCTTTGCATGAGGGTTTCAACGAGTATCGTCGGGATTTGTTCGATAATTTTGAGCCGGCTCAAGAGCTCGCGAAACGGGCGTCTGACAAAGCTCGGCAGAGACTTTTTGATTTGATAGACGAAAATTCGCTTGACGGTTTGCAACAGGCCCAGGAGTATCTGAACCATCTGCGGGCGCAGGACACTGGCCTGGATTTTCTGCAGGATCTCGATCCTGAAAAGGCTCAACAGGAGATCGACTATCTGTTGGCCGCGACGGTCAACACTGAGTTGGATGCGCAGATCGAAAAAGCTTTTGAGATGCTCGATTTTGATTCTACCGGCGAGGGCGTGTATGACGATCTCGCGAAGGCTGCTGAGCCATATCTTGGCCTGGAGCGCTTGGGGAGCAAGAATGCGCAGCGGACAAAGAAGTTCTTTGCCAATATTCTCCGCAAGAAGATGGAGGAGCTCAATAAGCCGGAGGATGAAGCGAAGCGATTATTGCTTAAAAAGCTGATCGCGCAGTATGGACTCTTCGAGAACAAGGTCGTTTTTATCCGGGGTAAGAAGGGCGAAGGCGTATGGCAAACCGAGTAGCCCTGGATACGAACACCCTTGAGCAGCTCCTGGTGGACGGCAAGTTCGATGTCGCCAAGGGGATGCTCAATGACTATATCAACGCCGATTTGCCTAAAGAGGTGAAGGGGGCGGCGTATGTTGCTTTTGTCATGACCTATGTTTCGGTAATGAATAAGGTCTACGACCAGTATAACCAAGCGCTCGATGAAACAATCGCCGGGTTGACTTTAGCGGACAAAAAAGAAAAAGAATTGACCGAGCGTATTGATCTAGCCCGGGTGAAGAACGATATTAAGAAGATGCAATAAGTTTATGAAGCGTGTATTTATCGTCCATGGCTGGGACGGCTTTCCTGGAGAGGGTTGGTTCCCGTGGTTGAAGATTGAGCTAGAAAAGCGCGGATTCACGGTAACGGTGCCGGCGATGCCGAATCCTAGCGATCCACGACCTGAACTCTGGGTAGCGCACTTGTCCAGCATCGTTGGTAAGCCGGATGCGCATACATATTTTGTTGGCCACAGTATGGGCTGTCAGACGATTTTGCGATATGCTGCTAGCCTTCCAGTCGAGACTCGGCTTGGCGGTGCGATTTTCGTTGCTCCATGGGCTACCTTAACTAATATTGAGGCGGGGGAACAAGAGATGGCAAAGGCGTGGCTCGATCTTTCCTTTGATCCCGAAAAGGCGCGGAAGATTGTAGGCTCTATTTTTGCATTTTTTTCGCCAAGCGATAAATGGGTGCCAATTGAAAATGAGGGCTGGTTTAAAGAAAAAGTGGGCGCGACCACCGCCCGAGCGGATGGGAAGGGTGTGAACGGCCATTTCAGCGGTTCTGACGGCGTTGTGCAGCTTCCTGAGGCACTCGATGCGCTTCTTAAGCTTGCCGCGGCGCCACATATTACCATCGATGATTTTGCGAAAGTGGAAATCAAAATGGGGAAGATTTTGACCGCTGAGCGTATTGAAGGTTCGGATAAACTTTTGAAGCTTTCAATCGATTTAGGTGAAGGAAGCCCGCGGACAATCTGCTCCGGCATCGCGCAGTACTATCAACCCGAAGAGGTAATCGGTAAAATGGTTCCGGTGATAACGAATTTAGCACCGCGCAAGATGCGGGGCGTGGAGAGCAATGGCATGGTTATTATGGCAGTCAATGAGGAGCAGGGTGGCCACGTGCCCGTTCTCTTGTCGCCCCTGAAAGAGGTGCCGCCAGGTTCGCCAGTTTCATAATAAAGATCTTCCGCCAAGTTCACTAGCCGACTGGCTGATCTGCTTTCGCCGCCCGCGAAGGGCGGGTAAACGTGGCGGGAACTTGCCCGTCCAGGAGATGGGGGGAGCACTGCGCCCGTATTCGATAAACTCGATATTGTTCCAATATCACCTATCATCAACCCGGGTTGTCCGAATCGTGCTCGCTTTATATGATTGATATACCACCTTAGTCGCACGTGCGACTAAGGTGGTATAATGGGTGAGAGAGAAACTAAGCAAATGGAGAGGCTGAAAAATTTACTTAGAAAGCCATGAAAAATCGAGTAACAAGAGGATATGAACATCGTTTGCTGCCGCCCCAGGAGCAGTTTATGATAAAGCGATTACAGGCCGAGTGGGCGGCAGCAGAGAAGGAGGCTAAAAAGCACGAACGGATCAAGAAGGCGAAGGAGGCTGGCCTCCAGGTTGGGCGAACGCTTTTGGGGCTGACCCTGGCGGCAGGAGTGCTCACCATTGCCGTCGTTGCACCCAATGCTTTCGCAGGGGTGGCACGGCATCTCGGCGCTCGGCGCTATTTTACGTCTCCGAATCTTGAAAAAGAATTGAAGCGAGGGAGGGGACGAAAATATTGGCACTATGAAAAAATCGACACGCAAACATATCGTCTTACACTTACGCGGCAAGGAAAAAAGCTCGCCTTGCGTAACGCGCTCAAAGAATTTAAGTTGCATCGTTCTTTGGCTTGGGACGGACGCTGGCGTGTGGCAATGTTTGATATTGATAAAAAGCATAGCAATGCGCGCGATATGCTGCGGCGAAAATTGCATGAAATGGGAATGCATCCGCTCCAAGAAAGTGTTTTTGTTTTCCCGTATCCTTGTATCGAAGAAATAACCATGTGGGCAGAGCTCTTAGGCGTGCAGGCCGATGTGGAATTATTTGAAGGAACATTTACCGGCGACCGTGAGGCGGCGCTGCGAACAACGTTTCATCTCTGATCTTTTCGGAGAGGCGAAGAGCGAGACAGAGACGGTCACCGCAAAGGTGAGGTCGTAGGGCACGATGCACGTGGCGTTCAGGCAGATTATAACCTCCCACCTTAGTCGCACGTGCGACTAAGGTGGGAGAGATGGGGAGAGTCTTTTGAAGAGTTGGGAAAAGGGTGAGTTAGCGTTTTTTCGATATTGAAATAGGTGCTGCCTCTTTTCATTTCCCGCTCGCGCCCTCACGCTCAAAAAATTATCCGGTGATGCTATCAATATTGCGTCCCCGTTTCCGGCGCAGTCGTTTTCGATTCTTTTTGAGGTACAAGCGAATAAGTGTTAAGACCTCCGCCTTGTCTACAAGATAGTTTTTCCCAACTCGCATCGCCTTAATCCTACCCGCCTTAATTTGCTTAAAAACGGCGATTCGGCTGACACCGAGGAGCTTAGCGACTTGGGGAGTGGAGAAGAATGAGGGAGTTATGGGCACGCTTCGATATTATCATATAGGAACAAAAGTTAACATAGGTTAACTTATCTTTTAAATAATGGCTCCTTGAAGTTGATCCACTGGGTCATCTCATGGCACCATTGAGGGCTTCTTTTCTTCTTGTCGGTTTCCGGCCCTTCGTGCGCGCTAACTGTCTCCCCTTGTTCTTCTCCCACCCCTCCCGCTTAAAAACCCCTGTCTTAAGCTCAATTTTCCAAAAACCATGGTATAATAATACTCATAATGAAGTACCTGGGCAGGTCACAATTTCGCGCACGAATCGCCGCACTCTTAGCTACCCTTTTAACGCTCTCCGGTGGTGGTTTTTTAACTCCCCCTGCTATTCTTGCCGCCGCAGGCGTTCCCCAGATCATTTCATATCAGGGACGGCTCACCGACTCCGCGGGCGTTCTCCTCGGCTCCGCCTCCGGCACCCCTTATTATTTCAAGTTCAGCATCTGGGACAATCCAACGGTTGGTTCCGGCTCACGTATTTGGCCATCCACTCCTCCCGGCTCGACTTCTTCAACCGTCATCTCAGGAGTGTTCACGGTTGGCATCGGTGACACCTCTACGGGCTATCCCGACCCACTCACCTTCAACTTCGAGGACAACGACACGACTTATCTCCAAGTCGAAGTGTCCAGCAGCTCCTCCGGCACCTATGAGGCGATCACTCCGAGACAGCGCATCACCTCCGCCGGCTACGCGCTGAACTCAAAAGCACTGCGCGGTTTTGTTCCTTCGCAAGTCGCTTCCGGTTCGAACGTTCCCGTTCTTTCTTCTGGCAACTTAACTCTTGGCGGCACTGATCCGCAAATAAATGCGACCGGCACGAATGCCCTGGTCATTCAAGGGGGAGCCGGAACCGGCGATCTCGCGCTCGTGACGAATGGCGGCAAGGTGGGGATTGGAACTGCATCTCCGAGTTCGACTTTGCATGTGGTGGGCACTTCGCAATTTTCTGCGACGAGCACGTTTGCGGGCAACGTCGGCATCGGTACCACCGTCCCGAGCTCGACATTGCACGTCGTAGGCACGTTCCAAGTTACCGGCACCTCGACGATCGCGGGTAACTTTGTGCCCGCCACAGACAACACCTATGACCTTGGCACCTCCGCCCTGCGCTGGAAAACGCTCCACGTCGGCCCGGGCTCCGTGGTGGTGCACAACGACACTTCTAACACGCAAAAGCTCACCCTTGATTACAGTGGCAACGTTGCCCGCGTGATCACTGACTCAACAAGTCCGCTCCAGTTAACCACTGGCTCAAACACGGGTATCTATATTGCGAGCTCAACGGGCAACGTCGGCATTGGGACGACGGGACCGAGCCAACCTCTTCACGTAATTGGCAATTCACGAATTGAAGGGCGCTTGAGGCCTAATAACCTTACTATTGGTACAGACACAATCCAAGACAACACAGCAGACTATCTCGCAACATTTCTACTCGGTAGCGACGGGGCAACTATTGCGGGCGGTGGATTGCAAATAACAACAAATACTTCCCGTGATACTGGAAAAGCGATGCTGTCTCTAGTCAACTACAGATTAAAAACTGGTGCGGCAAATAAAACTACGTTTATGGCGGTGACAACCTACGACACTTCTATATCAAGCACACAGGTGCCAGAGGGTAACTTTGTTAATAGAAACGATATTTTAACCCCGAATCTTACTCTCATTAACCAGAACCTCTATAACTATCAATTGGGAACAGATAGTGGTTCAGGAGCTATTATCAATACACAAGCATATAACTACGCTCAAGGTTCAGGAGCAGGAAGCCCAGCAAGATATAATGATGTTTACGGGTTCTACAGTCGTGGGCAGTTTGCGACTGATTATTCATACTTCACAAACGTAGTTGACCTCTACGCCGCACCGTATGTTGGACAAGCATCGTTCGCTAATTCAGGTATTACCACACGAACAGGCTTGTTGATTGATTTTTATGGTACCACGGGCGTCAGTCCTACGCATATCACTAATCCACGAGGAGTATGGCAGTTGGGTAGTCAGGTAATAAACCACTTTGCAGGCAACGTCGGCATCGGTTTAACCGTTCCAACCGCCACTCTCCACCTAAAAGCAGGTACAGCAACAGCAGGAACAGCTCCTCTTAAACTCACTTCAGGAACATTAAACACTACAGCAGAAGCAGGAGCAGTGGAGTTTTTGACAGATGCTTTCTACGGAACTATCACAACAGGTTCAGAACGAAAGACTTTTGCTTTCTTAGAGAGTCCTACATTTACAGGCACAGTAACACTACCAAGTG
>Ga0163150_10000617_pt1 | contig 65315 bp, 56 predicted proteins | sample OliLakLV19P2IB_FD_148628 | JGI IMG/M metagenome (GOLD analysis project Ga0163150, IMG submission 148628) | Freshwater microbial mat bacterial communities from Lake Vanda, McMurdo Dry Valleys, Antarctica - Oligotrophic Lake LV.19.P2.IB | ecosystem: Environmental > Aquatic > Freshwater > Lake >...
GGGTGAGGGGGTGAGGGGCTGAGCGGGTGAATGGTTGAATGGGTGAGAGGGCGATAAGGACACGAACCTACCTGTGCAATTGCGTCAAGTCTCATCATCCCCTCACCCGATCACACCCTTCACCCCTTCACCCAATCATCCCCCCACCGGCGTCTCGCTGGCCGACTTGATCCGCCCTTCGATCTTCGAGATTCTGGTTTCCAACTCGCGGGCCACCGGCTGGGCGAGGTGGCCGCGGAGACGGGACAAGATCTGGCCGGCTCGGTCGGTCTGCTTGGAGGTGATGCACTTGTCGGCGCAGTTGATGAGCAGGTCGATCACCTTGTCGCGCATCATCGCGGCAACGTCGGTGTCCGGGACGCCGTTCACGTAGCGGGCCACCTTGGTGAACGCCTCGTCGAGTTCGTTGCCGTTAATGCGGGCACAGATCGCAATGAGGTCCTGGCGGTGCAACTGGGCGGCCGACAGGTCGATCTTCAGGGCCGTGACGCGATCGAGGTCGGCGAGGGCGGCTTTGGCGTCGCCGGAGGCGAGGCGGACCTCGGCGCGGGCGAGGAGCAAATCGGCGAGCTGAAGGGTGAACACGCGGCGCTCGGCGTCGGGGCCGGCGGTATCGGTGAGGCCGGGGACATCGACGAGGAGCTTGTCGATGCCCGCCGAGAGCACCTGGAGGCGGAGGTCGGTCGATTCGTTTTGCTCCGCGAGCCGAGCATCGGCCTTGAGGACCGCCTCCGGGTCGACGCGGACCGCCATGGCGATCAGGGCCCGGCCCCAGGCGGCCGCCATCTGTTCCACTTTCGGCTTGTATTCGATGAGGGCGAGGAGCGTGGCCGTCGTGTTGCCGCGAAGGGTCGCCGCCGGGATCACGATCGCCTGAATGATGGGGTCGGCGGCGCGCTCGGCGAGCGGCGCCAGCGGCCGGCCAGCGGCGACCCATGTCCTCGCCGCCGCCTCCTTCACCGAATCGACCTCGTGATCCATCCATGCCGCGACGCGGGCCCAATCATCTTCATCAGCCACCCGGCCGAGCAACTCGACAAACCTCGGCTCGGGGTTCGTCTCGTCGCGAAGCTGGGCCCGCAGCGTCTGGCCCACCCGCCTGATCTGGGCCTCCTCCACCTTGACGTTCTCGTCATCAATCGACGCCAGCACCGCCCCGGCGGCTTCGGCGCGGACGATAGGGTCTTCCAGCAGCGTGATCGACGGGGCGACGGCCTCGAACCGGGGCTGCCGCCGCATCATTAACAGGTAGGCCCGCAGCACGGAACGGTCGCGCTCGATCCCGGCGGCGAGACGTTGGGCGATGATGTCGGCCGCGGGGCCGTGCTTGAGGTCGCGGAGGATGAGCGTGGCATCGGCCCGGATCGACGGGGCCTCGTCGCCCAGCCGGGCAACCAGGGCGTCGGTCATGGCCGGCCCGACCTGCTCCATGTTCACGATCTCGCGGACCAGTTCGAGGGACAGCTCTCGGACGGCGTCGAGCGGGTCGCTGAGCATGGAGATCAGCACCAACTCGCGCTCCCCCCTGGCGACAGCGCGATAACGCTGCCGGAGGGCGGTGATGAGGCGGTCCTGAAGAGCGTTTCGCTGCCTGGCGAGGAGATCGCCCCGGCGGGTGAAATTGGTCAGCAGGTGGTCCTGCCAGTCGCCGGCGGACATGGCCTGGGCGCGGGCCCACCAGGTCGTCCAGCGCTCCCGGTCGGGGCCGTGGTCCTCGATGCCGGTAAGCCGGGCGAGGGCCAGGTAGGCGGCGGAACGGATCGCGGGCAATTGCCCCGGCTCAAGCAGGGTCATCAACGTCTTGGCGGCGGCCTGCGTGCGCTGAAACCCCAGGGCGGCGGTGGCCACCAGCCGTTCGTTGCCGTTGGCACGTCGGTCCGCGGCGAGAGCGACGAGTTTCTTCACCTCGCCCGCCTCAACGGTCCGGCCGACAATCTCGCCAGCGTCCTCAAGCAGTGCGGCATCGAGCTCCTTGGCGAGCGACATCGCCAGTCGGCCGGCGGCGGGCGGGACGTTGCGGCTGGCTCGGACGCCTTGAAGGAGCGTCCGGCGGAGATGGGCGTCGGCCGTGGTCTTCAGTTCTTCGATCAGCGCATTGACGGTGGCGGCGGAGGCACGATCAACCAGTTTGGCAACCGCGTCCCGCCGGGCCTCGGCAGCGGCCTGACCGTCGTGAACCAATTGCAGCAGTGCCGCCTCATCGAGCGCCGCGACGCCGCCCGACGCCGCATCGGCGCCGCGTGAGACTACCCCAGACAACATGACCGTCAGCGCCAGCCATAGCGGAAAAACCGCGCGACCGGCCGGTTTGCTCCTCAGCCACCGGACGCCGCGATTGGAACCACAAGCTGTCACGTTTTTTCCGTGACGCATAAGAAAAATACCCGCCTAAGATGGGGGACCACTATGGATCGGCGAAAGACCCCGCTCGTACTTGCAATAATAGTAAACGCCGGTACGCCGCACCACGAAGTTTCGTTAAGATTCAGAGAAGAAGATTAAATTTGAACTCGATCGTGCCGGCGGTCGGATAGTAAACAGAGCAGGTGAGCGATTTGTTCCCTCCGTCCGCGCCTCGTCATTGGCTGATGGACCTCCCATGAACGACTGGGTCAACGCCGAACAGCACGCCGAGCGAGCCCGCACGTTCTTTCAGAACGGCGAGTGGGAGAAGGCGCTGGCGGAGCTGCGGCTGGCCCTGACGCTCAACCCCGAGCAGAGCGAGTGGCACTTCGGCATGGGCCTGACCCTCGACGCCCTCAGCCGGTACGACGAGGCCGTCGAAAGCTTCAGCGAATCGCTCCGCCTCCGCGGTGAGGACCCCGAGGTGATGATGCACGTCGGCATCGACCTCATCCACCTCGGCCGGTTCGACGAGGCCATCGAAGTCCTCGAGCGCAGCAACCAGGTCGACTCGCAGTTCGAGCCGGGGTATTGCTACCGCATCGCGGCCTACGCCCAACTCGGCGACCACGACCAGGCCGAGGCGATGTTCTACCTCGCCCGGCAGGTCCACGACGAGTGCCCCAACTGCTGCGACCACCTCGCCCACAGCCTCAAGGCCCGCGGCCAGCTCGAAAAGGCAATCTGGTGCTGGCAGCAGACGCTCCGCCTGACCCCCGACCATGCTGATGTTCGTGCAAATTTGGGCGAGGCGCACTGGGACCGCGGGCAGCTCGAACGGGCCAACGTGCTTTTCGAGCAGCAGCTCACGCATCACCCCAGCGACGCCGATACCCGCCTGAAACTCGGCCAGCTCCAGATCGAGATGGATCGTCACGCCGAAGCCGCCAAGACCTTCCGCAGCGTGCTCGACCTCGATCCATCGATCGCGGAGGCTCACTACAGCCTCGGCGAGCTGGCGATCCGCTGCGGCCATCTTCAGGAAGCCGGCACCGAGTTCGAGATGGCCATCCGGCTGGACGCCCAAGCCATCGGCGGCCACCTCCGGCTCGCCCAGGTCGAGATGCACCGCGGCCGGCTGGACCGGGCGAGAGGCCTGCTGGCCACCGAACTCGACAAGCCCGACCACACGCCCGATGAGGCGGTTGACTTGAGCCGGACGCTGATGGACGCGGGAATGATGACCGAGGCGATCGCCCTCTTGAGCCGGGTGATCGATGAAGAAGATATGGCGGCAGGCCTGGACTGCCCCACCCAAGGCCCATCGGCGGAGGCTCGCGCCACGTTCGCCAATGTGCTCCTGCACCGCGGCTACGCCTGCCTCGTCACCGGCCACCGCCGGGCCGGTATCGCCGACTGCCGGCGGGCAATCCGCGTCGTGCCTGGCAGCGCCCTGACCCTGCACAATCTCGCTTTGGCGTACCTCGAAGAAGGCCAGGTCCGACGCGCGGCCTACTTCCATCGCCGCGCCGCCGGCTTGCGCCCGAAGGACCCGATGATCAAACGCCTGGGCCACCGCCTTCGCCGGGCCCGGCTTTCCGCCTGGTTCAAGAACATCTGGACCCGCCTCACGGCACGAAAGTAGAAAACGCGCGGTTCCCGGCTTTCACTCCTCTCCCCTGCCTCCTGCCTCCTGCCTCTGCCTCCTGCTTCCTGCCTCCTGCCGACTGCCTACTTCCTACCCCCCCCCTCTCAAATCATCCCCTTCCACTGACTCGGGCACACCAGCACCGGCACCTCCGCGCTCTTCATGATGTTGGTCACCACGTCGCTGGCGAAGACCCGCTTGAGGATATTTTTCAGGAACCCGTGCTCGTTGAGGCCCAGCACGATCATCGTGCAGTTCTGGGCCTTGGCGGTGTTGAGGATTGCTTTGGGCACGTCGTCGGCAAAGAGCATCAGGCTTTCGACCTTGACCCCGGCCTGCTTCAGGCCATCGACCAGCAGCTTCAACGTTTCCTCGCCCCGCCGCTTGGCGTCCGAATCGTGCTCATCTTCCTTCTGCACCTCGGCCACATGGGTCGCCACCACGTCGCAGCCGAGCCGCTGGGCGAGGTCCACGATGGGCGCGACGAACCGCTCGCTGTTCCAAGGCGAGTTGACCGCCACCAATAACCGGCTGACCGCCAACGTGAACTCCTTTGGGACAACACCGCAAGGCCACACATAGTAATCGGGTGGGGGCGGATTGGGGAATGAACTATGGTTCAGGTGCCCCGGCACGGGAGCTTCAAGGTCCCGTGCCGAACCCCCTGCTTGCCTCAACACCCCGCCGTCCCTAGCGTTGCTTCCGATGAGCCACCCCCAACCCGCCACCCTCGGCCAGCTCAAGGCCACCGATTATCGTTACCGCTCCATCAAACAGGAGCTCCGCGAGAACCTGATCGCCCGGCTCAAGAGCGGCCGGCCCGTATTCCCCGGCATCGTCGGGTATGACCAGACCGTGCTGCCGCAGATTGTCCACGCCATCCTCTCCCGCCACGACATGCTCTTCCTCGGCCTCCGCGGCCAAGCCAAGACGCGGATGCTCCGCCTGCTGCCGCAATTGCTCGACGAGTGGCTGCCGGTCCTGCGCGATGTCGAGATCCCTGATGATCCGATCTCCCCGGCCACCACGATGGGCAAGCGCATCGTCCGGGAGCAGGGCGACGATGCCGCCATCCGCTGGCTCAGCCGCGAGGAGCGGTATCACGAGAAACTCGCGACGCCGGACGTGACGATCGCCGACCTGATCGGCGAGGTCGATCTCGTGAAGCACGCCGAGGGCCGGTACCTGTCCGATGAGTCCACGATGCACTTCGGCCTGATCCCCCGCACCAACCGCGGCATCTTCGCCATCAACGAGCTGCCCGACCTCGCCCCGCGCATCCAGGTCGGCCTGTTCAACGTCCTCGAAGAGCGAGACATCCAGATCCGCGGGTATCCCATCCGCCTGAACCTCGACGTCTGCCTCGTCTTCTCCGCCAACCCGGAGGACTACACAAACCGCGGCCGCATCGTCACGCCGCTGAAAGACCGCATCGGCAGCGTCATCCGCACGCACTACCCGCACACCACCGAAGAGGCGATGAAGATCACGCGCGAGAACGCCTGGGTCGAACGCGGTTCTGTTGGAGCCGCGGCGTCCTCGCCGCGCGTGCCTTCGGTTTCAGGCCCCACCGTCGTCATCCCCGACTTCATGCACCGCATCATCGAAGAGACCGTCAGCCACGCCCGCAAGAGCCCGCACATCAACCAGGCCTCCGGCGTCAGCGTCCGCACCTCCATCGCCTGCCTCGAGAATCTCGTCTCCTCCGCCGAGCGCCGCGCCCTCATCACCGGCGAGCCGCGCATCGTCACCCGCGTCTGCGACCTCGAGCACCTCGTCGCCAGTTGCCGGGGCAAGATCGAACTCATGCTCGCCGAGGACGGCCAGGGCAGCGAGGACAAACTGGTGCGCAGCCTGATCGGCGAGGCGGTGAAGACGGTGTTCGATGAGGCCGCCGACCTCGACGATTTCGCCTCCGTCTCCGACGGCTTCGGCAAGGGCATGACGCTCACGGTTGACGATGAACTGACGGCCAAGGACGAGGTCGCCGGCATGAAGCACGTGCCGGGTCTGCTGCCCGCCGCGACGAAGCTGGCGAAGCAGATGAAGCTCGATACCAGCGATGACCAGATGCTCGCCGCCGCCGGGGAGTTTTTGCTCGAGGCGCTCTACGTGAACAACCGCTTGAGCAAGAACGTGACGAGCAAGGGCGTGGGATACCGGCGGTGAGAGCGCCAAGGGTCAGGGTGGCTGTGGTTGAGCAGAGCCTCAACTACGCCATCCACTGGATTCATCTGTGGCGATGATCCACGCGTCATTATCATCATCGCTGGCAACGTCGCGCGCCAGCAGCGCGAGACGCCCACCCCGCGGAGCAACCATGCGCCCCCTTCTCGTCCTTCTCATCAGCCTGATCGCGGCGCTCGGCCCCGCGTCGAACGTTCTCGCCCAGTTCGAGGATCGCAAGGCCGACGCCGAGGCGCTGCCCAAAGTCCCCGCCGGGTTCGAGGCGACGCTGTTTGCCCGTGAGCCGCTGGTCCGGCAGCCCTGTTCGATGGCGTTCGACGCGAAGGGCAGGCTGTTCGTCGGCATGGGGCCGCAGTACCGCAGTCCCAAGCCGGACACCCCGGGCGACAGTGTCGTGATCGTGCTCGACACCGATGGCGATGGCAAGGCCGACAGGACGAAGGTGTTCGCGACCGGCTTCAACGCGGTGCAGGGGCTCGCGTGGCGCGGGCGCGACCTGTGGGTGGCCAACGCGCCGGACCTCACGGTGGTGCGCGACCTCAATGGCGACGATGAGGCCGATGAGTACGTGCTGATCTACACCGACCTGGGCAACCTCGAGCACGGGTTGCACGGGCTCAACTGGGCGCCGGACGGCAAGCTCTACATGAGCAAGGGCAACTCGAAGGGCCTCACGCAGCCCGGCCGGATCGCGCCCAAACCGTTCCGCGACCTCTGGGGCGTCACCGCGCCGCAAGGCTCGCCGGACTTTCCGGAGCCGAAGACTTTTCGCAAGGGGCAGTACAAGCACGCGTATCACGACCCGGCAGACGATTGGGGCCGCGAGGGCGGGGTGCTGCGCTGCGACGATGGCGGACGCAACCTAGAAATCATCTCGCGCGGTTTCCGCAACCCGTGGGACATCTCGTTCGACAGCGGCTTCAACTGGCTCGGCACCGACAACGACCAGACCACCGGCGACCGCGTGTTCATGCCGTTCTACGGCGCCCACTTCGGCTGGAACCACCCGTGGAGCTCGCACTGGTCCGATGCCCCCCACCCGGCCACCGCGCCGGTCAGCGGCCCGCTCTTCGAAGGCTCCGGCACCGGCGTGATCTACTGCGACGCGCCGCAGTTCCCCGCCACGCACCGAGGCGTGTTCTTCATCAACGACTGGCTCCGCAAGACGACTTTTATCTGGCGGCCAGAGTGGGACGGCGCGCTGATGCGGCCGAAGGGCGGCGCGTGGGAGCCGTTCGCCGAGGGCGGCAAGGCGCTGTTCCGGCCCACCGATATCGAAGTCGGCCCCGATGGTGCGCTGTGGATCCTCGGTTGGAGCAGCGGGTACGGCGCGGAGTGGGACAAGGGGCAACTGACGAATCAGGGCCGTGTGTTCCGCATCGCGTGGAAGGAGGCGCCCGCTGCGAAATGGAACACCGCGAAGCGAGGCAAGGCACTGCGCGAATGGTCGGTTGGTGAACTGATCGAAGATTTTGATGGCCCCTTGCCGATCTGGCGAACCGATGCGCAGGAGGAGCTTGTGCGGCGCGGGGCGGCGGTGAAGGATGAACTGCTTGCGGCGCTGGGCAGCGGCAAGCTTGGTGAAGCGCAGGAAACATGGGTCGCGTGGACCGTGGGGCAGATCGCGGCTGATGACGCGAGCATCGACAACCACTTCTCGAAGACGCTCGACGCTTCATCGAGTTCGTCGCTGAATCTTCGGATTCAAGCCGTCCGAATTCTCGGTCACCGAGCGCGGGCCGCCGGCGACGCGAAACCGGTCTCCGACGCCGTGCCGGCGACGCTGAAAAGCAAGGAACCCCGGCTGCGGCTGGCGGCCGTCGAGTCGCTTGCCGCTCTCGGGCAGAAGCGCAACGCGTCGGCGTTGCAGTCACTGCTCGCCAACGAGACCGACGAAACCACTTTCTACGCGGGATGGCAGGCGCTGCGCGGGCACTGCACCAACGAAGAATTGAGATTGCTCCTCGCCGATGATCGCGGCGGCGTTCGCCGAGGCGCGCTGCTGGCGCTGCTGGAGAGCGGTGCCATCAAGAGGGACGCGGCCTTGAAGTTCGCGAGCGATGCCGACCCCGGCGTGCGCGAGGTCGTCGCGCTGCTGCTCCCCAGATCCCCGCGCGTCGCCAGCCGACCCTTGAACGCTCCAGCAACGCCGCCACTGCCCGGCGTCTCCCTTGTGACGAATATCAGCACCCGCAGCAAGCGCGAGTACCGCTCGTTCCCCGGCGGCCTCGAGCCGGGCGCGCCCAACTTCATCGATCGCGATTACCCCCTCAAGCGCGTACCCGATGCGCTGCGCGGCGCCGACTTCATCCAGACTTCCAACGATGACGACGGCTCCACAGGCAACGACTTCCTCGCCTTCGAAGCGCTCGTCCCGGTGCGCGTCCACGTCGGTTTCGACACGCGCCTGCCCCGGCCGCCGGCCTGGGTGCGCGACGGCTTCAAGCGAAGCGACGACCGCATTGACGCCGATCACTGGGTCTTCCAGCTTTACTCGCGCGACTATGCCGCCGGGCGCATCGAGCTCGGCGGCAACACCGACGATGGCAAGCCCGGCGGCAAGAGCCACTACATCATCGTGCTCGAGCCGTTGCCGCTGTCGAAGCAATCAGTACCCGCGACCCTCGATCAGGTGATGCCGCTCATCGACAAGGGCAGCGCCGCGCGCGGCGAAATCCTCTTCAAGCACCGCGGCGGCGCTGGCTGCGCCAAGTGTCACAGCCTCGGCGAACGCAAGAACAGCTTCGGCCCCGAGCTCGCCGGCATCGGGCTCCGCGCGACGGCGAAGCACATCGTGCAGTCGATTGTCGAGCCCAGCGCCATCATCACGCCCGGCTTCACGACACAGATCGTCGAGACGAACGACGGCGAAACCCACTCCGGCGTGCTGCTGGAAGAGAGCGGGCTTTCGGTGACCCTCGGCCTTGCGACCGGTGAGCCGCGCATCATCGAGAAGAAGCAGATCGCAGCGCGGCGCAACGGCACGGCTTCGGCGATGCCGGACCTCGCGGGCGTGCTCACCCCGCAGCAGGTCGCGGATCTTGCGGCGTTTCTCCTCTCACAGACGAAAAATACGGCGGCCGGGACGAGCACAGCGCCCGCGGTGGAGCCGAAGCCTGTTCCCCCAGGTTCCGCCGCTTCCGACACACCTGTTGCTGCGGCAACCCTCGAGTCCGGCGACTGGAAACTCACCACCGAACCCTCGCAGCAACAGGCCCTCATCGCCTACAAGGGCAAAGCGATCGCCATCTATGTCTGGCAGGACCGCGAGACGCTGCGGCCGTTCTTCAAGTCGGTGAAGACGCCCAGCGGTGTTCAAGTTACCCGGCCGCACCCACCCGGCAGCGGCGAAGGCAACGACCACGCCACCATGCACCCCGGCATCTGGCTCGGCTTCGGCTCGATCAACAACATCGACTTCTGGCGCAACAAGGGCCGCGTCGTGCAGGAGCGGTTCACGCCGAGCGCGGTGAAGGGCGAGCCGATCGGCTTCACGGTCGTGAACCGATACGAATCGCCGGAGGGGAAGCCCGTGTGCCGGCTGGAGTGCCGTTATCAGTTCATCGCCGACGCGGATGGCTACCAGTTGATCGTCGATTGCAAGTTCACCTCCGATCAACCGCTGACGTTCGGCGTGCAGGAAGAGATGGGCCTTGGCGTCCGTGTGCCCACGGCGCTCACCGTCAAATCGGGAAGCGGCGCCATCATCGACAGCAACGGCGGGCAGAACGAGAGAGGCACATGGGGCAAAGTCGGCTCCTGGTGGGACTACCACGGCAAGCTCGAAGGTAAGTACGTCGGCATGATGGTGATGTCTTCTCCCAGCAACGGCGAGGTCTGGTCGCACAGCCGGGACTACGGCGTGCTGGTGGCGAACCCGGTGCGCGGCAAGGCGGTCAAGGTCAAGGCCGGCGAGACGTATCGACTCACATTCGGCGTGCAGGTGCATGAGCACGACGACGTGTCGCGGCTTGATCGACCGGCGGCGTTCAATCGCTTCAAGGCGAGCCTCGAAAAGCAACTGCCCAGGCCGTGACACGATTGGCATATTGGGGCATCGCTTTTGGCCAAAGCGCGGGGTCCGCAATCATCTCTATGATGTACGTTCGCGCTCGCCTCTATCACCACGACTTACGAACACCATGCAGGACGAAGCGAGCTACATCTGTGACTCCTGCGGCGAGGAGATCGTGATCCCCATCGACCCCTCGGCCGGGGCGAGCCAGAGTTATGTCGAAGACTGCCCGGTGTGCTGCTGCCCGAATGTCGTTCGTGTCGAGTTCGGCGAAGACGGCGAGGCGCGGGCATGGGCGTCGCGTGAGTGAGTGGGACGATACGCCTTTTAATTGTTGAAGATTCACGAACGGACTCACCAACGTCACTAGCAGGATGGATTCATGACTAATCGCCGTAGCCTACTCGCCATGATCAGTATCGCGTCGGCCTGCCTGCTGATTGACGCGCCTCCATCGACCGCAGCCGATGCGCCGCCGACGGGCAAGCCGTGGCTTGACATGGACTATGGCCCTTACCTCACCACGACGGTCGAAGCGCCCGAGCCTGCCGGTAACTTTGCCTACAAAGGCATCGTCGTCCGCGTGGGTAAAGCGAACAACGAAACAATCGTGTTCGACACCGACACGCTGCGCTATTCGGCCGGCGGGAGCGGGGGAAAGCTCGCGCTGCTTGGCGTCGCATTCGACGGAGCGCACTGGGCCTACCCGAAGACAAATGGCCCCATCGCGTTCAGCAACCCCGTGGGCCCCGGCTGGGCGAAGCCGGGCGATGCGAGCGACAAGGCGTTCATCGATCCACGATTCCGCGGCAATGACGGCAAACCTTACGGCCCGCTGCCGCGCGAGTGGGCGCATTGGCGCGGGCTGTATCTGCACAACGATCAGGTCGTGCTCTCGTACTCCGTCGGCGCCGCCAACGTGTTGGAACAGCCGGGCGTCGAAACGCTCGGCGGCGAGACGGCGTTCACCAGGACGCTTAACATCCGCGACGGCGATGCGAAGCTGGTGATGCGGGTCGCAACGAAGGACGCCCACGCGATGGCGTCCGGCAGCGCCGGCGGCGTGAGCTGGCTCGTACAGGAGACGACACCGATCAAGCCGAAGGTAGGTGCCGCCGCGGGCAAGCCGCCGGAGGCCGTGGTGATCGCTTGCGTGACGGGTGAGGGTGCGGCGGCGAGCTTGAGCGCCGCGGACGCCGAGGTTCGATTGACGATTGCGACGAGAGAGGCCGGCAGCGCCGTCAAGCTGTTGATTTGGCGCGGCGACGTTGCGAAGCGCGAGAAGGTGCTCGCCGCGCTCAAAGACGTGAAGCCCCCGATCGACCTCGCCCCGATGATCAAAGGTGGCCCGCCCCGCTGGCCGCACAAGCTCACAACGCAGGCGACGCTCGGCAAACCCGTCAAGGATTCGCCCTGGGCCGTCGACACCCTCACCTGGCCCGAAAAGAACCCGTGGAACGCGTGGATGCGCTTCGGCGGCTTCGACTTCTTCAAGGACGGCACCCGCGCCGCGGCCTGCACCTGGAGCGGCGATGTCTGGATCGTCAGCGGCATCAAGCCCGGCGAGGCGATTGGCGAACTCACCTGGCGGCGCATCGCGACCGGGCTGTTCCAGCCGCTGGGGCTGCGCATCGTCGATGACCAGATTTACGTCTGCGGCCGGGACCAGATCACGCGCCTCGTCGACCTCAACGGCGACGGTGAGACCGACTTCTACGAGAACTTCAACAACGACCACCAGGTCACCGAGCACTTCCACGAATTCGCGATGGGCTTGCAGACCGATGAAGATGGCAACTTCTACTACGCCAAGAGCGGCCAGCACGCCCGCGACTCGCTCGTCGAGCACCACGGCACGCTCCTGAAAGTATCGAAGGACGGCAAGACCACCGAGATCCTCGCCAACGGCTACCGCGCCGCCAACGGCGTCGGCATCGGTCCCGGCGGCACGTTCTTCACATCGGATCAGGAAGGCTTCTGGATGCCGGCCAACCGCATCAATCTCGTCCGCCCCGGCAGCTTCAGCGGCAACATGTTCTCGTATCACCGCGGGGAGCGGCCCACCGATTACGACCGCCCGATCGTATGGCTACCCAAGAGCTTCGACCGCTCGCCCGCCGAGCAGGTCTGGGTGCGCGACGACCGCTGGGGCCTGCCGAAGGACAGCATTCTCTCGCTCAGCTACGGCACCGGGCAGATTCTCAGCGTGATCCACGAGCCGGTGAAGGACGTGAAGCACGTCACGGCGCAGGGCGCGGCCTTCCGACTCGGCCTCTCGTTCCCGACCGGCATCATGCGCGGCCGATTCCATCCCGGCGACGGCCAGCTTTACGCGTGCGGCCTGTTCGGCTGGAGCAGCGAACGAACCAGCCCCGGCGGACTCTGGCGCATCCGGCACACCGGCGCCAAGGTGCACGCCCCGACCGCGTTCCGCCCGGTCAAGGACGGTCTGGTCCTGCGTTTTAATCACCCGCTCGATCCCGAAACCGCCGGCGATGCGCAGAGCTATCTCGTCGAGCAGTGGGATTACCAGTGGACGAAAAATTACGGCTCGCCCGAGTTCAAGGTCTCCGATGGCCAGCGCGGTCGTGACACGCTGAACATCAAATCAGTCACGCTGTCGAAGGATGGCCGCGGCGTGCTGCTTACGATCCCCGGGTTCAAGCCGTCGATGCAGGTCCGCGTGAAATACAGCCTCGACGCCGCCGACGGCAGCGAGATCAGCCATGACCTGTACGGATCGGTGTTCGTGGTGCCGCCCGTGGACGGCGCCGCGGCGCTCGAGCAGTGAAACCTGATCGACGCATTGCAAGGCCGATCCCCTGACCTCAAGGGCCTCGTCCACCGGGTAGTGGGTTAGTTTGAAAGCGGGTGGCACGGGCAGGCCGCGGCTTTGCGCGGTTTGCCCGTGGCGGTCAACCCGAAGCGCTCGAACACGGGCAAACCGCTCCGAGCGGCGGCCTGCCCGTGCCACTCAATTCAAAGTGGTCCACGACCGTCCTCCGCCGCCAGAGAAATTTCACGCATCATTGGCGTCGTCGCCGTTACCATATCCAGTGATGCGGACACGAGCATGGCTCATTTCAATCCCCTGCGTCCTCTGTTTCGCCGCGACATTGAGCGAAGCGGCCGACGCGGACGGCGTTCGGTTTTTCGAGTCGTACATCCGGCCGCTGCTGGTCGATCGCTGCTACGAATGCCACGCCGAGGGCGCGAAGAAGGCCAAGGGCGGCCTGCGACTTGATTCCGCGGAGGGCTGGACGCGCGGCGGCGAGAGCGGGCCTGCAATCACGCCGGGCAAGCCGGAGGCGAGCCTGCTGGTCAAGGCGGTGAGCTACACCGACAGCGATTTGAGGATGCCGCCCAAGCAGCGACTTACCGATCGCGAGATCAAGCTGCTGGAAGAGTGGGTGAAACGCGGCGCGCCGCACCCCAAAGACGCGGCCGGCACAGCGACGAAACCCGAGCCCGTGAAGCCGCCGGCGATCGACGTCGCGGGGCGCGAGCACTGGTCCTTTAAGCCGATAAACGAACCGGCTGCGCCGAAGGTGGCCGACGAAAGCTGGCCGGCGTCGCCGATCGACCGGTTCATTCTCGACAGGCTTGAAGCCGCAGGATTGAGGCCCGCGAAGGATGCCGACCTTCGGACGCTGATTCGCCGCGCGACGTTTGACCTGACCGGCCTGCCGCCGACGCCGGAGGAGGTCACCGCGTTTCTGCGCGACTGCGAAACGGAAAGTGCGGAGCGCGGAGCGGGGAGCGCGGAGCAGAGGCCGGACGCACTGGGCGCGTATGCCCGATTGATCGATCGCCTGCTCGCCTCCCCGCGTTACGGCGAGCGCTGGGGCCGGCACTGGCTCGACGTGGCCCGCTACGCCGACTCCAACGGGCTCGATGAGAACATCGCCCACGGCAACGCGTGGCGTTACCGCGATTATGTCATCGCGTCCTTCAACAGCGACAAGCCGTTCGATCGTTTCATCATCGAGCAGATCGCCGGCGACCTGCTCACCAGTTCCGGGTTCGGAGTTCCGAGTTCCGAGTTAAAGGGCGAAAGCGCCCACCGTTCTGCACCTCTGAACTCCGAACTCGAAACTCGAAACGCTCTCATCGCCACCGGCTTTCTCGCGCTGGGGCCGAAGGTGCTTGCCGAGGTCGACAAGACCAAGATGGAGATGGACATCATCGACGAGCAGGTCGACACGCTCGGCCGGGCGTTCCTCGGGCAGACCATCGGCTGCGCCCGCTGCCACGACCACAAGTTCGATCCAATCACCACCGCCGATTACTACGCGCTCACCGGGATCTTCAAGAGCACGAAGACCATGGAGAGCTTCGTCACCATCGCCAAGTGGTGGGAGAACCCGATCCCGACAGCCGAGGATCACGCGGCGAAGAAGGCGCACGACGAAAAGGTCGCGGCGGCGAAGGCGGCGATCGATTCGCACATCGCGGCGGCGAACGCGGAACTGCTCAAGCGATTGGGCGACGGCGCCAAGCTGCCCGCGAAGCCGGAGGATCAGTACGCCGACGGCGAGAAGGCGGAGCTGAAGAAGCTGCGCGACGAGCTCGCGAAGATCGAGAAAGCGGCGCCGCAGGTTTCCTCGGCGATGGGCGTGACGGAAGGCAAGCCCACCGATCTCGCCATCCACGTGCGCGGCAGCCATCTCACCCTGGGAGCGATGTCGCCGCGCCGCTTCCCGCAGGTGTTCGGTGCTTCGCGGCCGATCGCCGCCGACCGCAGCGGACGGATGGAGCTCGCGCAGTGGATCGCGTCGAAGGAGAACCCGCTCACCGCCCGCGTCATCGTCAACCGCGTGTGGCGCTGGCACTTCGGCCGGGGGCTGGTGCGGACGACCGACAACTTCGGCAAGCTCGGCGAAGCGCCGACGCACCCGCAACTGCTCGACTGGCTCGCGTCGCGCTTTGTCGAGGACGGCTGGTCCATCAAGAAGCTGCACCGCCGGATCATGCTCTCGCGGACGTACCAGATGAGCGGCGAGACGAGTGACGATGCGACGCGCCTCGATCCGGAGAACCGGCTCTACTCCCGCGCCCCGGTGCGCCGCCTCGAAGCCGAAGCCATCCGCGACGCGATGCTCTTCGTCAGCGGCCGGCTCGAGCTTTCGCCCGCCGGCACCGGCGGACCGGCGATCACGCACGTCAAAAATCGCGAGTTCCTCTTCGATCACACGTCGAAGGACGGCACCACCTATGACGCACTGAAGCGCTCGGTCTTTCTGCCCGTCGTGCGCAATCACCTCTACGACTTCTTCGAGCTCTTCGATTTCCCCGACTCCGCCGTCTCCCAGGGCGACCGCCCGACGACCACCGTCGCGCCGCAGGCGCTCTTGGCGATGAACAGCCCGCTGGTGTGGGCGTCGGCCGAGGCGCTGGCGAATCAAACGCTGTTGCGCGACGGCGACGACGCTTCGCGGGTCAAGTGGCTGTATGAAACGCTCTACGGCCGGCCGCCAGGCGATGGCGAAATCAAGCGCGCGGCTGGGTTCATCGAGAGAGCCATGCAGCCTGCGGCCGGCGGCGACGCGGCAGCCGGGCGCAAGGTCGCGTGGCAGTCGCTGGCGCAGGTGCTCATGGTGTCCAATGAGTTCATGTACGTGAGGTAGCGCGGAGTTGTGATGAACATGGGATTGGAAAATCAGGATCATTCCAGCCGCTCCGCGTTGCCCGAGCTTTCGTTCTCGCGCCGCGCATGCCTGCGCGGCGCCGCAGTGGGCTTCGGCAACCTCGCGCTGGCATCGATGCTCGCCCAATCAGCGCCGGCGTCGTCCGCCGACCCGCTGGCGGCGCGGACGCCGCTGTTCCTCCCCCGCGCCAAGCGCGTCATCTTCCTCTTCATGAAGGGCGGCCCGAGCCACCTCGACACCTTCGACCCCAAGCCCCTGCTCCAGCGCGACAGCGGCAAGCCCCTGCCCTTCGCCAAGCCACGGGTGCAGTTCGCCAAGACCGGCAACCTGCTCGCCTCGCCGTGGAAGTTCAGCAAGCACGGCCAGAGCGGCATCGAAGTGAGTGAGCTCTTCCCGCACGTCGCCCGCCACGTCGATGACCTGTGCATCATCAACTCGCTGCATGGCACCAACGCCGCGCACGGCGGCGCCCTGCTCAAGCTCCATACCGGCAGCGATAACTTCGTCCGGCCCAGCATGGGCGCGTGGGTCAGCTACGGGCTCGGCACCGAGAACGGCAACCTGCCTGCATTCATCACGATCTGTCCCACGCTGGCGCACGGCGGCCTGAACAACTGGGGCTGCGCATTCCTCCCCGCCGCATGCCAGGGGACACCGCTCGGCGTCGCCAGCCGGCCGGCCAAGGACGCCGCGGTCCGGCACATTCGCCACCCGCTACTGACCAGCGCACAGCAGCGCGAACAGCTCGCCATGCTCGACGAGCTTAATCGCAGGCACCTCGAAACGGTCGGGGCGAATCAGGCCCTCGAAGGCCGTATCCAATCCTTCGAACTGGCGTTCCGCATGCAGACCGCCATGCCCGAGGCGCAGGACTTGAGCGGTGAGAGCGCGGCGACGCTGAGCCTCTACGGCATCGACAGCGCGGTGACGGAGAACTTCGGCCGGCAGTGCCTGATGGCCCGCCGCTTCGCGGAGCGCGGCGTGCGCTTTGTCCAAGTGACGCACAGTGACCCGTTTGTCCAATGGGACCAGCACAGCGACTTGAAGAAGGGCCACGAGAAGAACGCGCTTGAAGTGGACAAGCCGATCGCGGGGCTGCTCGCGGACCTGAAGTCGCGCGGGTTGCTCGAAGACACGCTGGTGATGTGGGGCGGCGAGTTTGGCCGAACGCCGACGGCCGAGGGCAACAGCGGCCGCGACCACAACCCCGAAGGGTTCACGATGTGGCTCGCGGGCGGCGGCGTCAAGGGCGGCTTCAAGCACGGCGCCACCGACGACTACGGCTACTTCGCCGTCGACAACAAAGTCCACATCCACGACCTGCACGCGACGCTGCTGCACCTGCTAGGAATCGACCACACAAAGCTTACCTATCGGCACGCCGGTCGTGACTTTCGGTTGACCGATGTGCACGGCGAAGCGGTCAGACAGGTGCTCGCCTGATCCGTGAAGCAGCGCTAGGGCGCGGTATCGGGCCGAGGCGCACTACCGAAAAGAAAGACCCGATCGCGCTTGCGATCGGGTTAAGCTCCCCCGTCGAACGACTATCAAATCATCGTCGTACCGTAAACGGTTGAGAGCGGGTCCATCCGGTCCGCCTGATCCTTGGCCCAACGCAAGTATCGGGCCGCCTCACCGTCATCCGCAATCGCGCCGTCGCGTTGGATCAGGAAATCGTGAACTGCGGTGAGGTACTCGCGGACAGTCCTGCTTGCTGCCACGATTTGGCGTTGCGGACCAGTTCATCGACGCGTGCCTGCTCGGCTTTCTGGCGCTTGGCCAGGTCCTTGCGCCTTTTGCGAACTTCCGCCTCCTTGTGCCGACGAATCTCTTCCTCTACTTCGCGCCTCTTGCGATCCTCTTCCTCCCAGTCCAGCGCTGAATCGCATTGGGATTTGCCGTGGCGCCGATAGCTCGTGGACAATCTCAGCACCCTCGTCGCGCAGCTCTGGCAGGTCGGCATCACTGAAATCTTTGTCAACGGATCATTCGTGGAGGATAAGGATCATCCAAATTACATCGATGGGTACTTCGTCTGCGATCGGCGCTTCCTGGCATCCGGCGAGTTGGAACGACAACTCAACTTGCTTGATCCGCACAAGGTTTGGACGTGGGACCCGGCGACCCGCCGGCCGTATCGCGGATACGAGCGCCTCAAGCGCGGCGAGTTCGATGAGCTTCGCAATCTCCACGGCCTGGGCAGTCTCTTGATCTCACTTCGCATCGCCTGCGGGCTCAGTCAGCGCCAACTCGCCGAGCGGTTGGGTGTGCATGAGTCGCAGGTTTCGCGGGTCGAGCGAAACGAGTACCACGGCATCACGCTGGAACGCGCCACGCGCATTCTCGACGCGCTAGGAGTTGAAATGCGTAGCATCGTAGAGGTACCGACCGAAGACCGAGCCGTAGCCGTGTAAACAGCATTTCGTGATACACGCTACCGACCGGTTAACTGCTGTGCGACGGCGCTGTTTGTGTTGCACGGTTTAACAGGCGCGTTCGCAACGCACCCCGTGCAGTTTTGCAAACGCATGAACGCGACTCGGCCATTCATTCAATCACGTCACGCACAATGGTTTTTCTGCTCGCGCGTATCATTTAACGCTCCCGATCAGCGACCGAACGCGGAGAGCCATCGGCGTTCGTATTTTGTAAGTATTTACTTCCCAAGGACTTGCAGCTCGAAAAATCCCCGAACGCAACCCTCTTCATAAGCTCTCGCGCAACCGGGTGGCACCAAAGCCCTGCTTTCGTGCAACGCGGATCACTCGAGCGGTCCGACGGGACGAATAAGATCGGACCGCGTCTGCGCCTCCAATATCCGCATTCGAGCGGCGTTTCCTGCCTTTACTGCCCTTGCGTATGCCGCCGCCAGTTTGGGATATACATCGCCGAGTTGCGTCGGAATCAGAATCGCCCCCAGTTCGTCCTCGGTGATGTAGGTGGCACCGACCCCGCGTTCGATCATCTGGCTCACCGCGGGCATGCCCGTTACCGATCGCAGGCTGAGGAGAAGCGGTAACGAGTCCGCCGCCTCGTCAGTTGGACGCAGGCGGAACAAACAATCGGACCAGCTCACCGGTCGGAAGCCGACCAAGGGACCGAGCGTACTGAAGCAGGCGCGACCAACTCGGGCGACGAATAGATCGGTAGGCGCGATACGAGACTTTGTGCCTGCCTCAAGGTGCCGTGTATGCACACGCCACAGCCCAGCCTCGCAGTCGGTTGTGTGCAGCGCAACACGCGGGCCACGCGGTGATTTACGGGGCCCGCGTCGAATCTGAACCAGCTCGCTGAGCGGCCGCCACCCAAGTTTGGGGTGGGCCCCAATCAACCTCGCCAGCCACTGTCGGCTGTGGTGGTACCCAAAGTCCAGCCGCCGGCCCATGCCCAGGTCATTCCAGCCCACACGCATACAGTGGGGCTGCAGCAGGTCATGGTTGCGCAGCTCAATCTGCGAACTGGTCCGGCCCTTCTCAAACACAACAAGATAGACCCTCCCCTCAACGCCCGGAAAGGTGAACTTCGGCAGCTCATGCACGTAGTGGAACTTTCCCGCGGCACCGAGGCACTCGCGAAACTTTGCCAGCACACCAGAAGAAACCATCGATCCTGGCATCACAGCCAGCAATCTGCCGCCTTCGTTCAAACGCTCTACGGCACGGAACGCAAAGGCCAGTTCCTTAGGCACGCACATGCGCGCTGCGAAGCCCAGCGACGACAAATCGCATTCAGACCATTCAGCCTTCTTCGCGCCGTAGGGTGGGTTCATGACAACGCAGTCGAACTTCCGCGACCTGAGCTTTGGAGAGGAAAGCACCACCTCCAAAAAGTCGCCATGCACGCACTCCAAGCCCCGTACTGTACCCGTCAACTTCTTCCGGGCGATGGCGAGCGCCTCGGGGTCAGTGTCTACACACACGGCAGAGGCGCTGCTGCAAAGGCGGGACACAACGGGTACCAGGAGAGCGCCTTGACCAACGGCAGGATCCAGCACCGTCCTCACAGACCGGGGAACGTGTCTGGCCAGAAGCCGAGCGACCTCAAATGGCGTCTCGTGAAAACGCAAAACCTATGCTCCTAAAACGTGACATCAAATAGGTGCCACGACGATACCTTGCTGGTTCGCTTTCGTTTCCTCTTCGGATGATCGTACAGGATACCGACCTCGGGGTTCTCTGCCGCGAACAACGCCGCGCCAATTCCGTGCGGCTTCGTGCCGATCGGCGCAACAAACATCTCCTCGTCCCTCTCCCGCTCTTTGCTTACTTGAACCAGCACGTCGTAAGCTGCGAGAGGATTCTGCGCGCCGCAGAAATGGACGCCGCCACTTATGCTGCGGTCACGCAATACCCGCGCGTTGTTTGCGAACGCATCCATCTCCCATCCCGGCTGAAATGCAGGCACTCCGAACACGACCGCCGTTCGCGACGGAACGATTGGATGGTCTTCCATCGCACGGTCAAGCCGACGTTCCTCGTATCCGAGGAAGAACACGCCTCGCTGTGCCCTTCGGTCTTCGAGCAGAATCGTTGCGCCCGGAACCGGGATATACCCCGGCACTTCGTCCGAAAGTTCGAAATCACGTTTCCGAAGCAACTGGCCTCGTGGGGCAGAATACTCCAGTGGCTCAACATACAACAGCGATAGCCCCGGCAGGCCTCGAGAGCGCAATGCACGGCAAGCCAAGTAGACCTCCGCAAACCCCAGGGTTGTGGCCTCAAGGAGAACTCTGCCTGAGCCAAGTTGGGTGAACGCCTCGTCCGCCTTGTCCGCTTGATATGTCTTACCATCGAGACGTAGTTCAAATTTATCCGGGTTGTACCCACATTCGGCCACGTGAGCGCAGTGTTTGGTCGCGAAGTCACGCGCCGCTAGTCCGCGCTCATCCAGTTCCTCACCGAACACGGCGATGTCCCAATCACTATAAAGCAACTTGGCGGAATCGACTGCTCGCTGCATTCCAAGCTTCATTACTGTGTCCCCTCTGGTGCCTCTTTCAGATGCGAGAAGAGTGTTTCATTGACGTCCTCGAGATCTACTCGCCATTGTTCTGTTAGCCGCTTCAGCAGATCACGGACATCGTTGTAACTGCCGCGAGTGAGCGTCACGAACTCCTCAGCAGTGAACTCCAAGCGGCGTCGCTTTCGATATGTGATACGGAAATACGGGGCATAAATCGGGTTGAGCACGTACTCGATATTCGCCTGAGCGATCTCGTCCTTCTGCTTCGTCTCCTCTTCCTCAAAGAGCACCGACCATTTAATGGCCTCCCTGATGAAGTCCTGATCTTGGGCATCTAGTTGCATCACCCGCTGCCGAATCGAAAAATGACTCGGCTCCGGCTCGCTCTGCGTGGGCCGTGAATGCGCGAGCGCAAGAACCGAGCCTAATCGCAGGACAAAAGCATGGAGCTGGTTGCCGATCCTGCCGAAGCTCCGCACTTCCTTTAAGAAATCGGCGCTGGCCTGTCGCGCGGCCTCGGCCTGTTCCAGTGGAGGAACGCGAAGGTCTTTCGTTGGCCCAGAAAGCTCGATTCGACCAATGGACTTATGGCACAATTCGAGCAGATGCCGGATGTTACCTCGAGACAAGTGACAGAATGTGCGAAACCCCGCATAAAATGGGCAGGTTCGAGAATGCGGCTCGTAGAGGTGCAACAGGCAACCAACGAAGTTGTTATGCACCCAATTGGTTGCGCCAGTGAACTTGTTGTCCTTTCCCTGCCTAAGCAACTCGAACTCCCGCGCCACGACCGTTGGCTCGATTGCCTTCCGGTGAAGTAGTGCCGGCACGACGATACTCGCCTCTGGGTACTGCTCGTCGCAGAGCAGTTCGGGCGAGATCGTTCCGCCTCGTGCGCGCAGGGCCTTGGCAACTCGCTCATTCAAGGAACGCCGGATCGCCGGATCGCCGAACGCCATCTGTGCGAGCTCTCGCTGTGGGACATCCGGGAACAGCTGCTCAGCGGCATTCAGCACCGCGCGGCGGTGCGCATCGTCGCGCCGTTGCGGAAGCAATGCCGGATCGCGTAGGAGCGCTATGTCAAAGGGAAGAAGTGACGGCGTGGCCGCTCCAATATTGAGGAAGAGAATTTCGGCCGCGAAAACCTCAAAATCTGATCGGAGATAATCTTCCAAGTTGTGCATTCGAAAATCGGCCATCTCCATCAACGACTCTGTACCGAGGGTCTCGCGGGTCACGAAAGCGTTGCGCTTCATTGCGAGATTGAAGATGAGGGGAGTCTCGCTGTGCTTGAGGCATGTGTTGACAATGCGCTGCTGATATGTCGAGAGATTCTCATACTCGTCTAGGTACACGAAATAAGTTGAATCGGCGAGGCAAGGGAGTGCCTTCCGTACGGCCTTTATTAGATCGAGCACAAACGACGCGCCCGGCAAGAACGGAGGCACGGGTGCCGTGTGTACGTTATTCACCCACATCCGAAGCTGACGTAAGCACAGTTCAAGACGTGATCGTAAAGCGTCGAGAGTCTGCGGGAGCGAGTCGAAATATGGTGCGAGATCATCGAATCGGATCTGCTGGAAGTCCGACGTACTGAGGACGCCGACATGGCTGCTAGCAATGCTGTGCAGACTGCCAATGACTTCGATGCCGTTCGTAACTGCCAACAGGTGATTGAAAGCCGAGTGCCATACATCGTCAGCGATTCCACGGCCGTTCATGGCAGCCGCGAATTGGGTATCTGCTCGCCAGTAGAGGCCAATGTGCCGTAGGGATTCCAAGGGCACCATCTGACGCTCGCGTGAGAACGTGCTTTGGTGAGACAGGTACCGCAGAAGCATTGTCTTCCCGCAACCCCGACCGCCGATGATAATCCGCGGTTTCTTTGCCTCGGCCAAGTCGAGTTTGTCATAGAACGGGGGTACGGCAAAGTGCTTCCACACGTCGTAGCCAAGTTCCTCGGCTCGATTCTTTACGAACGCCTTCTGGATTGCTGAAGTGTCATCCATAGTATCACCTGTAGAAGAGCGGCTTCCAGTTCACGGACTTGTTCCACCAGAAGATCGGAAGGCAGTTGTCGGGCGCAGCGTGCTCGAAAAAAAACGCGAGTTCTAATTCGCCAAATCCACGGCGGCTTGAAGAATCCAAGATGATGCCGCGAGTAGAGAGTATGTTTGAGTAGAGCTGCCATGCCGATTCGGGGGAGTTAAGGCCGTCATTGAAGGTGCGCCCCTGTGAACCGAAGATTGCGTGTGATGGGCCCAAGGTCTCAACGCTGGTGACCGAAATATTGCCAAGGGTAGAGTGAATGTGAGATACACCGTCTTCGTGGGCGACGAGCGGTGCATATATCAGGCGCGTGCTGGTACCAACGCTCCCCAATCCGTATGGGACGGCAAAATCATTGACGAACTGTGTACCGGTACCGAGAAGATCATCCACGAAGACGATTGCCTCCATTCCGCTTGCGACAAGTGCCGTGATATCCTCGGGCTTCGCCAGAACTTGTGGTGGCACGCCCAGCCGCTTCTCGAAGAGTCGAAGGACGACATGGGCGCTTTTTGCTTGGGCGCTGCCATGAGGAATCACTGGTACCAGCCGAACGCGCGGGTCATATAGGGTCGGATGCAGGCGCTCCTGCCAATCGACAATGCCACCGGTGGCCCGGCCGTGATCCGGCAAGACCCGCTGAACCAGTTGTCGCACTAGAGCGATGGTTTGCTCGTCAGACCTGTACGTAATGCTGTCGAGGAGACACGCGGCAAAGTACTTCTCGGTCTCGCTGCCAAAGTTGCTCCACCATTGGTTCAGCTTTTGGATGTGCAGGCCGGACCAGATTCCGCACTGTATGAGGTCGTGACAACGGCTGCGAACCTGCTCTATATACGTGGGGCCGTCGCTTGGTACCACGAATTGGGCGATCGGCGCGGATGCAATGGACATGACTGTTCTCGATTCGTGGACTAGCATGTCATTCGGTGCCGGTCGATCCGAAACCGCCGTCAGACCGGAGTGTCGGCGGGAGAGAATCTGTGGGTTTCCAGATGGCGTGTACGACCGAGGCGATCACCATCTGGGCGATGCGTAATCCGGGCGTAATCTCGAACGGTGCGTCGCCAAAGTTGGCAAGGATAACAGTAATCTCGCCTCGGTAGTCTGAGTCGACCGTTCCAGGGGCGTTCAATACAGTCACCTGTTGATGCAACGCAAGGCCAGAACGGGGGCGGACCTGGGCCTCGAAGCCAGGGGGAACAGCAATCGCGATCCCGCATGGTACTGCAGCAACGCGACCGGGCTGGACCGAGATGGGGAGTTCTATACAAGCTCTGAGGTCCATTCCTGACGCGCCGTCGGACTGGTACCTGGGCAGATCACACCCGGCCACATGCCTCAATTGCTTGATTTCGACCTGAATGGGTTGCATAGGTAGTCCTTATCCAGCAGCACTCTCGTATGTGACCCCGAATATCGTGTCCGACAGCCACTTCTTGAATCCGGGGTTGTCACTGAACTGTTTGAACAACTCGGTGTGGTCGCTGATCAACTCGGTCATCACCCGTTCCAGCGCCTTGTCGTGCTCGATGCGGGCGTTGGGCTTGTCGGAGTTCTTCATGGCGTTCTGGTACGCCCGGTCGGCGGCAACCTTCGGCGGCAGCTCCTCCGCGATCACCTGGCGAATCTTGTCCTGGTCGTTCCAGGGGATGTTGCCGAATAGCTCGTTGAACGACCGCACGATGTTGCTGAGCCGGTCCAGTTCTGGTTCGGGCTTGCGCCCGCCGCCAGTGGTCGGCACCGGCTCGATTTCGGCGTTCTGGTCTGCTAGCGCGATGGAGATCGTCGCCTTGACCTCGCTGCGATAGCTGTCCATGTCGATGGATTCGAGGATGCCCTTGGACAAATCTTCTTCCTTGGGGGCGGGCAATTTCGGGATGAGGAAGTTCAGGAAGATCGACAGCTTCTCCCACGCCGCGTTCGAGAACGGCAGGATCGACGCCAGGAACCCGTAGGTGCGGACGAACGCCTTAGCCTTGCCCTTGAAGTCCACCTGCCCGTCTTCGTCGAGCTGGTCGATATACGTCTGCACGCACACGTCCAGCAGCGGGTCGAGCCGGTCGCGCGCTTCCTTGGCGAGGAAGCGCCGCACCAGTTCGTCCACAGTCGCCTGGTCATACACCTGGCAGCCGTCCAAGTCCGTCTTGAGGTCGTGCAACTTGTTCGGATCGGTTTCGCTGCTGAGAAGAGTGGTGCGGTAGTAGTCGTCAAACGACGCCCTGATCACGTCCGGGTCGTTGGAGAAGTCCAGCACGAACGTGTCGCGTTTCTTCGGGTGCGCCCGGTTGAGCCGCGACAGCGTCTGCACCGCCTTGATGCCGGAGAGCTGCTTGTCCACGTACATCGTGTGCAAAAGCGGCTCGTCATAGCCGGTCTGGAACTTGTCCGCGCAGATCAGGAACCGATACGGGTCGTCCTGAATCCTGTCCACGATCTGGCTGCTTGGGAAACCGTTGACTGACGCCTCGGTGACCTTCTGCCCGCCGTATTCAGGTTCGCCGGAGAACGCGACAATGGCCTTGTGGGGGCTCTTACGTTCAATGAGGTATGCCTGGAAGGCATGGAAATAGTCCAGCGCCCGCTGGATGCTGCCGGTGATCACCATCGCGCGGGCCTGGCCTCCGATCTTCTGCTTGGCCAGCACCTGCTCGTGGAAATGGTCCACCATGATCTCGGCCTTCTCGCGGATCGCATGCTCGTGGCCTTCCACATAGCGCCGGAGCTTCTTGTTGGCCTTCTTCGTGTCGAACTCCGGGTCGTCCTCCACCTTCTTCATGAGCCGGTAGTAACTCAACACCGGCGTGTAATGCTCCAGCACGTCCAAGATGAACCCCTCCTGGATCGCCTGCTTCATCGTGTAGCTGTGGAACGGGCGGTGCTTCGTCTCGCCGCCGTCCTGATAGGCCTCCCCGAAGACCTCCAGCGTCTTGTTCTTCGGCGTGGCGGTGAATGCGAAGTAGCTCGCATTCGCCAGCATCTTCCGCGACTCCATGAGCCGGTTGACCGCGTCCTCGATCGTTTCCTCCTCGCCTTCCTCGCCGGCGGCAGACAGCGCCATGTTCATCTGCGCCGCCGTGCGCCCGCCTTGGCTGGAGTGCGCCTCGTCAATAATGATGGCGAACTTCCGCGTGCGGTGTTCGCCGCCGATCTCGTCCAGCACGAACGGAAACTTCTGTACCGTGCTGATGATGATCTTCTTGCCGTCCTGGATGAAGCGCCGCAGATCGCCCGAATGCTCGGCGTGGCCGATCACCGACCCCACCTGCGCGAACTGCTTGATCGTGTCCCGAATCTGCTTGTCCAGTACCTTGCGGTCGGTGACGACAATCACCGAATCGAACCGGGCCGCACCGCCGTCCTCCAGGCCGATGAGTTGATGCGCCACCCAGGCGATAGAATTGCTCTTGCCGCTGCCAGCCGAGTGCTGGATCAGGTACTTTTGCCCGGCCCCCTTCGCCGCCGCGTCCGCCAGCAGTTTCCGCGTTACGTCGAGTTGGTGGTAGCGCGGGAATATCTGGACGGGCTTCTTGCGCCCCGTGCGCGGGTCTTCATTTTTCACGACCTGAGCGTAGTTCTCGATGATGTCCGTCAGGCCGGCCTTGGTGAGAATCTGCTTCCACAGGTAGTCGGTCTTGATGCCGGCCGGGTTCGGCGGATTGCCTGCGCCGTCGTTGTAGCCCTTGTTGAAGGGCAGGAACCATGACTCCTTCCCTTTCAGGTGTGTGCAAAACCGAACCTCCTGGTCGTCCACAGCGAAATGGACGAGGCACCGCCCGAACTCAAACAGCTTCTCGCGCGGGTCGCGGTCGTTCTTGTATTGCTGGACGGCATCCTCCACCGTCTGCTTCGTCAGCCGGTTCTTCAACTCGAACGTGGCTACAGGCAGGCCATTCATGAAGATGGCACAGTCCAGCGCGTTCATCGACTCGTCGCGGCTGTAGCGGAGTTGCCGGGTGACGCTGAAGACGTTTTGCCCGAACCGTTCCACCGCCTGCGCGTTGTCCGGGTGGGGTGTGCCGTAGAACAAGTCAACATTCACCGGCCCATCGCTGACGCCCCTGCGCAACACGTCCACCACCCCGCGCCGCGAAATCTCGCCCATGAGCCGGGCGAGAAACTTGGTCCGCTTGGGCGAGTCGGCGTCCAGATCGAGCGCCGCGACCGTCGTTGGCTGCGTGGCCTTCATGAACGCCAGCAGTTTCGGCCAGTCCATCGCATGCTCGCGGTCGTAGTCCTTGGCGTCGCCCTGGACATACTTCGCGTCGCCCACGAGGGAATCGACGATGAGGGCTTCCAGACCCTTTTCAGATGTGTCGGTGCCACTCATGGTTGCACCTTGCCCTTGCCAATAAACCCATCGTCCCGAGGCCAATCCTTGATCAATGCCGCGTCTTCGGGCGGTTTGGTGATTACCCACGCGACGCGAAACGTGACCGACCCATCGTTGCCCAGGACAAGATCTTGTCCCGACACTGCAATCTTGCCGGTGGGATCGAACGCATTGATTTCATTGCCGGCGACCGCCTCGATGATCTTTGCCTTGGCGGTGCGACCCGATGTCGCCATCCCGAGCCTTACGAATATGTGTGCGACCGCAAAGTTACCAATCACGTCCGCGGCTTGTATTAAAGCCGATGCCTCATCCTCAAGTACGATCACGCCGTCATCTGGCAGGAGTGGAGTCCGAGGATGCAGACCTTTCGCATACCCGTTGTAAAGCCCTTTCAGCAATGTGGCGGCTTCAATGCGTACACCGGCCACTTGGTGGACCGCTTGATTGAGATCCTTCAATGAGGTGTGGCTGTCCATCTCCACATGCATCTGCACGTCAGGGGCAAGCTCGCGTGAAAGCACGGCCAGGCATGCCAGCGGCAGGAAATACGGCTGGATGATCGGAATGGACGCGTGGCCCGCGCCAAGTGACTTTCCGATAGCACCCGCAGCCAGGCGGTCACAGAAGCCCCCCAATTCTGCTTTGACGACTGGTGTGAACAGCCGACACGCAGCGAAGGACTGTGGCAGCTTACGAATGTAACTGAAGGCTAATGCCAGGAAATCCTGATAGGCCTTCGCGTGTTTCGGCCGAAATTCCTTGCCGTGGAAGCCATCCAAACCTGCGGCCTTTAGGATGCGCTGCGTATCCTTTGTGAAGTCGTCGACGTGCGCCTCTGGCAAGCAGAAGAATGTGAACCCATCGCATTTCTGGGTTTCCGTCCCGATTTCATCGATTCCTATGCGAACGGGGAACGGTGTCATTGCTCGACCTCCTCGGGAAGTTCCACCTCTTCGTTAAGCAACGGATCTTCTGCGCCAACATCGTCAGCAATCTCAGGCTCGGCGAAGGACACTTCGTCTTCGAGTGGCGCGAACCCGCGCACGTCCACCTTGCCTGTTACAACGTCGGCAATCAGGCGTGCGCGAAACTCACGGATCAGGCCAATCTCTCTCTGAGCCCGGTCGATTGCCGCTCGGAACTGTGCCGTCGCCGCCAGAATGAATTCGACGATCTTCCCCTGTTCGTTGGCGGGGGGCAAAGGAACGTCAAAGTTGGCAACGAAATCCTGCGCCACTCGTTGCTGGCCGGCCGCGCCAGTCATTGACTCAACGCCGAGGAGCCGGAACTGACCAAGCTGCGTCAAGTGGTACAGGAACTCTGCGCTGACGGCCCGGCACGGCCGCAGGACAATGAACTCGGTGGTGCCGAAACCGATCTCAGTAGGCAGATCGCGCAGGCATGCGCCTTTGCCATTCTCAAAGCACGGCGTGATTTTCGCCACGACCACATCACCCCTCCGGAAGTAGGTGAAGCCCTGCCACACCTCATGGATGGGCCGTCGTTGGGCACCGTCGACGTCACCTTGTGCGGAGACACGCTCCATAGGTAGGAACACGACCGGTTCCTCCGACTCGCGCAGATGGAAGACTTCAGCGCGTGAAGGATTGATTCGGGCGATCCGTTTGAGTTTCATGTGCTGCCAATGTGCCGGAATGTCACCGAGCCACGCGACGCCGGTGGGCTTGAGAGGAGCAGCCGCATCGAGGCCCCGCGTCACAGCCCGGTTGATGATGGCCTGCTTCTGCTCGTCCAACACATCGATCAGTTGCCGCCGGTTCTGGACGAAGCGGCGCACCACGGCGGCGTTCGCGTCCAGGTAGCTAGCGATGGCCTTCTGCTCGTCGTGAGGCGGCACACACGTCGGCATCTGCTTGAAATCCTGCCAGTAGAGCCGGTTGCGGTCCTTCACGATCCCGCGCGAGTACGCATCCACCTCATTCATGTAGGCGGCGGTGCGGAATAGGTAGCTGAAATAACGCGGCTCGACGCCCGGAAACGGCTTGGCGACCACATAGGCCGGGCTCACGAGGCCGTCCACCGGCGCAACGCCCACCGCGCCCTGCCACATGCGCATCATGTTGTAGGCAATGTCGCCCTTGGCGGCACGCTTGTATTTCTCGCGGTCGGACATGACCTGTTTGCGTTTCCGGTCGTCCATGTCGCGCACGCGCACCCCAGTCTTGAGCGACACTTCGAGGATGGGCAGGCTGCCGTAGCCGGTCTGGTTGCGCTGCGCGAACAAGCGGCCGTTCCGCCGCACATCCCATTGCGCGGGCACCGGCCCCAGCCAGGGCAGGCCGGAGTCCTTGTAGTCGGGATAGACGGGCAGTTCGCCGGTCATGCGCGGCCCCCTGCGGGTGCGACAATCTGATCCAGCAGGCCTTCCGCCTCCTGCTGCAAAGCCGTCAAATCCGTCTTGATCTGAGCAAGCGTGCGCAGCGGCGCAGGCTTGTAGAAATGGCGGGTGAAGGAAATCTCGTATCCTATCTGGGTCTTGTCGTGGTCGATCCACGCATCGTGCACATGCGCGAGGACTTCGCGCCGGAAGAATGCGTCAACCCCGCCGTCATCGAGAAGCGGCACCTGCTCGGTGTCGCGCAGGTCTGCGTCCGGCTCGTATTCTACGCCGTCCTTGGTTTTCTTCTTGATCACCTGCTCGGCCGATTCGTCCTTGGCGGTGAACGCTCCATAGATAGCCTTGAGGTCCGGCCCGCGCAGCCGGAGGTCCATCTTCTTGAGCGCCGCCTCGAACCGCTGCTGGACCACATTGAAATCCATGTGCGGTTTCGATCCGCCGGCGATTCCCATGAGCAACTCGGCAGCCTGGTGAAGGCCCTTGTCGGCCGTCTTCTTGAAGGCGGCGAGCTTCTCCGGCGTAACGTGCGTGGCCAGGCGCAAGGGGCGCTCCACGGTGATCTTCCAATACCCGAACGCCTCGTTGGGAAATATCTTCGACTGCGGGGTGTCCTTGAAGCCCAGGAACAGGTCGGTGATGCGCTTGATGTCGTCTGCGGAGAACTCGCAATTCTTCTTGCCAAGGTTCTTGCGGAGCGGCTTGAACCACTCCGTGGCGTCGATGAGTTGGACCTTGCCTTTGCGGCGCTTGGGCTTGCGGTTGCTCAGCACCCAGATATACGTGGCGATGCCGGTGTTGTAGAACATGTTGAGCGGCAGCGCGATGATGGCTTCGAGCCAATCGTTCTCGATGATCCAGCGGCGGATGTTGGATTCACCCGACCCGGCGTCTCCGGTGAACAGCGACGAGCCGTTATGGACCTCGGCGATGCGGCTGCCCAGCGGGGTCTTGTGTTTCATCTTCGCCAGCTTGTTCACCAGGAACAGGAGCTGGCCGTCGCTGGAGCGAGTGAGGAGGGAGTATTCGGGGTCGCCGGCGTGTTCGATGATGAAACGGGGGTCTTTGATGCCGTCCTTGCCGCCCATCTTGTCGAGGTCGGTTTTCCAGGACTTGCCGTAGGGTGGATTGGAAAGCATGAAGTCGAACTCCATGCTCACAAATCCGTCTGCCGAGAGCGTAGACCCGTGGCGGAAGTTCTCGGCCTCACTGCCTTCGCCCTTGAGCAAGAGGTCGGCCTTGGTGATGGCGTAGGTTTCGGCGTTGACCTCCTGGCCGTAGAGGTGGATGGAGGCTTCCTTCTTATGCTCCTTGGCCAACTCACGGAGGCGGGTTTCGGCGACGGTCAGCATACCGCCGGTGCCGCACGCCCCGTCATAGACGGTGTATGTGGCATCCTGAATCTGCTTGGCGACGGGTAGGAAGATCAGGTCGGCCATGAGCGAGACCACATCGCGCGGCGTGAAGTGTTCGCCGGCCTCCTCGTTGTTCTCCTCATTGAAGCGCCGGATCAGTTCCTCGAAGACCGTGCCCATGCCGTGGTTGTCCAGCGCCGCCAGGCGGATGGTGCCATCATCGTTCTTCACCGGCGTCGGGCCGAGGTTGATGTCGCGGTCGAGGAATTTCTCGATCATCGCCCCGACCAGGTCGTGTTCGTGGAGCGTGGGAATCTGGTTATGGAACTTGAACTTCTGGAGGATTTCCTTGACGTTCTCAGAGAAACCATCGAGGTAGGTCTCAAAGTCGGCCTTAAGCTGCGCCGCCTTGCCTCGGTTCTTCAGGTCTTTGAGCGTGAACGGCGAGGCGTTGTAGAAGGCCTGGCCGGAGAATTTGCGGAGGGCGGCATCCTGGTTGGCGATCTTCGCCTTGTCCAGATTGGCCTTCATCTTGAGGACGGCGTCCTTCGTGGGCTCCAGCACGGCGTCGAGCCGGCGGATGACGACCATCGGCAGGATCACGTCGCGGTACTTGCCACGGACGTAAACATCGCGCAGCACATCGTCGGCGATGCCCCAGATGAAATTGGCGATCCAGTTGAGCTGTCCGTTGTCCATACCGTGTTCACTCACTTCTTCGCGGGCCGGGCCACGTCGCCGAGCCAGTTGTCGATGATGTCCTTGTGAAACCGCCAGTGCCGGCCCACTTTCGTGCCCGGCACCTTGCCTTCCGCGCACAGCTTATAAAGCGTGGACGTCGAGAGCTTCAGGTACACGGCGAGATCATCAATCGTCATCACCGTGTCGTGCGTCTGTTTGGCCATCTATTTTCCTCCGCGTTGGAGCAAGCGGCAAAGCCGCCCTGTCGGCCTCGCGGGCTAAGTGACACCATTTGACTGTTATTCGCCATTGGTGTCAATCCCACGGACGAGCGGGGGTATGACATAGCGCTGTCAGGGGCAAGAAAAACGCCCGGCTGGCCGAAGCCGCGCCGAGCGCTTCCGGGACGAAATTGGTGTGGCCATCAGCGACCTCATGCCACGGATGAGGCCCCTTGCTCGCGAAGCGCGTCCAGATACGGCGTCAACTGACGGCACGACTCGGGGATCTGTCGCGCCACACAGGCGGCCAGCAGTCGCCGGCGCGATTCGGCGCTCGTATGGATCGCCAGCGGGCAGCGGCCCAGGGCAGTCGTTGTCATCTGTCTGCTTGGCCATCTGCATTCCATCCGCGTTGGTGAGGGAGTCGAAACCGCCCCCAACGGCGTCGCGGCAGCGAACCAGTATTTCACAGTTATTGTCTGTTGGTGTCAATCTGCAAGCGCTGCTACGACAGCGATTTGCATCGAAATCGGGCATCGGCTGACTATACGGCGTCAGTCGCCGCAGCAAGATGTGGAGTGGAAGGCGTGCAGCAGGCGCGAAGCCTCGGGAATGTTGGGGGAATAGGTAGGCGCGACCAGATCTTGAACTGGCCCCGTTCGCAGCGTTGCCAGCACGCCGGTGATCGTGTCGGCCACACGATCCGTAGCGAAGGCGTCCGTGGCAGCGTGGCGCACGGTGTCGCGGTTCATCGCCATCGCCGAGGCCAGCGCGTGGACGAAGGCCTGAAGCGCGATTTGGTCCCCGTCGCTCGCGATGGAAGATCGTCCCGGCGGCAGACGATCCACCAACATCCCCGTCACGCCGTGCTGGACGAACGCCGCGCCGGTGCGGACACCCACGACCGGGCAACCGGCCAGAAGGATTTCCTGTAGCGCCAGCGGCCCGTGGTCGTCGTCGGCGAGGTAGGCGCAGGCCCGCGACTTCCGCGCCGCATCGTACAGCTGCGCGCGGCGGTACTGGCCGTAATGAATCTGGATGTGGCGCGAGAACAGCTCCCCCAGGTGCTCCAGTAGGCCGGGGCGGTGACCGTTCTTCGCGTAGATCAGCAGATCGTACTCGTCCGACAGCGGCTCGCCCGGCCACGGGTCGATGGGGTAGGGCCAGAGATGGATGGGCGCGGTGTTGGCCGGCCCACGATGTTTGGCGATCAGTTCACGATACCACTCGCTGTGGCAGAACATCGCCCGGCAGTTCTTGGCGTCCAGCAGAGCGCATTCCTCGGCGTCGATCCGGGGAGAAGCGGAATGGGTGAACAGCATGTTCGGCCCCTGCACGAAGGGCAGGCCCTGGGTGTCCCACCATATGGCGTATTGCCGATCATCCCAATGCCAGAACCAGGGCAACGCACCCTTGCTGGCCGGCAATGGTTTTATCGATAACCAGTCGAGCCCACCCTCAATCCGTTTCCGCAGCGCCTTCTGAAGCGCGAACATGCCATTGCTCGGTCCGTCGCCGCCGGGCGCGTTGACCGGGCCGATTAATTCAACCGGCATCCTGCCATCGCGGCCGCTGACATGCGGGCCAAAAGCATAGCGCTGGATGATGGGCACCTTCGTGTAGTCCCGTGGCCAGCCGATCGCCAGCGCCACCTTGTCCGTTTTGGGCTTGGACAGCTCCTGGTATCCTCGCTCGCCCATGTAACTCAGGTGGTAGCTGCCGTTGTTGACGCGGTAGATGTAGAACGGTGGCGCGAGCCGGGAGGGATCGCATTGTCCCACGCCCGCCGCCGTCAGCCGTCCGGCCAATTCCTGATCCTCACCATTGTCGAACGCGCCATAACCATGCACGCGCTGGAACGCACCACGCCGGAATGCCCATCCCCCGTGATACAAACCCCCGGTATTCCGCTCCTTCAGCGCATCACCCTCCTCCAGCAGCACGACGCTTGGCCGGGACCATTGGGCGCGGCCCAGCGCCAGGGCCGAGGTCTTAAACCAGTGCGGAAGGTAGATGTCATCATCATCGGCGACCAGGAACCCTTCCACATCCGGCGAGGCCAGGGCGGCGCAGGCATTACGTTTCTCCCCAAGGGAATGGAAGCGCCGGGGCACCGAGATTAGCCGCCAGCCGTCCCCCTCCTGGTTCTCGTACTGCCCGGCATCATCCAGGATGATCAATTCCCGTATCTCCTTGGGGTAGTCCTGGCGCAGGAATGATTCGACCAGATGGCCAAGCGTCTGGGGCCGGAGATAGGTGCAACAGAGCGCGGCGAGTTTCATGCGGCGGCCCTCGCAGTCACGGCAAGGGAATCGAATAGCCGTTTCCAGCCTGCCCAGATCACGTCGGGATTCACGAGCTTGTTCACCAGCCGGTCGTGGGCAGCGTGGATGATCCGCAGCCGCAGTTCTTCATCATGCGCCAGCATGGCCGTGTAATGGGCGAGTTCGCAGTCGTCATCGCCCAGGAAGCCGGTCACCCCATGCTCGACCATCTCCCGCCAACCCCACAGGTTCTGGGTGACGATCGGCACGCCGCACGCCATCGCCTCCAGTCCGGCGCGTGGCCAGTTCTCCCGAGCGCCGCCATTGACGGGTAGGGTGCAATGCAGGCGGCCGAAGAACTGCTGGGGCGTGATGGCGACCGGCCGCAGGCAGTCGGCCCATTCCGGGGGCGTTCCCAGCTTGGCGTGGGTGCGCTCGTCCATGCCCAGCATCAGCGCCCGCAGGTTGCCGTACTGGATACGCTGGTAGATCGGCCAGGTATTGCTGGACCACTTGTCCTGGTCGGGACGGGCGGCGCGGCCGACGACGAACGGCTCATTCCTGGCATGGGGGCGGGGGTTGAATTCCCACTCGTTGAGATCGAACGCGCCCCGGATGAGATGGCCGCTGGCGGGGTTGTATCCGTACTGGGCCAATTGCGGCTCGATCTGGTCGCGCTGGAACTGGCTTTGATAGACCATCCCGTCCATCGGGCCGTTCTCGGCGAAGAGGTGTTTCTCGTGGTCAAACAGGAAGGTCATGCAGTTGAGCCAGACCAGCGGGCATCCCAGCGCCCGCAGGCGCGGGCAGACCGAGATGAACTGGTCGTTGCAGAACCCCACGGTCGGGCAGCCAGGTAATTCCCGCACGCGCTCGATCTCGTCGGGCTTGACCTCGTGCGTGACGCAGCCCAGTTCATCGAGGCGGGCACGCCAGCGCGGGTCCGCCTGCCAGGTGGGGATCAGGTGAACGTCCAAGCCGAAGCGCCGCCAGATCTTGATGGTGTGCCAGGCCTCGGTGTTGGCCCCGCCCATCTCGCCGGGATATCCGATCAGAAAGACGCGCATGGTGCATTCTCCATCAATCAGAGGAGGAGGAATCTCCCTCTCCGCTGCTGCTGTCTCCAGAACTGCTGTCGCCGCTGCTGCTATCCCCGCTCGAACTGCCGTCGTTCCCGGAACTGCTGCTGTCACCGCTGGAGGAGTCGGTGCCGCTGCTCGAATCGTCATAGGAACTGGATGAGGTGGACGGGCTGGTCGGCCCGCCGCTGGAAGTTTGCGACGATGAGGACGGCGGGTTGCTGCTCGACGATGAGGATGATGGCGCTGAAGACGACATGGTGACTCCCGAAGAGGATGAAGAACCGCTGGACGAACTGCTGCCCGGCGGCGGCGGCGGGTTGCCTGACGATGATCCCGGAGGCCCGCTGCTCGACGGCGCGGAGGAACTGCCGCCGGAGGAAGATTGACCCGAAGACGAGGGAGCCGACGATGATGGGCCGGAGGACGATTGGCCCGATGAGGAGGGCGCAGAGGATGAACCCGACGAACTGCTGCCCGAAGAGGATGATCCGCTGCTGGAACTGCCGCAGCATTTGCAGCAGCAGCATCCGGCCTGGTGATCCAGCGTCCACGGCCCGGTGGTCTTGGTCAGCGCGCCGCCGACCAGCGTGATCGTCACGGTGCGGAAGTAGACGTTGAGCTTGCCGTCCTCACAGCGCACGTCGGTTTCGTTGATGGTGACGCCGCCGCCGGACGACCCGCTTCCCGAAGAACCGCTCCCGGATGACCCGCTCCCGGAGGAACCGCTGCCCGAGGAACTCGATCCCGACGATGAGCCGCCCGATGACGATGGCGCGCTGGACGAGGACGATGAACCGGATGATCCGCTGCTCGAGCCGCCGCTGCCGGAGGAGGATTCGCAGCACCCCTCGCCCAGGTTCAGCACCTCCCACTTGCAGCTGTCGGCGTAGTGCTTCGCCATGCCGTAGGTGCCGGCGGGGACGAAGCTGGGCTTGTCGCAGGTGCAGGTGCCGCCGGATGACCCCTGGCACTTGCAGATGTTCGGGCAGACCACGCCGACCGAGTCATGCACGGTGAACGTCAGGTCGACCGGGCACCAGCGCCCGTACTGATACAGCACCAGCTTCGCCAGCGCCGAGCCGCATCGAGAGAGCGGCGTCATCAGGCGGAAGCGCCAGTGGTCCTCATACGAATCGATCACCTGCCAGCGCCCATCCTGCTCGTTGAAGTGACACCAGACCCAGTCGCCGCAGCCGAACTTGGCCGGGAACAGCCCGGTCGCCTTGTGCAGGGCGATGAGTTGCTGGCGATGCTGGCCGGGATAGCCGACGACATGCCAGATGGTTTGCGTGGGTTCGCTGCTGGCGGCGGCGTAGGTGCAGGAATCGGTGAAGAAGTAAACCGGGCGGCAGTTCTCCATCTTCGTCCAGCCGTCCGGCTCGCCGCCGCCTGTCTCTCCCGATGAGCCCGATCCGCTGCACCCCCGGCCCGGCACCCAGGTGCCGTTCAGCTCGAAGATGGCGCACTTCGGCCGATCTCCTAGCCGCACCACCGCCCACTTGATCCCCAGGCCCGCCTCTTTCCACAGGATGCGGGTCGATCCCCACGGCGCGGTCTTGAGCCGGTCGCACTGGCCTTCATCCACATCGGCGAAGCGATCGGTCTCGGTGATCACTCGGATGCGGGCGACGGTGACCCCCGCGACGATAGCCCGGCCGACCCCATCCTCGTCGAGCGGCTCCTGTAGCACGACGAACTTGCCGAAGTGCTTTTCCTGCGGCACCACGCCCTTGAGCGCCACCTGGTTCTTGAACTCGTCGAGGTTGTCGCCCGGGGCGATGATCGGATCATCGATCCCCAGGATGTCGAAGCGTGCCCGCTTCGCCCCGGACTTGTTCTTGGCGAGGATGATCCCAGCCGAGCGGTGCGCGCGGCTGGCCCCGGACTCGTTGCCGGTCTGATGCTTCTGCACCCATTGCGTCGCGTCGACAAAGGCGTTGTACGCCGCCGCCGGGATGCGGAGCTTCTCGTGGGGGCGAACTTTTTGCAGCGGGTCGGCCATCAGAGTCCCAGCCCTCCGAAGTCCCCCAGCTCGTAAACCTTCTCGACGTAGGCGGCGATCGGGCGCTTCACCAGCACGTTGGCCGCCGCGTCATCCACGTCCGCATACCGCACCCAGAGGTACTCCCACCCCTTTTTGTCGATCCCGACGATGTCGCCAACGGTCAGGCCGGTGACGTTGGGGCTGGCGGCGAAGTCGTAGGAGATCTCCACATTGCCGTCGTCGCGCGGCTCGCCGATCTTCGTGCCGTTGAATAGGCACTCACACTCGTTGAGCGAGATCGTCATGCCCGTCAGCGTGTCGCTGACCGAGAAGGTGCCGGTGTTGACCTTGCCGGTGCGGTCGTACAGCGTGCCGAGATCGGGGACGCCCGCCGGCGCGAAGACCTTGGTCGCGGTGAACTTGAAGACCGGCAGGATGATGTCCACGCCCTCGACGTTGTCGTGGGTGACGCCGATCGCCCCCTTGAAGTCCGGGGGTGTTTTCCCCGGAGGCGCGTATTTGTGGATCGTCTCCAGGCTCTGGGTGATATGCGTGGTGCCCCCGGTGGTGTCGACGCTCAGCTTGATGGTCCCCACGTCGCTGTGAACCTGGTCCTGCGGCGCGTAGCGGACGGTCCCCTCCCACAACTCGTTACCCGTCTGCTCGACGTGCCAGCTCTTGCGCCGCAGGCCGTCGTAGTTGATCGGCGTGCTGGCGACGAGAGCGCCCTTGAGGGCGACCTCGTCGTCGCTGCCGCGCAGGATGAAGATCAGGTCGGTCTGGGCGTTCTCCCCGCCCGTGGCCGGCCTGCTCTGGAACTTTTCGACGACGGAGATGCTCATTAGTCGAACTCCGCTCCCGCGTCGCGGAGTTGCTCGAGGATCTTCTTGGTGTTCCTGGCCGTGTCCTCGGCCGCCTTGGTGAGCCGATCGGCCGCGCCGCCGGCCCCGAACCGCCGGGCCTCGGGGGCGCTGAAGGTGCCGCGCACGCCGATGTTCTTCTGCGCCTGCTCCAGCGGGTAACCGAGGCTGCTCAGGTGGGAGATGTGCTTGGGCGGGCCGTCCGTCTTGTCCGGCCCGGCCTCCTCTCGATCCATTCGCTTCTTGCGGGCCTCGGCCAGCGCCGCCTGCCACTGGGCCTTGGCCTTGGCCAGTTCGTCCTGCGTGGCCTGGGTCTTGGCGTCCCCCTCGGCCCTGGCCGCCGCAATGGCGTCGTCATACGCCTGTCCGACCCGCGCCAGTTCCGCATCATGCTGTTTGGACTCCGCGTCCCGCGTGCCGGACCGCTGCTGCTCGATCTGGTTCAGGTCGGCGCTGCGGTTCTGCTCGATCTCGCGCTGGTTGGCGTCGCTCTGCTGGTGGTTCATCTTCTTGGCGGCGTCCACGTCCAGCGTGCTGTCGAACTGCCCCATCAATTCGAGCCAGCGGTCGGCGAGCCATGTCTGCGTTCCCTCCCACACGCTCTGCACGGTGCTGCTGAACTTGGTCCAGACGCTGGAGAGAAAGGCCGTCGTCTCGATCCAGGCGACGGTCAGGGCGTGCTGCACGATCTCCCAGGCGGCGAGGATGCCGTAGAACGCCCCATAGCCGACCTTGATGAACCAGAGCTTGAACTCCAGCCAGGCCGGCTGAAGCGCCGCGATCCCCCGGTTCCATTCGAGCTTGAGGGTGAGCCAGAGGATCTTGGCGGCCAGCGCAATGTCGCCGGCGGCCAGGGCGTCCCCGATTCCCTGCCACGCCGCGACCGCATCCTGCTTGAGGACGTTGAACTTGGCCGAGAGCCATCCCAGCGCCTTCGCCCCCGCCCCCGACACATAGATAAGGTACGCGCCCAGCGCCACCAGGGCGGCGATCACCAGCCCGATGGGGGAGACCAGCGCGCCGACCACCGTGCCCAGGACGCCCATCACCGTCCCCACGCCGGTGACGACCGCCGCCAGAACGGCGAATCCCTGGCCGAGGACGGAGATGACGGTGCCGGCGACCACCATCGCGCCGCCGAGGGCGACCAGCGCGACCGCGCCCTTGAACACGCCGACGACCAGTTCCTTGTTGGCCTTGATCCAGGCGCTGGCCGAGACGGTCACGTCGGTAATCCACTTGATGGCGTCGGACAGGATGGGAATGAGGGCAGAGCCGATCGTGGCGACGGCCTTCTTGAGGACCATGTGCAGCGCGTCGATCTGGTCGCCAAAAGACTCGGCCGCCTGGGCATCCTCGGTGCTCATGACCAGCCCGAGCTTCTCCGCCTGCTTCTGAAGCGCCTCGATCCCGGCCGCGCCGTCATTGAAGAGCGGGAGCAGCGCCGTCCCCGATCGCCCGAACACCTCCATCGCCAGCGCCGCCTTGACCGTGGGGTCTTGGATTTGAGAGATGCGGTCGGCGAGCAGCTTGAATTGCTGATCGGGGGAGAGGTCGTCGAGGTCGGCGATGGTGATGTTGAGCAGCTTGAGCGCGTCCTGCGCGGACACCGACCCCATCGCCGCGGCGGTCAGGGTCTTCTGCATCTTCTTCAGGCCCGTCTCGACCGTGGCCAGGTCGCTGCCCGACTGGGCGGCGGCGAAGCCGAGGGAGGACAAGGCCTCAACCGACACGCCCGTTCGCTGGCTCATGTCGACTAGCTCGCTGCCCATGTCCGCAATCGCCTTGGCGGCCAATCCCATTGGCGCGAGGATCGCCGCGCCCAGGCCCAGGAAGCGCGTGCCCATCTCGCGGACGGTAGCGCCGAACGCGCTGAGCTTGCGGGCGGCGGCGTTGAGTCCGCGGGCCAGGGCCTTGGAATCGACGCCGAGCTCGACGTAGGCCCGCCCGGCCCGGATGTTGGATGCGCCGCCGGGCATGGTTTAATCGCCTCCCTTCACGCTCTTGGCCCAGTAGGAAGGCAACTGAGGCAATTCCTTCTCCATCGCCGGCCCCATGAACGGGCGGGGGCGGTAGACGGCGATGTGCTTCGCGCCTCCGCGGCGCTGGCGCGTGGCCTGGCCGCCGAACTCGAGGAGATTGGGGGCTTCCCCCTGCTTGAACCGCATCGGGCCGATCACCACCGACTGGCTGGTTGGCTCGTAGGCGAACCAGATCAGCCGCTTGAGGTCGCCGACGTGAGACGAGGGCGGCTGACCCGGTTGGCTGATCTTCTTGCGGGAGCGGATGGAGGTGCGGGCGCGCTGGCGGATGAACGCGCCGGCGCGGGAGAGCGCCTTGGCCGTCTTGGCGTCCATCATGTTCTGGACCGCAGCGCGGTCGAAGAAGAAGTTCTTGGCCTTGGCGGTGATCATTCCTTGGCGTCCACGAAGATCGTCTTGAGCAGCGAAACCGGGGCTTTGAGCGGCGGCGGATCGGACGCCGGTGTCATCAACGGATGGAAGTCGGCGGGCCGCAGGGGCCGGCCCTTCTTGGGGTCGCGGTTGACATTGGCGAGCATCGCCAGAACCGAGGCGGTGTGGTTCCAATTCTCCTGCGTCCGTCCCTCGGCCATCCAGACCAGCTCGCGCAGCGTCACGGCCGACGGGTCGATTCCGACGACTCCGGCAAGCTGCCAGACGAGCTTCCAGGCGGCGTCGGCTGTGATTCGCTCCGCTGGGGCGGCGTGCGTTTGTCGAACGCCGCCAGCGCCGCCTCCATCTGTTTCTCCATCTCCCCGCTGTCGAGTTTCTGTTCCACCGCGTTGACCGCCATCTGATTGAGCTTGTTGAGCTTCTGCAGCGCCTTGCCCAGAAGCCGACGGCGGTCCCGAGGGAAAAAATCGACCAGCTCCTCCAACAAGGCGGTCGTGGCGTTCTCGATGGCATCCCCCGCCATCGAGCGCCCGAACTCCTCGTCACTGACCTGGTTGGCATCCGCCTCGGGCTTGGCGACGGCGTAGATCACGTCGCACAGCAGCACCGGGTCGGCGACCAACCGTTCGATGAGGTTCCCCTCGACCGCCTCCATGAGATTGACGCTGGCGACCGAGCGCACGCGCTTGATCGCGTCGACGTTGATCACCAGCGTCCATGTGCGGCCCGTGTTGTCGGTGAATGTCTTCATGAGTTCCTTCTGGCTAGGCCGCCGTGAGCCACGACGGCGCATTGGCGGCGTAGGTCGGCTTGGCGGTGACCTTCACCTTGATCGCTTCCTCGAGCGGCTCCTCGCGGCTGAAATTGGTGATCATGCAACTGGCCCGCAGGCCCTGGCTGCCGGCAGTGGCGATCGGCCCGTCCATGACGGCCAGCTCGATGGCGCTGTTGTCGAAGTAGGCGTCCTTGATCGCCTCGAACCCCTCGTCGGCCGTGTCCCACACCATCTCGAACTCGACGCTGGCGTCCTTGAGCGTGGCGGCGGTCGCCTTCCAGCCGCTGTTGGCGCGGGTGGTGACGTCCGCCTCGCCCTTCTCGAGGTTCAGCGTGACGTCCTTGACGTTGGTCAGTTCCGCCCACGTGGGCGAGCCGTAGGAGCCCGTGTTGCGGTACAGCTTGGCTTCCATTCCGAGTTTGATGCCCATGATTGATCTCCTGCGTTTGTCATTGCTCAGCCTGAGGACGATTCCCCGCTGCCGGAGGAGCCGCCGGTGCCGCTACCGCTCCAGCCGCTGGAACCTTCGAACCCGGAACTGCTGCCGGAATCGCCGGAACTGGAATCCGTGCCCGAACTGCTGTCGCCGCTGGAACTGCCAGCTCCGCTTGAACTGCTCGTGCCGTCGCCGACGACCAGCCCGTTGATGACCGTGTAGTTGCCACTGAGGGCGCTGATGACGCCCGTCCAGCCATTGGTTTGAACCGGGCCGACCTGGTTGGCCCCGATGTGATAGGACTGGATCGCCCCGGCTTGAATCGAGCCCGCCGTGACCTGGCCACCAGCCACTCCAGCGACGCGCCGGTAGGTGACGCCGTCCGGAACGTTGTCCAAGGTGCCGACGAAGATATTGGTGACGCTGCGGTAGCCCATCACCAGGTCCCTCCCACAAGGGTGACGGTGTCGCCGGCGTTGCCGCGCACCTGAAGGGTGGAGAGGTCGATGCTCTGGAAGTCGTGCCATTCGCCCGCGACCCAGGGTACGTCCGTGCCGTCGTCGCCCTTAAAGAGCACGACGCCGGCGTTGGCCGGCGGGCAGGAGATCGTCACCGACCCGATCAGCTTCTGGCTGACCAGAGGCTGGTAGGAGCCGGTGACGACGACTTTTCGCATGATGACGTTGTTCATAACGCTATCTCCCCACCCGGAAGGTGAACGTCAGGACGCTGGTGAAGAGCTTCTTCTGTTCCAGGTGCTCCATCGCGTAGACCGGGACGTTCTCGGTCTTCAGCCAGACGGCAGCTGGTACTGCAGTGAGCCGCCGGAGCCGAAAGAAGTCGGCCAGTTCCTCCACGAGCGCCATGAGCGGATCAATCTCTGCTTCGTTCTCCGCCGCCAGCTTCTTCTGGATCGCGACATCGATGCTCACGTCGTAAAGGTTCTGGCCGCGCGAAAGGGCGCTGGTGGCAAGGCCCTTGGGCACGACGCTCACATGCAGCGTCTTCATCTCCGCGAGTTCAAAGTCCGGGCGGTACAGCCGCTCGGCGATGAACGTCTGGCTGAAGGTGCCAGCGTTAAGCTCGTCCGCGACGGCGTCGGCAATGTCGATGACCAGGGACATGGCTATGCACCCTCCTGGTCGATCTGCTTGGTGTGGATGCGGAGCGCCTTGCGGTACGGGTCACTAAATCGGAAGCATGGCTCGTCGCCAGGGGCGATGACCTCGTACACGAACACCGTCTCGCCGACCGTCTCGCGGATCTGATCCCCGCGCTGAGGGAGCGTGGCATTGCCTCCCAGCACCAGATCAACCGTGAGGATGAGATAGTCGCGCGACTCGGAGCGAATCTGCGCACCGTACTGGTCGTCCACGCGGAAGACCGTCTTGCCGATCGTGGCCGCAACCTCGGCGCTCAGAGCGCCGCGACGGTACGTGACCGTGCGGCTCAGGTGCTTGGTGCGCTGGTCTTCCAGCCAGGCTGAGGATTGTTCGAGCAGGTCGGGCATGGGAGTTACTGCATGAGGCGCACGCGAACGGTCGTGTCAGCATCGGCGGCTGCCTTCACGGTTTTGCCGATCAGCTTGTTTCCGCTGGAGGTCGCGGTGGCCTGCCCGGCCCCGGCGTTCCAGTAGACGGTGACGCCCGCGCCGATGGCCGTGCTTCCGCCGCTGGCCTTGGGGAAGTCAAAGACGCCTTCCACCGCGAGCGCGCCAAGGGTGTTGGCGGCGATGTCGCGCTTGGCGACGCCGATCAGGTCGCCTTGAACAATCACGTCGCCGGCGGTGACGGCGCTGCCGGGCGTGTAATCAATCGAGTCGCCGTCTTGGATGAATCGAGTTGGCATGTCTAAATCTCCTGTGCTTCAGGTGTTTGGTGGTTGGGAGGAAGCGGCTTATGCCGCGTGAGCGAAGGCTTATGCCTCGCCCTTCATCTTCACGCCGCCCCGGTAGTCCTGGAGGGCGCAGCCGAAGTCGAAGTAACCCCGGAACTGGATGCCCAGCACGTTGAAGTCGGCGTCGGCCCGTTCCACGGTCGGCGTCTGCTGGCCGTTGAGGAACGCCATCTCGATCACCGGGATGTCGGCAGGGTCGGCCAGCAGATACCACGCCTTGGCGCTGAAGCCGGAGAGCGTGGCGTTGGAGAGATAGGCCGAGTAGACGACGCTGAATTTCCCCGCGTGCGGGTTGCTGGTCATGTACTTGGTGCTGGCGGTGGTGTCGCGCACCTCGGTCGCCTGCATCAACTGCGTCCCTTTCACGTTCAGCGCCGGCGGCACCAGCAGCACACGCGGCGTGATCCCGAGCGGGCTCCCCTCGGCGTCCTTCTGTTCGAGGAACAGCAACTCACCAGCGGTGAGGCTGTCGATGGAGAGCGCCGTATCAGTCCCGGTGGCGTAGTTGCCCCGCCCCGTGGTGAAGAAGGCTGCGTTGTTGAGGAAGGCCGTCCAGAAGACCTTGTTGAGCTTCAGGGCCCCGCCTCGGCCGATGCGCTGGGGCAAAGCGGTTAGCGCGCCCAGATCGTCATTGATGAGGTCCGTCCGGGTGACGGAGAACATCTTGCCATAGGTCTTGGCCTGGTTGGTGAAGTTCTCCTCGTCCACCTGCCCATGCTTGAGTTCCCCATCCGGGCCGACCTCGTCATACTCGAACGCGCCGGTCATCCGGTAGCTGGTGACGGCCTTGAAGTCCTTCACCGAGCGGATGGCGGCGATGCGCTGCCAGGCATCTTCCACGCTCATGAATCCGGCGAGGAGGAACTTGTTGGCGATGTTCGACATGATCCCCGGCAGCCGCATCGTGCTGAAGGCGGCCCGGAGAGCGCCATCGCGATCATCATCGAACGTGCGGCCGGAGTAGCCGTTGGCCCACGCGCCTTCCATGAGCAGGCGCTGGAGGCCCAGCCGCCCACGGAACGCCTTGTGCGCCGCTTCGAGCGTGCGGGCCTCGATCTGCTTTTCGTGGCCGGGCAGACGGGCCGACTGGCACGCCGCCGCCATGAGGATGTCCTCGGTGATCGTGTTGTCCGGGACATGCGCGGCCGGCGCTGTGGGCCGGTCGGCGCGCAACACCTCCAGTTCGGTGCGGGTTGCGTCCCAGCCGTCCTCAACCGCCTTGGCCGCGATCTCGGCGTGCTTGGTCCCACAGACCTTCTGCACGGCGGCGATGCGCTTCATCTCCGTGGCCGTGGCGGCGCGGATCGATTCGGGGGTCTGAGCGGTCGGATCGACCTGCGCGGCATTGGCGACGACGGCGTCTTTGGCTTGAGGCATGTTGGTATCCTTCGTGTTGGAGGCGGCGAAGCCTTCGGCTCCTGCCGCGATGTTGGCGGTGGTGTTGTCGTCCGCCCCCAGCGCCACAAAACTGACTTCTCCGAGCAGCGACTTGCGGGCGATGTTCACGGGGCCGGGGAACACTTTTCCGTTGGCCTGGGCGCTGCCGCCTTCGGGCACCCACTCGACATCGATCGCGCGAGCGCCAATGGACGCCTGCCAGGGGAAGCCATTGGCGGCGTCGGCGAGAACTTCCTGCGCCGCCTTCCCCGATCCGGAGACGACGCCCGCGACGCCAAGACTGCTCTCGGCGATCTGCACCTGGTCGATGTGGCCGACGCGGGCGGCGCGGTCGTGTTCGAGGAAGACCTTGGGCTTGGCCGACGCCTGCAACCCGGCCAGATCGATCACCACGGGGTAGCGCCAGCCCGCGATTTGCATGGGGCCGCCGGTGTAGGCGGTCATCTGGAACCGGCGCGGGGAGGTGGCCTTGCCATCGGGCGCAGCAGCATCGACCCACTTGAGGTCGGCGGCGGCCGCGACGATCTGGAACTCGCGCGAGCCTTGAAGGTTGTCAGTCGCCGGTGTCGGCATGCTGCATCTCCTGTTCGTTGGGTGCGGGAGCGGGTGCCTGGCCGGGCGGCAGCGCCAGAGGCAGGCCCAGTTCTTCCATCAGTGCCACTTCCTTGGCGCGCTGGCGAAGCTCGGATTCCCAGTCGCGTCCCTGGCGGGCGTACTCGTAGGCGAGCGTCGTGGTGTTGTTCTGGAGGCGGGTCGCCTGGGCGCTGGCTTCCTTGGCGGGATCGACGTGTTCCTGGCCGTCCCAAAACCACTGGTGGACGGGAATCCGCAATCGGCCGGAGGGCAGACGGCGGTCGGCGGTGCGGAGGGATTGGGGGAGCAGTCCCTCGACCAGCACGGCCTCATCGAGCCAAGTGGCGAGGATGCGGTCGAGGACGATCCCTTCCAGGTGGGTTTGATCGACCCGGATGCTCTTGAAGTAGGTCTGGTGGTCGAGCCGCCCCGAAGCGTAGTTGTAGCCCGACGAGTTTCCGGCCGCGACGTTGAACGGCATGTTCAAACAGCGGGCGATCTCGTTGAGGATTTCCTTTTTGAACTCCGCGTAGGTGGTCGCGGGCTGCTCGGCGGTGATCTGGCCGAGTTTCCAGCCGCCTGGCAGAACTGTGGCCATGCGCCGTTCGAGTTCCACGATGTCCATCGGCTCGACTGAATCGGCTTCGCCGTTGGCGGGAGCATCGGTGTAGAGGACGGCGGCGAAGTCGGCGGCGGTCTCGGCGGCGGCGATCACCGCCAGCGTGAACCGCCGGAGCTGCGCAAACAACGGAAGCGCCGGCGTGATGTCCGGGACGCCGCGTGCCTGGCCGGCGCGTTCGGGCCGGAAGTAGTGGATCATCGCCGAGGCGGGAACGCGGTCGAACTCCATCCCCGTGCCGGAGAAGAACATCGTGTCGCCGGGGTGCCGGCGCAGGACGTGGTATTCGACGGCGTTACCGTGACGATCAAAGACGATCCCGTCCACGGGTTGCGGATCAATCGGATTGAAGACCGGCGTGGTGACCTGGTCGGCTTCGAGCAGGCGCAGGTCTAGTTGAATGTCGGCGTCGATGCCGGGGTTATTGGTGAAGAGCGCGAACCCCTCGCCGGAGTCGGCGCGGGCCATGCGGAGAGTTCGGAGTTTTTGCGGCAGACCCACGGCGTCAGACCATTCGGCGAATGCCTGTTCGATGGTCCGATTCGCCGTGGGGTCGTCGGTGAGCATCTGCAATCGCGGGCCGGTGCCGATCGCGTCATTGGCCAGGGTGCTGACGATGCCCCGGGCATAAGAGTTGTTGGCAACCTCGTAGCGAGCGCGGTTGCGGATCGTGCGGCGCACCTCGGCGTTCAGCGCCGCGTTGGGCGAGAGCGCGTCCGCGTTGGCCCAATGGCGGCGGTTTTCATCGTTGGTGACGGCAGTGTCGTACTTGGCGCGAACGTGGCGCACCCCAGACGTCTGCGCCGCCCGGCGCTGGGAGGCCACAGCGGGCTTGGGGGAGGCGAGATTCTTGAGCCACGTCAACATGATCAATCGGTTCCCGGCGGCACGAGCTTCTTCATCACGATCCCCAGCCCCTTGCTGCGGGTTGCCTTCTTGCCTTCGAGGTAACGGTCGGCGGCGATCTGGTCGGGGAGCGGGTGCTGCTCCATCTCGGCGCTGTCGCCCCTGGCCCGCTTGGGGCCGGCGGCGTTCTGGCGGATGTTGTCTTCCAGTTCGTCAGCCATGCTGGTTCCTCAGAATCGCTGGCGCACCTTCCGCGTCGGGCAAAGCTCCAGATCGAAGCGCTTGGTCTTGTGGCGAACCTCGTGGCGCAATAGCGCTCGCACCGCCGAGTCGGGCTTACGCCCCTCCGCATGGGCCAGCCACGCGGCCTGGATCGCGTCGCGGCGCAGCGAGAGCGGGCAATGGGAGATCGCCGCCCGGGTCAAGCCCGGCGGCCAGTTGGTCGTTGGAATGTCCAGAACGAGGGCCATCACCTCTTATGGACAGGAAGGGTGCGCAGAATGGCTGTGAAAGAGAGATTCAGATGAAGATCGTTACACCGGTAGACATCCCCATGCGCAAATCACTATTTCCCGATCTCCCGCTCCCAGGTCGTGATCCGCTTCCCGCAATGTCGGCATTCCCGCCGACGGATGATCTTGCCGCCCGGCGACGCGCGGGTGTACACGACTTCGAAGTGGCGGCAGCCGCATTTCGGGCAGATCAGGCCGCGCGGCACACTGGTTGTTTCGGTGCTGCGTGCCTTCATTGCCGCCTCCCCTGGAGCGCCGACAGCTTGATCCGGGGCCGGTTGGGCTCACGCTTGACGTCGGTGCCGAAGAGAACGGCCCCCTGCACCGAACCCGCGACGGCGCAGCCGACCAGACAATCGAGCCAATGGTTGTCCGTACCGGGGGTGCGCAGCTTCCATTCCTCCAATTCCCGCCCGCGCCCAGTGGTCTTCACGCGGTACTCGCTGGTGAGATGCTCGGAGACCAGCCGGTGGTCGTTGGCGGCGAAGAGGGAGAGACAGCCGGGATCGCCCATCGGCACCGCCAAGCGGGCATGAACGAAGCTCTTCCAGTAGTTGGTGTCGATGAGAACGTGACGCACCGAGCGCTTCCCCTGCACGTTGGGGATTTGCCAGTGGAGGCCGATGCGCTCCCCGGATTTGCGCTTGTAGTCGGAGAACGGCTTACCGGCCGCGCCGATGTACCTGCCGTGGCTGGGCATCACGATGGCCGAATGAGAAGTCTGCCGGCAGAACTGATACACCACATCGGTGCTGTTGCCCCAGTTGGCATCGATCATGCACCGTTCAATCGTCATCTCCGCGCCGTCGTCACGGCGGTATTTCCGGGGAAGGCGCTCGGCGGTGAGCGCTTCCAGCCCGGCGTAGATCGCGCCCTCCTGGCCCGTTCCCTTGTGGACGGACCCGAGCGTCTTGCGGGCGTCGCGGAGCGTGAAGTACTGCCGCTTCTGATCCGGGTATTCGCCGTAATCCAGGACGTAGCCGGTGAAGTCCTCCTCCCAACCGCAGATCATCCAGAAGAGCAGGTTCCCCTGCACGTCGATGAACATGGTCAGGTGGTTCACGCCCACCGGCACTTCGCCGCGTTTCATGCCGTTGGTCTTGGCAGCGATCAGGTCGGCCGAGAGCGTCTCACCTTCGACCGCGTCGGGGAGCGGCTCGTTCTGGTACTCGGCCCAGAACGCTGGTTCGCCCTGGTCCAGCTTCAGGTTCATCGCATGCTGGAGCGCCGAGAGCTCATCAGGATTGTGGCGCTGCGGCCAGGCGACCAGTGCGCCGATGTCCATCTCGGTTTGGTTGGCCCGGTAGAACTCCGTCGCCTCCTTCACGCCTCGGTCGTTGCGCTGTCCCTCGGCGCGAAGCTGCGCGTATTGCTGCCACAGCTTCTCGTTGGTCGGAAACGCATAGACCATCTTCGTCCGCTGGCCTTGCCACTGCGGATGCTTCTCGCGGTCGAGAATGCGGTCGGCCATGTCATCCGGGCGAACCACGGTGAGCGTCATCAGCCCTGCGATCTTCCGGCCCGGCCCCGCCAACCCCAGGATCGCGCCGGCCAGAATCTGTTCCCGCGTGTGGCATTGGCTCGGCGATCGCGCCGATTCATCCGTCTGCGGATCATCCAGCAGCACGAGTGACGGGCGGGCGGTCTTGCCATCGGCCCGCTTGTGTTTCATCCCGCGAATCCGGCCCGTGATGCCGGCGACCTTGATGATGGCGCTGCTGGCGACGCTCCCTTCGATCGTCGGCAGCGTGATCTCTTTCGCCGTCCAGCCGACGTGCGTGCGCGCGCCGCGATAGAGCTGTCCGGCGGCGCGCTGGTGAATCCCCTCCAGCGCCCGCACCGGCCCGCACACTTCGGAGAAGTCCTCCTCAAGCAGATCATTGTTCTCCAGCTCGCTCTTGATCGAATCGAGCATGTCGGCGGCGTGTTCTTCATCGCTGCCGATCAGCGCCACGAACTCCCGGTGCCCGTAGAGCAGCGACCACAGACAAGCGGTCTCGCAGAGCGTCGTCTTGCCTGACCCGCGCGGCATCGCCATCGCAAACAGCCCACCCTCCAGCACCGCCGTCTCGATCTTGGCGATCACCTTCAAATGATCAGGCGACCAGGCCAGATGAAACGTCTGGCTGAAGTAGGCATCGCAGAAGGATCGGAACGAGTTGCGGCAGCGATCCTTCCGGGCCGCATCGACCGGCGGATGCACCCACCCCTCGGCGGCGATGTCGCGTGATGATTCCGATGATGCGCGGCTCCGCGCGTTGACGGCGTCCTTGTGCGCTTCGTAATCACCCTCGGTCCACCCCGGTTCGAAAGTCTCCCGCCGCGCGTGGAAGAGCCAGGCCGCATAGCGGAGCAGGTCGATCTTCTTCCCATCGCCGATCTTGTAGGCGGCGCGATTGAGGTGGCGGTAGACGACGTGCGGCTGCACCACCTCACCCAATGGGGTGGAGTTCAGCAGCCGGACGGCTTCGGCCACGCGAAGTTGACGCGGGTCCACCTTCACCGGGTCTGCACCTCCCGCACCAACCACGCCGCGTAATGCACCAGGTTCATCCGGCCATCCGTGCCGACGGGTGCGCCGGCGTCGATGTCAGCCTGCACCTGCTCGGCCGTGATCTTCCGCCCGCCAGCGCCGCCGAGAAGCCGCGACATGTCCTCTACGGATAGCGACGCCGGATTGACGGCCTGGGGCGGCGGGATTGGGCCTTGGGAATCGGGCATGTTTAACCAGCTTAACTTACTGCGAATAATGGAATTACGGTCGTTTTAATGCTTGATGCGGGTGGGAGATCGAGGCTTAATGAACCCACACAAACGGAGAACACGATGAACGAACAGCAGAACAACGACGCGAACGACCTCGACCTGGGCGACGACCTGGTGATCACCCAAACCACCCGCCGCACCAACGCCAACGGAACCTGGGTCTCCGGGACGATCCACGGGCTCCGCTTCGAAGCCTTGGTCTTCCCCGAGCACGCCACCGACCCCGCCTACGAGATCGCCGACAGCCGGATCAGCAAGCTCTGGCTCCAGCGCCTGGCGGACAAGAAGGAGGTCTACAACTGGGATCGCGGCCTGGACCACGGCCCGGCCGACAAGACGGCGGCGGCGATCGTCGACTTCCTCGCGGCGGGCCTCGCCGAACACACCTTCAACATGTAACCCCACGCACCACGACGGAGACCCACCATGAACGACATCGAACTTTTCACGCAGATCGCCCGCGAGCACCTGGACATCGAGACGCTCGAGACCCGCAAGATGGACAGCCTGGACTTCCACGACGTAGCGGTCTGGCAGGTTGAGAAGGCGCTGCGAGCCGCCTACGACGCCGGCCGCGATTCGATGCGGCGGCGGAAGACGCCAAACCAACCGAGAACCACCCCACGCCCGAGGCCCTGAACAAGGGCCTCGTGTGTTTCCGGGCCAAGTAGGCCCGCGGGAAGCCGCACCCGAACCACGCGGTAAACGGGCTTGGCCAGCCCCAAGACGGCCAGAAGGAACAGCATCATGAAGAAGGACGATATCAAGATCGGCGCGACGTACACCGCGAAGGTCAGCGACCGGGTCGTGCCCATCCGCATCGACCGCGAGAACGGCCGGGGCGGCTGGGACGCGACCAACCTGGTGACCAACAAGCAGGTCCGCATCAAGAGCGCCCAGCGCCTGCGCGGCGAGGCAAGCGCCAAGGGCGGGCCGACGGCCAAAGCCGAGGCGAAGGCGGAGAAGGCGACCAAGCCCGCCGAACCCGAGGTGGTGCCGCAGGCGGAGACGACGCCGACCACGGCCCCGAAGGCCAAAGCGCCCAAGACGCCGACGGAGCCCAAGGCCGACAAGAAGCTCTCCTGCCTGGACGCGGCGGCGCAGGTGCTCAAGGACAGCAACGAGCCCATGCAGGTGAAGGCGATGATCGATGAGATGTCCAGCAAGAAGCTCTGGACCAGCGATGCCCCCACGCCCGCCGCGACGCTCTACAGCGCCATCCTCCGGGAGATCCAGAAGAAGGGCAAAGACGCCCGCTTCAAGAAGACCGAGCGCGGCCACTTCGCCCTGAACGCCTGAACCATCAACCCCAAACCCATAGGAGAATCCATCATGAAGCTCACGATCCATTACCACGACTGCGACTACCCCATCGACCTCGATGACCCGCACGGGCACGAGTACCGCCTGGACGACATGCTCGATTCGTTCCAGCCCAACGAGGTACGCGAGGTCATCAACCAGAACCTCGATCTCTTCCGGGGCCTTTGCGACATCTGGAACCAGCGCGAGTTGGCCCAGCGCCGTGCCCTGGAATCGCCGCCCCTCCAGGCCGGCGCTCGGGTGACGATCACCAACCCCGCGTTCGTTGAACGCGGGAGGGCCGGGACGCTGGAGATCGAAGACGGGTGCTGGGCCATCCGCTTCGAGGATGGCACGGCGCTGGGGGTTGGTGAGACCGATGTCCAACGCGCCGAGGAGGCCTGAACCATGAAGACCAACCTCCGAAAACGCGATGTCCGGTTCTTCATCCAGGACGGCTGCCTCGTGCGGGTGGTGACCAGCGACGCCGCCGACGGTCGGAACTACAGCCATCGGTGCGAGAAGCAGACGTTCGAGGCGGTCGCCCACGCGATTGCCGAGACGCCCGCCCAAGGCGATGGCACCTCGCTCATGCTCCTGGCCCGCCAGGAGAACCTGCCCTACACCCAGGTGAACGTGACGCTGGAGTTTCTGAAGGAGCGCGGCATCGTGGACGTCCGGCACCGGCGCTGCTACCCCGGCACGCGCGAGGTCTACCTCGACGCGATGGTCGAGTGGCACGCGCTGGCTGAGAACGGGAAGCCCTCCTGACATCACTTGCCCTCCCCGTTCTCTACCCCGGCCAACGCGGTCGGGGTTTTCTCCGGTGTGTCAGTTCCAATCGCTCTCCGCTGATTCGCGCGCCGGCGGCGTTTGTGCTGAGTGGCGAGGTCTTTCGCGCAACGCTTGCAGACGCCCATCACTCCTTTTCCACCTGCGTAAACGTAGAACTCGGTATCGATCGGCCGCATCCATTTGCAGCGACGGCAGCGCTTCCACCACGCGCCGTTGAGGCGCAAACAACCGCTGTGGATTCGCTTGTGGACGAGCCGGGTCAGGATCGCCAGGTTCTCGATGCGGTTGTCGAGCTTGTTGCCGTTGATGTGGTGGATCTCCATGCCCTTCGGCACGGAGCCGTGGTGGACCTCCCAGACCAGCGTGTGCTCGAAGCGCTGACGCCGGTCCTTGCACATGATCCGCCGATAGCCGAACGGTGTAACGCTGCCCTTGGCGGCGGGATAGACTCTCATCGCATCGCCTCCTCTCGCGCACGCATGGGGATGGGAGACGTGCCCGTCCGCTGCAACACTGCCGGCTTGCCGGTGAAGCGCTGGTAGCGGTCGGCGATCAAATCCGCATACGGCGGGTCGAGCTCCATCAGGTAGGCGTTGCGCCCGGTCTGCTCGGCGGCGATCAGCGTGCTGCCGCTGCCGCCGAAGAGGTCCAGCACGTTCTCCCCCGCCAGCGACGAGTACTGGATGGCGCGGACCGCAAGCTCGACACTCTTCTGAGTTAAATGTTCCATTTGTTGCGGCGGGATCTTCTTCACATGCCACAGGTCCGTGGCATTGTTCGGGCCGTAGAACTTGTGGGCAGCCCCTTCCTTCCAGCCGTAAAAACAAATTTCAAACGCGCCCATGAAGTCCTTGCGCGTCAGCACGGGATGCTGCTTGTCCCAGACGATCCCCTGGCTGAAGTAGAGGGCGTTCTTCTTCAGGAACGGAGGGTAGTTGCCCAGGTTGGCGTAGCCGCCCCAGATGTAGAACCCACGCCCATCCTCCAGCACCCGCGCCATGTTCCCGAACCAGGCATCGAGCATTAGGTCGAAGTCACCGTCGCTCACGAAGTCGTTGGCCAGCGGCCGGTCCTTGGGGCGCATCTGCTTGGTCGTCCCCTTGGCCTTGGTCTTGTCCCGGGCCAGGTCGAATCCCTGGTGGTGCATGCCCCGCGCATCGGCGCTGCCGGTCGCGCTGCGCTTGGCGGCGGTAAATGATGAGAGTCCGGCCGCGATGGCGTTGTTGCTGCGCGGCTCGACCTTCACGTTGTAGGGAGGGTCGGTATTGACCAGTTGGATGCGAGCGCCGTCCAGTAACCGATCCACATCTTCCGGCTTACTGCTGTCGCCGCAGAGCAGACGGTGGTTGCCGAGAATCCAGAGGTCGCCGGGCTGCGTCGTCGCGGCATCCGGTGGCGCGGGGATGTCATCCGGATCGGTCAGGCCCTGCTCGACGTCGCCCGACATGATCCGCTTGAGCTCCTCGTCGTCGAAGCCGAGCAGGCCGAGGTCGTAGTTCATCTCCTGCAGCGCCGACAACTCGATCGGCAGGAGTTCGTAATTCCACTCGGCAATCTCGTTGGTCGCGTTGTCGGCAATGCGGTACGCCTTCACCTGGGCCGGCGTGAGGTCGGTCGCCACATGCACTGGCACCTTGGCCAGGCCCAGCTTCTGCGCCGCCTTGAATCGCGTATGCCCGACGATGATGACGCCATCGGCGTCCACGACGATGGGCTGGCGGAAGCCGTACTCCTTCAGCGACGCGGCCACGGCCTCCACCGCTTGGTCGTTTTGGCGCGGGTTGCCGGGGTAAGGTTTGATCTGGTCGATGGGTCGAAGCTCAATCTTCATGGGGTCTCCTGGAAGTTTTTTTGACGAAAGAAAGTCAGTTGGAATTGGCCGCTGTTCCCGCGGCCATCTCCGGCCGAGGATCGCCCGGGAGTACCTATGGCCGGGGGGGGGAGGGGGTCTGCCACTCTGGCAGAGGCGCCCGTTTGGCCCACGGCGGGCCGCTCTCGGGGTTGGGGTCGTTGGCCACCCCGCCGCGAACGACGCGACGTAGGCCAACGGGGGGCGAACGTGGCCTACCCACGCACCCCCTATGGGGGCGTTGGGGGCGGGTAGGCGTTGGCGTTTGGATGATGGGGTTGGGGTTGGCGCGGTCCTACCGTCGCACACCGTCGCGACGGTTCCCATTGCGCGCAAGACATTTCCGCGTGCGCACGCGCCCATGCGCCCGCGTAAGTGGGGGTGATCGCAGCGGTCTGCGACGGTACGCACGTAAGTGCTTGTGCCGTATGGCGTGGCTACCGTCGCAGTGCGGCAGAACATCGCTACGGTATCGCGGCGGTGTGCGGCGGTGGTGGTCATGGCCTGGCCCCCTTGAGTTCCATGCCCTCGTAGAACGGCACGTCTCCGGCCCCGCGCCGGCGGATCACGCCGGGCACGGCAGCCGCCAGGTCGCGGCCGAACGTCTGCTTGTTGGTGATGGCGGTGCGGCCGTCCTGTTCGCACCACTGTTTCCAGGCGTTGTAGAGGTCGTCCACCCAAACCCGATGGCCCGAGGCGACGACGCAGCAGTCGCGCACGAAGGCCAGGACGGGCGAGGCGAGATCTTCCATCTCGCGCACCGCCTCGGTGACCGCTTTGGGTTGCACGAAATGCCCGCGAGCGCGCAGGCGTTTGAGCCCCTCAATCGCCCAGAGCAGGATGCCCGGCAATTCCTCCATCAACTGCGCCGTCAGCGCCACGTCCTCCTGGCCGTAGAAGCTGTGCGTCAGGCACAGGACGACGAAGCGCCCGGCCAGCGCGCCGCTGGCGTCGTTCATGCGCGGCAGTTCGTTGGTCAGGAACATGAAGCGGGTGGGCAACTTCATGGTCACGCTGCCCAGGAACTTCCGGTCCACGGTGAGGGTGTCCTCGCCGCTGATGCACAACAGGCGCTCGACGACCACGCCGACGTTTTCGCCGGTGAAGCGGGCGTCGGAGACAATGGCCACGGACTTGCCGATCAGGGGTTGGAGGCCGAAGGTGCCCGCCAGGCTGGAGGTGGTCGGGCCGACGACATTGCCCGCGCCCACCAGGCGGGTCAGGATGCGTCCGATGGTGCCCTTGCCCGAACGCTTGGGGCCGACGAGCAACAGCATCTTCTGCTGCGCGGTGTCGGCAACCAGGCTGTAGCCCATCCATTCCTGGAGCAGTTCCACGGATTCGAGGTCGTCGCCCCACAACTGCTCGACGAACTTGATCCACCGCTCCGGCGGATCGGCGTTGGCGTTGTAGTCGAAGTCCAAGGCGTTGATGTTGAACAGCGCCGGCGTCGGCGCGAGCATCGTGCCGCTGGGGATATGCAGGTTCCCGGATAGGCAGGGCAGCATCTCGCGAGGGTCGGGCCGGGCGGCAGCGCCTGCAAGCCAGGCCGGGGGCGTCACGCTGGCAGGCAGGTGGACGTGGGCACGCAGCGATTCGACGGCCGCTTTGATCGTGCCCGGATTCGACTCGAAGTCCACCAGTTCCAGCACGCCGGCCTGCTTGTTGAACACGTAACGCAGCGCCCCATGCAACCACGGCTGGAGTTTCTGGCGCAGCGCCTCCTCCTCGATCTCCACGTAGCGGTTGCCGCGCCAGGCCAGCAGGGTTCCGGCGTAGCTGTAGAGGGTTCGCCCTTCAGGATGATGATGAAACTCGGCGACGAACGCCTCGGCGGTGGGCAGCGTCTTCTTAGGCGACAGCACGAGCCGCTTGGTCTTGGGGTCGCGCGTGCCCAGCGCCACCAGACCCTCGTCGCCCTGATCAGGATCATCACCCTCGGCGGCAGCGGGGGCTGCGCGGGGGGCGGGAGCGGTGCGGCGGGGCTGATATTGGCCCGTCACCTGCGTCAGCGCCTTGTCGATGGTCATCTGCCCGTAGGTCTTGGCCCCATGCTTCTCGTCCCATTTGGGGCGGACGAGGCCCGACGTGCGGAACATGCGGTCGATCTGCGCGGCGTCCTTGGTGTAGAACGCCAGAGTGAACACGACCGACGAGTCGGCCTCGCTGGCGGAATTGAAATGGTTGTTCCATTGCCCCGCCCACAGCGCCGAGAACTTGGTCCCGCTCTTGCGGCTGCGCCGGGCCTTCTCCAGGATTTGCTCGTCGGACAGCCCGCCGTTGACGGGCGCGGGGGCCGGATGAGGAGGCGCTGGCGGCGGTTGGGGCGGCGGCGCGGCTGCGCCGAAGACCTCGGCGTACAACTGGTCCAGTGCCGCCTGCCGGGATTCCACCTGCGCCGAGGCCGATTTGAGACGCCGCCCAGTGACGGTGAAGAACCGCCCCTGGTCGTACATCTCGATCTCGCCGTCCTCGTAGGCCTTCCGGCACCGTTCCCCCGGCTTGGACGCCTCCAGAAAGACTTTCACGCCGCCGCCCGAGGGACTGATTTCGCAGTAACTGTCGAGGGCCGCGACCACGCGCTGGCCCCACGGCTTCATCTCGCCGGTCGCCGCGTCGATGCAATCATCCAGATCGACGCCGCAGAACGGATCATCGGCCGCGAAGACGAACCCCACCCCCTCGTACTGGTTGTTCCCCTGCCAAGCGGCGACCGCATCGTCAAAGGCGTTCCATGTGCCGGGGTCGGTGGAATCAGCCATCGCCCCCGTCTTGGCGTCGAACGGGCACTTCGTCGGCTTCCCATCGCGCTCGATGTAACGCCAACAGACCCACTGCGGGCGTTGCCGGAGGCAGGCCGGGATGGTTTCCACGAGAGGTTGGAGCGACGGATCGGAAATCATGCAACGGCCCCCGCCGCGACCTTCCCCTTCGCCGGGAGGCCGGCGCGCTCCATCCGCACGGCCTCCTCTCCGAACTCGCGGCGGACATATCCGGCAAAGATCAGCGCCAGGGCGCGACCGACTTCGCAGGCCGCGTCGATCATGCAGGTATGCGCGGCGCGGTCGATGGCGAACTTGGCGTCCATGCGGACGCGATCCTCCCCATGCAGGCTTTCGACGGCGAGGCGGGCCAGATGCAGCGTGCCCTCGACCTCCTCCATCGAGGCGGTCTTATCGAAGATGAATCGCACGAGAATCTCCGGCATGACGATCTCCTGTTCCACGCGTCAAGCGTCTACTGCTTACTTACCGGGAACGCGGGCGCGTTGGCTGTTCCTCGGGCGTGTGTGTTGAAAGCCCGGCCCCTTCCATGTGGTGCCGAATCGCCTCCATCCGTTGGCGCATCTGGCCTCGGGTCAGCCCCAGCATCCGGGCCACCTCCGAAGGACTGTTCTTCTCCAGCCGGATGGCGACCTGGCGAAGGTCTGGGGGCAGCGAGGCCACGGCGTTGCGAACATCGAGACCGAGGTCCACAACATCGGCGTCGGTATGGCCGTCCAGCAGCAACCCCTCGGGAACCGCATCGAGCGACAGCGGGCGTTTGCGCCCACCGCGCTTCGCGGCGATGCGGTGTTCGAGGATGTTGGCGATCTTGTTGCGGACGATCCTGTCCACAAAGGTGCTGCGCGCCCCGCGGGCGGGATCGTGCCGCGCCATGCGCGTCGAGACGTGCATGGCCAGTTCCTGTTGGAGGTCGGGTTCATCGCTAGCGCTGAATCCGTAGCGCCCGATGAGCTTCCTGACCTTGTGCTTGACGATCTCTGCGTCGGCGTCGGTAAACCGATGGTCCGCGTGGTTGCCCACGATGTCCTCCCCCGGCCGGGGAGGAGTGCGAGTGGGTGCGAACCGAGTTGGGGCACAGACAGGTCACGCGAGAGCGTTGCGGAGTCGCCTTGGTCGGCGGCACCCGCAACGCCTCCGCGCTTAGCGGCCGGTCATTTGCCTGGTGGTCAAATTGTGATCGAGTAACTATGCCGCCCGGTGGTCTTCCTCAATGTCGAGAGAAGCCCCGGGCAACCCATGGGCAACCTTTACCCTGACGCATGTGGCGTCAGGCATCCGCTCCAATTGTGCGAGCAGCGTGATGTGTTCACGCCGAAGTTCGAAGTCCGCATTGGCAAGCTCCGGCCGTGGGCCGTTGTCACCCCCGGTGAGCTTGATCGTGCGCGTGATGTGGTGGGGCCGATCCAAGTCCGGCTGGCCATCCCACACCTGGAAAGTGACGCTGCCGAATCCCACGACTTGGAGCAGACGCAGCAGCGCCTGACGTTTAGGCGTCTGGTCTCGGAAGCGGTCGTTCGGATAAGAAAATGGAACCATAACGAGAACCCTTTCGTGCTGTGCATCGCGTAATTGCGATGTGGCACGGATTCTCGTTTGAGGGGCGGTGTACCTTCGTGGTCAGAGGTGGATAATGGTTGCGATCAAAGGTGGATAAAGGTGGACCTACGCTTTGACGCGATACCTAACGTTGGTTTTGCCAGGCATCAATATGACTGTCGACCAATCGGGGTCTTGTTTTCGCAGATTTCGCAGGATGTTCCGGGCACTTGGCCGGATGTTCTCCAAGGCATCCTTTGTCATTCCGTCGGCTCCCGCCTTCAGAAGCGCAGCAACGACGGCGTATTGTCCGTCGGTCAGAGCATCTTTCGGCTTACCAAGCACTTGGCACGGCTCCCCTTGCCGCCCCAAGACAACGGAAGTCACCGGCCCTTTCTCGATGGGATCAACCGTGCCTGCCGCCGGATGGACGGGCGGCGTGGGAGTATCGGCGTTTCCGCCATGATGGTCGGCTTTCCCTTGTTTCTCGTGGAGCATCGCCTCCGGATCGAGTCCAGCCTCGGAACACCAGACGCGAGCTTCGACACCAATTCGCTCTGCCAGAGCCGTGACGGCGCGGAACACGGCCACATCCTCCTTCTCATTCGGGTATTCCCACAGACGGTCCTCCCTCAGTATCCGAATTAGTGCCGTGGGGTCCAGGGAAAGCTGGCGTGCCACGGAGACCAAGAGATAGCCGTGCCGTTCCGCCATGCGGAAATCACGATTCAATTTGTCCCGATCTTCATAGTTGCCAGGTTTATCCGCGCGGACCAGTATGCTCTCGTTCATGAGCCCCAACGCTATAGACTTCATCGTTTCGGCGGCAAGCCACACGGCCATTGGATCGCGGGACCGCGCCGGTTCGTACAGTTGTGCATCGGGTGGTCTTGCCGCCTGTATCAGGGCAACCCTCTTGCTCACCTCACTACCTTCATCATGAGACGCAGAAGCCTCCAGCGTCTGATATGCATCTTGCAGCCGTGTCCCTTGCGCATACAGCGCGGCCATGAGTCCATTCAGACATGCTTCTTCATCGGGTGACGAAGGCACGGTCAGACTGAAGCCGCAGACGACCTCCCCCAATAGCCGAAGGTTAGTTCTCAGGTCGGTTTCCCATTTCTCCGGGTCGTCGATTACCTTGGACAAATGCCGCGCGATTCCATCACAGGCGGGTTTTGCCAGCGCTACGGCATCCTGGATTGGCTTCGTCGCAGCCGCAAGACGCTCCTTAATCTCGATTATCTGCATGAAAGTCAGGGCGGCCGGACGCGCACCAGAGGAAGCCCCATGCAAATTCTCTTCCCTGAGCCGATGCATAAGCACGCCAAAATTCATGGATGCGTGGTCGATCCGAATTAGCGGTTGCAGCAGGGCTTGAATGGCGGTTTCACGTTCGCTCTCCTTCCGCGTCCCATTCTCGCTCGTCGGTTTCGCCGGAGGTGGCGCGGAATCACCCTCCGGGCCAACGGCAACGGCGCGGTCGCTCGAATCTGGCGTCGGCGCGAGTTCCGTCGCTTGAGGGCTGCCTGCCGACTGGTTAGGGCCGAGGATTTTCTTGATGTGCCGTCGCATGCGTGCGTTGTATTCGGTCGCGTGATTGACAGCCCTAGTGATGGAGTCCTTGAATGTTTCGACGAAGAGCCAGCCCGCCGAGCCCTCCGGCAGTTCGAGGACGGGTTTTGAGAACACGTAACTCTGAACGGTGCTGAGAAACTGCTCGGCACCAGGCGCGACCATGTCCTCCCAATCCACGTCACGGATGGTCGAGGGATACAGGTCGGGAAATGCCGGCTCGAACTTGCCAGGGAAATCCCTCAAGCCTTCATGGTTCTGGAGCAGGTTAGTAAGGTTCTTGATCGTCCATAAATAGTAGTGATTCAATTGCAGATCGAGGCTCGTACACCAACTGGCGGTAGAGACGGTGCTCTCAAGAATCTTGTAATACGCCTGGGCCAACAACAGAAGAAGCGTCCAGCCCGAGGAGCGGTCCTCCTCAGGCGAAGGCCGCAACTTCTTGGGATCGGTTACCGCTGCAAACAGGGGCAACTCGACCATCATGAACTCAACCAGCTTTCCGCGTGCGATTTCAATAACCTCTTTGCTAACGGGATGGGTGCTTGTCGGTCTGCCAGCGCCGGGCACCAGCGGTTCAATGGCCTTCACGAGCGCTTGAAATGATTCGTCAAGCATCTCGGCCATCTCGTCGGGCTTCTCCGACAGCGCCGCCAGATGCGGGCCAATCTCGGCGACAAGCGGCGCTGCGGCACCTTGTGCGGCGTTGAACCGCTTCGTCTCCGCTTCAGAAGGAGCCTTTCCCTCATCCGCAGCGTTGAGTACCACGGTTTCGGCAGCCCGCAGTTCGGTCAACGCAGCGACCAGGTTGCGGACGGGTTCGAGGACGGGGTCGTCGTAGGCCGGCGATTGTGGGCGCTGGCCCGTATCACCTGTCGAGCTTTCCTGCGGATCGTGGTGCGAGGCAGCCGGTGTATTTGCCACGGACCGCGCTCGAATCATCTCCTCCCATGTGGTAGCCCGGCGTGCAAATCGCGCCCGGTCCATCATCCCCTGCGTTGGCGGCGGATCATAAATGCCTGGATCTGGGTCATCGTACATCTGGAGGTCATCCAATGTTTCCTCCAGCAATATCTGGTCGTCTGGTGACACGCCGTCCGGCGCGACCGCGAAATGGTGCGTTCCGTCGTTCCCGTGTTCCTTTGTGAAGAGTCGGCACAGCGATTGGGCAACCTTGGCGTCAGTTACCTTGTAAAACGCGGTGTTCCGACTAAGCGCCGGTGCCCCGGCGCGGGCCGTAAGCAAATAGAAGGCTTGGGTTCTCGTCGCCACTTGAGGCTTCGGCGGCTTGGAACCGTTGCCGTTCGACGCGGCTCGTGCCTTGGTCACGCCATAGGTCGTGGCCGACAGCGCTGACCGCCAACCAGAGCCGGATTCCATCCCGGGTCGCCACGCGTCATAGTTCTTCTCGTCCAAGAACCCAACCTTCACGGCCTCGCTGACGGCCAGACCAACCTCGAAGGCAACGGTATCCGGTTTTGTCTCGGACCACTGCAAACCTGAAATCTGTTTTCCCAGGCGCTCGAGCGTTTCCCGTTCGATCCATCCATCTGACCGGATGGTCGGCCCGTCGTAGCCGAAGGGTAGGTGTTTTGGGTTGAACTGTGGCAGCTTCGCCACGGCGGCGGTCAGCAACGTGAAGGCATGCGACAGACGCGTTCCGCGAGGTGACGGACTGGTGCCGACCAGGCGCGACACGGCGCGCAGGTCGGCGAGGAACTCGTCGCTGAATTCCGCGTCGTCCCGTGCCACGCGGCATATTTCCAGCAGCACCGAGTCCGACAGTTCATTTCCTTCGTCCGACATCTCCGATCCTCATATCCAGGTGCCAGCCATGCATCGCGGAACAGGCGCGCTCGGCCTCCGAGCGCCACGTCCAGACGATTCGGTTTCGCGCAGGCACAGTTCGGCATTATCCGTGATGAGGAAAAGGCGGGCAACAGCAGAGGCTGCCGCAAATGTGGAAGAGATTGATCGCGATCAGTCGAGACGCGATAGCGCACGAAGCGCCGCCCAGAGCACTCGCTGCTTGCGCCAAATCTGCGTCGCCGCAATCGGGCGCACCTGCCACTCCTTAATATGGTCCCGGCCCGCCTCTATCGGCGGCAGGAAGAGGATCGCTTCCTGGACGTCCGGCGCGAGGTTGAGCAGGTTCATGATCTGGGTCACCCGCGCCCGCGTCACATGCCCCAGTCGTGCCAGGTCGGCGTAGTCGCGGACCTCGCCCGCCGCCAACAACCCCTCGAAGCGGATGGCCAGCGCCATGAGTCGGGCGATCCGGGGAACGCGCCCCAACGGCACCGGGGCCGGCGCGGGGGCTTCGCCCACCGCCATCTGTTTCCGCCCGCGCCGGGCATGGGTGAAGTGAACCTTGCATTGGAACGTCAGGCTGGTTTGTGGCGTCGTCATGCCGCGACCTCCTTGAGTTGCTGGGCCAGGGTCTTGATGCCGTTGGGCCGGAAGGTCACCGAGACCGTTCCGTGCTTGCCGTCGTAGTCCACCCGCTCGACCAGCAGGTGGATGATCCGCGCCTGCTCGCGCGGGCTGAGCGTGTCCCACATCGGGTCGAATACCGACAGCGCCGCCTCGACCTCGCGTTCGTCCACCATCTCGCGGCTCAGCGCCACGACCTGTTCCCGAACCTCCGTCGCCCGTTGCTCGGCCGCTCGGATGCGATCCTGTAGGTTGGCCAGTTCGCCGGTTTTCTCGCCGTTCTTCACCGCCGACGCCAGTTTCCGCAGTTCCGCGTTGTGGCGGGCCAATTCCCGCCCGAGGCCCCGTTCTTCGCCCTCCAACTCGGCTAGGGAGCGTTGGCCTTGGCCCCGCGCCTGCCGTAGCGTCTCGGCCAGGACGGTGGGGTCTTTGCCGATGCTCTTGATCTGCTCGACGACGAAGCGCTCGATCTCGCCAGCGGGCACCGACTTGGTCGGGCAGTTGTGCCAGCCGCGTTTTTGGGCTTTGAGGCAGACGTAGTAGCGGTAGCGCTTCGTCCCTTGCGCCGTGTAGGCGTGGCCCATCGAGCATTTGCAGGGGGCGCATCGAAGCAGGCCCTTGAGCAGCGCCCCGTGTTTGTTCCGCACCAGCGCACCGCCCGTCCTTCGGTTCCGCTGGAGCATCGCCTGGACGCGCTGCCAAATCTGCTCGTCCACGATGGCGGCGTGTTCGCCGGGGTGGACCTCGTCCCGATACCGCACCTTGCCGAGGTAGACCACGTTGGTCAGCAGGTGGTACAGCATGTTCTTATCGAAGGGGCGACCGCCCACACGCCCACCGGCTTTCGTCTGCCAGACCTTGGTCGTCCATCCGCGCCGGTCCAGTTCCATGACCGTCGGGATCAATGCCTCGTACTTCAGGTACAACTCGAAGATCGCCCGGACCTGCGCCGCCTCGTCGTCGTTGACCAGCAGTTTGGGGCCGGTGGGATTGCTCAATAGGTTGTAGCCCAGCACGGGCCTGCCGCCGGCAAATTTTCCCTTCCGCCGCGCCGCCGCGATCTTGTCCCGCGTGCGCTCCGAGATGATCTCCCGCTCAAACTGGGCGAACGATAGCAGCACGTTGAGCATCAACCGCCCCATCGACGTGCTGGTGTTGAACTGCTGGGTCACCGAGACGAAAGCGATCTTGTTCTTGTCGAACGCCTCCATGATCCGGGCGAAGTCCAGGAGCGAGCGGCTGAGGCGGTCCACCTTGTAGACCACCACGCAGTCGACCTTGCCCGCCTCGATGTCCTTCATGAGGCGTTGGACGGCGGGCCGTTCCATGTTGCCGCCGGTGAAACCGCCGTCGTCGTAGCGGTCGGGCAGGCAGACCCACCCCTCGTGCTTTTGCGCCGCGATGTACGCCTCGCCGCTTTCCCGTTGGGCGTCCAGCGTGTTGAACTCCTGCTGGAGGCCTTCCTCGGTGGACTTGCGGGTGTAGACGGCGCAGCGGACGATCCGCGTTTCGCTCGAGGCTTTTCCGTTCGCCTTACTCATTGCTTGTCTCCGTTCTTGAGGCCGAAGAAGAGATGCCCGTTCCAATGCGCCCCAGTCACCGCCTGGGCCACGGCGCTGAGCGACCGGAACACCCGGCCTTCCCATTCAAACCCCTTGGGTAGCACCGTCACCTCGATCAATCGGCCACGGTACTGGCGGGCCAGCACCGCCCCCGGAGGCGGGAGGCGTTCGGGGTTGGCGGCGGGTGCCGCCTGGACGCGTTGGGTTGCCCCCGCCGTGGCCGTTGGCGGGCGGGGCATGGTCGTGCGGATGTCGGCGTCGCGGGCCAGTTCCGCTGCCCGCTGGCGTGCCCGGTCGGACAGGCTGCCCTCGGCCATCGACTGCAACCGCCAAGCAAGCCGTTTGCAGAGGAAGTCCTTGTTGCCCGTGCGGGTCGGCTCGCCAAAGACCGCCAGGTACTTCTCGCGGAGTTCGGCAGGCGACATCCGCCGCAGCGCCGCGACCTCGATTTTCACATTCTGGACCATCGTGTAACTCCTTTTCTCTGCCTCTCGGCAGGCGTTAACCACGGTGTCCATGAGGGCTTGTTCCGGCGCAGTCATCAAGGCCATTCTGTCCAGATTCCAGAGGATTCCCGACGGGGGGAACATCGCCCGGAACTGCCGGAATAGCGGCCCCGCGCCGCAGACGCAGCACCCCCTCGGCGAGGATGGCGGCAACCTCGGCGACGCGCTCTTCGGCGGTCATGTTGGCGGGATCGGACGGATCGTTGACGAAGGTCATCGGCGCTCTCCGTGAGAGGCGATGCCCGCAACGACCTTCGCTTGGCGACCGGCGCGATGCCTGGCAACTGGATGCGGGAGACCGGCACGTTGCCGATCCCCACATCTCTTACCTACCGGGTTGGTTTCGGAATTGGTTGTTCTCGGGGTTGCCGACCAACAGGGTTGTTAACTGGGAGGGGGTCCGGCGCGAGAGAGTCAGAGAGTTCTCGCCCCGGAACCGCCCCCGGCCGGGTGGGGGGCGCTCGCGCCGCGATCCCCGGCGCTCTCACGGCGGTTGCGGCGGGCGTCGGACGCGACGTAAACCCTTGCGGTTGTTGGCGGAAACGAAAGAACCCCGCGACCTCTCGGCGGCGGGGTTCTCCGTTAACTGGTGGGTGCGTCAGTTCCGCACCTGAAATCAAAGCTCCCGGAACACAACCCTCTTCATAAGCTCTCTCTACGCCACATGCCCGTTTCTGAGTCAAAATCGCGGGTTGCCAAAGCACTCGCCCGTTGACGCGGGATGTGATCTGGCTTCAGACCGCCG